>ERZ1645187.3669-NODE-3669-length-12793-cov-37.416235_pt1 | contig 12793 bp, 6 predicted proteins | sample MGYA00575352_ERZ1645187 | MGnify/ENA primary metagenome ERZ1645187 (study PRJEB40837, sample SAMN11349314) | freshwater sediment metagenome | isolation source: river sediment | host: Sediment | place: India: Wazaribad , New Delhi | collected 2017-02-21 ... | reverse complement strand
TCGACACCCGCGACTTCGTCGAAGACCTCCGCGAACTCGGCGCGACGCCGCACGTGGCCCAGAACACGGCGGGCCGACGATCGGCGATCGACGGCAGGACGACGCGGCACCCGGGTTATGCCATGAGTATCAGGGTGAGGAAGCGGATCGAAGAGGTGTTCGGTTGGATCAAGGGCTCGGCCGGGCAGAGGAAGACGAAGGTCCGAGGGCTCGCCAAGGTGCGCTTCGCCTTCACCTTCGCGGCCGCCGCCTACAACCTTGTCAGGCTCCCCAAGCTCCTGGCGGCATGAACGAGGCAAGGGACGGTCGGACGAACCGGTCCGCCAGTCGGAACGGCATCGAAGACCGCCGGAGACCGGAACGAAACCGCTCCGCAGTGGCCTATTTCATCACCCTGTTAGAGATCTCAAACACGGACTAAACAGACAGTTCATCAGCCCACGGTTCACGGAGTGTCCTGACCGACGCAGGCGTGTGAATTTCCATGGACGGGCGGGGCCCTGCACCGCGATCGGTTGACTCAGCGCAAGGTGATCCTACCCGGAATCTTCTAGATTGGGACGGAAGGCGTGGAGGCACGTCATGAAGCCGACCGGTCATCTCGTCCGTCTCGCGTTCGTATTCGCCGCTTTTCTCGCCGCTCCTTCCGTCCTCGCGGGCGAACCGCCGCCCGGCTCGCCGGAGCGGGCGGCCGTCCTCGCCGCGCTGCGGTCGCGGGTGGAGATCGATCTCGACACGCCGATCGGATTCAGGGTCTCGCGCATCGACGTCTCGCGCGGCTGGGCCTACGTCTCGGCGGTCCCGACCCGGGGCCGGCAGGATCTCGACTGGGCGACCACGAGGTTCGCCGCCGACTTCGCTGCCGACATGATGAGCAACATGGTGCTGGCGCTGCTAACCGATCGCGGTGGGCGATGGATGGTGGTCGAGTACGCCCTCGGGCCGACCGATGCGACCTGGGAAGAATGGATCGGCCGCTACCGCCTGCCGCGCTCGCTGTTCGTGCCCGTGGATCCGACGCAGGAACGCGATCCCGACACCGCGCCGATCGAGGGGCTCGCCGGGGTGGCGCCGACCTCGGCCGCGCCCCCGGCTCCGGTCTCGCCCCCCGCGTTCCAACCGGTTCCTCCGACCCCGTCCGGCTCCGTCGCCGCATCGGCGCCGACCGCGGCCGATGTCGCCGATCTCGAGAAGGCGCTCGACGACGTTCTCGGGGCGGCGGGGGCGGCGGGTGGCGTATCCCCGAACCCGATCTCGCCGGCGTCGCCGCCCATGGTGCCCCCCGCCCCCGACCCGCGATCTCTCCAACGCGACGTCTCACCGACGGTTCTACCCCCGCCTCCGCTTCCACGGTCCATCGCCGACGGTCTGGCCCCGATACCGGCGCCCGGCGCTCCGGTGCTGGTGGAGAACGGCGCCGGCGGCGCGACACGCCCGGGTTCGACCAAGCCGGCGACCTTCGCCCTGCGTTCGGGGGTCCATGTCACCCAGCTGATGACCTACCACTATGGTGCGAGAAGGCCGCCCGGCACCATCGCCCTGCGTCACGAGAGCGGCAGGACGCTCGGCCCCTGGCAGGCGAACGGCGCGGTCGGTCAGGGCGGCGTCGCCCATGCCTACTGGTGGGTCCGCCCGAACGTCCGTCTCGAGCCTGGCCGTTGGACGGTGGTCGATTCCGACCCGGCGAGTTGGAGTATCGAGCCCTCGACCAACGGGGCCGGCATCTTCGCCGTCTGGGGCAAGAGTCTGCAGTGACGCTCCGCCGCCCATCTCGCCGGGAGGCCGGGGCGCGGCGGTGATTTTGGTGGAGGCACCTCCCGATCGATGGGGTGGACCATGGCCGCCGTCGCTTCGTTCGTCGCCTCGCCGCGCGCACCGACCCGTCGTTTGCTCCCGAGCCGCCTGCTCGCCCTGCTGCTGGTCTTCGTCGGGTTGTCGGTGTTCTTGGTCCCCTTGGCCAGGGCCGGCGAGAAGGAGGACGAGGACAGCCGCGCAGCGCTCGCCCGCCTCGCCGACGCGAGCAGCATCCGTCCGGGATCGACGGAGATCCGTGTCGCCGAGCTGCTCCTCAGGGTTCGCAACGACAGCCTGACCGGTGCCCAGTTCTTTGCGCGGTTGAAGGCGATCCCCGCGGGTATGAAGGAGGTGCGCGAGGTGCGCACCGCCGTCGCTGCGGCCGGTCTCGCGCCGGCCTTCCTCGGCGCGCGGTTCGCCGGTGGCGGCACCCCCGTCGAGCGCACCGTGCTCGAACACCGCCGTCGCGTCACCGAGCGGCTGATCCTCGAGACGATCCGTTCCCAGCCCGCCGGGGCGACGGTCTTCGTCGCCAAGGTCGGCAAGTGGGCATCGCAGGCCGCCGATGCGCTGACCTTCGACGGCGACATCGACTTCTCCTTCATCGCCGCCGACATGCGCGTCGCCGCCGAGATGAAGAAGACGTTCGACGCCTTGCTGGTGAAGGACCTCGGCCTCGCCGCCGCCGCCCACGGCGCCGACGTCGTCGCCACCACCCACGGCATGGGCGACAGCGAGGTCTATACCGGCGACGCCGGGCAGGGCTTCGCCGAGCAGGCGCTGGAACAAGCCGAAGCGGCGGCCCGCGCCAAGGGCGAGGGGACCGTCTACGTCGAGCGTTCCGACGGCAAGAGCGGCACCACGCCGTCCGACATGGCTCGGGCGCGCGCCCGGATCGCCATCGAACGGGGTTTCATCGTCGAGCGCTCGGCCCGCCTGCCGGACGTGCGGGTGCCCTCCGATCCCGGCCTGTCGATGGAGATGGTTCGCCACCTCCTGCACGACATCAAGGGGTCGAAGGAGTATCCGCCCTCGGTGCTGGTGGTGAAGGCGTCGAAATATCTCCAGCGCTCCGACCAGTCGGCGACGGAGAGCGGAGTGGGGCGCCCGAGCGACTTCGGCAAGGGCGCCGACGAGATCGTCCGCCTGTCCAAGGAGAAGGACGCCTCGCTCCTCGCCGATCATCTGGCGAAGCGTTTCGGTGGCGACGGCGTGATCGATGCCGCGACCGCCGACGGCTACATCGCCGATGCCGAGAGCGGCATCTGGCGCAACGTCGAACAATCGATCCGCGTCGGCGCGGACGGTCTGGAGAAGCGTGCCGCCGAGGCCGAGAGAGCCACCGGCGAGGCGCGCGAGAAGCTGCTCGATGCGCTCCATGCTGACGTCGCCCGGCTCCACGACACGATCGCCGCCGAGCGGCTCATGCTCGAATCCGCCCATGTGGCGATGCCGGCGACCGTCGAGGCGCAGATCTCGCGTGTGAGCAAACTCGTCGACGGTCTGCGCAAGACCGGCCGTCATCTCACCGACGAGGACATGCGTCAGAAGCGCTTCGTCGAGGAGATGCTGAAGGCGGGCCGCCCGCATGCGGTCAAGCTGGCACTCGCCACCCTCTACCACCGGGCCGACCGGCTGCTCGACGAGGGCAACGCCAAGCTCGACTTCATAGACGACTGGATGTTCGGCAAGCTGCGCGGTGATCGCGACTTCGAGACGTTCATCGCCGAAATGAAGGAGACCGATGCGCTGCTGAAGTCGACCGACCCGAAGTCGCTCGAAGGCGCTCGCGTCCGTACCAAGGCACTCGGCCAACGAGCGAAACAGGGCATCGCCGACGTCAATCGGCGGCTCAACGAGGCGATCAACTCCAACGCCGCAGGCCGCGGCGCCATGAAGGGGCTGATGCTCGTCGGTCTCGCCGAGGAGTTGCCGCTCTACTGGAACACCTTCTGGGCCGGCGACTGGGACGGTCTGGCGATGGAGTTCCTGCGCCACCGCATGCCGGTCTTCGCGGCGTCGGAGAAGGCCTTCGTCGACGGCAATCCGAGCGACTACGCCATGCTCGCCTGGGATTCGGCGGTGGCGTTGGTGCCGCCCGCCGGCCTCGCCCAGGTGGCGGTCGGCTTCGCCGCCGATCTCGGCCGCGGCGGTTACGCCCTCTACTGGGACGAGAAGCTGCAGGTCTTCGTCGATCGCGTCTATGCCGGCGCCCGCTTCACCCCGGTCGAGAAGACCCGCGAAGGCGATGCCTGGTTCGCCACCTGGCGGCTCGCCGAAGTGAAGTTCGGGGAAGAAACCTACGATCTGCGCGCCTTCGCGCAGATGCGCCGCGAACAACTGAAGCAGATGGCCGCCGAACTGAGAAAGCCGCGGGCGACGCGCGATCTGTCCGGCATCCTGCGCGGCAACGAGACCGGGCTGATCGACGCCGCCGCGGTCGATCGCACCCTGCGACAGAACCTCGCCGCCGCTGATCCGCAGCTGCATTTCCTCGAGCAGCTCTCCGGCCATCGCGACGTCGGCCCGGCGCTGGAGCAGCACTATGCCGACCAGAAACGGGTGCGCTGGGAAGAGGTGAAGCTCGCCTTCCTGGTCGAGCTGGTCGACCGCCTGGAGACGCGCTGGGCGCGCGAATGGGCGGCGAAGTCCGGCCAGATGGACGCGCTTCTCGCCGAGTTGAAGCGTATCACCGGCGAACTCGAAATCACCCGCGAGGTCGAGGCGACGCTCGCCGCCGCCCGGCCCGGCCGCATCTCGCTCCTCGCGGCGCGCCTGCACGCGCTCGAACGGGACTTCCTTCTCAAGCCCGACGCGGTGTCGGCGGTCGAGGAGGAGGTCGGCCGCATCCAGGCGGCGATTGAGGTCTATCGTGAGCTCGTCGCCGGTCGCGGGCGGCTCGAGACCCGGCTCGGGACCGTCGAAGTGCGCAACGGCGGCTTGCGCCTGCTCAACGGCCCGGCGCTCCTCACCGGGCGACCGGACAGCGACCGGACCGCGGCGGCGGAGTGGACGGCCACCGCCGACCGGCTCGGCGGCAAGGCGGAAGAGGAGTTGAAGGCCCTCAAGGTGCGGGTCGCCGGCGGGGCGATCGACACCACGGTGCTCGAGCCCGGCTTCGACACCGATGTCCTGAAGCGGCTGACGACGCTCGACGTCTGGCGTTACGCCTGGGCGAAGATCCTCGCCGCCGGCGACGCGGTGAAGCGCCCCGGCACGCTCGATGATCCGGCCGGCGCGCTCGAACGGCTGAAGGCGGCGCGGGCCGCCCTGCTCGAGGAACTCGCCGCGCATTGGCGCACCGCCGGCGTGCTCGAGGCGACGGTGGTCGATGCGACGACCGGCGCCCCGCTCGCCGCCGCCGAACTGCGCCTCGGTGCCGGCATCCTCAAGACCGACGGGGCCGGCCGCGCCGAATTCCACGCCGTCGGACCCGGGCGCTGGACGCTGTCGGGCAGCGCCCGCGATCACCAGCCCGGCGAGATCGCCGGCCTCGTCTTCCCCGTTCCCGCCGCCGAAGCGGCCGGCAACCGCCGCGCCGTGACGCTCTCGCTGAAGCCGGCGCGCGAACCGCCGCGGCTGTCGAGCCTCGACGTGCTGGTCGCCGCTGCGCCCGACGGCAAGCCGATCGCCGGCGCGACGGTCTCCGCCACCGGACCCGACGGCCGGCCGATCACTCGGGCGACCGGCGGCGATGGCCGGGTTCGTTTCGACGGGCTCGCGCCGGGCGCGTGGTCCGTGGCAGCGACCGCCGCGGGCCGGGAGCCGGTGAAGAGCGACCGCATCACCCTGCCGGTCGGTGCCACCGGCCCGTCCCATCACCAGACGACGTTGTCTCTGAAGGCGACCGAGCCGGCGAAACCCGAGACCAAGCCGCCGACCGACGAGCCCAAGTCCGTGCCCGACGCCCCGCCGCCACCGCCCGAGACGAAGACCGCGGACGGCGACACCCCGAAGACGGTCGTCCCCGTCACCCCGGAGACGCCCCCCGAGACCAAGACCGACGGCAAGAAGAAGATCGGCCTCTTCGACGGGCCGGCGCCGGTGATCTTCCCGCCGATCGAGGTCGCGACGTGGTCGGCGGCGCTCTATACCCGCCAGGCCCATCTGCGGCTCTTGGAGCGCAAGGATCTCACTCCGGACCAGACCGCCCGGGCGAAGTCGGCCCTCGCCGCGGTCGAGGCGCATCAGAAGGCCTTCTGGGACGCCGCCGTCACCGAGACGAAACTCGCCGAGGAGCATCTCGGGCGCGAGCGCAAGGCCGTCGCCGATGCCTACGCGGGATTCAGGGCGCGGGCGCCGGCCGCCTCGACCGGGAAAACGGCCGACGGCAACGCCACGGTCACCGACCTCGAAGGCAATACACCGCCGGACCCGGCGGCCTGCCGCTACACCATCGACTCCGACGAACACGCGGCGCTGAACCGCATCGCCATCGAGATCGATCGGGTCCTCGCCGCCCGCAAGGGGCTCACGACCTTCTCGCCGGAGTGGACGGTCTACGAGCCGGCGATGCGCGGCTGGGATCAGACCAGCATCGACGAGGGCCGCAACGACTGGCGCAAGGGCGGGTTGACGCTCACCGTGAAGGACCCCTGCGGCGGTCCCGACGCGACGATCACCCTGCCTGCGGTGAAGACCCCCGACGTCGCGGCGACCCAGCCGGTCGCCGCCCCCGAGGCGATCTCGGCGAAACTCGCCCTCGCCCCCGGTGCCGCCGGCATGGAGGTCGAGGTGGTCGCGACGGCGAGCGGCGGGCGGGCGCCCTACCGCTTCGATTTCGTCGGCGCACGCAGGGCCGACGGGCCGCGCGCCACCTATGCGCGGCCGGCGACGAAGAACGACACCGCCGAGGCGGTGGTGAAGGTGACCGATGCCGACGGCCGCACCGCGACCGCCAAGCTGCCGCTCACCGCGGCGAAGGTGGCGGTCGACCTCGTCCAGACCGAGCCGTCCGGACGGACGGTTCCGGTCGGCGGCACGGCGCGGTTTCGGGCGACCACGACGGTCGACCGCAAGCCGGCCGACCCGAAGGCCTGGGTGCTGCGCTGGGACGCCTCCTCGGGCGTGCGCTTCGAGGCGGAAGAAGGCGCGGGCGTCGACGCCAACACCGCGACGTTCCAACGTCCCGGCAAGGCCCTGATCTGGGTGGTGGCGCTCGCCCGCGACGGCGCGGCCCTGCGCACCGCCGGCGAATCCCGCCAGATCGAGATCGAGGTGGTGGCGCCGGGGCTCGCCCTGGTCGTCGAGCCGCCGAACCCCTTCGTCGGCGAGGAGGTGAAGGTCACCGCACGCGAGACCCCCGAACCCGACCCCGCCTCGCTGATGCGGCGCTGGTCGCTCGACGGAGAGGCCGAGGCCGCCGGCCCGACCGCCGACGATCGGGTCTATTCCTTCGTCGCCAAATCGGCGAAGCCGGTGAAGATCGCCGTCGAAACCATGGCAAAGCCCAAGGGCGAGCGCATCGGCACCGCCGAGACGGTGGTGACGCCGCGCCTGCGTACCGTCACCGCGGCGAACCTCGGCCCCGCCTTCGGGCGCGACACCGAGAAGATCGTGCTGTGGAAGCAGGGGCAGGGCCTCGTGCGACTGGAGCGGGCGATCACCGCCTTCATGGACGTCACCCTGAAGGCCACGATCGAACCGGCGCCGGCCGATCCGGTGCGCTGGAGCTGGAGCCTCAACGAGGGATCGTCCTTCTCCGGCAACGCGTCGTCGCAGGAGACGCGCGTCCAGCGCGCCACGCCCGGGACCATCGAGGCGAAGGTGGTGGCGCGCGACGCCCGCGGCATCGAACTCGGCAACGGCACGGTCTCCGTCGCGGTGACCGTCTCCGACGCGGCGGTGCGCGAGGGCCGGCAGAAGGAAAAGGAACTGGCAGCGGCCCGTTCGCGCGGCGAGAACGCGTGGAGCGACGGCGACGTCGACGGCGCCTGTTCGGCCGGCGAGGCGGCCCGGGCGATCGAACCCGGCTTCGCCGCCGCGGCCAACTGGTGCGGCGGACGCGACCGAATTCGCACCCTGGTCGGTGAGATCGGGAAGGCGCTCGCCCCACCGACGGCCGAGGGTCTGCGCCTCGCCGAGGACAAGATCCGAGCGATCGGGGGCGTCAACCCGAAGTCGAGCGTCCTCGCCGATCTGCGGACGAAGATCGAAGCCGCGAAAGCGGCGCTGAAGCGCGGGGAGGAGCAAGCGGCCGAACGCAAGCGGCGGCTCGACCTGCTGCTCGCCGGGGCCGAGGCCTGCCGGGCCTCGAAATGGAAGGAATGCCGCGAGACGATCGCGCGCGGCCTCGACGGCGGCGAGACGGTCTTCCGCCCCGACGACGCTCGTCTGCTCGACAAGGCGCGCCTCATCGCCGCCCAGGCGGCCGACGCGGAGAAAGAAGCCGAACGCAAGCTTCGGCTCGATCTCCTCCTCGCCGGTGTCGAGGCGTGCCGGATTTCGAAATGGAAGGAGTGCAGGGAGACTATCGTGCGCGGCCTCGACGGCGGCGAGACGGTCTTCCGCCCGGAAGACGCACGTCTCCTAGACGAGGCCCGGGCGATCGCCGCCCAGGCGGCCACTGCCGAGAAGAAGGCGGCCGCGACGAAGCAGGCCACCGAAGGCGCCGATGCCGACCGCCGACGCCGTCTTCAGGGCCTGAAGGCGGTCGTCGCGACCTGTGCGGCGGCCCGCTGGCGCGAATGCCACGACGGTATCGAGACCAGCCTCGCCGGTGGCGAGGGCGTGTTCCGCCCGGAGGATGTAGTCCTCCTCGACAAGGCGCGTGCGCTGGCGGCCAAGGCCGAGTCGGAGCTGCGCAACCGATCCTCCGACATGGCCACTGCGAGCCCGAACGGCGTGAAGCCCCGCGACGCGACGCCGTCCGCTCCGGCGGGTGGCCGATGGGAACGGGTCGACGTTCGATATCAGCGTCGCAACCAGCCGTGTCCGGGAACCACAAACTGCCTAACCGGCTTTACCCAGGTCGACCAGGGGGCGGATCTGAAGGTGTGGGAGGCGGCGGAGGACCACGTCACCACCGGGTTGCGGGTGCCCCCGGTTCAGCCCAACTGGTCACGCGTCCGGATCGGCTGGGACGTCCCGCCACCGGTATTGGAACCCGGCCGCGTCCTGACCTTCACCCTGACGATCCTCGTCGAGACCGGTGGCTGGGCCAACGCCGACGCCGTCGTCTGGTTTCAGCGCGCTCCCGGCTTCGGTGGCGGCAATATGAACCTGGGTCGCGTGCAGACGTCCCTCGCCTCGCCTGGAGCCAGCGGTCGTACCGAGCCCTGGACGGTGCCCGCCGGATCGGCGGACATCGGCCCGGATACTCGACTGCGCTTGATGGCCGACGTCCCGACTTTCGGTCAGGTGGTATGGTCGTACCGTTGGAACCCGGGCGGAGCGGCCGGTGGTACCGAGACGCGTTCGGCTCCGGCGCCGCAGCCGGGCGCCACGCCCATCGCGCCGCCGGCCGTCGGGCCGCGCAGCGACGTACCCGGCCGAAACGGCATCTATCGCGGCACGGTCGCGGGGGTGCTCGCCTCGCGCCCGCAGATGGCGGTGACCTTCACCGTCGCCGGCGACCGCATCACCATGGTCCGCGAGATCGATCCGCCGGCCGGCCACGGCGGTCGGATAGGGGCGAACGGCGACTTCGTGATCGAGTTCCCCAACAACCGCTGGACCGGACGCGTGGTCGACGGTGAACTGACCGGCACCTGGACGATGGCGACGGGCGTTCTCACCGCGGCGGGCCGGAGCGGCTCGTTGCGCGCCCGGCGTGGCGGCTGACCGCCGTCCGTGCGGGGTGACCTGTCCGGGTAGCGGGCCGTCGCGAAGCGATCTCGGCCTCGTCCGCAGCGTCACGATCGGTCGGGAGAGTTCGGCCGATCGCCCTTCTCCCCGTCGCCGCCGTCCTCGATCTCCAATTCCGCCTCGTCGCCGAAGAGACCCGAGGCCACGCGGCCGCGGATCAGGGCGACGATCAACGCCACGAGCACCAGGGTGGCGACGGCGGTGATCGCGAGCGGTGCCCAGCGATCCGGCCGGGAGAGGACCGAGACGCCCTGCGCGCGAGCCGCGATCTCCACCCACATCCAGGCGAGACCGCCGATCGCGACGACGCCGAGATGCGGAACCAGCCAGACCGCGGTGAGGCCGAAGGCCAACGTCAGGATCGGCACGAAGATATCGCGCTCGAACGGATGGGGCAGCACGAAGAACGGCAGGCAGGCCGCCACGACCAGGACGGTGCGGGCCAGGAGCCCCGGCAGCGGATTCGACCGCGCGCGCCCCGCCCCGCCATGGGCGGCCATCTCGGCATCGATCCGGGCGGCCACCGTCTCGTAGTTCTGCGGCGTGCAGAAGACCAGCATCACCGTGCGCCAGGAGTTCCCGAGCGCGATCGCCCGGCGCGACGGATGTCGGCGGACAGAGACGATACCTTTCCAGGCGGCGGTGCGGTTCGCCTGCGCCTCTGCGAGCAGGCCGGCGCCGGCGGTGCCGGTACTTCCGGCGAGCGCCCCGGCGATGATCGCCGTTTTGGACGCGGCCGAGGCCCGGCGATCGATCGAGATCTGTCGCACCCCGCGTTCGTCGACGATGAAGCGCATCGAATGGCGATTGCGCATCACTACCCCGGCGGCGATCAGGCTGATCACCATGACGGCGACGAAGACGACTCCGACGAGGCCGAGCATGGGTGCGATCGCGTCGAGATTGTCCGTGACCACCGACAGGAAGGCGAGCAGCGCCGCCATGATCGCGCCGGCGATCGCCATCACCTTCAGGTAGCCGGCAAGGAGCAGCGGTTCGGTGACCAGGCCCACGTCGATGGTCCAGTCGAGAGCCGAGCGGGTTCCAGGGGTCCTAGTCATTTCGAACCTCCCCGGCACCGATCCGCCCGGGAGACCGAGGCGAGCCGGAGGCCGAACATGCACGATCCGACATTAATACTGATGGCACAGTCCGAGCGATCGCGCATTGAGGGCGGTCAAAGATATAGAGGGCGGACGACTCGAACGGCGCGAGTCAACCTGAGGTTTTCGGATCGGCGCCGCCAAGCCCCGATCACCGCAACCACGGCTCTCGGTTGGTTCGAAACTGGTTCAGTCGTCGACCATAGACCTCTGGGGCGCAGTTAAGTGTTGTCGCGCGGGCGTCTGCTACCTTCGCCTCGAGTCGATTGCCGGTGCGCTCCAGCGCATAGACGCGAGCGGCGAGGAGCAGGCAATCGTCCGGTGCCGTCGCGGCGGCGCGCACCACGACGGCGAGACCTTCCGACGGGCGACCATTATGGATTAGGTCGAAGATACCGCGAAAGGCGGCAACCCTCGCTCGCGAGAGTGCGAGGACGTCGGGACGGCAGGGGCCGGTGACGATCGGGGGCTCCGCGAGGCGGTTCACCCGACTGGCCCAGAGGCGGCGGATCAAGACGACCTTGCCGTCGAACGCCGACCAGTCCGGGTTGTTGTCGAACTTCAATCGGCGTTCGTTCCCATCCCCGGTCAACATGAAGCCATCCGCGATGCATCCCTCGAATTGGTCGAGCTTCGCGGGCCGATCGGCGGCTGCGGGGAGAGAGACGCCGAGCGCCAACATCAGGACTCCCGCTGCCCATGGTCTCATCGCACGGTCCTCGCTTCTTCCGGTTGGGTCTGCTACGAACCGATGCTGAGCAATTCCGATCAAGGCGAAGCGGCCATCAGCACCCACTGCCCGCTCAGGTCCGTTCGGCGATCTCGTTGCTTCAGGCCGGCCGTTCCCGTTCCGCCGCCATTCGTCAATGAATGCCCCGGCAACGAAAGACGCCCGCCACGGCCTGTTGGAAAAGTTGGACTGAACGTGCCCACCGGCAATACGCGACATTCCCCACGCGTCGTTTGGGCGCGCTACGCGACCCCGGTGAGCCAGAGCGCGGCGCCTGGGGCTGCAGATCCAGCATTGGTGATGACGGACACGAGGAGCGCGCGCGGGATCGAGAGCCCGGCCAGCACCTGGTAGACGATCGCTTCCGCGATCACTACCGTGGCTTCGGCCAGCAGCACCGCCGCACCCCAGTCATATGTTCGGTCGCGACGAAGACCGCCTCCCAGGCGAGGCGGTGGGTGAGCAGCGTCCCGACGATGGCCCCGCTGCCGCCTTCGCGGGGCGAAACCACTCTTCGGTTGCCACCACGGCTGCGACGATCGGAGCCTCCGTAGCTCATGACTGGAGCAGGGTGAATATGGGCGTCAACGATGGCCTCCACGAACTTCTCGGATCACTCTTCGACACGGGTCTCGAACCGTATCGGCCGAGGGGCAAGACCGCGGAAGGGTTTTCCCGAAATTGCCTGCCCCGCGATGTGACCGACCAGCTGTGAGGCTGGAGAGTCGGGAGGCCTTTGATCATGATGCCTCGTAATCTCGCTCGCATCCGTCCGTCGCTGGTCGCAGTTGCGATCCTCTGACTCGGAGTAACGGGCCTCGCCGGCCTGGATCCGTCGCCGGCGCAACGCATCGCCCGGGACCGGGGCTTCGGCGAATGGATCGTCGCGGCCGGCCATCCGTGTACGAAAGTGCTCTCGTTATACCAACGGGCACCGAGGCTGGCTCTCGCGGGCTTTTCGTCGGATCGGATCACTGATTCCATGGCGCGGGGAGGATTCGCGCCATGGCCGCTGCGGTGAAGCTTCGGACGGACTACTCGGCTTCGGACCTGCGGCGGCTCGCCACCGCGTCGAAGCATGCCAACCAGAGCCGGCGGCTGTTGTCGTTGGCGGCCGTGCTCGACGGCATGGACCGCGAGCAGGCGGCGCGGATCGGCGGAATGGATCGCCAGACGCTGCGCGACTGGGTTCACCGCTTCAACGAGCAGGGTCCCGACGGGCTGCGCGACATCCGATCGAAGGGACATCCGCCCCGGCTGTCGAAGGAGCAGTTGGCCGAACTCGCCGAGATCGTCGAGACCGGCCCGGATCGCGCCGTCCACGGCGTCGTCCGCTGGCGACGGGTCGACCTGAGACGCG
>ERZ1645187.3668-NODE-3668-length-12795-cov-24.637363_pt1 | contig 12795 bp, 9 predicted proteins | sample MGYA00575352_ERZ1645187 | MGnify/ENA primary metagenome ERZ1645187 (study PRJEB40837, sample SAMN11349314) | freshwater sediment metagenome | isolation source: river sediment | host: Sediment | place: India: Wazaribad , New Delhi | collected 2017-02-21 ... | reverse complement strand
CGTAATAGGCCCACCACGAACCGATGGCGATACCCAGCGTCAGGAAACCCCAGGCTGCCAGCGTCCAGGGGCGCGACCAGCGGGCCCAGGCGGCGTCAAGTTGACCGGAAAGCAGCGCAGCGACGGCAAAGGCATAGGCGACCGAAAAACCGACATAGCCCATGTAGAGCATCGGCGGGTGAATGACCAGTCCCGGATCCTGTAGCAGAGGATTCAGGTCGCGCCCTTCGGCTGCGGCCGGCAACAGGCGCTCGAAGGGATTGGAGGTGATCAGGATGAACAGCAGGAAACCGAAGGCGACCAGACCGAGCGTGCCGAGAACGCGGGCGACCATGGTTTCCGGCAGTTGCTGCGACAACATGGCGACCAGAAAGGCCCACCACGTCAGCATCAGGATCCACAGCAGCAGCGACCCTTCATGGCCGCCCCACACCGCGGCGATGCGGTAGGCCAGCGGCAGCAGCGTATTCGAGTGCTGGGCGACATAGACCACCGAGAAATCGTTGCTGACGAAAGACTGGGTCAGGCAGGCAAAGGAGAAGGTGACCAGCAGTGCCATGGCCGACGCGGCAGGGCGGGCAACGGCGATCCAACTGAGTCGGTTGCGGTGGGCGCCCAGCAGCGGAACGACGCCGAGTACCAGTGCGACGACGGCCGAGAGGATCAGCGCGAAATGTCCGAGCTCGGGAATCATTCAGTAGCTCCCGGCCGGCTTGGCTGCAGCGGGGGCGGCGGCGTCGCCGGCTGCCTTTTTTTCGGCGGCGCGGGCATGGGCATCGCCAACGGCCTTGGCAGCCTCGGGTGGCATGTAGTTCTCGTCGTGCTTGGCCAGCACTTCGGTAGCGCCGAAGGTGCGGGCATCGGTCATCTTGCCTTGGGCAACCACGCCTTTGCCCTCCTTGAAGAGGTCGGGAAGGATCCCCTTGTAGTTGACGGTGATTTCGTTGTCGGTATCGGTGACCACAAAGCGTACGGTGACGCCATCGGCTTCGCGGGCGACACTCCCTTCTTTGACCAGGCCGCCAATGCGGAAGAGCTTACCTTGCGGCGCCTTGCCGGCGATGACGTCGGTGGGCGAGATGAACAGCGCAATATTGCTGTTCAGGGCGTTGAGCACCAGCGCGGCGATGATGCCGATGACGGCCAGTGCGCCGCCGATGAGGGCGAGTTTCTTGTGACGTGATTTCATTCTGTGACTCGGCTTTCAGCCCGAAGCTGACGCTTCAAACGGGAAATGGTGTTTTTTCGATTCCGGGCAACGACAATCGGTTCAACAATCATGATCAGCGCGGTGACGCCGAAGGAACCCCAGACATAGAGGCCATAACCACCCATGTGCAGGAAGTCGGAAAAGCTGTTCCAGTAGATCATTGGGCGCCTCCGGCTGAATTACCAGACAACTCGGCCTTGACCCAGTCGGTATTGCGCTCGCGCTCGAGCATGATGGTGCGGACCCGGGCCAGGGCGACGGCGATTGCGTACATCCAAAAGGCCAGGGCCATCAGCAGCATGCCCCAGAGCATGGTCTCGGCCATCGAGGACTTGGTGAGATTGACGCTGGAGCCCTGGTGCAGGGTGTTCCACCACTTGACCGAGAAGTAGATGATCGGGATGTTGACGACACCGACCAGCAGCAGAAGGCCGCCAGCCTTGTCGGCGCGACGGGCATCGTCAATGGCGGCGGTAAGCGCCATGTAGCCGATGTAGAGGAAGAGCAGGATCAGTTCAGAGGTCAGGCGGGCATCCCAGACCCACCAGGTGCCCCACATCGGCTTGCCCCAGAGGGCGCCGGTCCAGAGCGAGAGAAAGGCCATCAGGGCGCCGGTCGGTGCCAGAGCGTTGGCCATCATGCCCGAAAGGCGGGTGTTGAAGGCGAGGCCGATGGCGGCCCAGAAGGCCATGACCAGATAGATGAACATCGACATCCACGAAGTCGGGACGTGGATGAAGATGATGCGGTAGCCCTCGCCCTGCTGGAAGTCGGTCGGGGCGACGAGCATGCCGATATAGAGTCCGGCAAGGCCGAAGAGGATGCCGGCCGCGACGAACCAGGGAATCATCTTCCCGGCCAGCGGGTAGAAGGTGGCGGGCGAGGCGAAGCGGTAGAGATTGAATCGGTCGGTCATTCGAGGGCGATTTTCAGGGCAGCGGCCGACGCCCAGGGGGCGAAGCCGAGTGAGGCAAAAGTCATGGCGGCGAGCAGTGACAGGTGTCCTTCTCCCCCGAGCCCGGACACGGTCGCATCTACAGCGCCAGCGCCGAATATTAGCACTGGAATGTAGAGCGGCAGCACCAGCAGCGAGAGCAGGACGCCGCCACCGCGCAGGCCGAGGGTGAGCGCGGCGCCGATGGCGCCGATACCGGAGAGGGCCGGCGTACCCAGCAGGATGGCGCCGGTCAGCACCATGAGCGCATCGGTGGACAGATCGAACTGGATACCCAGTACCGGCGCAATCAGCGCCAGCGGCAGGCCGGAAACCAGCCAGTGAGCGATCACTTTCCCGGTAACAACCAGCCCGAGCGGGTGCGGGGCGAGAGCGAGTTGTTCAAGTGTGCCGTCGCGGTGGTCGTCGGCAAACAGGCGGGGCAGTGACAGCATGGTCGCGAGCAGCGCGGCGACCCAGAGTACGCCCGGCGCGAGTTTGCGCAGCAGGTCGACTTCCGGGCCGATGCCCAGCGGAAACAGGCTGACGACAATGACGAAGAAAAACAGCGCCGAGACGATATCGGCCTGACGGCGCATGGCCAGTTTGAGATCACGGCCGACAACGGCGAGGATGATTTTGAGCATCGAGGTCTCAGCTCAGTCGCAGTTCGCGGACAGTGCCGGCGGGAATGGCAACCAGTTGATGCGTGGTCATCACCGCCAGCCCGCCGCGTTGCAGGTGGCCGGAAATGATGCCGGCGAGCCAGTCGACTGCGGCCACATCAAGGGCGACAAAGGGTTCATCGAGCACCCACAGCGGTCGGCGTTCCTTGACCAGCCGGGCCAGCGCAACGCGACGCTTCTGGCCTTGCGACAGATACTTGCAGGCGAGGTCTTCGCGGCCGGCCAGACCGACCTGCTCCAGCGCGTCCAGTGCATCGTCCTCGGACAGCGTTTCGTCGGCCAGTCGGGCGGCGGCGAGCAGGTTTTCCAGCGGCGTCAGTTCTTCCTTGATGGCATTGAGGTGGCCGAGATAGCAGAGATCAGCGCGAAACTCATCGCCGCTTTTCCGGATCGGCTGCCCCTGCCAGCGGATCTCGCCCGATTCTGGCGGCAGCAGGCCGATCAGCATGCGCAGCAGGCTGGTCTTGCCGGCACCGTTACGCCCTTGCAGATAAAGCAACTCACCCGGCGCGAGCTTGAAGCCGACCCCGGCGAACAGGCGTCGTTCGCCGCGTACGCATTCCAGATTGTCAGCTTCGAGCATCAGAAAAAACCTTGAGAAATCAGGCGCAAATTATGAACGCGCAAGTGTACCGGCAGATTGACGATGATCAAACAATACCGGCAACAAAATGGCGCGATGGTCGCGGGAAAAAAGAGTCAAACGTGGGAATGGCCCCGGGGAGAGCAAGGATTATTGCGCATTGAGCGCGTGCCCACTCAGCGGGTGTTAAGGATGACCTCGGCCTGGATGATCTGGATCAGTTCGATAAGCTGATTGCTGGCCTGGTGCAGGGCCGTTAGCTGACTGTCAATGCGGATTCGGTCGCCGGCGTGTTTGAGGTCGATGAGTTCGTTCCCGATACGATGCACATCGAGGTGGATGGTTTCGATGTCGGCAAAATGCTCCATGTCCGCGTAGCGGCGGCCGGCCGGTCCGTAGAACCAGCGCCCGAAACGGCAGCGGTGGTGGTCGAGCGTCGGCGGTATCGTGTCCGGCGTGCTGTCTGCAAGATACTCCTCCAACTGCCTCAGCCAGCGACGATGGTCGATTTCGGCGATCAGTATCGGCAAGTCGTCGCGTGACCAGTTGAAGGAGGCGATCGAGTTCCAGAGTTCGTGCGGCACGAAATTGCGTATCCAGTCGCCGAGCGCGGCGCCGGGCATTGGCCGGGCAATGCCATAGCCCTGGGCGATGTCGCAGCCGAGCTGCAGCAGGATCAGGCCGTGTTCCGGCGTTTCCACGCCCTCGGCGACAACGTGACGGTTGAAGGCGCGGGTGAGGCCGATAACGCCTTCAACGATGGCCAGATCGTCCGGGTCGTCGAGCATGTCGCGGACGAAGGACTGGTCGATCTTGAGGGTGTCCGCCGGCAGGCGACGGAAGTAGGTGAGCGAGGAGTAGCCGGTGCCAAAGTCGTCAAGGGCCAGTGTGATCCCGAGGCGACGGACGGCCGCGAAAATTTCTGCGGCGCCGGTGATGTCGTCAAGGGCGGCTGTTTCGAGGATCTCGATTTCAAGGCAGCGCGGCGGTACGGCCGGGTGCGCCCGGAGCAGGCGGGTCAAGTCATCGACGAAGCCGGGGGCCTGAAGTTGCGGGCCGGAGACATTGACACTGACGCTGAGAGCATGGCCTGCCTCGCGCCAGGTTTCCAGTTGTCGCAATGCCTGTTCGAGTACCCAGTTGCCGACCTCAATATCCAGTTCACTGCCTTCGATCACTGGCAGAAACTGTGCAGGCAGCAGCAAACCACGTTCCGGATGTTGCCAGCGAATTAACGCTTCGGCACCCAGGACACGGCCTTCACGCATATTGACCTTGGGTTGGTAGTGCAGAATGAATTCGCTGGCGATCAGTCCTTCACGGATGCGGTCGAGTTCATCGCGACGGATGCGGGCCAGGCGGTCGCTCTCCGGGTCGAAGAGGTGGAAGCGATTGCGTCCGGCCTGCTTGGCGGCGTACATCGCCTGATCGGCGTGGCGGAGCAGGGTATCGGCATCCGAGCCATCGTTGGGGAAAACGGTGACGCCGATGCTGGCCGAAATGGTCACGTTCTCCGAGTTCACCGCAAACGGTTGCGCCAGCGCGTTGAGGACGCGACTGGCGGCGCGGTCGCATTCATGGATGTCGGTGATGTTGCCGATCAGCAGGACGAACTCGTCGCCGCCCAGCCGTGACACGGTGTCGCCGGCGCGAACGCATTGCTTGAGGCGTTGCGCGACCTCGATCAGCAGGCGGTCGCCGGCGGCATGACCGTAGTTGTCGTTGACCGGCTTGAAGCCGTCAAGGTCAAGATAGAAAACCGCCAACATTTGCTGGTTGCGCTGGGTTTGCGCCATGGCCAGTTGCAGGCGGTCGGCGAGCAGCATGCGGTTGGGCAACTGCGTCAGGGCGTCGAAATGGGCAAGTTGCTCCAGTCGCTGCTGATGTTCCTTGAGGACGGTGATGTCGGAGAAAATCGCGACGTACTGTGAAATCTCACCGCTACGGTCGCGAACGGTCGAAATGGTCAGCAACTCGACGAAAATCTCGCCGGATTTCTTCCGGTTCCAGACCTCGCCCCGCCAGTGGCCAATCTCACGGATGGTTTGCCACATTTCCTGATAAAAGGCGGCGTCGTGATGACCGGATTTGAGCAGATCCGCATTACGGCCAACTGCTTCCTCGTGGGCGTAGCCGGTGAGTTCGGTGAAGGTGGGATTGACCTCGATGATGATGCCCTTCGGGTCGGTGATCATGATCCCTTCGTGGGCCGTATCGAAGACGCTTGCTGCAAGCCGCTGCCTCGCTTCAGCATGCTGGCGTTCCGAGATGTCCTGTGACACGCCAAAGATCGCCGGCTTACCATCCCAGTGGCCCATCACAATCCGGGTTTCAACCATCAGCAGGCTGCCGTCGGCCCGCTGGATCGGCAAGGGGCAGGTGCTGCGGCGGCCGGCGATCATGTCGGCGACGATCTCGGTCACCCTTTCGTGCATGTTTTCCGGGTGGACCGCAGCGACCGGCTGACCGATCAGGACATTCTCTGCATAGCCGAGGTGCTGAGTGACGGCACGATTGTGATGAACGATGCGCCCATCGAGGTCGATGATGAAAATGAAGTCGTTGAGGGCATTGAACAGTCCGGCGAGATTTTCCTGCAAGTGGCGAGCCTGTGCCTGGGCATCCAGCCGGAGCAGTGTCTGGGCGCAGTGCGTCGCAAGATTGCGGATGGACTGGTGCGTCGCACCGGAGATCTGGCGGCTGCGATAGCCGGCCAGATTGAGGCAGGCAAGCGGCTGGCCGGCAACGATGATCGGTTGAATGATCAGGCAGCGGAAGCCCTGATCGGCGATATGCGATGCCGAAAGCAGGTTTTCCGGACCGCAGTGCTCGCTTTCGTGGGTACAGCAGCAGATGGTTTCGCCGTCCCGGACACGTTGTGCCTGTAGCGAGTCGGCAGCAAAGGACTGAACCCGGCCGACAAACACGTCGCTCAGTCCGCGCTGGGCGAGCAACCGGTAGCTGCCATCCTCCTGCAGCCAGTACAGCCCGCCGGCGTCGAATTCCGGAAAGCGCAGTGCGATATCGAGCATCGTCGCCAGTAGCGGCTGGCGTTCCGTACCGGCGGCCAGTGCCGCCGCTAGATCACGTTCAATTTCGAGACGCTGCTGTTCGGTGCGCTGCTCGGTGATATCGGATACCAGTGCGAGTACGGCAGACTGGCCAAAGTAATTGGTGCGGCTGAGTTGCCCACGGACGAGCAGGATCTGGCCATCGGCCCGGACGCCCCAGAATTCGATGGCGCGGGGCTGGCCGTTCAGGGCGGCGGCGATTTCTTCCTGGACGACATCGAGATTGTTCAAGCCCTCGGCGGCAACGCGCTCATGCGTGCGTTGGACCAGTTGCGTGTGGCTGTAGCCGCTGAGTTGCTCGCCGGCACGGTTGGCATCGAGGAAACGCCCCCGGCCATCGAGGATGAAAATGGCGTCGCTGACCGCATCGAAAATGCCACGGAAGGTGGTCTGGCTGGCCTGGGTTTCACTCGTCCGGCGATGGTAGGCGATGATCAGCGCCGCCAGTTGCCCGGCCTGGCGGATGATCTCGCGATGTTGCCTGGGTAACCTGCCAGGCGCCTTGCGGTAGCCGGAGAAGGTGCCCAGCAGTGCGCCATCGGGGGCAAGTAGTGCCTCGGCCCAGCCTGACACAACATCGGCGTCGCGGGCGAAGGCGTGGAAGGGCAGGCCGGCGGCCTCTTCGAAGACATTGTCGATGAACGCCTCGCCCCGCCGGAAAGCGGCCGTGCCCGAAGCCCCTGTGTTGTCGGCGATCGGCATGCCGTCGAGCATCAGTCGGGCATTGTCGCTCAGGCTGGGGGCGGCGCCGATGCGCAAGTGACTGGCGCCAGGTTCGGCGAGAAGTATCGCGCATTTCAGATCGGGAATCTCGCATTCTGCAGACAGCGCAATCAGCTCGAGCGCATTTTCCAGACGTTCGCCGCGCAACAGAGCAGCCAGCGCCGCGTTGCGGATCAATAGCGCTTCCTCGGCCTTTTTCAGCTCGCTGATGTCGCGGGCGAAACCAACGGTGCCCAGCAGCTTGCCACTGGCATCGGTGACTGGCGCCTTGTACGTTTCGTGCCAGACGGGCCGCTGCTGGACGAAAATCTGCTCGACGAAGGTCTTGCTGCACTGATCGTGCATGACCGCCGCGTCGCCGATCCGGTAGGCCTCGGCCATGTGCTGCGGGAAAAAGTCGAGATCGCGACGTCCGATCAGAGCGGCTGGGCCGGCTTGTCCGGCGGCGTTGGCGAAAGCCTGGTTGACCGCGAGGAATCGGGATTCGGTGTCTTTCAACCAAACGAGGAATGGGAAAGCGTCGAGCAGCGCCCGCTGGTAGCGTTCGTCGCGGCAGATGCGTTCCAGAGCCTCGTCGCGGGACGAGGCCAGTGTCCGTTGTTCGCTGATCACTTCATCGACAAGGTCGAGTTCGAAGGGGCGAATCAGGCTGTGCTCGCTGAGCAGGCCGACGAGGTGCTGGCCGCCATCAACGACCGTGAGGTGCCGGATGCGCTGCTCCAGCATCAATGCTGCCGCCTCGGCAACCGGTGTTTCCGGGTGGACGCTTCGCAGCGGCGAGGTCATGACCTCGGCGAGCATCGGGTTGCCGGCGTTGCCAAGGTAGAGGCGAACGACATCTCTCTCGGTGACGATGCCCCGGGCGCACCCATCTTCGACCACGACGACGCAGGTGGCACGACTACGCTCCATTGCCTCGACGGCCGTTGCCAGGCGGGCATCCGGAGGCAGCCTTGGAAATACCCGTTCCTTCAATCCGTCCACCGTGTTCATCTGGCGGAAGTAGTCGAGTCCGAAGTGACGGCGGAAATCGGTTTCGCTGACGACGCCCAGCAGGTGATCGGCGCCGTTGGTTACAACGAGGTGGCGGATGCCCTGACGAGCGGCAATTCGATAGGCCTCGCGAATAGGGGTGTCGCTGCGGACCGTAAGTACCGGAGTGGTCATGAACTCGCGAACCGGCCGCGTAAGGCTGTCATGGCGGTGCATGGCATGCAGCATGTCGCGTTCGGTCAGGATGCCGGCCAGGCGCGTACCATCAAGCACGATAACCGAAGAAATTCCAGCCTTCACCATCAGCGCAGCAGCATCCGCCAATGGGGCATCGGGCGCGATGCTGTCTGCATGCAGGGTCATCAGGTGGGCGACGGTGGTCATGCGTGGATTCTAGTATGACCTTTGGCGGATGGGTTGATTCAGATCAGTTTCCGCCATGTCCGACCCGGCGTATCCATTCAAATCAGTGCTGGCCAGGCCACTTTGCGACGTTGCCAGATGCGCGGGAAGGGCAGGAACAGGCGATACTGGCGCTCGATCCCTGTTTGCCCTATATGCTGGAAGTTCAAGATGCATGAAATGTCGCTCGCCGAAGGCGTGCTGCAACTGGTCGAAGATACCGCCCGCCGCGAGCAGGCGAGCCGCGTCAAGCTCGTCGTGCTGGAAATCGGCAAGCTGTCGTCGGTCGAGCCGGCGGCACTGAGCTTCTGTTTCGATGTCGTGACGCGTGGCAGTATTGCCGAGGGGGCGGCGCTGGAGATTGTCGATGTGCCGGGCGCCGGCTGGTGTATGCAGTGCGCCGCCACCGTGCCCATCGCGGAACGCTATGGGGCCTGTCCGACCTGCGGTAGCCATCAGGTGCAGCCGAACGGCGGTACGGAAATGCGGGTCAGGGAAATCGAGATCGAATAAAGGAGACGAGGATGTGTACGGTTTGCGGTTGTGGGGCTGGGGAAGTGAAGATCGAGGGTGGGGCACATGAACATACGCATGTGCATGCGGATGGCACGGTGCATACGCACAGCCACGGGCATGATCACGACCACGCTCACAGCCATGAGGCTGCGGCCTTGGCCGGGTCGCATGGCCACGCTCATACCCACGCCGATGGCACAACGCATGTCCATGAGCACGTACATCAGGGCGAGCACGCCCACGATCATCACCACCAACACGCCATCGGCGGCGACCTCGACTATGGCACCGGCCCGGCCCGTGCCCATGTGCCGGGCATGAGCCAGAGCCGCATGGTGCAGATCGAGCAGGACATCCTTTCCAAGAACAACGCCTACGCTGCCGCCAACCGCAAGTGGTTCGACGAGCGCGGTATCTTTGCACTCAACCTCGTTTCCAGCCCCGGTTCGGGCAAAACGACGCTGCTGTGCAAAACCATCGAGCTGTTGAAGGACAAGGTCGCCATCAATGTCGTCGAGGGCGACCAGCAGACCGCCAACGATGCCGAGCGCATCCGCGCTACCGGCGTGCCGGCGATCCAGATCAATACCGGCAAGGGCTGCCACCTCGATGGCCACATGGTCGGCCACGCCATGCAGCGCCTGCAGCCGAAGGACGAGTCGCTGTTCCTGATCGAGAACGTCGGCAACCTCGTCTGCCCGGCTGCCTTCGATCTCGGCGAACACCACAAGGTCGCGATCCTGTCGGTCACCGAAGGCGAGGACAAGCCGCTCAAGTACCCGGACATGTTCGCCGCGGCCGACGTCATGCTGCTCAACAAGTGCGATCTGCTTCCCTACCTTGAGTTCGACGCCGACCTCGCCGAAGCCAACGCCCGCCGCGTCAATCCGGACCTCACCATCTTTCGCGTCTCGGCAAGCAGCGGCGACGGCATGCGCGCCTGGCTGGACTGGATTGAAGCTGGTCTGGAAGCGCAGCGCGGCAGTCACGGCGAGAGCGTGGATGCGCTGAAGGCCCGCATTGCCGAGCTGGAGCGGCAGCTGGCGGCGAAGTAGCCCTTGATGGCCGGACGCCTGTTCCGTATCCGCGGCCTGGTTCAGGGCGTGGGCTTTCGTCCGCACGTCTGGCGGCTGGCTCAGGAATTGGGCTTGGACGGCTGGGTGCGCAATGATGGCGACGGCGTGATTGCTGCGGTGAACGGGGAAAACTGGCCAAAATTCGCAAACCGGCTGCGGGACGAAGCGCCGCGTCTGGCGCGTATCGATGCCGTCGAGATCGATGAATTTGTTGGCTCGTTGCCCGCCGGATTCGCGATTATTGAAAGTCAGGCGGGGGCGGTTCGCACCGCCATCGGCCCCGATGCCGCGATCTGCCCCGACTGCATTGCCGATATCTGCAATCCCGCAGGCCGGCGCTGGCGTTATGCCTTCACCACCTGCACGCACTGCGGGCCGCGTTACACCGTCAGTCGGGGCATTCCCTACGACCGGTCGCTGACCAGCATGGCGGCCTTTCCGCTCTGTTCGCCTTGTCAGGACGAATACACGGCGCCAGCCGACCGCCGCTTTCACGCCGAAACGACTTGCTGCCCCGATTGCGGCCCGCAGTTACGCTTGTTCGATGCGGCCGGCCAGTCGCTGGCTGGCGATCCGCTCGCTGAAACCCTGCGCCTGCTGCGTGCCGGCCAGATCGTGGCGATCAAGGGGCTGGGCGGCTTTCATCTCGCCTGTGACGCACGCAACGCCGGGGCGGTGGCCGAACTCCGCCGGCGCAAGCAGCGCGAGGCCAAGCCTTTTGCGGTGATGGGACTGAATCCGGTTTCACTCGCCGGCCTCGCCCGGATCAGCGAAGGCGAATTGGCCCTGTTACGCGATGTCGCCGCGCCCATCGTTTTGTGCCCCAAGGCCGGGCAGGAGCTACCGGGCGTCGCGCCCGGACTTGCCTGGCTGGGCGTGATGCTGCCGGCGACGCCCTTGCATCTGCTGCTCTGGCATGAAGCCGCCGGCCGGCCGGCGGGCACGGACTGGCTCTGTGCGGCCAGTGATCTGCTGCTGGTGATGACCAGCGCCAATCCGCATGGCGAACCGCTGGTCACCGGCAACGATGAAGCCCTGGCACGGCTGGCCGGGATTGCTGATGCCTATTTGGTGCACGACCGCGAGATCGTCATCCGCTGTGACGATTCGGTGGTTCGTAAAACCGGGGACAGACCACGGTTTTCTGGAACAAAACCGTGGTCTGTCCCCGGTTTTACCTTCATCCGGCGCGCCCGCGGCTACGTGCCGGTGCCAATTCCGCTGGCCGAGGACGGGCCGACGGTGCTGGCGCTGGGCGGCTACCTGAAGAATACGGTGTGCGTGATGAAGGGGCGCGAGGCCTGGCTGTCGCAGCACATTGGCGGTCTCGACAATGCGGCGGCGATTGGTTTTCTGGAGGAAACGGTGGATCACCTGCTGGCGATTCTCGATGTCCGCCCGGAAGTCATTGCCCACGACCTGCACCCGGATTACCCGTCAACGCATCTTGCCGCCCGTCTGGCGGATCGCTGGGGCGTGCCATTACATGGCGTGGCGCATCATGCAGGGCATCTGGCGGCGATTTGTGCTGAACATGGTGTCAATGGGCCGCTAACCGGTGTGGCGATTGATGGTGTTGGCCTCGGGCCGGATGGCGGGGCGTGGGGCGGCGAGTTGCTGCGTCTTGAAGGCGCGGATTGCCAACGCCTGGGGCATTTGCAGCCACTGCGTCTGCCCGGTGGCGACCGTGCAGCGCGCGAGCCCTGGCGCATGGCGGTGGCGGCACTGCACGGTGCCGGCCTGGCGCATTACATTGCCGCTTGGCGGCAGAAAACCTGGCCGGAACGCGATGCCGGTCCCTTGCTCACCCTGCTGGCGCGGGATCTTCGTTGCCCGCCGACCACCAGCCTCGGGCGCTATTTCGATGCCGCGGCGGGCCTGCTGGGGATTTGCGATGTCATGCAATACGAGGGGCAGGCGGCGATGCTGCTCGAAGGCTTGGCGGCGCAGCACGGTCCGGTGCCTGCGCTCGTTGGAGGCTGGCGGATATTGCCCGGCCATGTGCTGGATCTGTCGCCATTGTGGCGGGTCTTGCTTGAGGTCGATGCGGCCCACGGTGCCGCCTTGTTCCATGCCACGCTGGCCGCGGCGCTGGCCGACTGGGCGGCAACTGCTCCCCAAGCGGAGTTTCGTCGGGCTGCGGTGAACCCGGAAAATGGTCAAAAATTGGCCGTTTCCGGTGGCTGCGCGATGAACGCGGTTTTGATGACGCAGTTGCGCCATCATCTTGAAATGGCTGGAATCGAAGTGCTCGAAGCCCGCAAGGTACCGCCGAACGATGGCGGTTTGGCGCTCGGGCAAGCGTGGCTGGCGCGGCGCGCAACGGTCGGCCGGCAGGCGGTGCAGTCATGAACTTTCTGGTTTCTCTGGATACAAGGAGCGACACCCATGTGTCTCGCCATACCCGCGCAGGTCGTTGAACTGCGCCCCGACGACAACGCACTGGTCGATCTGGCCGGCGTGCGCAAGGAAATTTCGCTGGCGCTGGTGGAGGGCGTGGCGGTGGGCGACTACGTCATCGTTCATGTCGGCTATGCATTGAACAAACTCGACCCCGACGAGGCCGAAAAGACGCTGAAGCTTTTCGCCGAGTTGGGGCAA
>ERZ1645187.3667-NODE-3667-length-12798-cov-34.226791_pt1 | contig 12798 bp, 9 predicted proteins | sample MGYA00575352_ERZ1645187 | MGnify/ENA primary metagenome ERZ1645187 (study PRJEB40837, sample SAMN11349314) | freshwater sediment metagenome | isolation source: river sediment | host: Sediment | place: India: Wazaribad , New Delhi | collected 2017-02-21 ... | reverse complement strand
TTAGCATCCTCGCGTTTGATGGGGAGCAACCGGTCGGTCTGATCAACTGCATCGAAGGGTTTTCGACCTTTGCCTGCCGTCCACTGGTCAACGTGCACGATGTCGTCGTTCGGGAAAGCCACCGTGGGCGGCGGGTCGGCGAGCGCATGCTGGATGAAGTGGAACGGATGGCGCGAGCGCGCGGCGCCTGCAAGCTGACGCTGGAAGTGCTGTCGGGCAATGCGCCGGCTTGCCGGCTGTACGAGCGTGCCGGTTTTGCCGCTTACCAACTCGACCCGGCGATGGGCACGGCACGGTTCCTGCAAAAGTGGCTGGCGTGAGCCAAGGGCGCTCGCTCAATCCTGAAAACCGCACCTGTCGCGACGGCCTTCTGGATGTTCTTGATCTGAACCCATCATCCAGTGGCTATCATATGCTATGAAAAATATAGCTTATCAAGGGCCGAACACGGGATAATCCCCGCGCTGACCCCAGCCGGCGCCGGGTTTCCTGACGGGCTGTCAGTTGCGTGCAGGGTTTGGGTGGGAAAATCCACTGGTTTTTCAGGGCCCTTCCAAAGCCATCGTCGCATCCGCCAACCGGTTCAGCCGTGCCGCGGAAGGTATTTCAACCAGCTAATGTTCCCTCCAGGGGAATTGAGGTCAGCGAAACATGAGTGAGACAAAGTCCGTCTACGCCGCCTACAGCGGCAACACCTATCTCTTCGGCGGCAACGCCCCGTATGTCGAGGAGATGTACGAGAACTACCTCGCCAATCCCGGCAGCGTTCCGGACACTTGGCGCAGCTACTTCGATGCGTTGCAGCATGTTCCCGCCAGCGATGGCAGCGACGCCAAGGACGTTCCCCACCTGCCGGTGATCAACGCCTTCGCCGAGCGCGCCAAGCTCGGTGGCACCCGTGTGGTGCAGGCCAGCAGCGACGCAGAGATGGGCCGCAAACGCACGGCCGTGCAGCAGTTGATCGCCGCGTACCGCAATGTCGGCCAGCGCTGGGCGGATCTGGATCCGCTGCAGCGGACCGAGCGGCCCGTGATTCATGAGCTTGAAGCCTCGTTCTACGGCTTCAGCGACGCCGACCAGGAAGCCGTTTTCGATACCAGTAACACCTTTTTCGGCAAGGACCGCATGTCACTGCGGGAACTGCTCAATGCGCTGCGCGAGACCTACTGCGGCACCATTGGACCGGAGTACATGTACATCACCGACCAGGCGCAAAAGCGCTGGTGGCAGCAGAAACTTGAAAGCATCCGCAGCAAGCCCAGTTTCTCCGCCGAACGGAAGAAACACATTCTCGACCGCCTGACCGCCGCCGAGGGACTGGAGCGGTTCCTGCACACCAAGTTCGTCGGGCAGAAGCGTTTTTCTCTCGAAGGCGGTGAGAGCTTCATCGCCGCGATGGACGAGCTGATCCAGCAGGCCGGCGCGAAGGGGGTGCAGGAGATCGTGATTGGCATGGCCCATCGGGGTCGCCTGAACGTGCTCGTGAACACCCTAGGCAAGATGCCTGGCGACCTGTTTGCGGAGTTCGACCACACCGCCCCCGAGGATCTTCCGGCCGGTGACGTGAAGTACCACCAGGGTTTCAGTTCCGACGTGTCCACCCCCGGCGGTCCGGTGCACCTGTCGCTGGCGTTCAACCCATCGCATCTGGAAATCGTCAACCCGGTGGTCGAAGGTTCGGTGCGCGCCCGCATGGACCGCCGCGGGGACACCCGCGGCAGCCAAGTCCTGCCGGTGCTGGTGCATGGCGACGCCGCCTTTGCGGGGCAGGGCGTGAACCAGGAAACCCTGGCGCTGGCCCAGACCCGCGGCTACACCACCGGGGGCACGGTGCACCTGATCATCAACAACCAGATCGGGTTCACCACCAGCGACCCGCGCGATCTGCGCTCCACGCTGTACTGCACCGACATCGTCAAAGGCGTGGAGTCGCCGGTGCTGCACGTCAACGGCGATGACCCCGAAGCAGTGGTCCTGGCCACGCAACTGGCGCTCGAATACCGCATGGAGTTCCGCAAGGACGTGGTGGTCGACATCATCTGCTTCCGCAAACTGGGCCACAACGAGCAGGACACCCCGAGCCTGACCCAGCCGCTGATGTACAAGAAGATCGGCCAGCACCCGGGTACCCGCAGGCTCTATGCCGACCGGCTGGCGTCGCAAGGCCTGGGCGAGTCCCTTGGCGACGACATGGCCAAGGCTTATCGCGCGGCCATGGATGCCGGTGTGCACACGGTTGACCCCGTTCTGACCAATTTCAAGAGCAAGTATGCGGTGGACTGGTCGCCGTTCCTGAACAGGAAGTGGACCGACGCCGCCGACACGGCCCTTCCGCTGACCGAGTGGAAGCGCCTGGCCGAGAAGATCACAACCATCCCGGCCACGATCACGCCGCACCAACTGGTCAAGAAGGTGTACGACGACCGAGCCGCCATGGGGCGCGGGGAGATGAATGTCGACTGGGGCATGGGCGAGCACATGGCGTTTGCATCGCTGGTGGCCAGTGGCTACCCCGTGCGCCTGTCGGGTGAAGACTGCGGTCGCGGGACCTTCACCCATCGTCATGCGGTCATCCACGACCAGAACCGGGAAAAATGGGACGTCGGCACCTATGTGGCCCTGGAGAACGTGGCCGACAACCAAGCGCCGTTCGTGGTCATCGACTCCATCCTGTCAGAAGAGGCGGTTCTGGGCTTTGAGTATGGCTACGCATCCAACGACCCCAACACGCTGGTGATCTGGGAGGCCCAGTTCGGTGATTTTGCGAATGGTGCCCAGGTCGTGATCGACCAGTTCATCGCGTCCGGCGAGGTGAAGTGGGGCCGGGTGAACGGCATCACGCTGATGCTGCCGCACGGCTACGAGGGCCAGGGGCCCGAGCACAGCTCGGCCCGTGTCGAGCGCTTCATGCAGCTCGCCGCGGACACCAACATGCAGATTGTTCAGCCCACCACGGCCAGCCAGATCTTCCATGTTCTGCGCCGTCAGATGGTGCGCAACCTGCGCAAGCCGCTGATCATCTTCACGCCCAAGTCGCTGTTGCGCAACAAGGACGCCACGTCGCCGCTGTCGGAGTTCACCAAGGGCGGGTTCCAGACCGTCATTCCGGAGCAGAACGACGAAATCGTGCGCAAGGGCGACAAGGTCAAGCGGGTGATTGCTTGCAGCGGCAAGGTCTACTACGACCTGGTCAAGAAACGCGAAAGCAAGGGCGTCGACGACGTGGCCATCATCCGCGTGGAACAGCTGTATCCGTTTCCGCACAAGGCGTTCTCGGCCGAGATGAAGCGTTATCCCAACGCGACTGAAATCGTGTGGTGCCAGGATGAGCCGCAGAACCAGGGTGCCTGGTTCTTCATCCAGCACAACATCCACGAAAACATGATCGAAGGTCAACGCCTGGCTTATTCGGGGCGGGCCGCATCGGCGTCCCCTGCTGTGGGCTATTCCCACCTCCACCAGGAACAGCAAAAGGCGCTCGTCGAAGGCGCGTTTGCCAAGCTCAAAGGCTTCATCCTGGCCAAGTAAGTCCACCCGCATTCACCGAACTCACCTCACACCGAAAGAATTCAAATGGCAATCATCGACGTCAAAGTACCGCAGTTGTCGGAGTCCGTGGCCGAGGCCACGATGCTGCAGTGGAAGAAGAAGCCTGGCGAGGCTGTCGCCGTGGACGAAATCCTGATCGAAATCGAGACCGACAAGGTCGTGCTGGAAGTGCCGGCACCGGCCGCCGGCGTGCTCGCTGAAGTCGTGGTCGGCGACGGTGGAACCGTGGTCGCGGATCAACTCATCGCCCGCATCGACACGGAGGGCAAGGCGGGGGTTGCTGCCGCGCCTGCCGCGGCGCCAACCGCCGCCGCGGCTTCCGCGCCGGTTGCCGATCCCGCAGCCGCCGGCAGCTCGAAGGCCGGTGTGGCCATGCCGGCCGCCGCCAAGTTGATGGCCGACAACAACCTGGCCGCTGGTTCGGTTCCGGGCTCCGGTCGTGACGGTCGCGTCACCAAAGGAGACGTGCTGGCGGCGGTTGCCGGCGGTGCCGCAGCTCCAGCAGTGGCTCCCGCGGTCGTGATCCCCACTGGCGTGCCCACCAAGGTGCTGCCGCAGGTGGCTGCTCCATCGGTGGATCTCGGTGACCGTCCGGAGCAGCGTGTGCCCATGACCCGCCTGCGTGCCCGTGTGGCCGAGCGCCTGTTGCAGTCCCAGGCCACCAACGCGATCCTGACCACCTTCAACGAGGTGAACATGGCTCCCGTGATGGCCTTGCGCAAGACACACCAGGAACGCTTCGAGAAGACCCATGGTGTCAAGCTGGGATTCATGAGCTTCTTCGTCAAGGCCGCTGTGCATGCACTGCGCAAATTCCCGGTGCTCAATGCCTCGGTGGACGGCAACGACATCGTCTACCACGGGTATTTCGACATCGGTATCGCCGTCGGTTCACCCCGGGGACTGGTGGTGCCGATCCTGCGCAACGCGGACCAGATGAGCTTTGCCGACATCGAGAAGAAAATCGCTGAATACGGCAAAAAGGCCGCCGACGGCAAGCTGGGCATCGAGGAGATGACCGGCGGCACGTTCTCCATCTCGAACGGCGGCACCTTCGGGTCGATGCTGTCCACCCCGATCATCAACCCGCCGCAGTCGGCCATTCTGGGCGTGCACGCCACCAAGGACCGCGCTGTGGTTGAAAACGGCCAGATTGTGGTTCGGCCGATCAACTATCTCGCCATGTCGTATGACCACCGCATCATCGATGGCCGGGAAGCCGTGCTGGGTCTGGTGGCGATGAAAGAAGCGCTGGAGGATCCGTCGCGTCTGCTGTTCGACCTCTGATTCGCCCTGATCCCGACAGACCCGCCCGTGAGGCCAGACCAGCGGTCAAGCCCTTCGGTGGGTCTTTTCCCAACCGACCATCCGACATCACCATGAGCAAACAATTCGACGTCATCGTCATCGGCGGCGGCCCAGGCGGCTACATTGCCGCCATACGCGCCGCCCAACTGGGTTTGCAGGTCGCCTGCATCGACGAGTGGAAGAACGCCGCAGGCGGCCCCGCTCCCGGCGGTACCTGTACCAACGTTGGCTGCATTCCATCCAAGGCGTTGCTGCAGTCGTCCGAACATTTTGAGCACGCGAACAAGCATTTCGCAGACCACGGTATCAGCGTTTCCGACGTGAGGATGGACATAGCGAAGATGGTAGCCCGCAAGGATGCGGTCGTGAAGCAGAACAACGACGGCATCCTGTACCTGTTCAAGAAGAACAAGGTCAGCTTCTTCCACGGCCGTGGGTCGTTTGTGAAATCTGTCGATGGCGGCTACGAAATCGCCGTGGCCGGAGCGACCACCGATTCGCTGGTCGGCAAACAGATCATCGTGGCCACCGGCTCCAATGCACGAGCCTTGCCGGGTGCGGCTTTCGATGAGGAGAACATCCTGTCGAACGACGGTGCACTGCGCCTCGGCGCGGTGCCCAAGAAGCTGGGCCTGATCGGCTCCGGCGTCATTGGCCTGGAAATGGGGTCGGTCTGGCGTCGCCTGGGCGCCGAGGTCACGGTGCTGGAAGGCCTGCCGACCTTCCTGGGTGCGGTGGATCAGCAGATTGCGAAAGAGGCCAAGAAAGCTTTCGACAAACAGGGTCTGAAGATCGAGCTGGGTGTGAAGGTCGGTGATGTCAAGACCGGCAAGAAGGGTGTCAGTGTGGCCTACACCAATGCCAAGGGAGAGGAGCAGTCGCTCGAAGTCGACAAGCTGATCGTGTCGATCGGCCGGGTGCCCAACACCGTCGGTCTCAATGCCGAGGCGGTCGGCCTGCAGCTCGACGAGCGCGGCGCGATCGTGGTGGACGGCGACTGCCGAACCAACCTGCCCGGTGTCTGGGCGGTCGGTGACGTGGTGCGGGGCCCGATGCTGGCGCACAAGGCGGAAGAAGAGGGGGTGGCTGTGGCCGAGCGCATCGCCGGTGAGCACGGGCATGTCAACTTCAACACCATACCGTGGGTCATCTACACCAGCCCCGAAATTGCCTGGGTCGGTCGCACCGAGGAGCAGCTCAAGGCCGACGGCGTTGCGTACAAGGCCGGCACGTTCCCGTTCCTGGCCAACGGGCGCGCCCGCGCGCTCGGTGATACCACCGGCATGGTCAAGTTCCTAGCCGACGCCACGACGGATGAAATCCTGGGTGTGCACATCGTCGGCCCCATGGCCAGCGAACTGATCAGTGAGGCCGTGGTGGCAATGGAGTTCCGCGCCAGCAGCGAAGATATCGCCCGAATCTGCCATGCGCACCCGTCGTTGAGCGAGGCCACCAAGGAAGCGGCCCTGGCCGTGGACAAACGCACGCTGAACTTCTGAGTCCCAGGCCCTACAAACGGGACCAAGTATCAGCCCACGGGTTTGCCATCCTGAACCGGTTCAACCATGTCGGTCCGCCAGACCTATGAAAAGGAACTGATCGATCGCGGGTACAGCAGCGACCCGGCTCAGTTGCGCGCTGTCGCAGCGCTGGATCGGTGTTCCAGCGAATGGGCGCAATACAAGGTAAAGCGCTCCAACGCTCTGAAGAAGCTGATCAACCGCCCGTCCATCCCGAAAGGGGTGTACATGTATGGCGGAGTCGGACGAGGCAAGAGCTTTCTGATGGATTGTTTCTTCAATGCGGTGCCCATTCGCCGCAAGACCCGGTTGCATTTCCACGAGTTCATGCGCGAAGTTCATCGGGAACTCGCGGGTCTCCAAGGTACGGTGAATCCCTTGGATGAACTGGGCAGGCGCATTTCGCAACGTTACAAGCTGATCTGCTTTGACGAGTTTCACGTCGCGGACATCACCGATGCGATGATTCTGCATCGTCTGCTCGTCGCGTTGTTCGACAACGGGGTGGGCTTTGTCACCACGTCCAATTTCCGGCCCGATGGTCTGTATCCCGACGGGCTGCACCGCGACCGCATTCTTCCAGCCATCGCGCTGTTGAACGAGCGTATGGAAGTGCTGAATGTGGACGACGGCACGGATTATCGGCGGCGTGCCTTGGAGCATGTCAAGCTGTACCATACCCCGCTTGATGAATCGGCCGACGCAGATCTGGAGGACGCGTTCAACCGGTTGGCCGAGGCTCACGACGAGGAGCCTGTCCTCCACATCGAGGCGCGTGAGATTCGCGCCGTTCGCAAAGCGGGCGGTGTGGTCTGGTTCGATTTTCGAACACTCTGCGGTGGCCCGCGTTCACAGAATGATTACCTCGAGCTCGCGTCGCAGTTCCATACGGTCATCCTGTCCAACGTGCCCCAGATGCCGGTTCGAATGGCGTCCGAAGCGCGTCGCTTCACCTGGCTCGTGGACGTGTTGTACGACCGGCGGGTCAAGTTCATCATCTCGGCGCAGGTGCCGCCAGAAAGCCTGTATCCAGAGGGGCCGCTGGCGCATGAGTTCCCTCGCACCGTTTCGCGATTGAATGAAATGCAGTCGCAGGAGTACCTGTCGCTGGAACATCGTACGGTCGACACCCGATTGACCTGAACTGGGGCGTCGTAGTTCGTGCTCGCGAGCGCCGATTGCCCAGGCCTCAGAGGTGTTCGAGTTTCACAATGGCGAGGGAAATGTTGTCCCCGCCTCCTTTGCCACGGGATCGCGCCTTTTCAATCAGGAACTCACTCGCTTCCCGCGGCGTCAAAGACCCGAGGACATAAGCCAGTTCCTCTGGTGTGAAGTAGTGCCAAAGACCGTCGCTGCACGACATGATGACATCGCCAGACTTGAGTTCGGGAATGTAGTCAAGAGTGAAGACCGGATCGTCTTCCGTGCCGAGGCAACCCATCAGAATGTTCGACTGCGGATGCGTCTGGGCATCCTCTTCGGTGATTTCACCTCGATCGACCAAAGCCTGAACATAGGAATGGTCCAGGGTGCGCTTCATCATTCGACCGGCGCTGAAGTGATAGATGCGGGAATCTCCGGCGTGCAGCCAATGTGAGTCGGCGGCCGGGTTGATCAGGAACAGGGCAATGGTGCTGTGCGGTTCCTGCTCGGCAGAAATCGCCGTCAGGCGAATGACGATGTGAGCTTCCTGCGCGATCTGGCGTAGCATCGATGGAGCGTCATCGGTGGCGGGCGAGTAGCGTTCGAACAGCTGCCGAGCCGTCATCATGACCTGGTCGGACGCCTTACGCCCGCCGCTACGACCACCCATGCCGTCAGCCACCACCGCCAACAAGCAGCCTGGCACCCGAGGGTGCGTAAGAATAGCCACCTGGTCCTGCTGATACTCGCGGTCGCCCTTGTGGATGCCGGTGGCGGCGGTGAGTCGATAGCCTGAGGTCATGGAAATGGTCTGTCCAAGGAATCGCCCTGAGGACTGCTGCTAAGAACGTATTATTCAACGATCAGCCGATTCGCCGGCGTAACTTTTGTTGCTGTGTACTCTACTTGAAATTCAATCTTCATTCCCCGGATCGACGCCTGATCGAACTGAAAATTGAACACGCCGATCTGGACGCGTGGATCGCCCGGCTGGATCAGGATCAACCCGCTGATCAGTTGATGCTGAGGAGGCTCAAGAAGCGTCGCCTGATCTTGAGGGATGAAATGGTGCAGCTGGAGTTGTTGCTCTGTCCTAAAGAGCCGGCCTGAAATCCGCGCAGGGCTGCCAAACCCTGACCGCGGTTCGCTCGTTCGGTCAACTGGCGTCAGCCGCTGAGGAACTGACGAGGTTGGGCTGCACTGACCGGCAGTGTCGACGAAGCGTTCGGCAAAGCCTTACCAAAGCTTCCACCAGGGCTGTGTACGGGTCTTGAAGCCTTTTGTCAGGTACGCGCTTTCCGGGTAGTTCTTTTCGAGCACCCGACGGGCATCGTCCCGTAGCTGATCCATACCCAGAGCGTTGTAAGAGTTCAACAATACCCCAAGGGCATCCTCGGCGGCGGGAACGTTGCGGTACTCGGACAAGGCCAGCTGGGCGCGATTGATCGCGGCGACATAGGCTCCCCGCGAGTAGTAATAACGCGCCACGTGAACTTCGTACTCCGCCAGGGCGTTGAGGATGTATGTCATGCGCTGGCGCGCATCTGGGGTGTATTTCGAATCAGGAAACCGGCTTACGAGGTCACTGAATGATTCGAATGACTCCTTCGCGGCTTTTTGGTCGCGCTCGGACAAGTCCTGCTGTGTGATCGAGGACAGGAAGCCAAGGTTTTCGTTGAAATTGACGATACCTTTCAGGTACAGGGCGTAGTCCAGAGCGGGGCTGGCGGGATGTAGTTTGACGAAGCGATCCAGCGTCGTGACGGCTTGGGCCTTCTCGTTGTTCTTGTAATAGGCATAGGCCTTGTCGAGCTGTGCCTGCTGCGCAAGGATGGTTCCAGCAGCGCGGCCCTCCAGCTTTTCGAGAAGCGGAATCGCCTTGGCGTAGGAGCCCGAATCCATCTCATCCTTGGCTTCGGCATAGATTTTGTTGGGACTCCACCCGGCCGTGTTGTCAGGCGTCGTCGTTGAGCAGCCATGCAGAAATGCAGCCAGACTGACGATTATCCAAGCTGGAACACATGATAATTTGGCGCGAAACATCCGGGGCGACTTTCTTGAAACAGGGCCAATTCATTATATCGACCGACCCTGCGGTAGCACCCGCAGACTTGGAGGTCGAAGACCTGCTGGAACAAGGTCCGGAGGTCGAGTTTCGGGAAATCCGGGTGGCCGAACAACTGCATGCCCAGCGCGTCGACATGGTGCTGGCCAGGCAACTGCCCGAATTTTCGCGAAACTACTTGCAGCAATTGATCGAGGCAGGCCTGGTCCGGATCGCGGGCAAGCCCGTGCGAAAGCCCGCCCTTCGGGTGCATGCCGGAGATTCCGTCGCGGTGGAACTTCGGCCAACGCCCCAAACTCAAGCGTTCAAGCCGGAGATGATCCCGCTGGAGGTGGTCTACGAAGACGGCGATGTGCTGGTTGTCAACAAACCGGCCGGGCTGGTGGTTCACCCCGCGCCGGGCAACTGGAGCGGCACACTGCTCAACGGTATTCTCGGACGTGACCCTGCTGCCGCGCTCTTGCCACGGGCAGGGATCGTCCATCGGCTGGACAAGGACACCAGCGGGCTGATGGTGGTTGCCCGAAGCCGGTTGGCGATGGATCGTCTGATCCAGGCCATCGCAGCGCGTGAAGTGCGGCGGCAATACCTGGCCATCGGGCATCGGCGCTGGACTGGTCGCGAATCGCTTTTGGTCGATGCGGCAATCGGGCGGGATCCACGAAACCGACTCCGGATGGCTGTGGTGGATGTGCGTCAGCATGCTGGCAAGACCGCCTCGACGGAAATTCGTCTGATCGAGAATGCAGAGACCTGTTGCCTCGTTGAATGCAGCTTGCAGACTGGCCGAACCCATCAGATCCGGGTGCACATGGCAAGTATTGGTCACCCGTTGGTGGGAGACGGGTTGTATGGTGGTGTGCCTCTCGGTGGCCTGAGGCGTCAGGCCCTGCACGCGTATCGACTGGGATTTACCCACCCCGTGGATGCAGCGGAACTGATCTTCACTGCGGTCGTCCCCGCGGATATGGACGCCGCCTTTGCGGCGCTCGGCCTCCGATACAATTCCCGATCTGACTGACTGTTCCGCAACCGGGTCGACGCTGACAGGTACCCGGTTCCTGCGGAAGGCGCTGTGTGTGCCTTACTCGCTCCTGGATCTCAATGGACAAGGACCGAGCCAGGGTCGGTTTCCAGGTCGTCAACGCGCGAATTCCTTGACTATGAACACGGTGGATGCCAAGCGTATCCTTGAGACCGCCCTGATCTGTTCCCAGCTGCCGGTCCCGGTGAGGGACTTGCGTGTGCTGTTCGACGATGCGCTCAGCGCCGACACGATCAAGGCATTGCTGGCTCAGTTGCAGCTGGAATGGTCACAGCGGGGCGTCGAACTGGTGTGTGTTGCATCTGGGTGGCGTTTTCAAAGCCGGCCAGAGATGAGGGAGTTCCTCGATCGATTGCATCCGGAAAAACCCCCCAAATACACGCGAGCAACCCTGGAGACGTTGGCCATCATTGCCTATCGACAGCCGGTTACCCGAGCAGATATGGAAGACATCCGGGGTGTGATGATTAATTCGCTGATCATCAAGCAACTCGAAGATCGTGGATGGATCGAAGTGATCGGGCACCGGGAGGCAGCGGGGCGCCCCGCGCTGTTCGCGACGACTCGGCAGTTTCTGGACGATTTGGGCATCGAATCGCTGGACCAACTCCCTGCCATTGACAGTTCGGCGGGCGAAGCCCGGGTGATGGCGTGTCTGCAAACGCCAGCAGACATCGTCCGGCCCGGTTTGCTCGCGGAGAGTCCTGAGCAAGCTGATGCCGATCTCTTTCAGGAAGCCGAGCAGCTGGGGCAACCCACACCAGAGGGAACTCATGACCAACCCGAAGCCAAATGACAGCGTTCCCGCGCCCGAACAGGGCGTTACCGACGATGTTGCCCCTGAAACCAGCGTGGAAGGGGCGGTGTCAGCTACCGAAATTGGATTTCAAGCGAACGATCCTCAGGGTACAGAGGCCGTGGTCAAGGTAGCCGATGCCGCCATGCCAGCGGTTCAGTTTGCGGATGTCATCTCGGGTGTGTTTGACGCTGATGAAGCTCGAACCGACCTCCCGCCACCCAAGCGTGTCCTTGCGCCCCAGGCCGACACACCGAAGCTGCACAAGGTGCTGGCACAGGCTGGCTTGGGCTCTCGCCTTGAAATGGAGCAGTTGATTACGCAAGGGCGTATTTCGGTCAACAATGAGCCGGCGCACATCGGTCAACGCGTCCAGTTCGGCGACCAGGTCAAAGTCAATGGCAAGCCGATCCGGGTGCGAATCGATCCACCGCCGCCACGGGTGATCGCCTATCACAAACCAGTGGGGGAGGTCGTAACCCACGACGACCCTCAGAATCGACCGACCGTGTTTCGCAAGCTGCCGCGCCTGACGCAGGGCAAGTGGCAGTCGGTGGGTCGTCTGGACTTGAATACGGAAGGCTTGCTACTGCTGACCAACTCAGGCGAACTCGCCAACAAGCTGATGCATCCCCGATTCGGGCTGGAGCGCGAGTACGCGGTGAGAGTATTGGGTGCCCTGAGCAATGATGAGAAGCAGAGACTTCTCGACGGCGTGGTCCTTGATGATGGGATGGCCCAGTTCGGTTCTATCGAGGATGGAGGAGGCGAGGGCTCGAACTGCTGGTACCGGGTGACCATTTCAGAAGGGCGCAATCGGGAGGTCCGCCGCATGTTGGAGTCGGTTGGCCACGCGGTCAGCCGGCTGATTCGAATTCGGTACGGTGCGATGGTACTGCCCCGTGGACTGAAGCGGGGTGCTTGGATGGAACTGGGTGATCGCGATCTGCGATCGCTTCTACAGGCTGCCGGAGCTGACGTTTCGAGGTCCCTCGTCGGTCCGGGGAAGGGTGGACAGGCATCCGATCCTGTGGGGCGGGGTGGACGAAATCGGCGGGGAGGCGGTCGCTCCGGCGGTCGTCAACCGGACCGTGGTGAAGCATTCTCGAACCGGACCTCCGGTCAGAAGGGCGGTCCGGTCGGCAAAGCCAGAAACGAGCGCACCGACGGGGGTCAGCCCGATCCATTGAAGACATCGTTGGGGTACATCGGTGCCGACAGCTTCAGGCAGCAGCGGCAGGCGGCAGGTCAACGGCGAACGGGTTCCCGGAGTCCGCGAAAGGGCGGTGGCAGGAACGGCGGCAACGGGCGCTGAAACCGGGTCAGGTCTTCTCCAGGAGGCCGGAGGGCTGCGCATATGCTCAGGTAAAAT
>ERZ1645187.3666-NODE-3666-length-12800-cov-6.245508_pt1 | contig 12800 bp, 10 predicted proteins | sample MGYA00575352_ERZ1645187 | MGnify/ENA primary metagenome ERZ1645187 (study PRJEB40837, sample SAMN11349314) | freshwater sediment metagenome | isolation source: river sediment | host: Sediment | place: India: Wazaribad , New Delhi | collected 2017-02-21 ... | reverse complement strand
GCCGCATAGAGCGCTGGCAGGAAGAGCAGGGTCAGCGCCGTGGCGACGATCAGGCCGCCCATGATGGCGACCGCCATCGGCCCGAAGAACACGCTGCGCGACAGCGGGATCATCGCCAGCACGGCAGCCAGAGCGGTCAGCACAATCGGCCGGAAGCGCCGCACAGTGGCCTCGATGATGGCGTGCCAACGGTCCAGACCGCTGGCGATGTCCTGCTCGATCTGGTCGACCAGAATCACCGAGTTACGCATGATCATCCCCGCCAGGGCGATGGTGCCGAGCATGGCGACAAAGCCGAACGGCTGCTGGAACACCAGCAGGAACAGAGTCACGCCGATCAGGCCCAACGGCGCGGTGACGAACACCATGGCCGTGCGCGAGAAGCTCTTGAGCTGCAGCATCAGCAGCGTCAGAACCACCACGATGAACAGCGGCACACCGGCGTTGACCGACTTCTGCCCGCGCGCCGAATCCTCAACGGTACCGCCGACGTCCAGCAGGTAGCCATCCGGCAACTTGGCGCGGATCGGCTCCAGGGTCGGCAGGATCTGCTTGACCACGCTGGCCGGCAGTTCCTTGTCGTAGATATCAGCGCGCACGGTCACATTGGGCAGACGGTTACGGTGCCAGATGATGCCTTCCTCGAAACCGTACTCAAGCGTGGCGACCTGCGACAGCGCCACACTCTTGCCGTTGTCGGTCGGTACCGCCAGGCTCGGCAGCAGGCCCAGCTCCTGACGCTCGCGCACGGTACCGCGCAGCTGGATGTCGATCAGTTCGTTGCCTTCGCGGAACTGGCTGACCACCTGACCGGACAGCGCGCTCTGCAGGAACTGCGACAGGTTGGCGGTGCTCACGCCCAGGGCGCGGGCACGGTCCTGGTCGATGATCAGGCGCACCACCTTGCTCGGTTCTTCCCAGTCCAGGTGCACGTTGACCACATGGGGGTTGTCGCGCACCTTGTCGGCCACCTGACGGGCCAGCGCGCGGACTTCGTCGATATGCTCGCCGGAAACGCGGAACTGCACCGGATAGCCCACGGGCGGACCGTTCTCCAGACGCGACACGCGTGAACGCAGGGTCGGGAACTGCTCGCCCATCACGCCGATCAGCCACTCGCGCACCGCTTCGCGGTCCTGGATGCTCTTGGTCAGCACCACGAACTGGGCAAAGCTGGCGGCCGGCAACTGCTGGTCCAGCGGCAGATAGAAGCGCGGCGAGCCGGTACCGACATAGGCCACATAGTTGTCGATGCCCTCATGCTCCTGAAGCAGCTTCTCAAGGCGCGCCACCTGGGCCTCGGTGGCCTTGAGCGAGGCACCCTCGTTGAGCTTGAGGTCGACCATGATTTCCAGACGCCCGGAGGCCGGGAAGAACTGCTGCGGCACGAAGCGGAACAGCAGCACCGAGGCGACGAAAGCCCCTACGGTGAGCATGATCACCAGCCGGCGACGGCGCACACACCACTCCACCAGCGTACGCACGCGGCGATAGAACGGCGTGCCGTAGGGGTCCTGGCCATGACCGTGCTTGGCCGCATGCAACTTGGCCAGGTCCGGCAGCAGGCGATCACCCAGGTAAGGCACGAAGACCACGGCGGCGATCCACGACACCACCAGGGCGATGGTCACCACCTGGAAGATCGAACGGGTGTACTCGCCGGTACCGGACTGCGCGGTGGCAATCGGCAGGAAGCCGGCGGCGGTGATCAGCGTGCCGGTGAGCATGGGGAAGGCCGTGCTGGTCCAGGCGTAACTGGCCGCCTTGAGGCGGTCGTAGCCCTGCTCCATCTTGATCGCCATCATCTCCACGGCAATGATCGCGTCATCCACCAGGAGGCCCAGCGCCAGCACCAGCGCGCCGAGGGAAATCTTGTGCAGGCCGATGCCGAAGTAATGCATGGCGGCGAAGGTCATCGCCAGCACCAGCGGGATCGACAGTGCCACCACCAGGCCAGTGCGCATGCCGAGGGAGAAGAAGCTCACCAGCAGCACGATGATCAGCGCCTCGGTGAGCACGCGGACGAACTCGCCAACACCGGTTTTCACCGCCGCTGGCTGATCGGACACCTTGCGCAGCTGCAGGCCGGCCGGCAGGTTTTCCTGCAGGCGGGCGAACTCGGCCTCCAGGGCTTCACCCAGCACCAGAATGTCGCCACCGGTCTTCATCGACACGGCAATGCCGATGGCATCCTCGCCCATGAAGCGCATGCGCGGCGCGGGCGGATCATTGAAGCTGCGGCTGACCTCGGCCACATCACCCAGGCGGAAAGTCCGGTCACCGACGCGGATAGGGAACTCACGGATTTCCTCGACGGTCTTGAAGCTGCCACTCACGCGGAGCTGTACCCGGTCCGAGGGGGTTTCGAAGAAGCCAGCGGCCGCCACCGCATTCTGCTCCTCCAGCGCCTTCTGCACCGCGGCCATGGGCAGGCCGAGCGTGGCCGCCTTGACGTTGGACAGCTCGATCCACACCTTCTCGTCCTGCAGGCCAACCAGCTCGACCTTGCCGACGTCCTTGACCCGCTGCAGCTGCAGCTGCACACGGTCGGCGTAGTCCTTCATCACCGCGTAGTCGAAACCTTCACCGGTCAGCGCGTAGATATTGCCGAAGGTGGTGCCGAATTCATCGTTGAAGAACGGCCCCTGGATGCCCTGGGGCAAGGTGTAGCGAATGTCGCTGACCTTCTTGCGCACCTGGTACCAGAGGTCGGGAATATCCCGCGAATGCATGGAGTCGCGGGCGATGAAGGTCACCTGGGACTCACCCGGACGGGAGAAGGAGACGATCTTGTCGAAATCGCCGGTCTCCATCAGCTTCTTCTCGATGCGCTCGGTAATCTGCCGCGAGACTTCCTCGGCACTGGCGCCCGGCCAGTTGGTCTTGATCACCATGGCCTTGAAGGTAAAGGGCGGATCCTCGCTCTGACCCAGCTTGGTGTAGGAGATAGCCCCGACAATGCCCAGCAGGATCATGACGTAGAGAACGATCTGGCGGTTTTTCAGCGCCCAGGCGGAAAGGTTGAAGCCCACGAGCCTTACTCCCCGGCAACCAGTTGGACGTTGCGGTTGTCGCGATCGACCGGACGCACCTTCTGCCCTTCACGGAGCACCTGAACACCGGCGGCCACCACCCAGTCGCCCGGGCTCAGACCGTCGAGCACCGGCACGCGCTCCTCGCCATAGGCGCCGACCTTGACCGCCACGCGCTTGAGGCTGGAGGTTTTCGGATCGACCACCCAGACATAGGGCTGGCCCTTTTCGGCGGTCAGCGCGGCCAACGGAACGGACAGCGGCACATGCTCGCCGGAGCGGATGAATACCCGCGCGCTCTGGCCAAGCTCGGCCGGCACCTTGGCTTCGCTGAAAGCCACGCGGGCGGCGAAGGTCCGCGACAGCGGATCGGCGGCAGGCGACAGCTCGCGGACCAGACCGGCATAGCGCTTGCCCGGCTGCGACCAGAGTTCGACGGCCACCACCTGGCCGATCTTGAAGCGTTCGATGGCATGCTCCGGCAGGCTGATCACCACCTCGCGGTCACCATCGGCGGCCAGGGTGAACACCTGCTGACCGGCAGCCACCACCTGGCCAACCTCGGCCTTGCGAGTGGCAATCACCCCATTCTGCGGGGCACGCAACACGGCATAGCCCGCCTGGTTGCTGGCCACGTTGTACTCGGCCTTGACCTGCTTGAGGCGTGCCTCGCCGGCGCGATAGAGGTTCTCGGCATTGTCGTACTGCGAGCGGCTGACCATCTGCCGCGCCAGCAGGGTCTTGTAGCGGTCGCGCTCGGTGCGCACCAGCTGCAGGTTGGCCTCGGCGGCGGCGACCTGTGCACGCATGGCTTCCAGCTGCAGACGGACGTCCTCGGGGTCCAGTTCAGCCAACGGCTGGTCCTTCTTCACCCGCTCGCCCACCTCGACTAGGCGCCGGCTGATCTTGCCGGCGATGCGGAAGGCCAGCTCCGGCTCCAGGCGCGCACGCACCTCGCCCGGATAGGTATCCACCGCGTCACCCGCCGGAATCGGCTGCACCACCAGCGCCGGGCGCGCCGGCGGCTCGACTTTATCGCCGCCGCCACAGGCGGTCAGGCTGGCAATCAGGATAAACGGCAGGGCAACAGGCAAGGCTCGACGCAACATGATGGTGACCTTTTCACAAACAAGGTTTTGAATATTTATACTGCCGGGTATAGTAAAAATAGCAAACTCACCAGTCCAGTATTTCCTAGAAAATGTCTGACAAAAGATTGCCGAGTACCGGCCCCGGCCGCCCGAAGGATCAAGCCAAGCGTCTGGCCATCCTCGAAGCGGCAAAAACCCTGTTCATGCGCAACGGCTACGAAGGCAGCAGCATGGACGCCATCGCCGCCGAAGCCGGGGTTTCCAAGCTCACGGTGTACAACCACTTCACCGACAAGGAGACGCTGTTCTCGGCCGCGGTGAAGTCCAAGTGCGAGGAGCAGCTGCCTGAGCTGTTCTTCGACCTGCCCGATGGCGCGTCACTGGAAAAGGTGCTGCTGAATATCGGCCGCGGCTTCGTGCAGCTGATCAACAGCCGCGAATCCATCGAGCTGCTGCGGGTCATGGTGACCCTGGCCACCACCGACCCGACCCTGGGCCAGCTGTTCTTCAATGCCGGCCCGCAGCGGGTGCTGAATGAACTCGAAGGGCTGCTGCGCAAGGCCGCCAGCCAGGGCAAGCTGCAGATCGACAACCCGCTCAATGCCGCCGAGCACTTCCTCAGCCTGCTCAAGGGCGGTTGCCACTTCCGCCTGCTGGTGGGCAGCTGCAGCGCACCGACCGCCGAGGAAGAGGCCAGCCATGTGGCCGAGGTGGTGCAGCTGTTCCTGCGCGCGTATCGCGCCTAGCAGGCTGTTGAAAACGTTGGCGAGGCAGCCAGCGCAAGGCAAAAACAGGCGAAGAAGCGCAGTTTACGAGCGGTAAATGAGCATTCTGAGCCTGTTTTTAACACTGCGATGGCAACGCAGGTAGTTTTCAACAGCCTGCTAGCCCTGATCAGACCTTGAGGGCTTTCTTCGGGTAGATGTCGTAACGGCTGGATTTGCCTTCCAGCACATAGCCCGGCTTGATCCCCTCGATGGCAGGCGCCTTGCGCGGGCGCTTGACCACCACCCGGTGGCTGGCCAGTTGCAGGGCGGCCGACAGTAACTCCGGGGCATCCAGATCATCACCGACAAAGGGCCGGAACAGGCGCATCTCCTTCTTCACCAGCGCGCTCTTGTCGCGATGGGGAAACATGGGGTCAAGGTAGATCACCTGCGGCGCCTCGCCCTGCCACTGCTGCATCAGCGCGATGGCATTGCCGCACAACAGGCGCATGCGCGCGGCAATCGGCGCCACCTCGGCATCACGCTGAGCGCGGGCCAGGCCGTCTTCGAGCAGGGCGGCGATCAGCGGTTGGCGCTCGATCAGAGTCATCTCGCAGCCCAGACTGGCCAGCACGAAGGCATCGCGACCGAGACCGGCCGTGGCATCCAGCACCGTAGGCCGCACACCGGACTGCACCCCCACGGCCTTGGCGATCATCTGCCCACTGCCACCGCCAAACTGGCGCCGGTGCGCCACCGCGCCCTCGACAAAGTCCACCCGCACCGGGCCCGGCGCCCCAGGGCCGAGTTCCAGTAGCTGCAGGCCGGCATCGCCCAGCTGCAAGGCGAAATCGGCCTCGCCCTGCAGTCTCAGCCCCAGGCGCTGCGCCCATTGCCGGGCCGCCTGATCGTGCTGGGGCGCCAGGGAATCCATGCGCAGCGAAGCCGCCTGCCGTTCGTCGCTCATCTCTGCCATCTGCTCAAAAAACACTCAAAAAAAGCCATACCCGGCCGATGACCAGACCAATGCGGCGCAATTGTGCCAGAGCCACCAGCAGGACACTCCATGTTTGATGTCACTCACGCCCCGCGCAGCGCCCAGGCAAGTCCGGCGCGCGACCTGCAGAGCAGCCTGGATCAGGCCGTTGCCGAATCTATCGACTACCAGATCTTGCGCCGTACCCTGATGCCGGATGCCGAGCCGGTGGAGCCCGTAGCCGTCGAAAGCGCCGAGGCGGCCAGCGTCAGTCTGGACGGAGAACTGCCGGCCGCTGCCACCGAGGCGGTGGTGCGGGCAGAACAAACCCTGGAGCAACGCTCTCTGGAGCTGAATGTCAGCAGCGAACCGCCCAAGCAGAGCGATCCGCTGGTACTCGACCTGGCCAGCAACGGCCTGCGCACCCGTGGTCTTCTGGACGCTGTGAGCTTCGATCTGGATGCCGATGGACGCCGCGATCGGATCAGCGCCCCGGCTGGCGACGATGCCCTGCTCGCCCTCGACCGCAATGGCAACGGCCGCATCGACGACGGCCGCGAGCTGTTCGGTGACCAGAACGGCGCCGCCAACGGCTTTGCCGAACTGGCCCGCTATGACGACAACCGCGATGGCCAGATCGACCAACTGGATGCGGTGTTCAGCCGCCTCAGCCTGCTGCGTTTCAGCCAGGACGGCCAACAGCAGCAGATCAGTCTGCAACAGGCTGGTGTCAGCAGTATCAGTCTGAACAGCCGCGACACCGACCTGGCGCTGGGCGCCTACGACCGCATCGCCCAACTGGGCAGTTTCAACTTCAGCGACGGCCGCCAGGGGCTGGCTGCCGACCTGTTGCTGGCCCAGCGCTAGCAGGCACTTAACAGCCTGTTAAAGCAGCGCCAGCTGATCTTGCCGCGCACCCGGCAGCTCGGGCAAATCCACCAGGCCCGGCAAGCGCTGCTGCAGCTCCCGATGAAACAGGCAGGCCAGTTCCGGGGCGCGGTGGTTATCCGGGGTATGCAGGAACACGTGGGGCTGCTTGCCCGCCTCTATCCACTGCGCGACCTTGTCCAGCCAGGGCTGCAGAAACGGCAGATTGGCCTCCAGCAGCGGATGGCCGATGAAGCGCAGCTGGGGAAAATCGCTGAACGCCGTCGGCCGCAATGGCAGGCGCGGCTTCTTGCCCTGGGCATGACGGATGGCCGGGCTGTCATCGGTGCAGCTGAACAGTGCCCGCGAATCCAGACAGATACGCTCCACGCCGCGCTCCAGCAGCAGCCGATTGAGCGCCCGCTCGGCCTCACCACGGTCGAAGAACTGCGCATGGCGCACCTCGACCGCCACCGCTCGGTCAGCCAGCTGTTCCAGCAGCCACGCCAGCTCGGTCAACCGTGAAGGACCGAAGCTGGCCGGCAGTTGCAGCCACAGCGGCGACACCCGCGAACCCAGTGGCGCGAGCAGCTGCAGGAACTCACCAAGAGCCGCGCCCTGCTCAAACAGACTGGCACTGTGACTGATCTCGCGGGGCAGCTTGGCGCAGAAATGAAAGTGCGCCGGCATCTGCTCGGCCCAGCGCGCCAGGGTGGCCGGCGCCGGGCGAGCGTAGAAGGTGGTGTTGCCCTCGACGGCATTGAACACCTGGCAGTAGGTCGCCAGGCTCGCCGTTGCCGGCATGTCCGCGGGATACAGCGAGCCACGCCAGGCGGCCTCGCTCCACGAGGGGCAGCCGAGAAAATAAGGCAGCATCAGGCGTACAGATCGAGCCCGAGCACTTCCGGCGCATCGGTAGCGCGCACCAGGTTCGCGGTGCTGGTGTAGCTGGCCAAAGCCTGGCCTACCCGGCCGCCGGTTGGCTGCTGGTAGGCATAGGCCTGGCTGCGGGCGGGCAGGTTCTCACTGCCGGCACTGCTGGCCTGCACCTTACGGGGCTGTGGTTGCGCCTCGAAACCCTGGCTGGCAGACGGGCTGGCCGGCACCTCGCCGCGCAGCTCCACCTCACGCTGGCTTTCGCGCAGGGCCGTGCTCGCCGCCCCGGGACGGGGGCTGCGTTCGGCGCTGTAGCCTTGCAGTGGCGAGTCGATACGCATGATGGAGAACAACAACCTCGGGCTGGTCAGGAAAATCTAGTCAAGGCACGCACGCCTGACAATCGGCAGATGACGGCCGGCCACACAAAGCTCTCAACGCGGCGCCTTGGGCGTGGCTACGTTATCACGCAGATAGATCGGCTGGGCCTGCTCGGCCGCCACCGCCTCGCCACGCAACCAGGCCGGCAGCGCCAGGGTCAGCAGATCCTCGGCATGCGGCAGCAGTGCCGGTGCCTGCCCGGCCAGCCCCTGCGGCAGACGACTGGCAAAGGTGCCCCAGCCGGTACCTGCGGCAAACCAGTCTGCCGCCAAGGCCTGGGGCGGCAGCTCGGCGCGCTCGGGAGGCAGTACCGCCTCGCTGCCGCACAGGCGCATCTCTCCCTCGGTCAGGGCGTAGCAGCCCCAGTACACCTCATCCATCCGCGCATCAATGGCCACCGCCACACGCTCGGCACCCTGCTCGCGGCGCGCCCGCTGGGCCAGCACGGCCAGGTCGGAGATCGGCAGTACCGGACGGTCCAGAGCAAACGCCAGGCCCTGAACCACACCGATGGCAATGCGCACGCCGGTGAAGGCTCCCGGCCCGCGGCCGAAGGCGATGCCATCCAGCGCGCTGAGGGCGACGCCGGCCTCACCCAGCAACTGCTGGATCATCGGCAGCAGGCGCTGGGCATGCAGGCGCGGAATCACCTCGTAATGGCTGTACACGCGGCCGTCATGCAGCAGGGCAACGGAGCAGGCTTCGGTGGCGGTATCCAGGGCCAGCAGCGTGGTCATGTCGGAGTGCTCATATCAGGAGGCCAGGCAGGCAAAGGCGGCGATTTTAACCCGGCAAGCCGGCTGTTTGGCGGGATTATCCGCCACACGGAAACGCCAACGGCCCGCAAGCGGGCCGTTGGCTGAAGACACAGGCGAACTCAGCTGAGCGCGGCCAGTACCTTGGCGGTGATTTCTTCCACCGAACCCACGCCTTCCACCTTGCTGCACTTGGGCGAGCCGGTGGCTGCGGACAGCTTGGAGTAGAAGTCGACCAGCGGCTTGGTCTGCTCGTGGTAGAGGGCCAGGCGCTTGCGCACGGTTTCTTCGCTGTCGTCCGGACGCTGGATCAGCTCTTCGCCCGTCTCGTCATCCTTGCCAGCCACTTTCGGTGCGTTGTGGATGACGTGGTAGACACGGCCAGAAGCCTCATGGACGCGACGACCGGAGATGCGCTGAACGATCTCCTCGTCTTCCACGGCGATTTCCAGCACGGCGTCCAGCGCCACGCCAGCCTGCTGCAGGGCTTCGGCCTGAGGAATGGTGCGCGGGAAACCGTCGAACAGGAAACCGTTGGCGCAATCCGGCTGAGTCAGACGTTCCTTGATCAGGGCAATGATCAGGTCATCGGAAACCAGACCACCGCTGGCCATCACGTCCTTGACCTGCAGGCCCAGCGGAGTGCCGGCCTTGACCGCCGCGCGCAGCATGTCGCCAGTGGAAATCTGCGGAATGCCGAACTTCTCGGTAATGAAGCGAGCCTGGGTACCTTTGCCGGCACCGGGCGCCCCGAGCAGGATCACGCGCATGGTCTAACTCCTCAAGCTGGTGTAAATCGGGGTGAGATTCGCCGCGGCGGGCCAATCTGCGGAAACAGGTTCAGCACTGCATGTCGCATTGCTGAAAAAGGGTGACCACCATACACAGCACCCGGTGGCCAGACAAGCAGCCGAAAGTCGCATCTGTGCCAGCCTAGCCGGTATTGCGCAGGCCTGCCGCAATGCCCGCCACCGAGACCAGCAACGCCTGCTCCAGCGACGCCGGCACTGTGCCGGAGAAGCCTCTGGAACGGGCCAGAAGCTCGACTTGCAGCAGATGCAGCGGGTCCAGATAGGCATCGCGCACACTGATCGATTCACGGGTCTCCGGACTGTGCGAAAGCAGCTGCGACTGAGCAGTCAGCCCCAGCACCACGGCCACCGACTGCGACAATAAGTCGCGAAGATGTTGCCCCAGCGGTCGCAGTTCATCACTGACCAGGCGCTGGTCGTACAGGCTGGCAATACCGGCATCGGCCTTGGCCAGTACCATCTCCAGCATATCGATGCGGGTACGGAAGAACGGCCAGTGCGCGCGCATCTCGCCCAACAGGGCCTGCTCGCCACGCGCCAGGGCCTGCTGCAGGGCCGTTTCCCAGCCCAGCCAGGCCGGCAGCATCAGGCGCGTCTGGGTCCAGGCGAAGATCCACGGAATTGCCCGCAGGCTCTCTACCCCGCCCTCGCGGCGCTTGGCCGGCCGGCTGCCCAGCGGCAGACGCCCCAGCTCCTGCTCCGGGGTGGCCTGGCGGAAATACTCGACGAACTGCGGATGCTCGCGCACCACTGCGCGGTAAGCCGTCACGCCATCGGCCGCCAGGCGGTCCATGGCTTCACGCCAGGCCGGCTGTGGCGCCGGAGGCGGCAGCAGCGTCGCTTCGAGCACGGCCGCCAGGTACAGGTTGAGATTCTGCTCGGCCAGTGCCGGCAGGCCGAACTTGAAGCGAATCATCTCGCCCTGCTCGGTGGTGCGGAAACGCCCGGCCACCGAGCCCGGCGGCTGCGACAGAATCGCCGCGTGCGCCGGCGCACCGCCACGGCCGATGGTGCCGCCACGGCCATGAAACAGCAGCAGCTCGATGCCCTCGGCGGCGCAGATGGCCACCAGACGCTCCTGCGCCCGGTACTGGGCCCAGGCCGCCGCCGTGGTGCCGGCATCCTTGGCCGAATCGGAATAGCCGATCATCACTTCCTGCGGCCCCTGCAGACGGGCGCGATAACCCGGCAGGGCCAGAAGCTGCATCAGCGTCGGCGCGGCATTGTCCAGATCGGCCAGGGTCTCGAACAGCGGCACCACCCGCAGCGATCGCTGTACGCCGGCCTCTTTGAGCAGCAGTTGCACCGCCAGCACATCGGAAGCGGCACCGGCCATGGAGATGACGTAGGAGCCGATGCTGGCCGCCGGCGCCTGCGCCACGACCCGACAGGTGGCCAGCACTTCGGCGGTGTCTGCCGAGGGGCGATGCGACGGCGGCAACAACGGCCGGCGGCTGTCCAGCTCGCGCTGGAGAAAGGCCACCCGCGTCGGCTCGTCCCACTCGGAGTAATGCCCCAGCCCCAGATAGTCGGTGATTTCGCCAAGGGCGGCGGCATGTCGACTGGAATCCTGGCGAATATCCAGGCGCAGCAGGAACAGGCCAAAGGTGGCGGCGCGGCGAATGGTATCGAGCAGGTTGCCTTCGGCGATCACGCCCAGGCCGCACTCGTGCAGCGAGTGGTAGCAAAGCTCCAGCGGCTCCAGCAGCTCGCGGTTGTCCCCCAGTACCAGCGGCCCCGGCGCCACCTCCTGCTCCAGCGCCTGTTCGGCCCAGCGCCGGGTCGCACGCAGACGCTCGCGCAGCTGCTTGAGCAGGCAGCGATAAGGCTCGGCAGACTCCTCGCTGCGCGCCAGCAGCTCCTTGCTCGCCGCCTGCATCGACAGGTCGGCCGCCAGTTGCTCGATGTCGCGCAGGTACAGGTCAGCCGCCATCCAGCGCGCCAGCAGCAGCACCTCGCGGGTCACCACCGCCGTGACATTGGGGTTGCCGTCACGGTCACCGCCCATCCAGCTGGCAAAACGCACCGGTGCGGCAGACAGCGGCAGGCGCAAGCCGGTGGCCGCCTGCAGCTGCCCGTCGACATGGCGGAGAAAGGCCGGCAGCGCCTGCCACAACGAATGCTCGATCACCGCAAAGCCCCACTTGGCCTCGTCCACCGGTGTCGGGCGGCTGCGGCGAATCTCGTCGGTGTGCCAGGCCTCGGCAATCAGCCGGCGCAGGCGCTGCAGGAGCTGCTCACGCTCCTCGGGCAGCAGATCGGCGTGGTCCTTGTCCGCCAGGGCGGCGGCAATACCATCGTATTTCTGGATCAGGGTTCGCCGCGCCACTTCGGTGGGGTGGGCGGTGAGCACCAGTTCGATATCCAGCCGGGCGATCTGCCGCGCCAGCGCCTCGCCACTGTGCCCGCCCGTCAGCAGGCGCTGCAGCAGCTCGCCCAGTGCGCGAGTCGGAAATGGCAGCGGGTCCTGTGCGCGACGGCGGCGAATGCTGTGGTGCTGCTCGGCGATATTGGCCAGGTTGAGGAACTGACCGAAGGCCCGGGCCACCGGCAGCAGTTCATCTTCATCCAGCGCCGCCAGGCTGCTGTGCAGCTGTTCGCTGCCCTCGCTCGAGCCGCGCCGGGCGGCCTTGGCGCCCTTGCGGATACGCTCTATTTCGGCCACGAACTCGGCGCCGAACTGGCTTGCAATGGCCTCACCGAGCAACTCGCCCAACAGGTGCACATCCTCGCGCAAGCGTGGATCGATTTCCGCCATAAGTCATCACCTCGCTGACAACGACAGCCAGCACGCTGGTCAGTCCGCCCGCCTGCCGCCACAGGGCGAACTAGGCTGGTAATACAGCCCCGCGCAAACAAGCAGCCTGCGCTGAGAAAGGCCTGTATCGAGGTATATATGAAGATTCGCGAACTTGCCCGGCACTGGCAGAGTCACGCCACCGAACAGCTGTCACCCACTCGCTATCAGTTGCGCCTGGACCCGGAAGCCAGTGCGCGCCTGGCGGCACTGGCGGAGATGTATCCGCTGCGCAGCGCCGAGGAGCTGCTGGGCGAACTGGTGGGAGCGGCACTGGAAGAACTGGCGGCAAGCTTCCCCTACGTCAAGGGCAGCCGGGTGATCGCCATCGACGAACAGGGCGACCCGCAATATGAGGATATCGGCGCCACCCCGCGCTTTCTCGCGCTGACCCACAAGCACCGGCAGGCCATGCGCGAGAAGGGTGGCTAGTCGATCAAGGCTTGACCACCTGCGGCACTTCCTGACCGGCACAACGCACGGCCTGCTTGCGGTTATCCACCAGC
>ERZ1645187.3664-NODE-3664-length-12805-cov-9.733647_pt1 | contig 12805 bp, 11 predicted proteins | sample MGYA00575352_ERZ1645187 | MGnify/ENA primary metagenome ERZ1645187 (study PRJEB40837, sample SAMN11349314) | freshwater sediment metagenome | isolation source: river sediment | host: Sediment | place: India: Wazaribad , New Delhi | collected 2017-02-21 ... | reverse complement strand
TGGTACTGGAGCGAACGATCGCCGGCCACTAGGATGCCCCTGCCCCGCCTGCCAAGTGGGGCCAAATCAGGGAGAAAAGCCGACATCGCCGACTATTTGCTTCATGGTGTTCGCGCAAAATGAACGAAAGACTTGATCCGGACCAACCCGGCTCATGGGGCGTGGTCTGGGGTGTGGCTGTGCTTCTGGGTGTCAGCTTGGGTGCCACCATCGCGTCCTTCGGCGTCTTCACGCTGCCGATAGTCGATATTTTACGAGTCACAAAGGAGCAGGCGGGTCTGGTCGCTGGGGCGTTCTTGCTAACGATGACGCTAGCCATGCCGGTGGTTGGCTGGTTGCTCGACCGTGTGCCACCAACTCAGGTAACAGTATCGGGAGCGGCCATGGCCGCGCTGGGATACGCTCTGGCCGCGAATGCGACCGGCGTAGACTCTTTGGTCCTCGCCATGGCCATCGCCGGCATCGGCATCGGGTTCTCCACCTACGTGCCTGGCATCGTCCTGGTGACACGCCAGGTCCTGCCTGCCCGCCACGGTCTGGCCATGGGCATTCTGCTGGCGGCGATTTCCCTGGGGTCGGTAGTTTTTCCGCCGCTGATGACTGCGGTAATTGCCGCTTATGGCTTGCGATCTGCACTGGCGGGGATCGGCGCCGGCTTGTTCTTCCCGTGTGTTCCATTTTGGTTCTGGGTGGCCCGGAAGTCGGCCCAGCAATCTCCCATCGTTAAGGAGATGTCGGCAGTCGGCGGCGACATTCGCGCCACCCTGCTAACAGGACACTACTGGTCGTGGGTAATGATGCTGATGCTGATCACTGTGAGCGTCATGGGCGTCTTCATGGCCCTGATTCCGCATCTGGTGTCCGTCGGCTACTCGCCAGGCCAGGCGGCCGCATTCGGCGCGCTGACAGGTGTTGCGACTTTGGTGGGAATTTATGTCTTCGCAATGGTCGGTGAACGCTTGGGCAACGAACTTACCCTCCTGCTGGGCACCAGCATGACGGCATTCGGTACGCTCGTTCTTATCGGGGCCGCTGATTCCAAGTCGGGGTTGGGCGCGGTAATCTTGTTCACCATCGCTTGGGGAGCGACATCGAGTCTCGCGAGCCAACTCTCGCCTTTGCTCCTTCTGGAAATCGTCGGACAAAGGAACTTCGGTGGCCTGCTTGGCCTCGGCAACTTGATCGCCGGCATTGCTTCCGCGTTCAGCCCGCAGGCCGTTGGGTACCTTTCGGACCGCACCGAAACCTATGTGATCGCGCTCCAGATTTGTGCCGCGTTGCTCGCCGTGGCTTTGATTCCGCTGGGACACTTGTGGCGGTTAACGCGGCGGAAGGTGTTATCGCGCACGCAACTCCGGTAACCGACTCGGGCCTCCGCCGGTCCTAATTGAACGCCAGATCCCTGGTGTTGCTGCTGTTGGGAATGGCTGGTGCCATCGTCTAGCGTGATTGGCAATTCAAGAACAAGACGGGCACCTTTCGGTGCCCGTCTTGTCAAGCGACTTTGTCGCAGGGCGCGTTGCCAGTACTTGAGCGCTTATCTCGAGAGTTCTACTTCGTTGTCAAGGCACACGGTGCGTGGGGCTCAGCCAAAGTTCTTTTCGGCGAAGCTCCAATTGACCAGGTTGTTCAGGAAAGTTTCGACGAACTTCGGCCGCAGGTTGCGGTAGTCGATGTAATAGGCATGCTCCCAGACGTCGACGCAGAGCAGCGGCTTGTCGCCGGTGGTCAGCGGCGTGCCGGCCGCGCCCATGTTCACGATGTCGACGGAACCGTCGGCCTTCTTCACCAGCCAGGTCCAGCCCGAGCCGAAATTGCCGACGGCGGAGGCCTGGAAGGCCTTCTTGAAGTCGTCGAGCGAGCCCCACTTCTTGTTGATGGCATCCGCCAGGGCACCGGTCGGCGCGCCGCCACCGCTGACTTTCATGCAGTTCCAGAAGAAGGTGTGGTTCCAGACCTGAGCGGCGTTGTTGTAGACCCCGCCGGCCGGCGCGGTCTTGACGATGTCCTCGAGCGACTTGCTCTCGAAATCGGTGCCCTTGATCAGGTTGTTCAGGTTGGTGACGTAGGCCTGATGGTGCTTGGCATAGTGGTATTCAAAGGTTTCCTTCGACATGTGCGGCGCCAGCGCGTCCATCGCATAGGGCAGCGGGGGCAGGGTATGTTCCATGGTGTCTCTCCTGTCGGTGAAAGGGTTATAAGTCCGAGCATTCTAGTCGGGAATTGTTTTTCTGACAACGGCTTCCGCGCCGCCTTCCGCAAAACGCAGTTCCAGCACCATGCCTGCTGAAAGTTGCCGCTGGCTGCGCACGAGCTGTCCCTCCGGCAAGCGCGCCAGCGCATAGCCGCGGGCCAGGGCCGCCTTCGGATTGAGTGCTTCCAGCGAGGCGCTCAGGCGTTCGAGCCGCGTGCGATGAACCTCGACATTGGGGCGGGCGCGGGCCAGGCGGAGGGCCAGCGGCGCCAGCGTGTGCCGGTGTCGCGCCAGCAGCCTTTCGCCGGCCGCAGCCAAGCGGTCCGCGAGGTGAGCCGCTCGCTGGCGCGTGGCGGCCAGTCTGGCTGCGGGATGGACGAGTCGCCTGCCAAGCCAGTCGAGCCGCTGCATCTGTGCTTCCAGCCGGCGACGCATCCGCGCGTGCAGCTGGTCGCTCAGTATTGCGACCTCACGTCCGGCCTCGACCCAGCCGGCGCTGGCGACTTCGGCGGCGGCGGTGGGCGTGGCGGCGCGCCAGTCGGCGGCCAGGTCGGCGATGGTGATGTCCGTCTCGTGGCCGATGCCGGCGATGACGGGCAGGGGACAGGCGGCGATGGCGCGGGCGACGATTTCCTCGTTGAACGGCCAGAGATCTTCCAGGCTGCCGCCCCCGCGCACGAGCAGCAGCAGATCGCATTCGTCGCGCCGGCCGGCGCTGTCGATCGCCTCGGCGATCTGCCCGGCGGCTTCGGTCCCCTGGACCAGGGTCGGGTAAACAATGATGGGCAAATGGGGCGCGCGGCGCCCCAGCGCCACCACGACATCGCGCAGCGCGGCGGCGCGCGGCGAAGTGACGATGCCGATCCGCTTCGGGAAGCACGGCGGTTCCTGCTTGCGGGCCTGGTCGAACAAGCCTTCGGCAGCGAGCTTGTCCTTCAGGCGCAGGAACGCCTCGTAAAGCCGGCCGAGGCCGGCGCGCCGCAGCGTCTCGACGTTCAACTGGAATTCGCCGCGCGCCTCATAAAGCGTCACCAGCGCGTGGGCCTCGACCTGCTGGCCGTTTTCGAGCCGCCACGGGATCGACTGCGCGCGCGAGCGGAACATGGCGCAGCGAACCTGGGCGGCCGCATCCTTGAGCGTGAAGTAATAGTGACCGGAGGGCGCGCGCGTCAGGTTCGAGACCTCGCCCGCGACCCACGACAAGGGGAACTCCCGCTCCAGGGCGGTGCGGGCGAGGCGGTTGAGCTCGCTGACGGTGAGTATTTCCATCGATGCTGCCGGCGGGACGGTGGGTGGGGAGCCGCGATCATCTTACCTGATCCACAAGGTCGACCATTCATCGGAGTCGTCGTCCGGAAACGCCCACGGCATCAGGGGTGTCTTTTCAATTACTTGATTCATATGGGTATTTTTGCTGCCGATTTAAGCGTCGATCCAAGGAATCGTCTTGCCGGCCGGGCACTTAGCGCGGCTGCTGACCGAAGATTCACAGACTTTTCCACAGTTTTTGTGGAAAACGATCCGGTGCGCCAACGGCTAAGCTCGTCGCCATGAATTCGACCGACCCCGCCGCGACATCCCTGCTGCCGTTGCGTTCTTCCGCGCTCCTCGGGCTCTTCCGCGAGGTCCTGGAGAGCAGCCTGATCGAGCGCGGCGCGACCGAGGGCCTGGAACTGCTCGGTCCGGCGGATGGCTTCTGGCGCCAGGTCCGGCTCGTCGAACTCAAGCGGATGGCGGCGGGCGGCAATCCGGCCGCGCAGGCCGAAATGGCTTGGCGCCATGTCACGGGCGCCGGGGTGCCGCGCAGCGCCACCGAGGCGTTGCGCTGGGCCGGCCGCAGCGCGGAATCGGGCTGCGGCGCCGGCGAGGCGGTGCTGGGCTGGCTGCTGTACCACGGCCAGGGCGTGCCGCGCGATTACCACGAGGCGGCGCGTCTTCTATCGCTGGCCGCGGGCAAGGGTGAGCGTCGCGGCCTCGACCTGCTGGCGCGCTGCCATTTCTTTGGCCGCGGCGTCGGCGAAAACCGCGCCGAGGCGGCGCGCCTGTGGCGGCTGGCCGCCGAATCGGGAGCCGTCGCCGCGATGTTCGCCCACGGCCTGTGCCTGTATGCCGGCGAGGGCGTCGTCATCGACCAGGCCGGGGCGGTGGCCTGGTTTCGCGCCGCCGCCGACCAGGGGCTGTGCGGCGCCATGTTCATGCTCGGCCAGTGTCACTTTTTCGGCGCGGGTGTCGCCGTCGACCGGGCCGCCGGCATCGAGTGGTACCGGCGTGCCGCCGAGGCCGGCAGCCGCGAGGCCGCTCACGAGCTGGGCGAGATATTCGCCGCCGGCCGCCATGGCCGGGAGGTCGACCTCCACGAGGCATTGCGCTGGTGGCGGCAGGCCGGCCGGCTCGGGCACGGCAGGGCCTGCCTGAAGATCGCCCATTGCTATCGTTGGGGCGACGCGGTGGCCGAGGACAAGCCGCTGGCGCTGGCCTGGTATCGGCGGGCGGTGAATGCCGGCGATGCCCACGCCAACGTGTGGCTGGGCGAGTGCCTGGAACTCGGCGTCGGCGCCGATGCCGATCCGGCCGCGGCTGTCGCCTGCTATCGCGCGGCGGCCGCCGCCGGCGACCCGCACGGCTTGGCGGAACTCGGGCGTTGCCTGCTGCACGGCATCGGCACGCCGGCCGATCCCGCCGCCGGCGAGGCCATGCTGTGGTCGGCCGCCGAGGCGGGCTGGGGCTCGGCGCTCGGCGAGATCGAGCGCTATTGGTTCGTGCGCGGCGAACGCCTGCTGAACAGGGGCTCCACGCGCGTGGAGGATGCCGTCGATTGCTACCGGAAAGCGGCGGAACTGGGCCATCGGCGTGCCGCGCTGATGCTGGCCGAATGTCTGCGTCATGGCGTCGGCGCCGCGCCGGACCTGCCGCAGGCCGTGGTCTGGTACCGCAAGGCGGCGACGCTGTTCGACGCCAAGATCGCCTTGGGCGACATGTACTTCTTCGGCTGGGGCGTGACCAAGAGCGAGCGCGAGGCGGTGCGCTGGTACGAACAGGCGGTCGCCCAGCACGAGGATGCCTACGCCATGTACAGCCTCGGTTACTGCCTGCTGCACGGGTGCGGCGCCCGCCGCGACCGCGAGGCCGGACTGCGCTGGCTGGCCCGCTCGGCGGAACTCGGGGAAATGGATGCCCAGTACGAATTGGGCAGCGCGTACTATCGCGGCGCGGCCAGCCCGGCCAGGCGGGCGCAGGCGATGAAGTGGCTGCGTTCGGCGGCCTCGCTCGGCCATGCCCGCGCCCAGGCCTTCCTCGAACGCATGGCCAGGGGCGCTTCGCGCAGCCTGAACTAGGGTTTGTGTTTACGAACTGGCCGCGAGTCGCGCGCGCGCCTCGGCGATGTCCGCGTCCAGCCGCGCCGCCATTTCCGCCAGCAGGTCGCGGCCGGCCCGGCGGGCGATGTTGCAGGCCGTGAATAGTTCGTACAGTTTCGAGCCGAACAGCTCGTTCAGCTCCCGTTCGATGTCGGCGATGCGCCGCTTCAGGCTCGCCAGCATCGCGGTGAAGCCATCGTCGTCCGACGGGGCGGCCGTTCCGTTCCGGGGTCCCTCGCGCCAAAGGGCCATGACTTCCAGCAGCGCGGTTTCATCGCCGGCGCGATAGGCGCGATTGGCCTCGGCCATCAGATGGTGCCGCCAGGCGCGATCGTCGTCGTCGCGCGCCCGATCGGGGTGGATCCGCTGCGCCAGCCTCCGGTACAGCCGCTTGAGATCGTCGGTCGGCGAGAAGTGCCTCGCGGCCGCGGATTCGCCGGCGGACAGATCGAAGCGCGCCAGGCGTTCGTTGTCCTCCCGGCTTTGGCGGGCGCGCGCCGTCGCGGCCTCGGCTTCGCGGCGGGCCGCCGGATCGCGCGGGTTGCGCTCGGCCGCCCGCGTCGCCAGTTCGGCGCGCAACGAATCGAGCAGGCTCATGCGCGAACCGATCATGACCTGGTAATGCCGGGTGAAACCGGCGATCTCGGCCTGGGCGGTGGCCAATTCGAGTTCGAGTTCGGAAAGTTCCTGGGTCAGCAGTTCCAGTTCGGCGGCGCGGGCGCGCTGGCGGTCGAGCGGCCGCAGCGCCGACGGTTGCGCATCGGCGGCGGTCAGCCGCAGCGTCCGTTGCGCCATCGGCCACGGTCGATGGCGGTCGGCGGCATGTTCCGGGAGCCGCTCGGCTTCCACCAATACCACCCAGTCCGGCGCGGCGGTGGCGGCCCGCGCCAGCGACCACGGCATGATGCACACCGGGAACAGCGATTCCAGTCCGCGCGGCCAGGGCTCGGCGTCGATGTCGCGCTGGCTCCACTCGAGGCAGTGGCGCCACGTCGTCGCCAGGTGGGCCATCCGTTCGCGCTGCCGCGCCCAGACCGGGCCTTCCGCCGCATTGCCGGCGCGCGTCAGCCGGCTTTTCAGCAGGGACAGCGTGGCGCGCAGGGCGATGCGGCAGGCGGGATCGGCGGCCGGCAGCACCAGGCAGAGCGGCCGCAGATCGAGGTCCATGGCGTTGGAAATGTCGGCGAGGCACTGGTCGTCGGGCGTGACCACCAGCAATCGGCGCTGCCGCGCCATCGCCTCGGCCGCCAGTACCGCCAGGGCGGACGCGAACGATCGACCCAGGTTCGCGGTTTCGACCGGGCGCGAGCCCAGCAGCCGCGCCAGCCAGGTTCGGGCGGCGACGGCGCCATCTTCGGAGTCGTCCATGGCGGCCGATTCTAGCAGCGGCCATGGGTGCGCCATGCCGCCCATCGCCTTGCCCAATCGCTGCCCGAAGGCTAAAGTGCGCGCTTGTTCGAGTCTCAGGGAGCGATCGTGTTCGCCATCATTCAGGCTGCCGGCTGGCCGATTTATTTCTTGTTGCTCACGTCGGTGATCGCCGTGGCCCTGATCATCGAACGTGCCGCCGCTTTGCGGCGGAACAAGGTGGTGCCTTCCGGGCTGCTGGCGAGCGTGGTCGGCGATTACCGCCAGCACGGCGTCACCGAGGAAACGCTGAAGTACCTGAACGCGCATTCCCACCTGGGCCGCGTGTTCGCCGCCGGCCTGCGCAACGTGAAGAGCTCGCGCGAAGTGATGAAGGAGGCGATCGAGGAAGCCGGCCGCAGCGCCGCGCACGACCTGGAGCGCTTCCTGACCAGCCTGGGCACGATCGCCTCGATCAGCCCGTTGATGGGGCTGTTCGGCACCATCGTCGGCATGATCGAAATCTTCGGTTCGGCCACCAGCGCCGGCAACAACCCGCAGCAGCTTGCGCACGGTATCTCGGTGGCGCTCTACAACACCGGCTTCGGCCTCATCATCGCGATTCCGGCGATGATCTTCTACCGGCACTTCCGCGCGCAGGTCGACAGTTTCGTGATCGAGATGGAGCAGCAGGCGGTCAAGCTCGTCGAACTGGTGCACGGAGAGCGCAACTAATGGCCCCCCACGCCCGTAAATTCGGCTCATCGCCTTCCACGGCGGGGCGCATGCTTCCCTGGGGCTGCCCGGCGGAGGCATCATGAATTTCCAGCGCGGCCGCGTCCGGGAAGAGCCGGAGATCAACCTGATCCCGATGATCGACGTGCTGCTGGTGATCCTGATTTTTCTCATGATCACCACCACGTATTCGAAGTTCGCCGGCCTCGAGATCAATCTGCCCACGGCCGATGCGCAGGCGCAGAAGGAACAGCCCAACGAGATCAACGTGCTGGTGACGGCCACCGGCGAGATTTCGGTCAACAAGATCGCTGTCACCGGCCGCGAGGTCGAGGCGATCGGCGCGGCCCTCAGGCATGCCGCGGGTGAAGCGAAGGAGCCCGTGGTCATCATCAACGCCGACGCCAAGGCGACGCACCAGAGCGTCATCGATGTCATGCAGGCGGCCCAGCAGTCCGGGCTTTCGCATATTTCCTTTGCCACCCAGCAGACCCAGCGCTGAATCGATCTGGCGGCGGCGGGGCCTCGCGGCCTGGCTACTGCTTCCCGTCGGCGGGCTCTTCTTCCTGATCGCCGCGGTCCGTCGGCTGTTGTATCGATTCGGCATCCTGAAGGCGGCGAGCCTGTCCGTGCCGGTGATCGTCGTCGGCAACATCACGGCGGGCGGTTCGGGCAAGACGCCGCTCGTCATCTGGCTGGTCGATGAACTCAAGCGCCAGGGACGCAAGCCGGGCGTCATCAGCCGCGGCTACGGCGGCAGCGCGGAAGGCGTGCGCAAAGTCAGCCGTGGCGACACGCCGGACGTGGTGGGCGACGAGCCCTTGCTGATCGCGCGCCGGGCGGATTGTCCGGTCTACGTCGGGCGCGATCGTGTCGCGGCGGGGCGGGCCTTGCTGGCGGAAAATCCGGAGTGCGACGTCATCATCAGCGACGACGGCTTGCAGCATTACCGGCTGGCGCGCGATTTCGAAATCGCGGTCGTCGACCGGCGCGGCTTCGGCAACGGCTGGCCGCTGCCGGCCGGGCCGCTGCGCGAACCCGTTTCGCGCCTGAAGTCGGTCGATGCGGTCGTCGCCAACGGCTGGGCCGGCGAAGCCGCCTTTCGCATGACGCTGGCCGGCGACGAATTCCGGTCGTACGGCAAAGTCAGCCGTGGCGCCACGCCGGGCGATCTGGCCGGACTGCGCCTGCACGCGGTGGCGGGTATCGGCGAGCCGCAACGCTTCTTCGATCATCTGGCCGCCCTCGGCCTGGAATTCACCGCGCACCCGTTTCCCGATCATCACGCCTATACCGCCGCCGACCTCGACTTCGATGGCGATGCGATCCTGACCACCGAAAAGGACGCGGTAAAATTCGGCGACCTCGCGAGGCTGCCGGCTCATTTGTCCGTGTGGGTGCTGCCGGTCACCGCCACCGTGACGCCCGACCTCGCGCAATTCATCCTGGAGAAGATCGATGGACGCCCGCCTGCTTGAAATCCTCGTCTGCCCGCTCTGCAAGGGCCCGCTCGATTACCGCAAGGAGAAATCCGAGCTCGTGTGCAAGCCCTGCCGGCTGGCGTTCCCGATCAGGGACGACATCCCGGTCATGCTCGAGGACGAGGCCCGGCAGATGCCGGCCGACGAGGACTGAGGTGTCGTTTCATGTCGTGATCCCGGCGCGCCACGCGTCGACGCGCCTGCCGGGCAAGCCGCTCGCGGACATCGCCGGCAGGCCGATGGTGGTGCGCGTCGTCGAGGCGGCGCTGAAGAGTGCGGCGGCGGACATCTGCGTCGCGACCGATGACGAGCGGGTGCGCGCGGCGGTCGAGGCGCATGGCCACCGCGCCGTGATGACGCGCGCCGATCACGCCAGCGGCACCGATCGCATCGCGGAGGTCGTCGATGCCATGGGCTGGCGCGACGAGGATGTCGTCATCAACGTGCAGGGCGACGAGCCGCTGATCGACCCGGCGCTGATCGATGCGGTTGCTGGAGCGCTGAAAGTCAGTCGTGGTGATACGCCACCCATGTCGACGGCGGCGCATCCGCTGACCTCGGCGGCGGATTTCTTCAATCCGAACGTGGTGAAGGTGGTGTGCGATGCGGCCGGGCGGGCGCTCTACTTCTCGCGCGCGCCGATTCCCTGGGCACGCGACGCCTTTGCCGCCGATCAGCAGCAACTGCCGGCCGATCTCGGCGCGCTGCGCCATATCGGCATCTACGGCTATTCCTGCGGCTTCCTGCGTTGCTACGGCAAGCTAGCGCCATCGCCGATCGAGGGCATCGAATCGCTCGAGCAACTGCGGGTGCTCTGGCACGGCCACGACATCGCGGTCGCCGTCTTCGATCATCCTCCGCAGCCGGGGGTGGACACGCCGGAAGACCTCGATCGCGTGCGCGCGATATTCGCCGGCGGGGCTGAATAAGGGTGGGATAAGGGCTGCATAAGGGCGGACAATCCCCTCATTCGCAACTCAATTGCGGCGTGTCGGAAAACGGGTTTATGTTTCGCGCAGTTGGAGTGGAGCCCGATAAATCAATATAATCCAACGATTAGTTTGCGCATAGGGAGACATTATGCGTTTGATACTATTGGGCCCCCCGGGTGCCGGCAAGGGCACCCAGGCCAATTTCATCAAGGAAAAGTTTGGCATCCCGCAAATCTCGACCGGCGACATGCTGCGCGCCGCGGTCAAGGCGGGTACGCCGCTGGGCATCGAGGCCAAGAAGATCATGGATGCCGGCGGCCTTGTGCGCGACGACATCATCATCGGCCTGGTCAAGGATCGCCTCAAGGAAGCCGACTGCCAAGCCGGCTACATGTTCGACGGTTTCCCGCGCACCATTCCGCAGGCCGAAGCGATGAAGGACGCCGGCGTGCCGATCGACTACGTGCTCGAGATCGGCGTGCCCGACAGCGAGATCGTTGCCCGCATGAGCGGCCGCCGAGTGCATGTCGCCTCCGGACGTACCTATCACGTGAAATTCAACCCGCCGAAAGTCGAAGGCAAGGACGATGTCACCGGCGAGCCGCTGATCCAGCGCGACGACGACCGTGAAGAGACCGTGTTGAAGCGCCTTGAGGTCTACCATCAGCAGACCGAGGCCCTGGTCAATTACTACGGCAAGTGGGCCGAGAGCGGCCAGTCCGGCGCGCCGAGATATCGCAGGATCGACGGTCAGGGCAAGGTCGAGTCCGTTCGCGATGCCGCCTTCGCGGCGCTGCAATAGGAGGGCGACATGGCGACGAAGAAAATGAATGCCTTCTATGCCCAGTCCGGCGGCGTCACCGCGGTGATCAATGCTTCCGCATGCGGCATCATCGAAACCGCGCGCAAGCACAAGGACAGGATCGGCAAGGTCTACGCCGGCCGCAACGGCATCATCGGCGCGCTGACCGAAGACCTGATCGACACCAGCAAGGAATCGGCCGCCGCCATCGCGGCGCTGCGCCACACGCCCTCGGGCGCATTCGGCTCCTGCCGCTACAAGCTGAAGAGCCTGGAAGCCAACAAGCGCGAATACGATCGCCTGATCGAGGTCTTCAAGGCGCACAACATCGGCTACTTCTTCTACAACGGCGGCGGCGACTCGGCCGATACCTGCCTCAAGGTGTCGCAGCTGGGCGAAGCCATGGGATATCCGTTGCAAGCCATCCATGTGCCGAAGACGGTCGACAACGACCTGCCGATCACCGACAACTGCCCCGGCTTCGGCTCGGTGGCGAAATACATCGCGGTGTCGACCCTCGAAGCCACTTTCGACGTGCGTTCGATGGCCAAGACCTCGACCAAGGTCTTCGTGCTGGAAGTGATGGGCCGCCACGCCGGCTGGATCGCCGCCGCCGGCGCCATGGCCTCGACCCGGGACGCCGAACTGCCGATCGTCGTGCTGTTCCCCGAAGTGCCGTTCGACCAGAAGAAATTCCTCGCCAGGGTCGACGGCCTGGTCAAGAAGTTCGGCTATTGCACGGTCGTCGTCTCGGAAGGTTGCCACTGGCCGGACGGCAAGTTCCTCGCCGAGCAGGGCACGCGCGATGCCTTCGGCCACGCCCAGCTGGGCGGCGCCGCGCCGGTGGTCGCCAACATGGTCAAGGAAGCCCTTGGCCACAAGTTCCATTGGGGTGTCGCCGACTACCTGCAACGCGCCGCGCGCCATGTCGCCTCGAAGAGCGACGTGGATCAGGCCTACGCGGTGGGCAAGGCGGCGGTGGAATTCGCGCTCAAGGGGCATAATTCGGTCATGCCGACGATCGACCGTGTTTCCGACAAGCCCTACAAGTGGAAAGTGGGCATGGCGCCGCTGGCGAAAGTGGCCAACGTGGAAAAGAAGATGCCGGCCAGTTTCATCACGGCGGACGGCTTCGGCATCACCGAAAAGTGCCGGAGGTACCTGGCGCCGCTCATGAAGGGCGAGGACTATCCGCCTTATCGGGATGGACTGCCGAGATATGTCACCTTGAAGAATGCCGCGGTGACGCGGAAGTTGCCGGGAGAGTTCAAGGTGTAGCAAGGAAGTCTTGGGGCGCGCCGTCAGGGGCGCCTTTTGTTTTTATGGGGTTTTTATGGGGTTTTTCAAGGGCTTGCCGGAATTGGCCCGATCATTTCTAGAACGGAGGGAGTAGATGACGACCGGATTGATATTCGCACTGATCTGCGCCGCGGCGGCGATCGCCTATGGCTGGATCTCCGCCCAGTGGATCAATGGGCAGCCCAGCGGCAACGATCGCATGCGCGAGATCGCGGCGGCCGTCCAGGAAGGCGCGCAAGCCTACCTGAAGCGGCAGTACACGACGATCGCCTGGGTCGGGATTGTCCTGGCGATCCTGATAGGCGTGTTCCTCGGTGTATCCACCGCAGTCGGCTTCGTCATCGGTGCCGTATTGTCCGGGGCCGCCGGCTTCATCGGCATGAACGTGTCGGTGCGCGCCAACGTGCGCACCGCGGAAGCCGCGCGCGCCGGCATCAACGAGGCGCTCAACATCGCCTTCAAGGGCGGCGCGATCACCGGCATGCTGGTGGTCGGCCTCGGCCTGCTCGGCGTTGCCGGCTTCTACGCCTACCTCAAGGCCAACGGCGGTGACCAGAGCATGGATCAAATCCTGCACCCGCTGATCGGTCTGGGCTTCGGTTCGTCGCTGATCTCGATCTTCGCGCGTCTGGGCGGCGGCATCTTCACCAAGGGCGCCG
>ERZ1645187.3663-NODE-3663-length-12808-cov-210.941112_pt1 | contig 12808 bp, 15 predicted proteins | sample MGYA00575352_ERZ1645187 | MGnify/ENA primary metagenome ERZ1645187 (study PRJEB40837, sample SAMN11349314) | freshwater sediment metagenome | isolation source: river sediment | host: Sediment | place: India: Wazaribad , New Delhi | collected 2017-02-21 ... | reverse complement strand
TTCGGTGCGATGCGCTACACGCGTACCGACGTTCAGACCGATCGCTTCCTCTCCGGCGTCGGCGCGATCGACGAGGCACCGGGCGCCCCGCGCGAACATACCCAAGGCGAGAGCTTCGGCGGGCGCGTCGGTGCCGACGTCGATCTCCTCGACGGGCGCTTCAAGAACACCTTCGCCGTCCAGCGCTGGCAGTCCGATCGCGACGGCTTCGGCGCGAGTCCGCACTGGTGGTATCGCGGCGAGCGGACGAAGTTCGAATATCTCGGCAGTTTCCACGCCACCGACACCATCGGTCTCTCCTTCGGTGCCGATCACGCGCTCGAAAAGGCCACGTCGTCGTCGCTCGAAGGCGACATCGCCAATACCGGCGTCTTCGGTCAGGTGTCGTGGGAACCGCTGAAGGGTGTCACCCTGACGGCGGCACTGCGCGACGACCATCATTCGAAGTTCGGCGACCATCCGACCCACCGCCTGACCGCCGCCTGGACGCCCTTCGAGGGCACCAAACTCAGGACGAGCTGGGGCACGGGCTATCGCGCGCCGTCGGTCTCCGAACTGTTCACGCCCGTCTACGGCAACGCGAACCTCAAGCCCGAGACCAGCCAGAGCTTCGACGTCGGCATCGATCAGAAGTTCTGGAACGGTCGGGCCTCGGCCTCGGTCACGGTCTTCTCGCTCGATACGACCGATCTCATCGGCTATGACCCCGCGACGTTCCAGTCGATCCAGGTCGCCGGCGTGACCCGCCGCCAGGGTGTGGAACTGTCGGGCCGCGTGCAGGCGCTCGACTGGCTCGGCCTCGACGCCGGCTACACCTACACGGACGCCCACAAGGCGGACGGCACGCGCCTCATTCGCGTCCCTCGCAACAAGCTGACCTTCGGGGCGACGACGACGCCCTTCGAAAAGACGACCGTTTCGGTGCGCGGCACCTTCGTGTCCGACATGGTCGACACCGACTATTCGATCGTGCTGCCCAACTGGTCGTCGCCCGATCGGACCCTGCCGGCCTATTTCCTGCTCGATGCGACGGTGAAATACGCCCTGACCGACAACCTCGAAGTCTCGTTGAAGGGCAAGAACCTCCTCGATCGCAACTACGAGACGGTATGGGGCTACGGAACCCCCGGGGCCTCCGTCTATGCCGGCGTGACGGCGAAGTTCTGAGGGGCGGACATGACACCACGTTGGCTCATCCCATCCGACCCTCTGCGCGTCGTCGGCACCGGCTGCGGTGCCGTCGCGCGCGAGGTCTGGCCGCTGCCGGTCGAGGAGGACTTCCTGAAGGTCTTCCTCACCGACCTCTTCGAAAATCACTGGCACGGCATCCGCTTCGGGCCGTTGATCGAAGGGGCGGCCTACGAATGGCGCTGCCCGTCGGCTCCGACGAAGATCGGCTTCCTCGACGGTTACCTCACCATCTTCTTCTCGACCGGCGGGCACTTCCATCTGTGCGTCGGCGAGAACCGAGGACACCCGAGAAACCCCACGCCGCCGGAGCTGACGGCCCGACGCAAACCGTCGAAGGCGCAGCTCTTCCGCGGCTTCGGTCGCGACGGCAAGCCGCTCTCCTGGGGCTTCGAGATGTGGAACGGGGCGGGGGAGCCGATGATCTCGATCTTCTTCCCCAATCCCTTCATCGAGGACGACGACCGTCTCGCCGAGGTGCCCGACTTCTCGCGGCTGGCCACCTGGCGATCGATCGCGGCCGTCTGGCTGCGCCGCGCGCCGGAAGCGATCGACGAAGAAGGGAGAGGCTTCCGTGCGATCTGATGCCCTCCGTCTGGTGATCGCGGCCGTCCTAGCCGCCGGGGCCTCCGTCGCCTCGGCGGCCGAGCCGCCGCGCCGCGTCGTCTCGATGAATCTCTGCACCGACCAGATGGCGCTGCTCCTCGCAGCGCCCGGGCAGGTGATCTCGGTGTCGAAACTCGCCCGCGATCCCGCCATGTCGACCATGTCGCGAGAGGCCGCCGCCGTCCCCGTCAATTGGGGCCGGGCGGAGGAGATCTTCGCGCTCGAGCCCGATCTGGTGCTGGCCGGGACCTTCACCACCCGGACGACGGTCGACATGCTGCGGCGCCTCGGCTTCCGGGTCGAGACCTTCGAGCCCGAATCCTCGTTCGCCGACATGCGCGCCCACATCACGCGGATGGGCGCGCTGCTCGGGCGCGAGGCGCGCGCGGCAGAGGTGATCGCCGCCCTCGATGCCGATCTCGCGGCGATCGAGGCGGCGCGTCCGGCTGAAGCCGATCGCCCCCTCGCGGTCGCCTACTATGCCGGTGGGCGCACGGCGGGTAGGGGCACGCTCGTCGACGAGGTGATACGAACCGCCGGCTATCGCAATCTCGCGGTCGAACGCGGCATCGCCGGCTCGGGTATTCTGCCGCTCGAGACCCTGGTGACGACGGCACCCGACATCGTGATCGGCGGCGTTCCCGACCGCCGCGGCCCGGCGCTCGCTCACCAGAACTACCGCCATCCTGCACTCGCGACCGCGACGGCACCGCGCGGCGGCATGGTCGCGATCGACGACCGGCTGACCATCTGCGGCGGCCCTTTCACGCTGGAGGCGGTGCGGAAACTCGCAACACTCGCCCGCGCGGCCCGCGTTTCGGTGGCCGCCCGATGAGCGGATCGAACAGGTTTCTCCTCGTGACGATGGGTCTTGCCGGTCTCGTCGTCGCACTCTTCGTCGCCTCGCTGCTGCAGGGGCCGGTGGCAATTCCGCCGGGTCGGGCACTCACGGCTCTCGTCTCGAACGACGGCGGCTGGACGCTGGTGATGCGCGAGATCCGCCTGCCGCGGGCGCTCCTGTCGGTGACGATCGGCGCCTCGCTCGGTCTCTCCGGCGCGGCCTTGCAAGGGTATCTGCGCAATCCGCTCGCCGATGCCGGCGTGCTCGGGGTCGGCGCCAGCGCGGCGTTCGGGGCGGTGTTGGCGCTCTATACCGGCCTCTCGACGCTCTTCCCCCTCGCTCTGCCGCTCGCCGGTCTCGCGGGCGCGATCGTCGCGGTGGTACTGGTGCTGGCGCTGTCGGGACGGGAGGCCGGATCGGTGGTGCTGATCCTCTCCGGGGTCGCCGTCGCCGGCCTCGCCGGGGCGCTGACCTCGCTGGTGCTGAACCTATCGCCCAACCCCTACGCGGCGCTCGAGATCGTCTTCTGGCTGCTCGGCTCGCTCGCCGATCGCTCGATGCACCATGTCGGATTGGCGCTGCCCTTCATGCTCGTCGGTTGGGTACTCCTCGCCGCCACGGGGCGGGGCCTCGATGCGCTGACCCTCGGCCGCGACACCGCGCTGAGCCTCGGCATCCGCATGGACCGGCTGCGGCTCGCGGTCGTGCTCGGCACGGCGGCGGCGGTCGGCGCCGGGGTCGCCGTCGCCGGATCGATCGGTTTCGTAGGCCTCGTCGTGCCGCATCTCCTGCGCCCGCTCGTCGGCAATCGGCCGTCACGGCTCCTGCTTGCGAGCGCGCTCGGCGGTGCGGCGCTGCTCACAGCCGCCGATCTCGCCGCACGTCTGATCTCGCCCGACAAGGATCTGAAGCTCGGCGTGGTGACGGCGCTGGTCGGCACGCCCTTCTTCCTCGCCCTCGTCGTCCGCGCGAAGGGGAGGTTCGCATGACGCTGCTCACCGCCCGTGCCCTCACCGTGGCGATCGGCGGCCGTCCCGTCGTCGGCCCACTCGATCTCGACGTCCGAGCCGGCGAGGTGGTCGGTCTCGTCGGCCCCAACGGTGCCGGCAAGTCGACGCTGATGCGCGCCCTCGCCGGCCTCGCGCCCCACGGTGGCGAGATCCGCCTCGACGGCGCGCCGCTCGCCCGCCTTTCGCCGGGAGCCCGCGCCCGTCGCGTCGCCCATGTCGCGCAAACCCGTGAAATCGCCTGGGGACTGACGGTGGAAGAGGTGGTCGATCTCGGCCGTCTGCCCCATCGCCCGCGCTTCGCGCCGCGCTCGACCACCGATATCCGTGCGGCGGCCGGCGCGATGGCCGCGATGGACCTCGTCCCGCTCGCCGGCCGGCGGGCGACCGAGCTTTCCGGCGGCGAGACCGCCCGCGTCGTTGTCGCCCGCGCACTGGCACAGGAAGCCGCGCTCCTCGTCGCCGATGAGCCGACCGCCGGCCTCGATCCCGCCTACCAGATCGCCCTGATGCGCGTGTTCCGCCGCATGGCGCGAGAGGGCGGCGCTGTCGTCGTGTCGCTGCACGAACTGGGTCTCGCCGCCCGCTTCTGCGACCGGGTGATCCTGCTCGACGCCGGTCGCATCGTCGCCGATGGGCCACCCGAGGCGGCTCTGTCGGCCGAGAACCTCGCCGCCGTCTACGGGGTGACGGCCCACCTCGCGCACGACGCCGGGGGGCTCGTCCTGATGCCGACCGGATTGATCGATAGACTCGGAGACGATCGATGAACACGCCCGCCTTCTCCGTCGAATGCCGGCAACCCTGGCTCGTCGCCCGGTTTGCGGAATCTCGATCGGTCCTGAGTTGGTCGCCCAATCGACCCGGCTTTGCGATCACGCGCAAGGTGGTCTGGCTCGAAGTGAAAGGGCATGAGATCGCCTGCGTGGCGGCGCCGCGGGAGTTTCTCGCCAGGCGCATCGCCGAGGCGAAACTCGGCCGCGCCGTGGGGCTCATGACCGCCCGCGACGTCCGTCGTCACCACTTCGCCCGCGCCACCGTCGAAGACGTCACGGTCGAGGTGTTGACCACGGTCGGGCTCACCAACGGCGAACGGGTTGGGCAGCGGGCGAGCGATCCCTCTGCACCGGCGCGGGCGCCGATCGGCACGATCAACACCCTGGTTCACGTCTCGCGTCGCCTGACCCGTGGCGCGATGATCGAGGCCTCGAGCCTCGCCACCCAGGCTCGTACACTGGCGGTGATCGAAGCGAACGTCACCCGCGAGGGCGTCGTCGTCACAGGCACCGGGACGGACTGCATCGCGCTCGCCTTTCCGATGGTGGGCGATGCCGACCCGAATGCAGGTCTCCACACCGCCGTCGGCGAAGCCATCGGCCGCGCCGTGCTCGACGCGACGCGCGACGGCATCGCCGGCTGGCTCGCCGACGCCGCGGCGCCGGATTTCTGGAGCGCGACGCCATGATCGGCGCGGAGCGGCGGCGGATCGCGCTCGGTATCGTCGCCTCGCTCGCCCTCCATGTCGTGGCCATTGCAGCTCTCGAGATCCGAAGGACCGACCGTCTCGTCGTCGCGGCCGCGGAAGAGAACGTCTTCAAAGTCACCTTGTGGGCCGGTGCCGACGGACAGGCGGGGGGCGTCGCGTCCTCGACGCCCGGAGCCGAAGCGTTGCCGGTGGCGGCCGATCCGACACCCTCCGCCGCACAGCCGGCACCGTTGCGTGATGAGAAGGCGGTCGATCGGCCGGAATCGACGGCCGAGATCGCGGCGGCCCCTCCGGAACCGCATGTCGAGAGACCTCGCTCGGCTCGCACCTCGAAGCCGCACGGCGACGGTCCGAGCACGCGCGTGCGATCGATCGTTCGGCGTTCTCCGTCCGCTCGGAGAGCGCATGATGGCGAACGTCCCGATCGACGCGTACCGGCGACCGGCGCGACGCCGACGACGGGCGCCTCGGCCGAAAGCGGTCGCCCCAGAGTACCCGGATCGCGGATGGGCGGCGGGTCCGCATCTGATCTCGCGGCCTATCTGGCGCGCGTTCGGGCGCGCATCGCGTCGCGCCAACCGGCCGTCGGCGGGGAGCAGGGGCGGGTCGGCATTCGCTTCGAGGTCGCCGACGACGGCAGCTTCTCGGGGCTCACGGCCGTCTCCGGCGATCGTGGTCCATTGGCGGACGCGGCGCTGCGCATCGTCCGGCGAGCATCCCCCGCTCCGCCCATCCCGCCGGCGTTGGGGCGCGGGACCATCGCGATGACCCTGACCATCGTTTTCGACTGATCGCGTGCTCGCTCGACGAACGACACGTCGGACGAATTCCGTGCGGGAACACGCCACGCCCGACTCAATACGACGGAGAGGTGAGCGGCCGCATTCGGCGCGATGCGGCCGGAGAGGTGATTGGTCGCGATCCACGCGATGGAAGCAATCGCCAACCGCCCATGCCAAAACGATCGGTCATCCGAGAGAGCCGACCCGGCAGGCCGGATCGCGGCTCAGGAACTCTTCCGCCGCAATTCCTCGATCAGTTGAGGATGGCGGTCGAGGAGCCGAAGCAATTGGCTCGTTGGCCCACTGGGCTCGACGAGTCTACGTTCGTACTTGTCGAAGGCGCTGTCGCCGACCTCGAACAGGCTGCCGGCTTCGCGTTGCGAGAGCTTCAGCTTCTTTCAGATCCGCCGGATGGTCGTCGGCGACGGGATCCCTTCGACCTCTTCCTTCAACTGCCGCAGCGCCGCGTCGGTGACGGCCATGTCGTCCCCGACGTGAATGCCGTCGCCCCCCTCTTCCGGGTAGTATCCCGCCAGATCGACGGTGCGGCCGTGCCCCTTGTAGGAGACGACGAAGGGTCGCACGCCTCGGTGGAGGAGTTGACCGGTTTCCGGAGAAACCATGGTCTCCGGCGCAGGTTCGTTCGGCGGGAGCATCGGCGTCACATCACTTCGCTGGGGTATCGAGCTTTTCGGCCAGCCACGTCTTGATGAGCGACTGATACGGCACGTCGCGCTTGTTGGCGGCGATCTTGATCCGCTCCAGAAGCGCATTCGGCAATCTCAACGAGATCGAAGTCGAAGACGGCTTCAGGTTCGGAAGACGAACACGCGCAGCCTTGCTCCAGCCGACATGGTCGACGGAATCGTGACTTTCCCAATAGGCCCCTTCTTCCGCTTCGGAGCGGAACTCGGGCGTAGGCTCATGTTTCTTGGCCATGGACGCCCCCCTCCCATCGGCTCATGTCGGATGTGGGATCCCTCGGATCTTACTCTCTGCTCCCCGGGTCGTCGAAGGCCTCGTTGGCCCTCAGCGGCGAACGCCGCCGGAAAGCCTGCCTTCGTCGTCGATCAGAACGAGACGGGCAGGGGCAACATCGCCCCAGCGCCACAGCACGAGGTTGAGGTCGTCTTCGCCCATGCCTGCGGCGAAGCTTCGTACCAACAACCCCTGGAAACCTGCCGCGATCAATCGGCGGGCGAAGCCCTGTGTTCGTGCCTCGCCGGTCGCCTTCATCTCGTCGCGCCATGTCGGTGCGGCGAGGGCCATCGGATCCATTCCTTCGCCGGCGAGCGCTGTGGGATCGCGCGCATCGAAGATCGCTTCGATCTCGGCATCGTAGGCGACCAGCGTCGTCGGCTGAAGGTTGCCGACCTGATTGGCCTCGCGCAAAGCCGTCACCGGAGAGAGCGAGGCATAGAGCGCCGGTGTGCCCTTGGGATTGAACCGCCCCCCGTAGAGGGCTGCCCCGCGACCGGAAAGCGGTTCGCGGGCGTGGATCGGGTTCAGAGCCCGGTAGAGCTTGCCACGGTAGGAGATCGACATCAGGCGTGGACGCCGGCGTCCACGGCGTCGACGTAGTCGAGCACCTCGTCGGCCCGCCCACTTCGGACGAGCTGCATCGCCGTCTGCCCGGAGAACCCGGCGAGCGGCTCGGAGCGATACCAGGCATAGGCGAGCAGGGCCGACCCGAACCGCGGTTCGACCTTGTTCAGAACCTCGACCATCTCGCGCAGCCGCCGCTGAGTCTTGTCGGAGCGGATCCGGGCGACACGCTGAACGGCGTCCCGACCGAGACCGGCGGTGCGAGCGACATCCTCGCTCGTCGTCCGGAGAGCGGTCGCGATCTTGCGGGGAGCGAAGAAGCCGCCCTCGGCGTACTGAACCAAGCCCATGCGCTCTGCCTTTCGAAGCCGATCGGATAGACGCAATATAGCGTCAGAAATCGCGTGCTTCAATGTGTGGTGATGAGAACGAGAGGAAGGGAAGGGAACCCTCCTCGCGGATCGGCCGGTTCGCGCCGCTGGCGCTCAACCGCAGCGATCGCGATCCCGGCCCGTCGTCTCGTCGCAGGGCGCTCCGCGCCCCGCTCGACCTGCCGGGCAGGGCCGCTCCGCCGCGGTTGCCCCGCCCCGTCCGCTCCGCGGGGTCGTGGGGGTCTTCGGATGAGAAGACGAGGAAGGGTTCGCGGTCCGCGAGCCCGGCAACCCGATGAAGGAGCTTCCCCCATGCAGATCGTCAAGGTCGATCCCCGCGCGCTCGTCGAGAACCCCGACCGGATGCGCCGGACCCAGTCGAGCCCGCAGGCCGACGCGCTGTTGCTCGCGACCATCCGGGCCGTCGGCATCATCCAGCCGCCGATCGTCTCGCCGCAGCGCGACGGTGGCAACGGCTGGGTCATCGACGCCGGGCATCGCCGCGTCGCCCAGGCGATCGCCGCCGGCCTCGAGGAGATCGAGGTCCTCGTCGACGAGGCGACGAACGACGATCCGGCGTCTCGGGGCGCGATGCGCTCGATGGTCGAGAACATCGCTCGCGAGGCCTTGAACCCGGTCGACCAGTGGCGGGCGATCGAGCGTCTGGTCATGCTGCGCTGGACGGAGGAGGCGATCGCGGCGGCGCTGGCGTTGCCGATCCGCCAGATCCGCAAGCTGCGCCTGCTCGCCGGCGTGCTGCCGGCCATGCTCGACCAGATGGCGAAGGGCGACATGCCCGAGGAACGCCAGCTCCGCGTCATCGCCGCCGCTCCCGTCGAGGAGCAGGCGGAGGTCTGGAAGAAGCACAAGCCGAAGAAGGGCGACACGACGAGCTGGTGGAGCGTCGCCCAGGCGCTCGAGAAGCGCCGCATGTTCGCGCGCGATGCGAAGTTCGACGAGGATCTCGCGCGCGCCTACGGCATCGCCTGGAGCGAGGATCTGTTCGCGCCGGCGGGCGAGGACAGCCGCTACACCACGGACGTCGAGGCCTTCCTCGGTGCTCAGCACGAGTGGATGTCGAACCATCTGCCGAAGCGCGGCCTGATCGTCGAGGCGACCAACTGGGGCGAGCCGAAGCTGCCGGCGAAGGCGCAGCGCGTCTACGGCAAGCCCGGCAAGGGCGACTGCACCGCGATGTATCTCGATCAGAAGGGCGCGGTGCAGACCGCCGTCTATCGGATGCCCGAAGTGAAGAAGCCGGCGGCGAAGGGGAGGGGGGACACCGGGTCGGGTTCCGACACCGACGAGACCGACGACGTCGAGGTCGGTGCCTTGCCGAAGTCCCGTCCGGACGTCACCCGCAAGGGGATCGAGATGATCGGCGATCTCCGCACCGACGCGCTGCACGAGGCGCTCGCCCACGCGCCGATCGAGGACGACACGCTGACGGCGTTGCTGGTGCTCGCCTTCGCCGGGCAGAACGTCTCGGTCGCCTCCGGCGCCGATGGTCACGCCTACGGCTTCGGGCGGATGGCGCGACACGCCGTGCGGTTGATCGGGCCGGACGGCAGGCTCGCCTACGATCGCGCGACGCTGCAGCAGGTCGCCCGCGCGGTGCTCGTCGATGTGCTGTCGACCCGCGAGGACCGGACCCAGAGCGGCATGGTCGCGCGGGTCGCCGGCGTGGCGATCGGCGCCGACGCCCATCTCCCCAACATGGGAACCGAGGACTTCCTCGCCTGCCTGTCGCGCCAAGCGCTCGAGGCCGCGTGCGCCGACACCTCGGTGCAGCCGAAGCCGCGGGTCAAGGACACGCGCGCCGCGCTGGTCGAGCATTTCAAGGAGGGGCGCTTCGTTCATCCCGCCGCGCTGTTCCGACCCGACCCGGCGAAGCTCGCCGAATATCTGAAGACGAACGACGTCCCCGACGGCGAGGACGAGCCGGAAGTCCTCGATCCGGCGCCGATCGACGATGTGACCGACATCCCCGAGCCGGCGCCGGCCGAGGCCGAGGACGACGGCTGGCGTGCCGCCGCCGAATAGGCCGTGGCCTCGGCCCACTTCCTTTCTTTCCGACTGACCTCTCCGCCGCCGGGCCCATCCGGCGGCGGTGTCATTTTCACGTCCTCTCGGCTCAGGAGCGCAGCATGACCGCGCAACGCATCTTCGATCTCGCACCCATCGGTTCCATCGTCGCCTGGTCGGACGGCACGCCGCGTCCGCCCGAGCGCCACACGAAGAAGCTCGCCGCCTGGCGAGCCAACAATGCGCGAGGGCGACTGATCGCCAAGCAGGGGGAGCGCAGGCTCGGCACCGTGGCGATCCCGGCCGGCTTCACGCTGCACGAGACCGATCTCGCCAGCGGTGGCGTCATCGTCATGAAGGTGCTCAGGACATTCTCGGTCGCGAGCAACCTCCGCTTCGAGGTGGTGGAGCGCCCGCCCATCGGCTCCGTCCGCATCTTCGATCGACCCGGCGACGACCGCGAACTCGTCCATCTCGCGCCAGACCGCCGCGAGGCCGAAGCGTGGCTCCCCCGGCACGGCTATCCGCACGCCGTGCTCGAGGAGGTGTCGGATCCCGTCGTGGCCGAAGGCGAGGGGAGGGCGGCATGAACGACCAGTTCCCTGTCATGACGACCGTTGCCGAGGTCGACGAAGGGCCAGTCGCCGAGTTCGGCGTCAGCATGGAAGGCTTCCCGGCGGCGCTGGTCGGCGACAACGCCTTCGCCATGCTGCCCGGGCGCGGCGGCACCCACTTCCTGGCGAGCGGGTGGCGGATCGCTCGTCCGATCGCAGAGTGGCGGCGTTCCGACTTCTACGGTCATTCGGGTCGGCTCGCGGGCGAGGCCGAGTTCCGCGCGAAGGTGCTGGAGAACGCCGAGCACCAGCGCGAGAAGCGTCGGCTCGGCCGGGTCCAAATGCGTTCCTCGGCGAACACGCCGTGGGGCGGGGCACAGGGCGCCACGGTCTACGCCGAGGGGATCGTCGAATATGCGACGGCGAGCCACGGTGGCTTCCATCTCTCGCTCGAGCGCAACGCCGCGGTCCACCCGACGCTGCGTTCCGAAGGCGGCTGGTACGAAGAGGACTGCGGGTGGGCGGCGGTCGCGATCACCTTTCCCGACCTCTTCACCGCCTTCGAACGGCGCTGCGCCGAGACGACGCTGAAGGACTGGTTCCCGGATGCCTGGGAAGCGATCTTCGAGACGGTTCTCGGCCCGGGAGACTCCTATGAGAAGGACCGCCGCGCCTTCGCCGCAGCGCATGCGGCCGACTGGGTGGTGATCTCGGCAATCCGCTCGTCTCACCACGCGCCCATGGTCGAGGTCGTCGCCACGCTCGGAGGCCGTCGTGACCCGCGTGCCGAGGAGCGGCGGTTCCTGGTGCCCTCGACCGAATACGAGGCCGAGCGACCGTTCGGCTTCGTCGTCGATCCGGCCCGTCACGCGGCGTGTGACGGGGTGTGTGACGCCGCCCGTGACGGGGTCGCGAGCTTCGTCGGCCGTTCCACCGAGGGGAGGGGACCATGACCTCCCTCGAACGGTTGCTGCTTCTCGCCCGGATGGAGGCCGCCTGTCGCGAGACCCGTCGGCATCTCGGACTGATCGAGCGTCAGATCGCCCGCCGGGCGGAGAGCCGGACGATCACCGATCGGCGAAAGGCCCGCTGCCACGGACGTGGTCGTTCGACCTGGAAGCCGGTCGACGAGCGGTTGTTTCGGGAACACGCCGATCGCCTCGCCTTCGAGCGACGCGGCGAGATCGAGGCGCTGTCGCGCAAGCTTGCACGGCAGGAGCAGGCGATCACGGATCTTCGACGGATCGACCGGTGACCGACCGCAGCATCGGCGGGATGTGTCGTGAGCGCCGGAGCGTGTGGAGGCTCTCGGTCCTGTACTCCTTTCTCGATTGCCCGGAGGAGGGTCTCGTCCTGCCGGCGGTCCCTCGGGTTTGCGCGCGGTCTGAGCCGGCGGCCGTCCGCTTCAAGGCCGCTGGCGCGCCGCGTGGCGGCCGCTCCCCGCTTCCTCGGCAAGAGCCGGCCCGCGTCCTGCGTCGGGGCGCTGCGCTCCCCACGCGTCCGCAGACCGGCTCCGCTCGTCGGGCGGAGAGCGGACCCTGAAGCGTCCGGCTGGCGCCGGCTCTCTTCGACCGCACCCGAGGGACGGCCGGCAGGGGCCGGTCCGATCCCGAGGGCGAACCCGAGAAAGGATCACCCCATGGCCAAGACCGCCACTGTTTCCCGTGCCCCCGCCCGCGTCGTGCCGCTGCGCAAGGGCACCACCCTCGAAATGGTTCGTCTCGCCTGTCCCGATGCCGCCCAGGCGGCGCGCATCTCCGAGAGTTTCGGTCTGCCGGTCCTCGACGGCGACGGCATCCGCGAGGCCCACATCCGCCTCGTCATCGAGACGGCGGACGTGCTCGGCGACGGCCTCGGCGAGCGGGCGATGCAGATCCACTTGCAGCGCATCGTCGGCGCCTTCGTCGGTTCGGCTCACGGCGCCGGACAGTTCTACAGCCGGGCGGTTTCCGAGGCGCGCGACGCGACCGCCAAGGCCTCCTGCGACGCCCGTGACGAGGATGTCGATGGACCCGTCGGTTTCGACGGGCCGGCCCAGCGCAAGCGCGAGTTCGCCGCCGACATGGGGCTTCAGGCTCATGCCCTGCGCATGGCCGCCGAGGGCGCCGTCGCCGCCTACGAGCAGGTGGTCGGCGAGACCTGGAAGCCGTTCGAGCGCCAGGTCGACCAGCCCGGCCAGAGCCTCGACCGCAAGGCGGCCGCGCAGCAGATGGCGGCCTTCGGCTGAGCCCTTCGGGCGGGGCTGCGGCCCCGCCCTTTCTCAAGTCAGGTCGAGACCTGACGTGGAACGCTGATGTAGAACATGCTATCTACATCACATGCAGAGTCCATCTACATGGAGGGCGTCGTGCCCATCAACGTCAACAACCCCGAGGCCGACGCGCTGACGCGCAAGTTCGCCGA
>ERZ1645187.3662-NODE-3662-length-12811-cov-5.809580_pt1 | contig 12811 bp, 10 predicted proteins | sample MGYA00575352_ERZ1645187 | MGnify/ENA primary metagenome ERZ1645187 (study PRJEB40837, sample SAMN11349314) | freshwater sediment metagenome | isolation source: river sediment | host: Sediment | place: India: Wazaribad , New Delhi | collected 2017-02-21 ... | reverse complement strand
GTTTGTGAGCGGGGTTGTTCGCCCGCGCATCATTCTGCCGATCAATATGACTACGCAGACGCGAGAACTCGTTCTCGGGCACGAACGGGCGCATATACTACGGCTGGATCACCTCACAAAACCCGTTGCTTTCCTGATCGCATCGATCCATTGGTTCAATCCGCTGGCGTGGGTTGCGTTTCGGTGTTTTTGTGACGATATGGAGGCGAGCTGTGACGAGCGCGCGGTGCGCTCATTGGAGCGAAGCGAGATTGCGGCATACGGTGAAACGCTGCTGCGCTTTGGAACGCTGCAAATGCGGCTTGCGGGCGGGCCGCTTGCCTTTGGCGAACACTGCACGAAAGAGAGGATTGTCAACGTGTTAAACTATAAAAAACCCGTGTTCTGGGTTGTTGCTATCGCGCTACTTGCGGCCGTTTCTGCGGCGGTTGTGCTTTTGGCAAACCCGATCGTACCGCCGAAACAGGCGATAGAACCTTCAATCAAAGAGCTGGAATTGTCTGAAATGAAGGCGTCGGATTTCGACAAGAAAACTTATGATGTCCCTGAAACAGGCATAAATTCCGTGGTGTGCAATCCGACGCGTCTGGTGAAGTATAATTTGGATCTTAGCGTTCTGGGTGATAAAAACGTTTCTGCGGATGCCATCGCAGCGTTTACGAATCAACTTGCAAACGGACAAACCTATATTCAAGCGTATCTCAAGCGAAACGCCGCTGGCTGCTATGATAAAAAGATTGCAATCAGCAAAGTGAATTATACAATCACAAATGATGATCATTATTCCTACGACACGAGTGTTTATCCGTATGAAATACAGATTGGTGAAAAATATTGGCATTGCGCAGAATATTATATTTTTATGATTCTGCATCCTGATTCGCTTCATTGGCAGCACTATGGATATGCTGCGTATTTGGGGAACGTGCTAAACCCCTATGACCTGTATCTCGCGAAGTTGAATCGTGAGGGGATTTCGTTTGCGATGGGGACATATGTGCAAACCTATTTTGACCACGGCGGAGCGAAGAAGAACCTGACGAACATGGATTATCGCCTGCTGGTGGATGCGGTTGCATACCATTGCCTGACCGATGGCATGAACTGGGGCTCGCCATACGAGTCGTGGCCGATCACCTCGGTCTATGGTTTCACCGAACCCGCGGAACAAGGCGACGAGATGAGCGTCATAATGGCAGCATCATTCTGCGCCTATCTTGCCGAGCATTACGGCTTTGACCGTTTGACGAGCTATTGTTCCGGGCAAAGCGATTTTTATGAGGCATTCGGCACTTCGTTTGACCGCGCATACGCTCGCTGGGAAAAGGCGATTGAAAAAGAGTTCGCCTGAAGTTTATAAAAATGAACGGATTTTCGCATCCGGCTTCAAACGAAACCCGCTTCTACACGAGCGGGTTTTATACAATCGATTATTGACATATGACATTAATGCAGTATAATGATACTGACATATGTCGAATATGAATGGAGGATCAAGTAATGCCAAATCATGACGGAACGGGACCCAGCAAGGGCTGCTGCAACGAAGAAAAGAAACAAGAGGGTGGCTGCGGCTGCAAAAAACAGCAGCATCACGGCGAAAACGGCTCCTGCTGCCACAACGGCGAACAGCACAGACACCACGGCGAACACCGCAAAGGCGAAGGCTGCTGTTGCAAACAAGAAGAGAAATAGTCCCGCATTCGCTTTGGCACCGCGCATACGCCTATGCTTTTTCTGGCTAGGCCAGAATGATCTCGGATGATTGACGGCAGGACGACAGGATAGTAAACTGTGTTTAGCGTTTTTGCGGAGAATCCGAGCGAATGAGCGGACAAATGCGGAACAGTGAGGGATGAATGATATGCCTAGGCCGAGAAAATGCCGCAGAGTGTGTTGCCTGCCGTGGAACGCGGCGTTTGGCCCGATTGGAGACCGCGCGGCGGAGGGAACCGTCGTGATGAGCGTGGACGAGTATGAGACGATTCGGCTCATAGACCTGATGGGGTTTACCCAAGAGGAATGCGCCGCGCAGATGAACGTTGCGCGAACGACGGTGCAGGGCATCTATAACGACGCGCGCAAGAAACTGGCCGATGTGCTGGTCAACGCAAAAGGGCTTGTCATTCGCGGCGGAGATTATACGCTCTGCGAAAGCAAAGAGGAGTCCTGCGGTTGCGGCGGATGCCATCGGCACCGCTCGCAAAACGGAGAGGCGCATTCAGACGTGTGAACCAATCGTTGGCGTATCAAAGGAAAGAGCTTGTTGTCTACCAGAAGTGGACACAAGCTCTTTTTATTCACAATAAGCAAGTTTATTCTCTTGTGATCAGGGTTTAGTTCGACGGTTCGCGCTATAGAACAGTGCCTGGCACATGCGTGTCAACAAGCTGCTCATACTGTTCGCGTGAAATGCGGATGTGTTTGCCGCGGATGGTGCAGAGACCTTCTTCGCGCAGGTCGCGAATCGCCCGCCCGACGGTGCGCTGGCTTACGCCGATGTGGTTTGCGATGGTTTGATAGCTCTGTTTGACCTCGACAAACGATTGCGGATAGCTATTCTTTTGAAAATAGTCCGCAAGATAGAAGCACACGCGCTCGACTCCGCTCAGGAAAAAGAGCTTTCCATTGAGGCCGGAGTCGCGATAGAGGTCGTTTGCAATGTGAAAGCTAATCTTGCGAAGCAGCGGTAGATCGTTCATCGCAAACAGATACAACTCATCTGCAGAGATACGCTGAATGGCTACTTTGGTTTTTGCCACAATGGTGGCGATAATCGAACTCTGGCGCGAGAAAAGCTCCAAAAGTCCGATTGCGCCGTTGAAACGATCCAGCTTAAAGTAATGATAGTCCTTCCCGCTCTCAAAGCGTTTCATTCCGTCCACCACGCCGGATTCGATATAGTACACATATTGCAGCGAATCCCCTTCGCTAACGATGATTTCTTCCGGTTGATAGACCTTTCGCGTTGTGTGCGCGGCAAGAGCCGCAGGCATTAGATCCAACGCGATGCCATAGGACACGTCAAATTGATTCCAGATTGCTTCCACTTTTTGACTCATAAAGGTTCCTCTTTTTCCGCGGTACTATCAGGGGATTTGCGCGCACAAAAATGCCAAAATGCAGACAAATGTCCTTTTTGACCGCGTGCTTACAATATATAATCAAACCATCCAAACGGCAAGTGTATTTTTTGAATATGCAGATATCGAACCATGCACTGCCGAACAAACGGTATCGAACAACAAGTCAAATGAAGGAGAGGAAAAAGGAACAATGAAAAAGATTTTTGCTATGATCCTCGTGCTCATGCTGGCGCTTGGCATGTTTGCCTGCACCCAGCCGGCCGCTCCCGCGACGGAAGAACCCGCCGCAGAAGCAACCGCAGCCCCCGAAGCGACCGATGCCTCTGCAGAGCCCGCTGCTGAGAAGGTTTACAAAGTTGCTGTGCTGGTTCCGTTCATCGGCGATCAGTCCTACTTTGATTCCGTCAACGCAGGCCGTCTCGCGGTTGAGGAATACCCGAATGTGGAAACCACGCTCATCGAAATGGGCGAGGACAAGAGCAAATGGGAAAGCTACTATCTGGATGCCTGCGATGGCGGCTATGACCTGATCATCGGCGGCAACAACGACGCGGAAGAATATTTCTACGCCGCAGCCCAGCAGTATCCCGACCAGAAGTTCTTCAACTTTGACTATGTCAACCACGTAGACCTGCCCAACGTCTACGCCGTTACCTACAACACGCCGGAACTCGGCTATGTTGCCGGTGTTGCCGCGTCCCTCGTGACGACGAGCACCATGGAAAAAGCGAACCCGGAAAAGATCGTCGGCATCGTGGTCGGCATGGACTTCCCGGCGATGAATGACTTCGTCAGCGGATTCTGCCAGAGCTGCTATGAAAACGGCGTGCAGGTGCTTATCGGCTATCCGGAAAGCTTCACCGACTCCGCAAAAGCCAAAGAAATCGCGCTGAACATGTACAAGCAGGGTGCGGATGTCGTCTGGCAGGTTGCCGGCGGCGCAGGCCTCGGCGTGTTCGAAGCGGCGGCGGAGATGGACAAGTATGCCTTCGGCGTGGACAGCGACCAGACCATCGCGCTCAGCGGCCAGCCGAACCTCGCGGCGACGATCGTCACCTCCTTCTACAAGGATTGCGGCGCATCCGTTAAGTATGCGGTGGATATGCTCGTTGCGGGCACCTATCCTTCCGGCGCACAGACCCTCGGCATCAAAGAAGGCGCAGTCGGTCTGATCCAGAACGATCAGTACATCTCAATGGTTCCGCAGGAAATCCGCGACCAGATCACGGCGCAGGTTGCCAAGGTTGCGGCAGGCGAAGTGAGCGTCATCAGCGCGGTTGCCGATGATGCCGCTTGGCAGGACATCAAGACCAAAGCCACGGCGGCGGTCGACTAAACTCGATTGAAAATTGCAGGAGAGGTGCTCTATACTCAATAGAGCATTCCTCCTGCGTTTTTGAAAAGGGCAGGGATGAGATGCATTGCCCCGCCTTTTTCAAAAAGAAATGATCAACCACACTCAAAAGCCAATTCAAACACAACTCGAATTGTCAGTAAAGGGAGGGATACCTCTGGAGGACTCGATTTTACGGCTCGAAAACATCACAAAGGTCTATTCCAACGGCGTTGTGGCGAATAAGGACATCTCCGTCGATTTTCGAAAAGGCGAGATTCATTCCATCGTCGGCGAAAACGGCGCGGGAAAGTCCACGCTCATGAAGATTCTCTTCGGCATTGAGCAGCCATCCGCGGGAAAACTGTATTATCGCGGCGAGGAACGAGCGTTTCACAACTCGCTGGAGGCAATCGACGCGGGCATTGGCATGGTGCACCAGCACTTTATGCTGATTCCGTCGTTTACGGTTGCGCAGAGCATTGTGCTCGGCATGGAGCCGCGAAAAGGCAAACTGTTTCTCAACAAAAAGGCAGCGGTGGAGAAAACGCGCACAATTGCGGAGAAATACAATTTTGACATCGATGTGACCAAGAAGATCTCCGAACTGTCCGTCGGCGCGAAACAGAAAGTGGAGATTCTCAAAACGCTCTATCGCAACGCCGAGGTCATCATTCTGGATGAACCGACCTCCGTGCTTACGCCGCAGGAAACGGAAGGATTGTTTGAAGAGCTGGAGAAGTTCCGCAAGCTCGGGCATACGATTCTGTTCATCTCCCACAAACTCGGCGAGGTGAAGCAGATATCCGACCGGATCACCATCATGCGAAACGGCGAAAGCTGCGGTACGTTTGAAAACGCGGAGATCTCGATGGAAGAACTCACCGCGCGTATCATAGGGCGTGATCTGATCAGCTCTTACGACGAAAAGAAGAAACCCTGGCCGGAACCGACGCATGTGCTCTCGGTTGAGGGGCTGAGCCTTTCTCACAAAGGACAGGCCGTTCTTTCGGATATTTCGCTTGCCGTCAAGCGCGGCGAAATCTTCGGCATCGCTGGCGTTCAAGGAAACGGACAGGATGAACTCATCCGCGCAATTGCGGGACTGAGCGAGCACACCGCGGGCAAGATCGTGCTAAACGGACACGACATTTCGCGCATGACGATCAAGAAACGCCGTGAGACGGGGCTTGCCTATGTGCCGGAGGATCGCATGAGCGACGGCACGGCGGGGGAAGCGTCGCTGGGCGACAATATTATTTCAACCTACTTCGATCGTCCTGCGCTCAACGGGAAACTCTTCATGCGCGGGCGCAAGATCAACGCGGAAGCGCGCCGATTGATTCAGGAATACTCGATCAAGGCGGAATCCCCAGCGCAGAAGATTCAAAGCCTCTCTGGCGGAAACATTCAGAAGGTCGTCGTCGCGCGAGAGCAGAACACGAACCCGATCTGCATGCTGGCGGAGCAACCGACGCACGGCATCGACATCGGCAGCGCGGAGTTTATCCATCTGCGGTTGATCGAGATGCGAAACGAAGGCGCGGGGCTGCTGCTGGTGAGCGCCGACCTTGACGAGGTGATGAGCCTTTCGGATCGATTGATCGTGATGTATGACGGAAAGATTGCCGCGTATTTCCCGAGCACAAAAGAGCTTTCTCGCAGCGAACTGGGCTATTATATGTTGGGCGTCAAACAACAGACTCCCGAAGAGATCGGAGGCGCGCTCCATGACTAAGCGTAAGTTTTCCCTTGCGGGCGATACCGCGTTTGAAACCGTGAAAACGATTTTGGCGATTCTCATCGCGCTTGCCATCACGTTTTGCGTGCTGGCGTTGACCTGCGAAGACCCCGTTTCGTCGTTTATCACCATGCTGACGGGGCCGCTGACTAAGATGCGCTACTTCGGCAACGTGCTGGAGTCGATGGTACCGCTGGTATTTTCCGGGCTTGCGTGCTCGCTGCTGTTTCGCACGGGGCTGTTCAACCTCGGCATCGAGGGCATCTACTACATCGGCGGGGTGATTTGCTCCTATATCGCGTGCCAGGCATTTGGCAATTCGTTTACGCATCCGCTGGTTGCAATTCTGGTTCCAGCGCTCATTAGCGGACTGCTGATGTTGATTCCGGGTTATCTCAAGGCGAAGTTTAACGCAAACGAACTGGTCACCTCGCTCATGCTCAACTCGATCTATCTGGGCGTCGGGCTTTGGTTCATCAAGACGTATCTTCGCGCGACGGATTATTCTTCCACGGCGTCCCCGCTGTTCGAGAAGAGCGCAACGCTACCATACATCATCCCCGGTACGCGCGTAACCATCGGTATCGTTCTGGCGGTTGTCGCGGTGTTGCTGATCTACATCATGCTATTTAAGACGCGGCTGGGCTACCAAATCCGCATGACGGGACTCAACCCGAAGTTTGCGCGCTATTCCGGCATGAACGCAATGAGCCTATTCCTGCTGGTGCACTTCATCTCCGGCTTTTTGGGCGGCGTTGGTACATCGGTCGAGCTGCTGAGCATCTATTCGCGGTTTAGCTGGGTGGCTCTGCCGGGGCTTGGGTTCAACGGCGCGCTGATGGCGATGATGGCGCGAAACAACCCCATCGGCGTATTGGTGGTCGCCTTTGGCATCAGCTATCTACAGATTGGCGCGGAGATCATGAGTCGCAGCACGACCGTTCCGGTCGAGGTGATCTCGATTGTGACGGCGACGCTGGTGTTGCTCATCTCGGCGCAGTATTTCCTGCGCGGCTGGCGCGAGAAAAAGCTGCTGAAGGAGGGGTTGCTCCATGTCTGAGTTTTTTCGTGTGATCTTTAGCGAGGAATTTCTCTCCACGGTGGTTCGCGTGCTGGTGCCGCTGCTATTTGCCAGCATGAGCGCCTATATCGCGTCGTTGGCCGGCATGCCGAATATCGCGGTGGAAGGCATTATGCTCATGAGCGCGCTCTTTGCCGTGCTTGGCAGCTATTGGACACAGTCTGCATGGCTGGGGCTTCTGATCGCCATCGGCGCCGGGCTTGCTATGGCGGTGATCTTGATGCTCTGTACGATCAAGATGGGTACCAACCCGATTCTCGTCGGCATCGCGCTCAACACGTTTTCGTCTTCGTTTACGGTGTTTTTACTGTATCTCTTCACCCAGAACAAGGGCACGAGCGCGTCCCTGCCGTCCGTCGTTTTGCCGATTGTACATGTGCCGATCATTGAGAAGATTCCCGTTTTGCGCGCGATCTTTTCCGGGCAATACACCATCACTTACATCTGCATTCTGAGCATGATCCTGCTTGCGGTGTTGGTCTACAAAACGCCGCTTGGCATGCGCATGAAGGCGGCGGGGCTTGACGAGCGCGCGGCAAAGACTGCGGGCATCAACGTCAACCGCGTGCGAATCATTGCGGTGCTGATTTCCGGCTTGCTTGCGGCGCTCGGCGGCGCATACATGACAACGGGGTATCTTTCGATCTTCACCAAAAACATGATCGCAGGACGCGGCTGGATCGGCATCGCCGCGCAGGCGATGGGCGGCACCAGCATGCTGGGCGTTGCGATTACGACATTTGTTTTCTCGCTGTTTCAGGCAATCACAAACGTGTTTTCGCTCTACGACCTGCCGAGCGAACTCATCAACATCATTCCATACATTGGCGTTCTGTTGGGCATCATCCTCTTCTCTGTGTCCACGTATCGCAGAAGCAAGAAAGGATAACGACACAACGTGCAGATTTTTATCGATTGCGATCCGGGGCATGACGACGTGCTCGCGATTTTGCTCGCGCTCGCGCATCCCGATCAACTCACCATAAAAGGCATTACCACCGTTGCCGGAAACAGCACCGTTGAAAATGTGACCGACAACATTCAGAAGGTACTGGACTATTTGGATTACCCGATTCCCGTTGCAATGGGCAGCGCGCGCCCGCTCCGCCGCGAACCGGAGCCACAACCGATGGCGCACGGCATCAGCGGCATGGATGGCCCGGAGCTGCCCGCCGCGACATCCAAACTGGATTCGCGCGGCGCGGTGGAGTTTCTCCATGACGAGATCCTGCTGCAAAAAGAACCTGTTGTTCTGGTGACGCTCGCGCCGTTGACGAATATCGCGCTTCTGTTGGAGCAATATCCGGATGTGAAGGCGAAGATTGCGCGCATCTGCATGATGGGCGGCAGCCTCAACGGCGGAAACATCCTGCCGCGCTCGGAGTTCAATATCTATCACGACCCGGAAGCGGCAAAAATTGTATTCAACAGCGGAGTGCCGATCACGATGAGCGGGCTGGAGGTCTGCGCAGAGGCAAAGACCATGCTTTCGGATTTTGAGCCGCTGCAACACGGCGGCCGTGTTTCGCGGTTGGCATACGAGCTAATGGACTTCTATTGCGGCTATGCGCGGCAGCGAAACTGGGACTACACCAACGTGTTTGACGCGGTGCCGATAGCGCAACTACTTCAACCGGAGCTGTTTTGCGGCACCGAGTATCGGGTAGACGTTGAGACGGAAGGCGAACTTTGCCGCGGCATGACGGTTTCCATTCAAGGCGAGTTCAAGTTGCCGCTGAGCAGAGTGATGGTACTGGAACATGCGGATGGTCCGCGTTTTTCCGCGTTGATGCTGGATGCGCTGCGCATTCTAGACGAAGAGCAGCCAGCCTGACTGACAGTGACCTAAACGAAACAAGGAGGCATATCATGGCGATTTCGGTTTATGAAATTCGAAGCGGGCTTTCCCAAATGCCGCGCGCGCATTCCGCCTCTTTTTTGAGCGCGGTTGAGGCGGCGCTTAGCGAAAAGCTGGAGCTCACGGAGCTGGATGCCTTCCAAAGCGAACCGTTCGGGTTGATCTATGTTTCTTCCGGCGGCAGCGAGGGGCTGTTTTTGCAACAGTTTTCCTCCTACGATAAACCATGCTTCCTGCTGACCAGTGGGGACAGCAACTCGCTTGCCGCGTCGATGGAAATCCTCGCCTACCTGCGCCAGAATGGGCGCAAAGGTGAGATTTTGCACGGAGACGTAGCGGCAATCGCGCGCAGAATCCGCGTGCTTTCCCGCGCGGCGCACGCAAGACAACGCCTTTCCGGCCTTCGTCTCGGCGTGATCGGCAAGCCTTCCGACTGGCTGATTGCAAGCGAAATCGACCGCGCAGCCTGCGAGGCAAAACTCGGCGTGGAGATTGTCGATCTCCCGATGGACGAGTTGCTGGAGACGTATAAAACGGCTCCAAGCGTGGAAAACGAATGGACGCATCGCTTGCGCGCACTGGGCTATGACGCAGGGGAGATGGACAAAGCCCTCGCGATCTATTCCGCGCTCAAGGCGATGGTTGCAAACCACAATCTCGGCGCGATCACCGTTCGCTGTTTTGATCTGCTCGGCAGCGTCTGCACAACGGGTTGCCTCGCGCTGGCTATTCTCAACGCGGAAGGCATTCACGCCGGGTGCGAGGGAGATGTGCCCTCCGCGCTCTCGATGGCGATTCTCGGCGAATTGAGCCAACAGCCGGTGTTTATGTGCAACCCAAGCCGTATCGATACGCGCGCGGGGAATATGGTGCTGGCGCACTGCACGCTGCCGGTCAATATGCCGCGCGAGATGCAACTTACCACCCACTTTGAGTCCGGCATCGGCGTTGCGATTGCGGGTAACATACCCGAGGGAACTTGCACCGTGTTCAAGGCGGGCGCAGACCTTTCGCGCTACTATGCCAAGGCGGGCATGATCGAGAAAAACCTGCGCGAAACTTCGCTCTGCCGCACGCAGATTCAGGTGACGCTCGACGACATGAGCTATTTTTTGACCGACCCGATACAGAACCATCATTTGGTTTGCAATGGAGACTATACGGACGAAATTCGGGAGTTCTTCACGCTGCTGTAACGTGATACTATACGCATAAAATAAAAGATGCACGGAGGCAACCCGATGAAGACGACAATCAAGCCAAAGCTGGAGCGAACGGATATCGTACTCATGGACGACATTGTCTATTCGCAGCCGCTGGCCTATTTTGGAAGAAAACCGCGACCGCTCAAGATGATGCTGCTTCGTCCGATTGAATGGTGGGGCGCAACCGAGCTGCCGCCGTTGCCGACGATACTCTGGGTGGTTGGCGGCGCATGGCAGCAAACGTTTGCCTCCTGGCGAATGGCGGAATTTTGCTATCTTGCGTATGCGGGATTTCAAGTTGCGGCAATCGATTACCGGACGATCAACGAAGCGACATTTCCCGCGCAGGTGGAGGACGTGAAAGCCGCGGTTCGTTTTTTGCGCGCAAATGCAACGCGATACGGCGTTGACCCGGAAAAAATCGGCATTATGGGCGACTCCGCGGGCGGTTATCTCGCCGCCATGATTGGAGCCACCGGGGAATCGTCCGCCTTTGAAACCGACGAATGGGCGGGGGTATCCAGCGCGGTGAACGCCGTTGTGGACTGGTATGGGCCAATCGATCTCTGGCGGATGCGGCAGAGCGAGCTGGAGCAGAACCCGAATTCCAGCGAGGAAGACGCGCTGCTGTTCCGGCTGTTTGCGGGATGCCCAATCACGGAGGAGAACAAAGCGTTTCTGGAAACCATGAATCCAGAGTGGTATCTAGGCGACAAAACGCCGCCGCATTTGATTTTGCATGGCACGGCGGACGAAATGGTAGACGTGCGCGAAAGCGAACGATATTACGACGCGCTGATCAAGGCGGGCGCACCGGCCGATTTGGTCTTGCTCGAAGGCGCGGGACACTGCGATCAGGCATTTTCCCAGACGGAAGTACAGAAGATCATACTGGATTTTTTTCAGAAGCATTTATAAAACACACGCAGATAACAGGAGGGGATCGCTTTGCAGATGACACGCGACACGCAGGAGCGCATCTACGCGGGCGTTCTCGGAAAAATGATTGGGGTTTATCTTGGCCGCCCGGTAGAGGGCTGGTCGTATGAAGCCATTCAATCCCGCTTTGGCGAAATAGAAGAGTACATTCATGAAGAGCTGAATTTGCCGCTGGTGGTCACGGACGATGACCTCTCCGGCACGTTTGGCTTTTTTCGTTCGGTGGAAGACAACCATTTTCCCCGCGAAATTACCGCAAAAGCGGTTGGCGAAAGCTGGCTGAACTACATCGTGGAGGACAAGACCATCCTCTGGTGGGGTGGGCTTGGCAACAGCACGGAGCACACGGCGTATCTCAACCTCAAGTGCGGCATTCCCGCGCCCAAGAGCGGCTCCGCCAAACAAAACGGCAAAGTGTTGTCTGAGCAAATCGGCGCACAGATCTTCATGGACAGCTTTGCGATGATGTGCCCCGGGGATCCGGCGCGCGCGGCAAGGCTTGTGCGCGAGAGCGCGAGCGTTTCGCACGACGGCCTTGCGCTGGAAGCGGCTGCGTTTTTGGGCGCGCTGGAAGCGGCGGCATTTACAGAAACGAATCTCGATCGGCTGTTTGACCAAAACGAAAGATTTTTGACAAGTGATTTTCTGAAAGCGTTGGTTTGGGACGTGCGCAATATCTGCGCCAAAACCAGCGACTGGCGCGTGGTTCGCGCATTTTTGGACGAACGATACGGCTACGCAAAGTTCGGCGGCGGTTGCCACATCGTGCCGAACCATGCGCTCACGCTTGCTTCGATTCTGTTGGGCAAAGACAGCTTTGCGCGATCGTTGATGATTGCGGTTTCGGCGGGATGGGACACGGACTGCAACGCGGGCAACGTCGGGTGTTTTAACGGCATACGCCTCGGGCTGGACGCGCTCACGAGCGAGGTGGATTTCCGCACCCCTGTGGCGGATCGGTTGTTTGTGGTTACGGCGGACGGCGGCGAGGCGAGCTCGGACGCGGTGCGCGAGACGCGCAAGATTGTCCGTGCGGCGGCGTTGACCACGGGGGAAGCAATCACGCTGCCGAAGCAGCGGTTTGCATTTGAGCATCGCGGCAGTGTGCAGGGGTTCGAATCCTGCCCGATTTTGCATTCCAAAGCCACGTTGAACCTGGCGAATAACGATGGAACCGGGCTTTGCATCAACGTGTTTGGCGAAGATGACGCGTTTGTGAGCACACCGACGTTCTTTGACCCCAACGCAAGCTGGCAAGGTTATGACGCGATTGGTTCGCCTTCTCTTTATGAGGGACAAACGATCCACGCGCGATTCTCGCACGAGGAAGAAACGGCGACTCTCGTGACGCCTTATGTTTGCTTTGCAAAGGCGGATGGCGGCATTTCAACCGCGCAAGGCGAAGCGCGCGCGCTCTTGAGAGGCGAAACGCAGATTTGCTGGACAGTGCCGCCGCTGGGGGGGCAACCGATCGTGCGCGTTGGTTTTACGCTGCGCACAATGAGTGCGAACGCATGCCGCCTAACGCTGCATGCGCTTGACTGGGCAGGCGCGCCGGAGCGACTTTC
>ERZ1645187.3661-NODE-3661-length-12814-cov-5.542284_pt1 | contig 12814 bp, 7 predicted proteins | sample MGYA00575352_ERZ1645187 | MGnify/ENA primary metagenome ERZ1645187 (study PRJEB40837, sample SAMN11349314) | freshwater sediment metagenome | isolation source: river sediment | host: Sediment | place: India: Wazaribad , New Delhi | collected 2017-02-21 ... | reverse complement strand
ATGCCACAAACCCGTGAACACATTCTTCTTGCTCGTCAAGTCGGTGTTCCATACATTGTCGTTTTCCTAAACAAAGTTGACCTCGTTGATGACCCAGAACTCGTCGACATGGTTGAAATGGAAGTTCGTGACCTCTTAACCAGTTATGGTTTCCCAGGCGACACCCTTCCAGTTATCCGCGGTAGTGCCCGTAATGCGCTTGATGGCAACGTCGAAGCCCAAAAGGCCATCCTTGAATTAATGGATGCCGTTGATAATTATGTTCCAAACCCAGAACGCTTAGTTGACCTCCCATTCTTACTCCCAATCGAAGACGTCATGACCATTTCCGGTCGTGGAACCGTCGTCACTGGCCGTGTCGAACGTGGAACCGTCAAACTTAACGAACCCGTTGAAATCGTTGGTATTACTCCAACCCAAAACACGGTCGTTACGGGTCTTGAAATGTTCAGAAAATTACTTGATCAAGCCCAAGCTGGTGATAACGTTGGCGCCCTCTTACGTGGTGTCTCCCGTGAACAAGTGCAACGCGGTCAAGTCTTAGCCAAACCTGGTTCAGTGAAACCACACACCAAGTTTACGGCTCACGTCTACGTTTTAAGTAAAGAAGAAGGTGGCCGTCACACAGCTTTCTTAAGCAACTACCGTCCACAATTCTACTTCCGTACAACCGATATTACCGGTGTGATTACCCTTCCAGCTGGTGTTGAAATGGTTATGCCAGGTGACACTGTTGAATTAACAGTCGAACTTATCCACCCAGTTGCGATCGAAAACGGAACCAAGTTCTCGATTCGTGAAGGTGGCCGTACCGTTGGTGCTGGTACCGTTACTGAAATCTTAAAATAATTAATTTTAATTAATTATAAAGCTCCCTTCGGGGGGCTTTTTTTATTGTCAAAGAGGGGAATAAATAGTAGAATAATACATTATTAATAAAGGACTTATCATGAACAATCAAACCAAAACCAAACCGATTATCAACACGGATTTAGAAAACGCGCCGATTTTACGTCGCTTTGGAGCATTCATTCTAGATTTTGTCACCTTTCTCTTACTTTACTTTCTAATCTTCCTTGCCGTTCGACCGATTCTTAATTCAATGGTGGATATAAATGCAAGTATCAATGCCTATAACCAAGAAGTCGTAGCGAGTAAACTTTACGATGTCGCGGAAGATGAAGACGTACCTTCGACCAACATGTATGTCGGACGGATTCCCCAAGTCTATACGGCCCCGACCCACTATGCAGAAGCATCCTATAAATTTTACACAGAGTTTATGGCGCTTAATTATGCTGAAGAATCTAAACCTTATAATCACGAATGGTATCTATCCAATGTGCTTGGAATTGATCAAACTGACTCGTTATATATCCGCGTTCTTTATGGCGATGTGTATCTCATGAGTAGCGTCAGTGAGGGGACAAGTTCGCCAGTCACTTCTGGAACTGAAACGAGCGAAGAAGCCCCAGACTATGACGTGTTTCTTCCGCTTGGTGTGGCGTTGAAATCAGGGGTTACCGTCGATCAAATCAAGGCGAAAAACATTGAAATTTATCGAAATGCGACCATCCTTTTTAATGAACTTCGCTCCACCATTACCTCGAATAACAACATCCTTTTAGAAACGATTATTTCGTTCTTATTTTCTTCAACCATCGTCTATTTAACGATTCCATTACTCTTAAAAAACGGACAAACGTTAGGCAAACTAGCCCTCAAAATTGGCTTAGCAACGAGTCATGGATATACGATTACAACGCTTAAAATTGTCCTTCGTTATGTAACATACTTTGTGCTTTATGTCTTTACATTAGCCGCCTTTATTCCCGGCGCTTTTGTCTTTGGATTTCTCTCCTTAACCTTCTCTATCTTTAGTAAACGTACCTCGGCGATTCATGACTTGATTGCCGGAACACGGGTCTATGATTTACGTAAGTCAACCATCTACCCAGATTCAACCCAATTTCTTGAGGCTCATCGCTTAGATGAACTCGTAGAAGCGGAGCAATAAACGATTGTGAAGAGTAATTATAGTAATAAGAAGTTTTATCAAAAAGGTTTAGTCGCTCGCGTTTTCTCCGCTTTTATCGATGCTATTAGTGTGGTGATTCTCACGATTATTTCTGCGGCGGCCGTGGCGTTTCCGATTGCCAATGAAATCGGTCTTCGTGATGAAGCGACTTTTATACGTTTGGTCCGTTATTCAAGTGGACTTTATGTTCAACTTGAAAATAACGCACTTGCCGAAGTGAGCGATGAAACGAAGTTACCCCAAGCACTCTACACCTTTTATGTCGATGTTCCCGTTGGGGGAGATGAAGACGATTATGCCCGCGGATATAGCCCGATTTTAGACCCAGCCAAAAGAGAATTAGAAGTAGCTTATAATACCCCTGAAGATTATTATGTTTTTATCTTAGGCAAAAATAGTGCGTCGACGCCCTTTGATTTCTCACAAGGGATTAATCATCAAACACCGTGGGAAGTAGCGATCAAGGGCGGACAAACAGATACGGCTAAAAACCTCTATAAGAACGCTTATGAAAAAGCGCTTGGGGAACTAAATCAATATCCACCCTTCATTCAAGCCAGTCAAAATGCCGATAATTATACACTTGGCTCATTTGGTTTTTCCTTTCTCTTTTCTTCGCTTGTGATGATTGTTCTCTTGCCTATTTTAAATAAAGAAGGTGTCTCATTAGGCAAGAAATTACTTGGACTAACGATGGCAAATAGTCTAGGATATAAACTAACAAAACCACAAGCTTTATTCCGTGGGTTTAACTCGTTTTTGCTGTATTATTTACTCTTTTTACTGCCAATTTCGTTCGCTTCATTTATCGTTTTAATCCTCAATAAACAACAAAAAAGTTTGGTTGATTTATTAGCGGGGACCATCGTCTTAGATAAGAAAAATAGTGTGGTTTTTGCAAACGCAACCGAAGAGAAAATTACCAACATCCATATCGCAAAAAAGATGGTTGAAAGCCGGATGCGTGACGAGGAATTTAGCGAAGAACAACGGCAGAAATTGACCAACAAATAAATTTTTTAAACACTATTTGTATATACAAAACAAATGTGCGAAAATATAAAGACTAATTACCACTCAGCGATTAATACATATAGCGATTGTTAGATATCGATTCTATATGTTATTATATATAATAAAAGCAGAATTCTGCAGGAGGAACTATGGAAGTTAGATTGGATAATCTATCGAAACACTTCACGTCTGGCAACCGGCCAGTTGTTAAGGCTGTCGATGAGATGAATTTCACCATTCCTGACGGCAAATTGGTTGGTCTACTTGGACCATCTGGTTGTGGCAAGTCGACAACATTATACATGATCGCCGGATTACACAAACCAACCGGAGGGAAAATTTGGTTTGGAGATACGGATGTGACGGAAGTCCCACCGGAAAATCGTGGCATTGGCTTAGTTTTCCAAAACTATGCACTTTACCCCCATTTTACTGTTCGTGAAAACATTCGATTCCCATTAGAAAACGTGCGTCCCAAACTCACGAAACCACAAATGGAAGAAATCGTACAAGAAATGGCCAACATCGTCGGTATTGGCGAATTACTTGATCGGAAACCAAAAGAACTATCGGGTGGCCAACAACAACGTGTGGCGATTGCTCGTGCGTTATCAAAACGCCCTCAAGTTTTACTACTTGATGAACCTTTATCAAACCTTGATGCACGCTTACGTTTACAAACGCGTGAAGAGATTAAACGGATTCAACGTAATACTGGCGTTACCACCATCTTCGTTACTCACGACCAAGAAGAAGCGATGAGTATCAGTGATTTCATCGTGGTCATGCGCAAAGGTGTCGTCAATCAAATTGATGAACCACAAACCGTCTATGAAGAACCTGCTAACTTATTTGTTGCCAAATTCTTAGGTTCACCTGCTATTAATATTTTTGAAGCTGAATTAAATGGCGATATGATTTCACTCCATGGCGAAGCATTTGAAAAAGGGCTCCTCCAAGGCAAAGGTGAATTCTCACTATTAGATTCACGTATTTATGACATTGCAGTCGCCGGCGGTTATAAAGAAAGCAAAAAAGTTTTCTTTGCTGACTTAGGCGTTGATTATGTCGCTCCCGTTGAAGAAGTCAAAACTGAAACTGAAGCAGTTGAAAAACCAAAGTTTAGTTTTAACAAGATTGTTGCGAACGTTAAAGGCAAATTTGCTAAAAAAGAAAAACGGATTCCCGATGCGGAAGTCGTGATTGCTGAAGCACCCGCTAAACTAACCGTCCGTCATATCTACAAGCAAATCGTTTATCGTGGCTATCGTCCTGAATTAGGTGAATTTGAAGAACAAGTTGGCAAACTTTATGTCGAATCAGGTGCCAACCGTCCTGTTAAAATTGGTGTTCGTCCTGAATCCTTTACTCTCGAACCAAATAACAACCCACCGATTCAAGTCGAAGTTAAATTTATTGAACATATTGGCCGTGACATTTCCATCGTTGGTAATGTTTTAGGTCAACCAACGAGTATTCGCATTATTATTCCCGCCGAACAACGGCACAACATTAAAGAACAAGTGGTCAAAGTTTATCCAAAACGTTATTACGTATTCGAATTAAGTGGCGAAAGGGTTAAGTAGTTTTACTACGAGAATGAAATATGATTAAAATCAATTATTTCAAACGCGATACCGAAAAACCCGCTGATTTGCAAGCCGGTGGCAATAGTCCACGGCCCATGTCAATCAAACAAAGCGTCTCGATTCCGATTTGGGTCAAAGTGCTCATTTCACTTGCACCAGCGATGGTGTTCTTGATTTTCTTCACTTTCTACCCCATCATCAACACATCGATTATTGCTTTTATTGAGAATTTCGGTTGGCAAAAGAATGCAGGGTCATTCGCGATTAGTAACTTCTTTCAACAAATTGCGAATGCGAACGATCCGCTCTTACTTGAACCACCCGCAATGCCGTATTTCTCACTTGATAACTTTGGACTCGTTTTAACCGATCCGATTTTCCTTGACTCACTCTTTAATACAGCAATTCTTACCGTTATCAGTGTCCCATTAACCATCATTGTTTCATTGATGTTATCGGTCGCACTGAACTCGATAAAGGCATTCCGTGGTTTCTTCCAAACCATTTTCTTCCTTCCTTATGTGACCAATGCGATCGCGTTAGGGATGGTGTTTAACGTCTTATTCTCCCCCGAACCAGGCGGTATCATGAACCAAATTATTCAATTATTTGGTGGTTCACCTGTTTCATGGGTCGACCCTGCTGCTCATGAACTTTACGATGTCATTAAACTCAGTAAGTTCTCGATGGGTGTCGTTTTAATTGCCCAATCCGTTTGGGCCGGTCTTGCCTTTAAAATTCTTGTCTTTATGTCCGGGTTAGCGACAATCGACAAACAATACTACGATGCTGCCAAGATTGATGGAACTGGACGGGCGCGAATCTTCTCCAAGATTACCGTTCCACTCCTTAGTCCCCAAATCTTCTACATTACGATTACGTCCTTCATTGGCGCCTTCAAGATGTATTCGAGCATCATCTCGATCGTTGGCCAAGGTCCATTAAACTTTGGTGGTACGAGCGGAACCTTATGGATTACCGTTGTTGGTTACATCTATAAAAACCGTCAAACCGATTTACCAAAAGCCGCAGCCGGTGCCGTTATTTTATTAATCATCGTGTTATTAATCACACTTGTGCAAATGCAAGTGTCGAAAAAACGCGTGCACTATTAGGAGGGAGCGAACATGGAAACGAAACAAACAACCGTTGAATTGGAAGCCGCTTTAAGTCCTGAAGAGAAAAAAGCCCTCCACCAAATTGAAAAAGGTGAAGTGATTGACGATACTCGCTTTCAACCAACCTATCAAAAAGCGAAAGATGATAAAGTCGCTCGCACCATTTTCAAGGTCTTAACCTATGTCTTCTTAGCCTTCTTTGCCTTTATTATTCTTGCGCCGTTTATCTTTATGATTTCGATGTCTTTAACCGATCCAACCTCCTATAACAAAGCGGCCACGGAAGGAACCGTGTCACTCATTACCACCAGTCCTTCAACCGTCAACTTTGGGGTCATTTTAGGAGGGATTAATCCTGGCTCAGCCGCCTTTAATGCGCTACCCGCTGAATTACGTTCAACGATTACGCGTGGAGCGGTTAACTTTACCCCATATTTCCTCAATACAATCATTGTCGCTGTGATTTCGACCGCCTTTACGGTCGTCACCACGGTCATGACTTCCTTTGCCTTTGCCCGTCTTGACTTCAAAGGCAAAAACACCTTGTTTGCAATTTTATTAGCAACGATGATGGTTCCCGGCGAAATGATGATTATTACTAACTACCAAACGACAATTGGTTTAGGTTGGGAAAATAGTTTTATGGCCCTCATCTTTGTCCATGGTGTCAGTGTCTTCTATATCTTCCAATTACGCCAAACCTTCCAACAAATTCCTAATGAATTATTCCTTGCCTCTAAAGTCGATGGTTATGGAGAATTCCATTATCTCTGGCGTGTGATGATTCCACTTGGAATGCCCACGATTGTGACGATTACAATTCTCAACGTCATGGGTAGCTGGAACGCCTATATTTGGCCACAATTGATCGCTAACGGCGATAACCTCACGCTTTATAACTGGGGAATTGAATGGACGATGAAATTAGTTAGTAACGGGTTAATGAGCTTGTTCACGAGCGATTATGGTAGTTTTGATACCGTCAAGATCGCTGGGTCAATGATCATTAGCGCCCCACTCCTCGTCGTCTTTATCTTCTTCAGAAAATATATTATGCGCGGTGTCTCTCGTAGCGGGATTAAAGGTTAATATTTCGCATTATGCGAAACGTTTATACAAAGAAAGGAGCATATATATATGCAAAATAAAAAATCATTATTGTTTGCATCATCGGCCCTCATTCTTAGCGCATTAGCGGGATGTGGCCAAACCACGAATACACGGATTTACTTCTGGACTGGTTTTGGTGGTGCAGTCAACGCTGTTCTCGAACCGATGATTGCTGAATATGAAGCGGCCAACCCTGGTGTTGACATTTTCTATGAAGCCAAAGGTGGGTATGACAACCTTAAACAAGCGATCGACCTCTCTGTGAGTAACGAGAAGTATCCTCACGTTGCCAATGGTTACCCGGATCACTTTGCAAGTTACATTAACGCCAACATTATGTTGCCACTCGATAGTTATATCGAAAGCACAACCAATGGTGTTGACTTAGACGACTTCTTTAGTGACTACCTCAAAGAAAACCAAGAACTCGTCTATAAGAAAGTGGATGGCGTCGTTGATAAGACTCAACCTTACACTGTTGGATTACCCTTCAACAAGTCGACTGAAGTCATGGTCATCAACAAGTCATTCTTCGAAGTCATGACCCATCTGGATCCAACCGTTAAAGTTCCTGAAACATGGGATGAACTCGGGACCATCGGGGCCAAGATTAAACAATTAGCTGAAACCAATGGTTTCTTTGGTAAAGTCGTTGTCCGTGATGGCAATGGTGGTTATACAACTGCTAACCGTCCAAGCGCATTTGACCAAAACTTCGCCGATACCGTCATGTTTGACTTTACGCTTGTGACTAAAGAAAACTTCCGTCCTTTCAACTGGGACTCAGAAGATAACTTCTTCATCACCCTCGTCCGGCAATTTGGTGGCACCTATACGAGCGTTGGCGACAACATTCGTCAAGGTAGAATCCACTTCAATAGTCCGGAAGTCATTGCCGGCCTTAACAAAATTAAAGGCTTATATGATGCTGGCATCGTCGGCATTCCTCAAAGCTATGGCGAAAGTTTATTTGGTTCCGTACCATTTAGACAAGGCAAATTAGTCATGACGATTTCTAGTACAGCTGGTGTCAAAGAAAACATTCCAAATAACTTCGTTGACTACCCATTTGAAGTCGGCGTTAGTCCGATTCCTTATGAAACTGCTAACCGGAAATATGTCATTTCTCAAGGCACAAACTTAGCGCTCTTCGATCGTGGCAGCGATCAAGAAAAAGCGATTGGTTGGGATTTCATCAAATTCTTAACCGTCGAAAAAAATGATCACTTTGGTCTCAATACCGGTTACTTCCCTGTCACCAAATCCGCTCAAGATGGCGAATTATATAGTGATTTCCTTGCGGGCGACCCCGAAGAATTAAACTACACTCCAGGACAAAAGATTGTTCAAGATACCGCCATTATGAATACCGGAATCTATATGGACCCTGAAGCAGAATGGACCAAATTCACCGATCCAGGCTTTGTCGGATCCAGTGAAGTCAGAACCGAAGTTGGTCTCATTCTTGGCAAAATTTTCTATGAAGGAAAAACAGCCGAACAAGCCTTAAACGAAGCCTACAATGCGCTCTCTAAGTACGTCCCTAAATAAGAGCAAAAATTAAAAAAGGAGCAAAAAAACAATGAATAATTTTGCAAAAAAACTTACATTATTCGGTGCTATTTTAACGGTCTTGGCCGGCTGTGGCGAAACCTCATCCACCAGTCAATTAACTGAAGCCGAAAAAATGGAAATTCTTCAATACGTCGCGACCTCTGTCCCACTTGTAACCGAAGCAGGAACAGGCACTGTTCTTTATAACGATGAACTCTCTGATTTAAAAGATGGCCGTGACCTCTATGTTGTGACAAACGCCATTCGTCGTGAACAAAACGTGACGATTACCTGGTCTTACCGCGAAGGTGTGGATGGTAATAATCAACCCTTAGGCACCTTCGAATTCATGGATAATGATGCAACGACAAAAGTCGCTCGTCCTGGCTATCCAACTTACCCACTCGAACTTGATGGTTCCGGTAATGATATCAGTACTATTCCACCAACCAAAACCGCTCGTCTTTATGCCGACTTAAGTCTTGATGGTGTTAGTCTCCGGACCAAATTCGACATGTATCTCCGTCCACAAATTCTCATTAACTGGAAAAAACTTGATGTGATCCGTGAATCCGTCGCCAAAGAAATCGTTGGTGCCCGTGGTTACATTACGAGTATTTATCCTGACTATGATGCCTTAACCATTCAAGATGGTGACTATGCCTTAACCCTCTACAAGGTTCAATCCTATTCCGGCGCTGGTTTCAAAATTGGTGACTTCGTTGAAGCCGCTGGTTCATGGGCTCCTTACAATGGTTTAGCTGAAATTGGTTGGATTAAACGTTTCAACCTAGCTGATCCAGCTGAACATGGGGCCACCTTACCAACCGTTCACACCTTTACACCAGCTGACTTTAAAGCTTGGTTTGATGCTGAAACACCAACCGAACAATTCTTAACCTCACTTTATGATATGGATAGCGCCAGAATCAAAATTGATGAACCAATGACGATTCTACGTGCTGAAAACCGTGAAGCTGTTGAAATCCCACTAGCGGATCTTCCAATCGGAGCAACCCACGCAAACATTATTCTTGGCGCACAAGTTGGTGGCGAACCAGTCGAAATTAAACTTTCACTCTCCTACCATATTGGCACCGCTGCTCAAACCGCAATTAAGAACAAAATTGTTGCGGCTGGTAAAGGCGCTCAAGTCAAGTTCGATGGTATCTTAAGTTGGTTCAATGAACCTGTCTTAGGGCCGATGAACGCTGACAACATTATTCTTGTCTAAATATTCAATTTTCAAAATGGGAAGGGCGTCGAAAGATGCTCTTTCTTTTTATGAAAATTCTTTGAATATTAATTGAAAAGTATTGAGGTTTGGTATATTCTATTTGAGAAATATGGACCGTTAGCTCAGTTGGTAGAGCAGCTGACTCTTAATCAGCGGGTCGCAGGTTCGAATCCTGTACGGTCTACCATTTAAATAGGCATGTCAAACGACGTGCCTTTTTTAGTTGACAAAATGCTAAATTGAGCAACAAATCACCAATATATAATGTATAATAACTATGTTATAAAAGATTTAGGAGGACATCATGGAATTTAAAAAATCTTTTCTCTCGGTCGACGGAAATACGGCGGCTGCTCTAGCGGCGTATAACTACACCGATGTTGCTGCTATTTATCCGATCACTCCATCATCACCGATTGCCGAACTCATCGATCGTTATTCTTCAGAAGGAAAAATCAATTTCTTTGGTTCCAAAGTCAAAGTCGTTGAACTTCAATCCGAAGGTGGCGCTGCAGGTGCGGTTCACGGTGCGATGCAAGCCGGAACACTAGCCTCAACCTACACGGCCTCACAAGGCTTACTATTAATGTTACCCAACATCTACAAATGGGTGGGGGAATTACTCCCAGCTGTTTTACATGTCCCCGCTCGTTCAATCGCCAGCCGGGCCCTTTCTATTTTTGGTGATCACCAAGATATTTACGCGGTTCGTCAAACCGGCGTGACCATGTTAGTTTCTCACTCGGTTCAAGAAGTGGCAGATTTAGCAAACGCCGCGCACTTAATCGCCTTAGAAGCGAGCGCGCCAATGCTTCACTTCTTTGATGGCTTTAGAACAAGTCACGAAATTCAAAACGTTGAATTCTTAGATGACAAAGTTTGGAAATCACTCTTACCCCAAGAAGCGATTGCTAAATTTAGAGCCAAAGCACTTAACCCACATGGCAATGCTGTGACCCGTGGTGGTGCAGAAAACGATGATATTTACTTCCAAGGTAAAGAAGCACAAAACTCTCACTTTGGTCGTGTCTTAGGCATTACTGAAAAAGTTTTAGCCAAAGTTAGTGAACTCACCGGTCGTCATTATGCGCCATTCGTCTATGTTGGTCACCCCCAAGCGGAAAAAGTCATTATCGCCATGGGTAGCGTCACCGAAACGATTGGCGAAGTCATTGAAGATTTGAATAAAAAAGGTGAAAAACTTGGTTTAGTCAAAGTTCACCTCTATCGTCCATTTAGTCCTAAACACTTAGTCAGTGCCTTACCAGCGAGCGTCAAAAAGATTGCTGTCTTAGACCGGACCAAAGAAATGGGTGGCGTTGGCGAACCACTTTATGTTGATGTCATGACCGCCTTAGAACAACAAGGTCGCAAAGTCGATGTCATCGTCGGTGGTCGTTATGGCTTAAGTAGCCGTGATACCCAACCCAAACACATTAAAGGGGTCTATGATTTCTTAGATAACAAACCCTGGCATTCCTTTAGCGTTGGTATTGTTGATGATGTCACCAACCTCAGTGTTCCTTGGGATGAAGATTACCATATCGAACATAAATACACCGCGTGCTTATTCTATGGTTTAGGTAGTGACGGGACCGTCAGTGCCAATAAATCAAGTATTAAGATAATCGGTGATGCAACCGGTCAATACGCCCAAGCGTACTTCGCCTATGACTCCCGTAAAGCCGGTGGTCCAACCCGCAGTTATCTTCGCTTTGGTAAAGAACCGATTCACTCAACCTATTACATTCAAAACGCCGACTTCGTTTCCTGTTCACAAGATGCCTATCTCTATAAATTTGATATGCTCAAGAACTTGAAGAAGGGCGGAACGTTCTTACTCAATACAACCATGACTGAAGAAGAGGTGCTTAAATCACTTCCAAATCGTGTCAAGTATCAATTAGCGAAAAAAGAAGTCAAATTCTATATGATCGATGCGAATTCAATCGCTCGTGATTTAGGCTTAGGCCGTCACACCAATACGATTCTTCAAGCCTCATTCTTCTTCCTCAATCCTAAAATCATGCCTTATGAAGAAGCGCTTGAATGGATGAAAAAGATGGCGAAGAAAACCTATTTCCGTAAGGGTGAAGAAATCGTCAAACAAAACTACGATGCGATTGATGCCGGTGCTAACGGGGTCAAACGGGTCAAAGTTCCTTCTGAATGGGTTGAATTTAAACCATTAAGGGAAATGACGCTTACGGGCGATAAATACTTCGACAAATTCGTGATGCCAATCGATAACCTCGATGGTTATGATCTCCCCACCAGTGTCTTCGTTGATGAAGACTATGGCCTAATCGATGGCTCGATGAAAAACGATGTCACCTTCAGACAAAAACGTCGAATTGCCGACATGGTGCCACACTGGAATAAAGACAACTGTATTCAATGTAATACCTGTTCACTTGTCTGTCCTCACGCGACGATTCGTCCATTCTTACTTGACGAAAAAGAAGTCGAAGGCTTACCAGAATTAGTTAAAGACGATACCTTAGTTGCTGTTGGCGGACCAAAAGTCGCTGGCTTACGTTTCAGAATCCAAGTCTCCCCAGAAAACTGTGTTGGCTGTGGACTTTGCGTCGCTGAATGTCCAGGTAAGGGTGGTAAGAAAGCCCTTGAAATGGTCGAAGCCCGTAATGAATGGAAATATGAACCTGCGGCTGACTATCTCTACAAGCAAGTGACCTATAAAGCTGATAAGTTCCCATTAACTGCGCCTAAAGGTGTTGGATTCTTAATGCCTTACATGGAAATTAGTGGTGCGTGTGCGGGTTGTGGTGAAACTCCATACTACCGGATTGCCACCCAATTATTTGGTGAAGACATGCTGATCGCAAACGCGACGGGCTGTTCCAGTATCTACTGTGGTTCAACTCCAGGTACCCCATTTACGACGAACACCAATGGTGATGGCGTCGCCTGGGCCAATAGCTTATTTGAAGATAACGCGGAATATGGCTTTGGGATGCGGCTTGCAAACGACTACAAACTATCTTTAATCTCCACGCTCTTAGCGAAAGAAAAAGATCATGTTGAACCTCGTTTACAAGAACTGATTACCCTCTACTTAGAAAACATTAAAGATCGTAAAAAAGTTCGTGAATTCTTAAAAGAACTCCTCGAATTAATCGAAAAATCCAAGAAT
>ERZ1645187.3660-NODE-3660-length-12815-cov-4.733386_pt1 | contig 12815 bp, 3 predicted proteins | sample MGYA00575352_ERZ1645187 | MGnify/ENA primary metagenome ERZ1645187 (study PRJEB40837, sample SAMN11349314) | freshwater sediment metagenome | isolation source: river sediment | host: Sediment | place: India: Wazaribad , New Delhi | collected 2017-02-21 ... | reverse complement strand
TAGAAGCATAGTCTCTTATTTTATTGACAGTCAGAGGAAATGACGTTCTTAGTGCCTGGTACATCCCAACGACAGAATGATTAGGTCCTAGCGTTGAGTCGTCAAACAGTCTTGTAACTTTTGAAACATTTGAGGTAATAACGTTTCTAGAACTCATGAAAACATCGCGAGATGTCCACTGACCTTGAATGAGCTTTGTCTTGCCTTCAAGAATGTTTACGATATACTCATAGAGCGCCATAACAGATCGCTGAAGACTATAGCGCGTTGAGTCCAGCATCGATTTGTCAGAAACATTACCTTGCCCACCAATAACGCCTGCCGTAGCAATAATAGAACGGTAGAGTCCGTTGATTTCATCTTCCTCAGGCTTTCCATTCGGAAGGATAGTGAAGTCGCGCAAGCCGGCTGGCATCACCAGCATGTTTTTCATGAATGCGTTTTTCTTCTCTTTATAGATCAACTTAATGGAGAACTCTCTAGAGCTTCCGCTTCGTTCTTCAAACCTTAGCTCGTCGAAATGTTTGAGGAAGAAATCAAAGCCTGTGTCGCCCTTGTCTATTGTTGACTCTTCAAAGTCTTTTATTTCTTTATTGAAAGTAGCGTAAGCGGCACCACTGATAATCTTTCCATACAGTTCTCTTAGAGAGATAAGTTCTCGATAGATCAGCGGATGAAAGATTTCGATGTTGAGGTCGATATAGCCAAAGAGTTTGTTACGCCGCTCGTCACCGACCTTTCCAAAAGTCTCTGTACTAAAGAGGCCATCTTGGTGAAAGTTTTTTGTGGTATCGAAAATATCTAGGACTTTTACCTGCCTAAGTCCTTTTAAGTTCTCACCTGTAAGAACAAGTAAACTGATGTTAAATGGAAGACTTCCTAATAGGTTTTGCATAGCTGGCCGAAATCCTTTGAAAATGACAATCTGAAGGTTGAAAATTATGGAAAAGAAGTTAAAGACAGACGAGTTTGATCTGGACAGCGGTCTAGATTTTAACTTCGATGAAGAGATGGGTTCTGATCCTTTTCAACAAAGCACCAAAAAGGGTGGTAAGCGCGAAGTTGTTACAGACCTCGGAATGGGTATCGTCAGCGGTGCAGTCTCTACGGCGACAGACCCCTCCTTTATCCAACAGACACTAAGAAGCGTTCTCCCGAAGACCTATGGGGAAATCAGTGACGGTGTCGGAGCAGTTGCAGAAACAACCTATGACCTATACGATCACACGGTTCGAGAACTAAAGCCTAGGTTAGGTCAAGTCGCTAGAAAGATCGATCAGTTTATTCCAGAGGGTCAGAAAACCCTCAAGAAAATAAGTACTGCTGTGATGGATTTTGCTGGCGAGAGAAGAGAGACCCAGTCAGCCAGACAAGATAGTCAAGAAGAACAAGCCGTCACGATGATGCTCGGAAGTATCTTCGAGCAGAATAAACAATACACACAAATCGCGGATAAGAAACAATTTCTTCATGACACTATCGATCTAAAGCGACATAACCAAAGCGCAGGTCTTCTCGGTGCGATTAATCAAAACACTTCTGTTCTTTCTCAATACACCACGAGCGTTACACAAGCTTGGCAGAGAAAGACATTAGAGCTTCAGCTCCGTTCGTACTTAATGAACAAAGAGCACTATAGCAATCAAATCAGATCCACTCAAGAAAGCAGAGCGCTTCTTGAAGGCATTATGAAAAACACTGCTCTTCCTGAATATCAGAAGATCACAATGTCTGAGCGATTCATGAATGAGTCAAAGCAAAAGTTTGCTAAATCTCTCTTTGGCGATAAGTCGCCACTGAAAGGAATCACAGACGCTATCCTAGATACAGGAAAGCAGTTTGTTGACGGAATCGTGAATTCTCTAGAGATGGTTAACTTCGGTCTCGATGGCGCGCTAGCGGCCAAAGAGATGAATGACTCAATGTCAGAACACGGAATGAGTATCTCGAAGGCCACTATGGGTGGAGAGATGCTAGGTGGGTTCGGCATTAACTGGGTTCGAGATAAGTTCATCTCTCCATTAAGAAAGCACTTCGGTGCTGATAAGGAACTAAACGAAAAGCTCTCTAAAATCGCTCGTGTATTTATTGCACCGGCTGCCGCGATGCGTAAGCTGCAGAATGATGAGGAATTTCAATCTAAAGCTTCTCACGATGGACCAGTAGGGTGGCTGTTTAGAGCTCTTGATGCCGTCATGGATAACGCTATGGATAGTCGTCAAGGAAAAGTTTTTAAAACCGGTGTAGATCAAAACGAGATAAATGATGTCAAGCAGAGTTTTGATAAGAAAGCTCACATCTCGATCACTGAGATCATCCCAGGTCACCTAGCCGCCATCCATAGAGAAATCAAAGTCTTGAGAACTGGCGATGAAAACACTCCGCTTAATCTCTGGAACTACTCTAAAGGTAAGTTCGAAACAGAGAAAGAGATCGGAGATAAGATCGTTAAAGACATGAAGGCTGAGATCTCTAACGGTTCGCTCGATCGCAGAGTAACCGACTCTATCTCTATCCTTGCGCCGAATGGTAACTTTTCTCCGGAGACGCAATATGAATTAAAGATCTTTTTCAACAGACTGGCCAGAATACCGGGCGGGTTTGAATACACCCCAGAAAACATTAGAAACACACAGGCCTTCGAGTCGCTGTCAAAAGACACAAAGATGCTCGTAGATACCTACTTAAAGAACATCGAAAACTCTGATGAGAAAGAAGCAAAGATCACAGATCTTCAGAGAAACTCTCAATCTATCCGCGAAGCCACAGCTTCAATGGAAGAACGACTTCAAGGCTACATTGATCAAGGCTACGGTGATATCATTACCAAGCGCGGCCTTCTAAACAAAAACTCCATGGGCAACGTTACAAGCGAACAAGGAGTCGTCAAACGTAATGCCGAAGGAAAGATCGAAAGAGACGATGCTGCACATGGGCGTTTCATTGAAGAAAACGCCTTTGTTAAAGATTCCGACATCAACATAAAGGAATCTATTAAAGAAATGAAACCTGCTGAACTTCTTAAAACAGTAAAAGAAAGATTTTCTTCTTTTACGAATAAAGAAAAGAAGTTCTATAAGCCTGAGAATTTTATCGGACCACAACCTGCGTTCAATGGACCTATGGCAGAAAACCATGAAGTTCTTCCGGCTGGCCTAAAGAAATGGGCAGGATGGCAGAACAAGCCCTCAGAAGCCTGGGACGCCATGCGTAAGACTAAGCTCTTCGATTGGAAATACAAGAAGAGCTCGGGTAATGACACTGATCCGAAGGTAGGACCGATGGCTCAAGAAGTTCAACAGAACTTTGGTGAAGAAGCTGCGCCTACTGGAAAAAAGATCGATCTTGTTTCTCTGAACGGCGCCGCCATGGCTTCAGTTAAGCACCTCGGTGACCGTCTATCGAACTTTATGAGATCAAAGGGCGAATCCAAAGCTGATGCACAGACAGTAGCTGAATCTCCTCGTCAAACCAACCATCTCGCCAACATCGACAAGAACATCGCTAAGTTGCTCAAAGTAAACGAAAAAGCGATGTACCTTATTAAGTCAGGCAAGACAGCCAGCACGAACCAAGGCGATAATAAGGAAGGTTCAGAAAACAAAACACAAAGCTTCGGTAATGACTACGCTGGAATGACCGGACAGCTTATTAGCTCTATCTCGAATCTTGGTATTAAAATCAGCAAAGATGTCTTCGGAGCCGTAGGTTCAACCTTCAATTTTGCTAAAGATAATATTGCTAAGCCGACGAAAGAGTATCTTGAAAAGAATCTTCAGGACGAAAATAGCCCGCTTAGAAAAGGATTTGCTTCTTTATTTGACGCAGGTCTTAAGCTAGGGAAAGGCGTGATTGACTCAGGAACTTATATTCTTGGAGAATTCATACCGAAAAACCTTAAGAAACTAAAAGACTTTACAAGTAATGTCTTAAAAGAAATTGGTGAGCAACTTAATGCGGCCAAAGACCTTTATCTCCCAGGCGGCGTGGAGCCTGTCATTAGGGCTGCTAAACTTAGCTCCGGTTTCTATATTGAAGCGGAGACAGGCAAACCTATTGTCAATATGGAGCAGTTGCTAAAAGTTAAAGGAGATATTGTTGACTCAGCTGGCAACATTCTTCTAAGCGCTAAAGAACGAGCAGCTGGTCTTTTTGACCGCGAAGGTAAACGCGTTAAAACGATCGCTATGGATATCGCTTCTCTGGCGATCGGAGCCGGTGTCTATGCCGGGAAGAAACTTATCTCAGCAGCCGCTACTATAAAGAACAAAGGCTTAGAAGCCTTCGCTAACTTCAGTGGTTGGTCTAAAGACAAGTGGAAAAACCTCGACATGGGGTCTTCATTTGGCTTTGGGTTTGACTCTAAGATAATGAAGGAGTCAAACCAAGTCCTCGTAGACATTCGAGACATTCTCTTAGGGAAAATCAAGGATGTTCGCAAACGCCTAAAAGAAAAAGCCACTCAAGCAACAGAGGGTGAGAAAACAGACACTTCTAGTAAAGAAGAGGTTTCTTCAGATAAATCTAAAGAAAAAGACCAGGATATGGTTGAAGGTTTTGGCTATATGCCAAAGTCAAATGTGAAACACGATCCAGCTATGGCGATGGTAGAAAGTCAAGAAGAGTCCGGTAGCGAAAATAAGACAGTCTCTGGAAAACAAAGTCTTAGGGAAAAGGTAGGTAACGGTATTAAGCGCGCCAGCAAAAATCTCAAACTAAGAATAGGTGGATCTAAACCAGATAGCGAGGACCATGGTCACGCGCCGAAACTAGTCGCGACAGAATCTAAACGAGCAGTCGCTAAGAAAACTATTAAGGGTGTCGCTGGTGGAATAAAAGCTAAAGCACTTAGTATCACCGGCGGCCTTGGTTCACTCTTGTCTTCTGGAAATAAAGAGGCGGCACAAGAAGAAAGCGCGGCTACTAGTCCAGATAAAGCACGTCAAATGGCTGACGCTGCCGACACTGGAAAGAAAGCCAAGACTGAAACTAAAGGAAAGATAGCTGACAGCAAACGTGCTGCTAACGATAAAGACGGAGACGGCGTTAAGGACGGATCTGTCGAAGAAGCTAAAAACAAACAAGCAGCCAACAAGGCTGCACACAGTAAAGACTTTCAGCAAGCTGATCTTACTCGTCGATATGGGGGAGGAGACGGTCTTGGTATGCTATTTAGCATGGTTAAAAGTCTCTTCGGTCTAGCCACTAAGGGCCTTGGTGGTCTTTTTAGCATGGCGAGTGGGCTGATCAGCAAGCTCCCTGGGTTCGGTAAAATCATTCGAGGTGTTGGGAGTCTTCTTCCTAGCGCAGGAACAGTAATTAGAGCCGGGTGGGGCGTTGCGAAGTTTGCTGTAGGTACTGCTGCCAGAGCGGCAGCCTGGTCAGTAATGACAGCTGCTCCAGCTATCCTCTCCGGCGTTGCGTCTGTTGCAGGAACTGCACTAAGTGTCGTAGGTTCCATTATTGGTTCTCCAGTAGTTATTGGAGCAGTCGCCGTTGGTTTAATTGGCTATGGTCTCTATAGGCTTTATAAGAGATCGCAAAGAAACAATGCGAGCGATCTTGAAAAACTTCGTCTCAGACAGTACGGCTTCGCCTATAACGATGTCGTCATGGCTGAAAACTATCGACTCTATACGCTTGAAGCCTATCTTCAAGATGGGCGTGTGGGTTACGACAAAGGCAAAGCCTATCTTATCGAGAAGAATATCAAAACAGAAGAACTCCTTGAAATCTTTAGCATCGACAAAGATGACAAAGAACAGGGTGAGAAATTCGCACTCTGGTTTAAGGATCGTTTTAAACCGATCTTCTTGACACACTTAACAGCCTTGGGTGCTGTAAATAGCAAACTTAAGTTGGATGAAGTAAACGACCTTAAGCCAGCCGAAGCGATAAAGTATATCCAGGGCGCTACATTTGAATCTGGTCCATACAACATCGACTATAGTCCAGTAAAGACTATCGACTCTCTAAGCACAGACAAAGAAGCTATTCTTCAGTCAGCTAAAGCTCTTTTGGATAAGTTCACCGAAGAAGCCAAGAAAGGCGCTAAAGAGTCTAAACTCCCTGTGCGACCCCCTAAGCCTGAAGATAACACAAAGTCATCTGACGCGGCACAAAAGCTAGCAGAAGAAGACAAGAAGCGCACCGAAGAACTTCGTAAAGCAAACGAAGCTCGCGCTCAGACTGAAAAGAACGCAGGTCTCGATATCGGAAAGCAAGCCGAAGGAGACGGTAGTGATGCTAAGAAAGCTGAACAGTCTTCATCTGGAAATCCAGACAAAGATCAGAGTTGGTCTTCTGGCTCATCAAACATTCCTCTTGCTCCGGGCGCACCATCCCCAGGTACTGGAGGTATGCAGTTCGTTCGACTGGCGAATGGTGGTGTTCACTTAGAAGGCGTTAAACCTAACCTTCTCCAGTATTTCCTCGGCATGGCTGAAGAGTACGGAAATAAAACAGGAAAGACAATCCAGGTTAATGACGGATTTAGGTCTTATGATGAACAAGCAAGGCTTCATGCAAAAGATTCAAAGAAGGCTGCGCCTCCTGGAAAGTCTCTACATGAGTTTGGTCTAGCGATGGACATCAATTCTGGGGACGCTGGAAAACTAGAAGAACTTGGTCTGATGAAGAAATACGGGTTCACTCGCCCGGTTGGTGGCGAACCCTGGCACATCGAACCCGCCGGTGTTCAGAAAAACATCGATCTTGCTCGGCGTGACGCCAGCGCTGCTGAGAGAATGATCGACGCTTCTCTAACCAGAGGCGGAGGCGGCTACGGTACTGTCGCGAATGCTGATAAGTACAGAAGAAACACCACAATGGCTATCAATCTTCTTGACCTACCAGGAAAACAAGTAAAGAGCGAAACTAAGTCTGAAAGCGCGGGAATGATGCTCGCTGACAACAAGCCACAGGGAACAACGATTCCTCAAAACACAGCACTCCCACAAAGCGCTTCGAATGACGCTTCTGTTAAGAATAACGTCATTCCTCTGAAACAAGATCAGAATCAGTCAACTTCTAAAACCCTTCCTACGCCTAAAGAACTTCTGCTCAAAGCAAGTTATGCTTCAGACGGTGAGAAGAAACCTTCTGAGACCGAAGGAACAGGGGCCACCGGCGGACAGGATGGTCTTAAAGAAGTTGTTTCTAAGAATGCCAAGCGCGCTGGTGTCGATCCGAATCTGATGCTAGCTACGGCTGCGGTCGAGTCTGATTTTAAACCTAACGCTAAGAATCCAAACTCTTCTGCTATGGGTCTTTATCAGTTCATGCCGGATACCTTTAGTGAGCAGCTCGCTAAACATGGTGCTAAGTATGGTCTTCCTCAGAATGCGAGTCCATTCGACCCAGAGGTATCTACACTGCTGGCTGCTGAGATGATGAAGTCCAGCTTTAGGACGATCGCTCCTGTTAAGCCAGATCCTAACGCGACTGACGCATATTTAACCCATTTCTTAGGTCCATCTGGCGCTAAGAACTTTCTGTCACAGTCTCCAGCTGCGATCGGTGCAGACCTCATGCCTAAGCCAGCCAAGCAAAACAAAGAGATTTTCTTTGACAAAGCAGGCGGCGCTCTAACTATTAAAGACATTTACAATGGGCTCAGTAAGAAGATCGAGGTAAAGTCCGACAGGTATGGTATCGATGCTCCCGTAGGTAACTTCAAGGGAGGCGGTGATGCACCTAAGCGTGAAATACCTTCACAGTCTGATTCTGTTGCAGGCGGGAGCGGGAAAAAACAATTAACCATTTCCGCTAACGCTAGTCCATTTACTAGTCCAACTGGCGCATCAGAGCCCAACCAAGCTGCTAAAGCGATGGTGTCTGGTGTGCCTAAGACTGGACTACATGTTGATACACGCGGCGCCTCACTTCCTTCTTCTGGAGGAAAAGGCTCCAGTGAAATATCTTCCTCTATCACTACGGCAGGAATAGAATCTCGCCTAGATAGATCAATTGAAATCCAAAAAGATACTGTTGCAGTACTTAAGGATATCCTTGAAAACGTGAAGACTGAAAAGGTAGCGGCTAAGCTGAGTGAAGTTCTTGCTCAGGCTATGAAAGGCATTGCGGCCAACAAAGAACCTTCACTTAAAGAAAAGGATGATGCAAACATGGGGAGACGGATGCCAGTCCAATCCTCTTCGGTAGATTTCTCACGTAAAACGTGGTGATACAGGCACCAGGGTCTTAAGACCCTGGTGCCTTTTATGAGAGGTAAGGTATGAGTGAGGATTATTCAGTCCCTAATCCAAAACAGTTGGAAGTAGGAGGTCGAGTTATCGTTGAGGCCACCAACGAATCAAACGGCGGTCTCCTGGACAGAACCTGGACAAAAACAGCCTTCATGGTTTCTGATTCAGAGATAAATGAAACAAGGGATGTTGTTAACCGCTATTGGTCTTCAGCATCAGCCAAGTTCGTTGACACTCGCGTTGGGTGCAACATCGGAATCAATCAACGTCCTGCATGGACGCGCTATTGTGATCTTCCGGTAAAAGGAAACTGGCCCGATCGAAAAGAACTTTCTATCAGCCAAATCGATCCTAACCTTGGCATGGGGAGAGCTTACAGTGAGTCTATTGATGACCCCGCTCAGAAAATCTTCCTTAGGTTTGGAGTTCCTCGATTTAATTCTCTTGTAGACTTTCTTCTTCGTGCTTTCGATCGAGAAATGTCTATTGTAGCTAGAACCGGCAGGGCACCTTCTGCGTGGTATAAACTAGGGAAAATAGGTGGAACAGCCATCGCTTTCGTAGCGGCGCCATTCCTTACTCTAACTATTGAGGCAGCCAAAGCAGCCGCGTGGCTATTTGGAAGAGAAACAAGTAAGTTCTTTACGCTCAAGCCCGCGATGCACTATTATTGGTGTACGGTAAACTCACTTTGCTTAAACCATGCGGTAAACACAGGTATCGTAAAAAAGGTTTTGGCTGACACAGAGTCACAGCGTCTTGGACGCCCCTATACGCTCGATGAAGATCAAATCAATGCGATATCTAAAATAGCGCCAGATATGATCAACAGTGACGGTGTCTTTGATATCTGGGCAATCGCTAATAAAGCACAGCGACAAGCTAACCGTATGTTCGAACTCGACTATAAGCGACTCGATGAACAAAGCTCCACTGACTGGGAAGGTTATCTTTCTAGAGACAGCAGCGGCAATGGAAGACACAGCAGCTGGCTTTCTAACGATAAAGGCAGCCCAAGTCTCGCTTCATTCATTCAGAGATATGTTACACTGAGTGACTACTATAAGCATCCTGATGAAAATCCTGATACTGGAACAAGCCACGTTAAAACTGAACTTGATCCACGAATTGATCTTAAGAGCAAAGATGGAAAGCAAGCACTTCTAGGTGAACATATTGACGATGTGCTCAAGTACCTCGATGCTGAATATAACGACGGTAGTCAGTTTGCGTGTTTTAGAGTCGACTATACCGGGACTGTTCAGGAATCTTTCGGCAACACTACAGGCGAATCAGCACTTCAGCAGAAACTAAATGGTATCTCGAGCGACATTAAAGAAGCCAGATTTTCTCTTGCAGACGGCAACATCATTGGTGGAAAAATTGGTGCAGTCGTTGGTGGTGTGAAAGATGTCATCAGTGGCGCTATCGACGGGGTCACACTGGGGTTCAGTGGACTTATAGCTGGCCTGGGTGGTTCAGGCTATATCGATATTCCTAAACACTGGCAGAGCTCTTCTGCGAGCCTCCCAAGAGGAAGCTATACATTACAGCTCATCTCGCCATATAACAACCCAATATCTAGAATGATTAACATCTGGATACCTTTCTATATGCTCCTTGCTGGCGTTCTTCCGAGGTCGACTGGGAAACAATCGTATACTTCCCCTTACTACTGCCAGCTTTTTGACAGAGGGCGTGTTCAATCAAGACTGGCAATGATTGAATCTCTTTCGATAAACAGAGGAACATCCAACCTTGGTTGGGATACAAGAGGCCAGGCACTAGCACTAGACCTTTCTTTCACTGTCGTCGATCTCTCCTCTATTATGCATATGCCGATGTCTTCGGGTGGAATAACTGAAACAGATATGACGATGGACGACGACAACATCACTGCCGACTACCTAAACGTCCTTGCTGGTATGGACATCTACAGCCAGATCTACCCTATTCCAAAAGCGCAGCTTAAAGCAACAAAGGTTTTGGCTGGTATGAAACAAAAGGCGACTTCCGCGGCATTCCACGCTTCTCTCTTTAAAAACTCGCTTGAAGATGGCCTAATTAACGACTTAACGTTCGGAGCGAGCGGAAAGGTGTCTAGTCTCTTTGGAGGCCTAAAACACGGTACTGCGGCACTAGAAGGAAATCGAAACTAAGACAGAGAGGGTCTTAAGCCCCTCTCTGTCTAAACATGACCTATTTGCTTAACTCAGTGCAGAAGAAATAAAATCAAAGTCATTTGTCAAAACATTATCTAGCTGACTAGCGCTATAGGAACGATTAGATGTAACGCTCGCCATTACTTTAGAAAAAGAAGAAGACTCAACAGGAACTGCTACCTTGCCAAGAAATGACAAATCAGGCGTTGATGTACTTTCAGTACAGATGTTTTCGAGAGAAAGACCACCACTAGGTTTACTGAACCAACTTCCACCTAGGAGCTCCATGCCGGCTAGCGTTCGTGTTCCTAGATTAAGGATTCCTCTGTCTCCAGTTCCTGATGGTATTTTGTAATTATTAGCAAAAGAAGAAAGCATCGATGGATTGTAAGATCCTGGGTTTAACCCAGGTGAGGCGTTCGCGAGATCAAGAACAGCGTTTGTTTTTCCGGAGCTCCCAAATATCCCAAGAAGACCACCTAGTCCTTTAGACAACCCCATCTTATCTAAACCAAGGTTTCCACTCAGTGCACTAAATACACCACAGAGCCCCATGTTGTACCCATAACTAGAGATAGACATGAGTTTTTGAAGGGCAGCATTATAGTCATTAAAGCTAGAGCCGTACTGTCCGCCAGAGAGTTTGTTAAGAAGATCACTATAGTTACTCGCATTGCATGAAGAAGAACCATAGCCACTATAGTTACCATAGCCACTTCCTTCCCCAAGGCTAAACCCTTGTCCATTGCAGCTTATCGACGGACTATACGGCCTGCCAGGAAAACCATGCCCCATTCCCTGGTTAGAACATTTATTCAGAAGGTCTTTAATCGTTTTACCAACAACAGCGTTTCCGCCAGCGAGGTTAGACGCAAAATTTCCTAAGTTTTCTGGTGCCAGCTTAGTGAAGTCAGTAACCTTGGAGACAAGTCCTTTGGTTACACGACTAACATCGCCTAGTCCTGTCGGCATGAGATCGCCGAACATAGATGTTGCTTTGTCTTTAAGTCCAGAACTTACGTCTGAGATGGTTGAACCAACATCTGAAACGAGACCCCCGATAGCGTCATTCACTTCACTCGTTACTGTTCCTACAGCTGAGTTTAGCTGTGTGTTGGCTTCCGACATTCCAGCCATCGCTTGAGACTTAATGTCTTGAAAATTAGACAAGAGTCCTGATGATTGTTGTGTTACGCCATCAATAATGGATTGCAGTTTTTCACTGCTGGGGAACTCCGCGTTCTTTGCGGCATTTAAAATCCAGCCATCTAGATCACTCTGAAAAGCCTTTACTGCGACCTGCGTCTCTTCATCAAGGAACTGAAATCTTGTTGCATTGATAGGCATGCTGCCTCCTAAGTTTCATCACCAGTAGATTTCTTCGTTGTTTTAAAAAAGAAAAAGAAGGGTGGATAATCCACCCTTCTTAATTTAAGTCAAACTTATGCTGCTGGGGCTAGAACAACCGCTTGTGCATCGAGCCGCGCCCACTCCTCGCGCTCCTGGTCGCTTAAATCTTTATCGTCGACAGAAGCTGCATCTGCCTCAGCACCTGAGGTCAAAGCGGTGTGAAGGTTTACTTGCGATTCTGTACATCCAGCCTCGATGAGATCACGGATTTCTTCAGTCACTTTTACAGACTCTTCGTCTTCAGCATCCTGGATTGTCTTTTCCAGTGCAGCGATTTCTTCAGCTGTCGGCATGTTTTCCACCGGCGACATCGGAACATCGATATTCTGGATTTTGCGATTCTGTTTTTTGGGAGAAGGCACAGCTCGGAGCACTTCCTTTTTCTTCTCCTCGAGCGCTGCGCGAGCAGCAGCGATCTCTTCCTCAGAATGCAGAGGCTTCAGCACCGCCATCGCACCGTCATAAATACCAGGATACTTTTCCAGACTCCGCGTGTCCATGAACTTCTCCAGCTTCGGTTCACGACCCTGAATGATTGCTGTCCGGACTTCTGTCATACCTTCGGTCAGCCAATCCGAATGCGCAAAGCGCGAACGCATACCTGAGTCAATGTAGACCTGATAGCAGTCGAACGGAAGCTCTGGTGTACTAGCCAACAAACGCATCAGGTTCTTGTCCCCAGTAATGCGGAGATAGGCCACATGAAGAATGATCGCACGGAAATGAGGCACATAAACATTCGGACCACCATGTACGCGAACATAGTTTTTCAGGATGCGACCAAACTTACTGCGGAGGCTTTCTTCGCGGTTGGTGGAACGAAGATAGAACCAGACGCTGTTCAGCGATTGGAAGTCACCGAGGAAGGGGTTCTTGAAGCGCAGACTGTAGTCCAGATTCAGCGCTTTTCCGAGTTCGGTTTCACCATACTGGTAGATGTTGATGTGGTCGAGACCGTCTTCGATCCATTCGTTAGGATTTGCAGGCAAGCGGCCGATGGCGCCCTTTACGCCGCCGAGCAGGCCGCCAAGGCCAA
>ERZ1645187.3659-NODE-3659-length-12819-cov-5.363287_pt1 | contig 12819 bp, 8 predicted proteins | sample MGYA00575352_ERZ1645187 | MGnify/ENA primary metagenome ERZ1645187 (study PRJEB40837, sample SAMN11349314) | freshwater sediment metagenome | isolation source: river sediment | host: Sediment | place: India: Wazaribad , New Delhi | collected 2017-02-21 ... | reverse complement strand
CGATCTTGGTTGGTATATCTAACATGTTCTCCCATTGCGCATTAGTCTCAGACTGTCCCGTCCTCCGGCAACTCCCCGTTGAGCAGGAAGCGGTCAACTGCACCTCTGACGCACGAGGACGCGCTAGCGCTGTAAGCAGTATGATTCCATCCCTCGACTGTCAGAAGCGTGGTGTTGGGGATTTCCTTGTGGAGGTTCTCCGCCATCACGAACGGTGTTGCCGGATCGTGGGTGGTGCCAATCAGCAGCATTTCCGGTGCGTCCTGTGCTTGGATCGACCGCCGTGGCGCGCGTGACTCCACGGGCCACTGGGAGATCCCAGCGGAAGCAAACCCATAGTCTGCGCCAAGGATGGGGTTAGCCGCCGCGATCTGCTGGGCTTCTGCCTCCCACTGCTCCGGGGTTCCGACAGGCTCATAGTCCAGCATATTGACGGCCAGGAAGGCATCCGACTGATTTGACATGAACACCCCGTCCTCACCACGGTCGTTGAAGTAGTCAGCCAAGAACAACAGCATTGACCCGTCACCCTCTAGGGCCTGGGCCATTGCCTGCGTGAGTAGCTGGTAGCTGTCCGTGGAATACAGTGTCCCAATGACGGCGGTGTTGGCCAGCCCTTCTGTGAGAGGGCGCTGCGGATCGGCAGTTGGAAGTGGTGACGCGGCAACGTCCTCGAAGAACTTCACCATGGTTTCTTTTCCTTCTTCAAGCGTGCTGCCGAGCGGACAGTTCTTCCCTGTAACGCAGGTTTCAATCCAGTTGTAGAGGGACGCTTCTATGCCTGCTATCTGCGCGGCTGACACCTCATTGAGGTTCATTGCAGGGTCGAGGACGCCATCAAGGACGAACCTTCCAACATGGTCCGGGAATAGGTCCGCGTAGATTGCGCCAAGCAAGGTCCCGTATGAGAAGCCCAGGTAGTCCATAGTCTCAGCGCCCAGTACCGCCCGCGTCATATCGAAGTCCCGGGCTGCTGAGTCAGAGTCAACGAAGCCGAGAATCTCTCCGTTGCGTTCCAAACACTGGTTGCCAATCGTTGCGATTTCAGCGTCATTCCACGCGACCCGCTCATCAAGACTCATGTCCGCAACATCGACCTCGCGCGCGTTATCCGCGTCCCTTTCCTCATCAGTCATGCACCAGATGGGCGAGGACGCCCCCACTCCGCGAGGGTCGAGGGCAACAATGTTGTAGGCCTGAGCAACCTGATCGGTGACGATGTTGGCGACAACTGCGCTGAGGGATTCCACGGCTCCACCACCGGGACCACCCAGGTTGTAAAACAGTGGGGGACGCTCCCCATCTTCCGGGGCGCCGAGGTAGCGCGCCACTGCCAACTCAATGGGTTCACTGTCCGGATCATCCCAGTTCATCGGCGCATCAAGCGTTCCACACTGGTAATAGCCCAAGTCCTCAGGGGCCGCCATCAATGCGGGGGTGACCTGTCCGGCCTCGCACTCACTCCAGTCAATCGTCTGGCCATAGTATGACTCAAATCCTGCGGGCGCCTGACTGGTCAACGGCTCTGGATCCACCATCTGCTCACCCCGATTTGCAGTCGGAGTCGGCGACGCACACCCCGCGAGTAGCAGTGCAAGTGCCGAGGCTGAAGCCAAGAGGCGCAGACCCGATCTTTGGGTTAGTGGCCGGGAACGGGAAGTAGGGTCAGAGTCCAACATCATCCAATCGTCGCAGGTGTATTGGCGCTGCCGCGCCCTCGGTTGCCAAGACCACCCTCACACCTCAGGCCTGGTCTCTACGGGGTTCGCAAGCGTGATCACCATGGCTTCCAAGAGCAGAAGCGGTGCGGCCGTGCTCTGGTTGCGGGACCTTGCCAACTCGATAGCACCCACCCGCTCCATGGTCGTTTCAGCCGTGCTCGACGCAGCGACATCTTCAATCTGACTGACCATGTCAACGTTGACCAGTCCTGTTCCTGCCCCCAACTGCAAGTTCAGAACATCCCTGTAGAAGCCCAGCAAGTCTGTGAGCGCGCGGTCAATGGCGTCGGCGAGGGCGCGACGGGCGCGACGCTTCTCATCTTCTTCCAGTTCTTTGACCTGCTTGCGTAGGGCCGGGGGAACCGGGCGCCCCTCGGTGAGCCCCAAGACCTCAAACAACTCTTTTCGTGCCCGGGCATCAGCCTGCTCGGTGCGTTGCTTGGCTATTTCCTTCAGGGCATCATGCATGCGGCCGGCAATCAAAACAGCCTGACCCGAAGTTTTTGCGTGCAGGGGAAGGGAGAAAACAGAGCGGAAGTCATCTCTTAGAGCAGGGTTTCTGAGGATGCCTCTTGCAAAGCCCACATGAGACTGGGCGATCGTTGCGGCTCTAGTGGCATCCTCAAGTGAGACTGAGTCCGTTTCCACAAGATATTTGGCAACCTCCGCCACATCGGGGGTGCGCAGGGCAAGTTCGCGGCACCGGGAGCGGATAGTACGCAGGACTTCACCGGGCGTTGGCGCACAGAGGATCCAGATGCCACGTTCCGGGGGCTCCTCTATCGCCTTAAGCAGCGCATTCGAGCTGTCTTCCCGAAGACGGTCGGCATCCTCGATGATTGTCACCCGCCAGCGACCATGCTCGGGGGCTCGATAGGCGTGCTCCAGCCACACATCCTTGACAATATGGAGAGCATAATTTGACGCATCCGTCGCGTAGACCCGCACGTCAGCATTGTTTCCCGCCATGGTTGTGCGACACCCTTCGCACTGACCACACCCAACCGGATCGCCCGCGCACTGCAAACCCGCTGCCAAGCACTTGGCTGCGACGGAACGCCCCGACCCGGGCGGACCCGTGATCAACCAGGCGTGGGAGAGGACCCGCTGGACGGAGACCTCACCACCGACCACGCCTCTACCCTCGGCGGCGGCGCGAGTCAAAGTGGACACCGCTGCCGGCTGTCCGATCATCGTCTCCCAGACAGTCACCGTTCCAGCCTCCTCAAAAGGGAGTCCACGACGTCCTCGAACACCTTTTCTATCGGCGCAGCAGCGTCAACAACAATGAAACGTTCCGGGAACTGGGCTGCAATCCGCAAGTACTCTTCGCGAACGCGGGCATGAAACTGGCTTCCTGCACGCTCTAGGCGGTCCAGACTCTCACCGGTGGCTGCTACGCGCGCCAAGCCCCGGGTGGAATCAATATCAAACAGCAGGGTCACATCGGGCTCGAGCCCTTCCGTAGCCCACTGTGACAGCGAGCGAATCTCTTCAGCACCTAGGTCGCGCGCCGCACCCTGGTAGGCAACAGAAGAGTCTATGTAGCGGTCCTCCAGGATCGTGGCACCCCTGGCAAGTGCGGGACGGAGCAGAGTCGCCACATGGTAGGCGCGATCTGCCGCATACAACAGCGCCTCAGTACGTGGGTCAACATCATCTGGCCCGTGCTGAATGTGGTTGCGCAGTTGTTGACCAAGCGTCGTCCCACCGGGTTCCCGGGACGCAAGAACATCAACGCCGCGCTTCTCCAACGCCTCAGCGAGCATCCGGACCTGGGTTGACTTTCCACATCCATCACCGCCCTCAAACGAGATGAAAAGGCCGGTGCCCTCCCGGCTCTTGAGGAGTTCGGCTAGCGCGTCAAGATTCACGACTACTTTCCTGATGACTTGCGCGCCGTGGTCTTACGAGCCGGAGCCTTACGTGCAGTCGTTTTCCGCGCGGGTGTTTTCTTCGGAGCTGGCGCCTTGTCACGGCGGTCAGCAAGCAGCGTGTATGCGCGCTCTTCGGTCAGTCCCTCAACCGTCTCCGAGCGCGGCACCGTGGCGTTTGTTTGCCCGTCAGTCACATACGGACCGAATCTTCCGTCCTTAACCACAACGGGGCGTCCTGTCACCGGATCTGCGCCGAACTCACGCAGCGCGGTCTTTACTGCACCAGCCCCACGTCGGGTCTTGGGCTGTGCATACAGCTGCAACGCCTCTTCCAAGGTGACCGTCAGCAGTGCCTCTTCACTTGGAAGTGGCCGCGTATCGCGTCCTCTCTTCAGGTAGGGGCCATAGGGGCCGCTCTGGGCCGTGATGACCTCGCTTGTCTCAGGATCTTTGCCGACTTCACGCGGAAGTGACATCAGCTTGAGCGCGTCTTCAAGTGTCACAGTTGCGATGTCCATTGAAGAGAACAGGCTGGCTGTCTTGGGCTTTACAGCAGTCTTGGATTTCGCTGCCTTTGCCGTCTCGCCTTCGACCTCGGGCAACACTTCGGTGATGTACGGCCCAAACCGGCCATTCTTGACGACCAGCATGTGACCGGTCTGCGGATGCACGCCAAGCTCACGCCCGTCAGAGGCAGCGGCCAGCAAAAGTTCTTCTGCCAGCTGCGGAGTCATTTCATCCGGAGCGACGGTGGGGGGAACTGAACAGCGCCGCCCGTCCTCGTGCTGAAGGTAGGGCCCGTACCTTCCACTGCGCAGAACCACCCCGGGAGCGACATCCACGGAGTTCACGCGGCGAGCATCAATCTCTCCCAAGTTCTCAACAGTGTGCTTCAACCCGTAGGTGGCCACCGGGTTCTCAGACTTCTCCGCCTGGTCCTCTACATCCCGTGCCTGCGCTTCAACCAGGCCGAAGTAGAAGTCATGCAGCCACTCTGCACCTTTTGCTTCACCGGCGGCTATTCGGTCGAGGTCGGCCTCCATGGCGGCGGTGAACTGGTAGTCAACAAGCTCCGCAAGGTTCTCTACAAGCAACCTGGTCACCGAGAAGGCCAGCCAGGTGGGGACCAGGTATTGGCCGCGGTGGGTTATGTACCCACGGTCGCCGATTGTCTGGATTGTTGCCGCATATGTCGAGGGACGGCCAATCCCCAAGTCCTCCATGGCTTTGACCAGGGTCGCTTCCGTGTAACGCCCGGGGGGAGTCGTGTGATGGTCTTCAGCAGCGGCTTCTGCAACGGTGACGCCATCCCCTTCTGCAACCTGGGGAAGATCCTGCTCCTCAACCTTCCCGCCAGATTTTGAACTGGGGCCGCCCTTATCCTTGCTCTCCCGGTACAGCTGCTGAAAGCCCGGATCTGTGATTACGGTGCCCGATGTGGAGGCCGACGCAACGTTGAATCCAGCGGCAGAGTCGGTCAGGTCAATATCAACCTTTACCGTGGCGGTAAAACCAACCGCATCAACCATCTGCGAGGCAACAGTGCGCTGGAAGATCAGCCGATAAAGTGCAACCTGCTGGGCGGAAAGTGCTCCCGTGAGGGATTCCGGGGAGCGGAAGTGGTCACCTGATGGACGGATTGCCTCATGTGCCTCCTGAGCACCCTTCTGCTTTTTCGCATAGAAACGTGGCTTTTCAGGGACACTGGCAGCTCCGTACCTGTCTACCGCGACTTTGCGCGCGGCTGAGAGCGCCTGGCCCGACAGGTTCGTGGAGTCAGTTCGCATGTACGTGATATACCCGCCCTCGTACAACGTTTGGGCGACGCGCATGGTGGTTGAGGCATTCCACTTCAGCTTCCTGGATGCGTCCTGCTGGAGGGTCGAGGTCGTGAAGGGTGCTGCGGGGCGCCTGCGATAGGGTTTCTGCGTCACCGCTGACACAGTTCCGCGCGCGTCATTCATTGCGGCGGCGACACCCTGAGCGACCGGAGAATCCAGGACTATTGTTCCCGCTGTGGCGGCCTTGTCGGTCAGCTTCCCGTCTGGGCCAAAATCCGCCCCGCCCGCAATGGGAGCACCATCGAGAGTGTTGACCTTGACCGCAAACGACCGGTCTGCATCGCCCTGGGCGTCCGTGGGAATCACCGTGGCGGCAAGCGACCAGTATTCGGCACTGACATGAGCCATTCGCTCTTGTTCCCGATCGACAACCAGCCTGGTGGCAACCGATTGCACGCGACCGGCTGACAGCGAAGGGGCAACCTTGCGCCAGAGGACCGGCGACACCTCGTATCCGAAGAGCCTGTCAAGGACGCGCCGGGTCTCTTGGGCGTCTACTAGGTCGCGGTCAATGTCACGGGTGTTGGCCAGAGCCCCCTGGATCGCGTCCTTGGTGATTTCGTGGAACACCATCCGTTTCACGGGAACCTTGGGCTTGAGCACTTCATAGAGGTGCCAGGCGATGGCCTCACCCTCGCGGTCCTCATCAGTTGCCAGATAGAGTTCGTCTGCATCTTTGAGGGCTTTGCGAAGCTCGGCCACCCTCTTCTTCTTGTCGGTGTGCACCTGGTAATAGGGCTTAAACCCGCCCTCTACATCAACGGCGAACTTCGAGTAGGGGCCATTTTTCATGGTCTTTGGGAGCGCCGAGGGCGTGGGAAGGTCACGGACATGACCAACCGATGCTTCCACCTGGTAGTCATCCCCCAGGTATCCGCGAATCGTCTGGGCCTTAGCCGGTGACTCTACGATTACAAGCTTCAATTTTTGCTTCCCTAGACTTCCTGCTGAGCAGTGCCCGGCACATTTGGTTTTGATAGCTATCAGAGCTGACCATATAACGGTGGTACCCAGCCAGGTCAAGCGCGCCCACCGACATGTGGATACTTCCCAGCTCAGTGTTCTGGGGACGGAGCCTCTTCCAGAACGCCGGAGCGCAGGAGTTCAGGCACTGCTTCCTCAAGTTCTAGCGACACTTCACTCTCTTCCCGTCCGAGGAGTGCGGCGATCGCAGGAATGACCTGGGCCGGGGTTAGCTCCCCATCTGAGACACCAACGAGTGCTGCAACGACCGAACTGACGGACCGATCCCGACCGCCGGGACAGCCCTGCGTGATCCTCACCAACTCCGGATCGGGCTGGCCCGGAACATAGTAGCGCGCCTCCCTGACGTCACTTCGGCGCAGAAAGGTCGCATTCTTCCAGTCCCGCGGGGTACGAAGATTGTTGAGAGCAGTCTTCACGGCGTTCCCATTCGCAGGTTCACCTTCTGGTAGATATTCCGCCACTACCGTAAGGTCCCCGCTAACCATCTCTACGTCATCTTTTCTTCTCCGTAACCGCACGGCGATGAATCCGAGCCCAACATACTCGGTACCCGCCTTGGCAAAGTCACGGATCCACTCCGCGTACTCTGCGTTCCACACACCCCTCTCTACGTTGTCCCCCCACTGGTCGCGCATCCACCACTCCGCATACTGTGCAACATCAACCAGATCGCGTTGAACCACCCAGGCGTCTACCTCCACACCGTCTGCTACAAGGGTTGCGGTTGCATCCTCTACCCACCTGGTTGGTCTTCGCTGCCACCACTTCGTGTCACTGCCCACCTCCCAGTTGGCCAACATTTGTAGGCACCCACCAGGTGTCAGGTGAGCCACTGCCTGTTCAATGATGAGCGGAATCAAGTTGTCCCGAACCATTCCCCCATCGCGGTACTCAAGATTTGTCCGCGCCCGCACCGCTTCCGGTGTGATTACGAAAGGTGGATTTGAGGTGATCAGATCGAAAGATTGGCCGACAACGGGATCAAAAAGTGACCCTTGCCGAACATCAATATCCACCTGATTCAATGCAGCATTGAAACGCGTGAAGTCGCAAGCCCGCTCTGAGATGTCCGTGGCCACAACCTTCTGCGCATGAATGGAAAGGTATAGGGCAAGAATTCCGCACCCACACCCCATATCAAGGGCAGACGCCACAGGGTCCCGCATCGTCAGTCGCAAGAGGTTCGTTGAGGCCGACGCTATCCCAAGCACATAGTCCTCCCGTGGGGGGCGGCCCGTTTGGGCTTGTGAGAGGTCCGATGCCACCCACCATTGGTGACGCTGTATCACGCCCCCAACGGGGATCGCGGCGGTATGGGGGCGCAGGTCCAAAACCGCGTTGCACCATACCTCACCGTCACGACCCTCGGTTTCGATAATCCCCAGGGATACCGCGCCCTCGACTCCAAGAGTGGGCATGGCGTAGGCGAAAGAACCTGCTCTAACTGGTTGCGCGAGGACGAAAACCATCGTCAACACCGCTGCCGGTGAGGTCTGATTGCGCATCTCAAGGGCTGCCGGCACAAGCTGGTCCCTATCCATCGCTGCCAGCGCCATGGGAGACAGCAGCCCTTCCACAACGTCAACGGTCCAATCCGCCGCTAAGAGATCGCTGCGCAATGCGGCCATGAGTACCGGCTCCATGTTCAACTGTCCCATCGCTTCCTCCATATCTACCCTGGGTCCACCCTGCCACAGCCCTCCGACATTTCTGGAGCCAACTCCGACCTCGTCAATCGCGAACCTGAGGGTTACGCTAGGTATGACACGTGTCATATCGCGTGAGTTAGGGGTCGGCCATGAGCGGTGTCCACGTTCAAGTGAAGCGTATCTATGAGGAGCCATCACCTTCGGACGGCGCGCGAGTCCTGGTTGACCGTCTGTGGCCGCGCGGCATAAGCAAGGAGAGAGCCAACCTGACCCTGTGGGCTAAGGACGTGGCGCCCTCGACCGAGCTGCGGAAGTGGTACGACCACGATCCGGCCAAGTTCGAGGAGTTCACCAGCAAGTACAAGAGCGAGCTGAAAGAGTCACCCCAGGCAGAGGAACTAGCCAAGCTGCAAGAGATGTCCCAGGATGGCACCCTCACTCTTCTGACTGCTTCCAAAGCAGTTGACATTTCGGAAGCATCCGTACTCCAGAAAATCCTGTCTTCGTAGTCTTCTACGGGTAGCCTCGAGACATGAGCACCTTCTCCTCCAGCAAATCAGCAACCAGAGTCGTTTCTCTAGGACGTCCTCCCCGCGTGGACGGCGCAGCTGTGAATCCTCCCATCGCGATGTCCTCCACGTTTGTCGGAAGCGGCTACGTGACAGCGGAGAATCGGGTCTACGCACGTTTCTCAAATGCGGCTTGGGAACCGCTTGAGGACGCTATCGGACAGTTGGAGGGTTCGCCGACAGCGGGTCTGGCTTATGCATCGGGGCTCGCCGCAGTATCCGCAGTCTTCGATTTGGTTCCAGGCGGTGGCGTCCTCGTCATTCCCACCGCCTCCTATAACGGAACAATCGCCCTAGCCCGAGCCCTTTCCGCAGATGGAAAGCTACAGCTGCGTGAAGTTGATCCGATCGACACAGAAGCAACCATCGCAGCCATGGATGGCGCCGACCTGTTTTGGATTGAGTCTCCCTCGAACCCCCTCCTCGAGATAGCGGAGCTTCCCACCTTGATTGCGGCGGCTCACGATCGTGGCCTGCTTGTCGCAGTTGACAATACGTTCAGCACTCCCCTACGCCAGCAGCCACTACGTGTTGGCGCGGATGTCGTCGTCCATTCCGCAACCAAGTTCATCGCTGGACACTCGGACGTAATCTTGGGACTCACTGTCACCAAAGACCCCGAGTTGAGGAAGACCCTTCACGCCCGACGGAGCCTTCGCGGTGGCATTCCGGGCCAGTTTGAAGCGTGGCTGACCCTGCGAGGACTACGAACCTTAGCGCTTCGATTGGACAGATCTGAAGAATCGGCAGGGATTCTGGCACGCCGACTCCTAGATCATAAAGACATCGCGCGGGTTCGTTACCCGGGATTGCCATCTGATCCCAACCATCAGCGCGCGAAAGACCAGCTGTCTGGATTCGGCGCCATCATCTCCATTGAGCTCGAGGGCGGACCCCAACGCGCAGACCGCTTTGTAGAAGCTCTAGAGTTGATCGTGCCTGCCACCAGCCTGGGCGGTGTGGAATCTCTTGCGGAGAGGCGCAGGCGCCACCCCTCCGAACCCGACAGGGTTCCCGAATCCCTGGTACGTCTCAGTATCGGCATTGAGGACGTGGACGACGTTTGGGAAGATATCACCCAGGCGCTTGAAGCGAGCCAAGCCCGCTAGGGGGTGTGTTGCACACAGCAAAAGACTTCTTCGCCCCACGCAGAGCAAAGGGCAGATTTGAACGCTACGTCCTGACTCTGACAGCAATCGCCGGGTCCGCAGCAGTAGTCGGCGCACTGCTTCTCAGCCTCACCCTGAGCACTGACGCCGTGTGGCGTTTCCTTTGGGGAAGGCCCCTAGTGACACTAATGATGTTCATCTTGCCCTTCATCGGTGGTGTCTGCGGAACCATCGAGCTTCTGATCGGCTGCCACGCGGAAGATCTGAAGAATGCCAAGTTGCGGGCACGCACTCCCGTGATCAGACGGGCTTGCGCGATTCTATGGAGAGTCTCTTCTCTGGGCGCCATCATCACCTATGCATCGCTCCTCATTTTCTCACCTCTGAGTGGAAGTGCAGCGCCGACCGGGGGTGGGCAGGCCCCTCTTTTCAACCTGCTGGTGCTTACTATTCCCTACTCGATCGCTGCTACCGCGCAGGGCCTGACAATATTTCGTTCACTACGGGTTCAGGTGGCCCTCTGGGCCGCGTACCTGATCCTCCTTCTGACACTTCCCTTGCGCTTTGGGTCCCCACTTACAGGCAGTGGCATGGCTGCGACGATTGCCATGGCTTCCCTCAGCATCCTTCTGCTGCTCGGAAACTCATGGTTGATCTCTCTTGCTGAAGACCTCGATGAAGTTCAGGGCGAACATCGTCGCAACGAACAGGAGTTGATCGCCGAACGAGCGGTGACAACCGCGCGTCGACGGGCCAATGAGTTTGTCCACGACCACGTCCTCTCGGTTCTGTCCGCTATTGCAGGGCACCCCGAGAACTCACCACTCCTGCAGCAGGCGGCCGCAGAAGCGTCAACTGTGCTGACGGGCCGGGTCTCTGAGAAACCCCTTCACGATGTCGGGGATTTGATCCAAGCGATTCAGTCCGCCTTCCCGGAGGTGTCCGTCTGTGGGGACGAGGACGTGAGATCATTCCATCTTGGTGGCGCCTCCAGCTCCCTTTTTTCGGCAGCATCCGAGGCGGTTGGTAATTCGCTGCGTCACGGGAACCCACCTCGGGGCCACCAACTGGCCGTCGTTGCCACGTTCAAGATTGTTGATTGTGCGCTGCACGTCCGTATTGTCGACAATGGTGGCGGCTTCGAATGGGACGACGTAACAAGCCGAGGACGCTTCGGCCTCGAACACGGAATCCGCACCCGACTTGAAGAGATCGGCGGAGCTGCTGACGTACGTACGGAACTCGGCGTCGGAACAACTGTGATACTCATGTGGCCACGTGTCACAACCCCTGCGAACGAGTCGTTCTCAGAAGAGTCACGCAAGCACTGGGTAACGGGACTGGAAGGAGCCATGGTCTCGCGGGTGGGGTTTACCGTGTCAACTGGAGTTTTGATCGGCTACTGCATCAACATTTGGCTCTTGAGCGATTCGTTTTCTTCGGTCTTGCCATCGGCAGTTGCCCTGGTGGCCTACGCAAGCGTGAACTTCGCTCTCCTTCGCCACCAAGCGGGCGTAGTCACGGCGAGGCCATGGGTAGTGGCCGGAGTTATCGCCATTATTGCAATGGGGAACCTTGCGGTTCTTCTTTCTCTTAGCGACCCGCTTTGGCCGGGAGTTGAAGCCTGGACGCTGGTCCTTGGAGCTCTGCTGGCATGTGGGTTTATCTCCCGGGGCCGCATGGGCGTTGCCTGGCTGATCCTTGGCAGCCTGGCCGTAACGACTCTGGTGTGGGGCCTAGGTGAGGGCATGCCTGTGCTCAAAATTGGATCAATGCTACTGGTCCCCGCACTGGCACTGCTGTTTTGGTCTCTCATTGTGTGGTGGACCACGGATGTGGTCTATGACCTGACAGCAGAAGATGAAGCGGCCAGCCGTATTACCCAGGAACGCTTACTTCAAGAAGAAATTCGCTCACGTGTCTCCACTTCACTGGAATCTATTGCTCGGCGCGCGGTTCCTCTTATCAACCCTGTGGCGCTTGGTTGTGAACTCACAACCGAAGTGCGCCAGGAAGCACGACTCCTTGAGGCAGAGCTCCGCGATGGGATTCGCGCACTATCTTTTGTCGGTACGCCGATTCTCTCTGCCGCAAGTGATGCCCGCCGACGCGGGGTCGACGTTGTCCTGCTTGATGACAGTTCCGATGTCCCCGTACCGGCGGCGCCGCCGCCGAGCTTTATCGACGAGTCCGTTCGAGTGCTGGACCAGTCCACCAGCGGACGTGTCGTTATCCGCCTGCTGCCCCCGTCATCAGGCTCCGCAGGGACCATCGTCAGTCCGCAAGGAAGCAGGCTGATCGTCTAGCGGGAACCCCTCCACCGGCCCGGAAGCAGATAGCAAGAAACCCCGGTCAGGTTGGCGGATTCTAGAGGTCGTCGCAACACCGAGGTAATCGATTAGTCCGTCAGGACGAGTCTACGTAAACGCTGGGCTGGGGTTTCCCAGCCCAGCGTTTTGCGTGGACGCCCATTCAATCGCTGCGCCACCAACTCAAGATCTTCCGGCCCGAACACTGATAGATCAGTGCCCTTCGGGAAGTACTGACGCAGCAACCCGTTCGTGTTTTCATTCGAACCACGCTGCCAAGGCGAAGCAGGATCGCAGAAGTAGACCGGCACATCGGTCTCGACACTGAACAGCTTGTGTTCTGCCATTTCCGTGCCCTGATCCCAGGTCAGCGACCCACGCAAATGCGCGGGCAGCGCGCCAATCAAGTTCGTGAGCACGTCACGCACCTCGGACGCGGTATGCCCAGCGGGGAGATACCCGAGCATCACATACCGTGTCTGCCGTTCCACGAGCGTCACGATCGCGGTCTGATTCTTGGCACCCGTAATCAGATCACCTTCCCAATGCCCGGGAACGGCGCGGTCTTCAATCTCGGCTGGCCGGTCGGAGATCATCACCATCGGATCTGTGAATCGTTCCCGACGCTGCTCGGGTGAACGCCTCGGCTTTCGTCTAGCACGGCCAGTGCGGAGCGCATCACTGATCTCTCGTTTCAGACCGCCGCGGGCTTGCACGTAGAGTGATTGATAGATCGTTTCGGTGCTCACCCGCATGC
>ERZ1645187.3658-NODE-3658-length-12819-cov-6.464901_pt1 | contig 12819 bp, 9 predicted proteins | sample MGYA00575352_ERZ1645187 | MGnify/ENA primary metagenome ERZ1645187 (study PRJEB40837, sample SAMN11349314) | freshwater sediment metagenome | isolation source: river sediment | host: Sediment | place: India: Wazaribad , New Delhi | collected 2017-02-21 ... | reverse complement strand
GCCCATCGCCTTCAGCGTGATGCCCGAATAGAAGTCGATGTTCGGGTAGAGCTTGCGCTCGACGAAGTACTCGTCGTGCAGCGCGATGCGTTCCAGCTCCATGGCGACCTGCAGCAGCGGATCGTCCTTGACGCCCACCTCGGCCAGAACCTCGTGCGTCGTGCGCTGCATGATGCGGGCGCGCGGATCGTAGTTCTTGTAGACGCGATGGCCGAAGCCCATCAGACGGAACGGATCGTTCTTGTCCTTGGCGCGGGCGATGAAGTGGGGGATACGCTCGGGCGTGCCGATTTCGGCGAGCATCTTCAGCGCCGCTTCGTTGGCGCCGCCATGCGCCGGGCCCCACAGGCAGGCCACGCCCGCCGCGATACAGGCGAACGGGTTGGCGCCCGACGAGCCGGCCAGACGTACCGTCGAGGTCGAGGCGTTCTGCTCATGGTCGGCGTGCAGGATGAAGATCCGGTCGAGCGCGCGGCTCAGCACCGGGTTGACCTTGTACTCCTCGCACGGCACCGAGAAGCACATGCGCAGGAAGTTCGAGGTGTAGTCGAGGTCGTTCTTCGGGAACACGAACGGCTGGCCGATATGGTACTTGTAGGCCATCGCCGCCAGCGTCGGGAACTTGGCGATCATCCGCATGGAGGCGACCATGCGCTGATACGGGTCCGAGATGTCGATCGAGTCGTGATAGAACGCCGAGAGCGCGCCGACCGAGGCGACCATCACCGCCATCGGGTGGGCATCGCGGCGGAAGCCCTGGAAGAACCGGGCCATCTGCTCGTGCACCATGGTGTGGCGCGTCACGCGGTTGACGAAATCCACCTTCTCCGAAGCGGTCGGCAGGTGGTTGTGCAACAGCAGGAAGCAGGTTTCGAGGAAGTCGCCGTGCTCGGCCAGCTGCTCGATCGGGAAGCCGCGGTGCAGCAGCACACCGGCATCGCCGTCGATGTAGGTGATCTGGGATTCGCACGCCGCGGTCGACGTGAAGCCCGGATCGTAGGTGAACATGCCGGTCTTGCCATACAGCGCGCCGATATCGATCACGGACGGGCCGATGGTCCCCTCACGGACGGGAAGTTCCACCGACGCATCGCCAACCTTGATGGTACCCTTTGTGGCTGTCATTCAACCCTCCGATGAGCGCATCACGCGCCGTCTTGCATCCAGTTTCGCCCTTGCCTACCGCAATGCAGCAAAGCCTTCAAGGACATTGCCCGGATCATGGTCAAAACGTGGTAAGATAACGACTTAGCTCTTCGTCGAACCCGCCTGATCCGCGATGCGGGCAAGACTTTCGTCCCGTCCGAGAACGGCAAGCACATCGAAAATGCCGGGCGAGGTCGCCCGACCGGTCAGCGCGGCGCGCAAAGGCTGGGCAAGATGGCCGAGCTTGGCGCCGGTCGCCTCGGAGACGCCGCGCACCGCCGCCTCCAGCGCGCCGGCCTGCCAGTCCTCCACCGCGCCGAGCGCCGGCAACAGCAGCGCCAGCCGCTCGCGCCCCGCTGCATCCAGCTGCGCCTGCGCCTTGTCATCCAGCGCCAGCGGCCGCTGCGCGAACAGGAACCGCGCCCCGTCGATCAGTTCGAGAATGGTTTTCGCCCGCTCCTTGAGGCCGGGCATCGCCGCCAGCAGCTTGGCGCGCATGGTGTCGTCCAGCCTGGGCAGGAAGAAGTCCTTCTCCGGGTGCGTGGCCAGCACATCCTCGAACCGGGCGAGCAGGTCCGCATCCGCCGTCTGGCGCATGTAGTGGCCGTTGATGCTTTCGAGCTTGGCGAAATCGAACCGCGCCGGCGAACGGCCGACGCTCTTCAGGTCGAACAGCGCGCTCATCTCATCGGTCGAGAAAATCTCCTGGTCGCCATGGCTCCAGCCGAGGCGGGCGAGATAGTTGCGCAACGCTTCCGGCAGATAGCCCATGGCGCGATACGCCTCGACACCCAGCGCCCCGTGCCGCTTCGAGAGTTTCGCCCCGTCCGGCCCGTGGATCAGCGGGATATGCGCCATCTGCGGCACCGCCCAGTCCATCGCCTGATAGATCTGCGTCTGCCGTGCGGCGTTGGTCAGGTGATCATCGCCGCGGATGATGTGCGTCACGCCCATGTCGTGGTCGTCCACCACCACGGCGAGCATGTACGTCGGGTTGCCGTCCGAGCGCAGCAGCACGAGATCGTCGAGATCCTTGTTGGCCCAGGTCACCTTGCCCTGCACCGCATCATCGACGCTGGTTTCCCCCTCCAGCGGGGCCTTGAGGCGGATGACCGGCTTGAGACCACGGGCCGCCGCTGCGGCACGGTCGGCGTCCGGGCGGTCGCGCCAGCGCCCGTCATAGCGCATCGGCCGGCTCTCGGCGCGGGCCTTCTCGCGCATCTCGTCAAGCTCCTGCGGGGTGGCAAAGCAGTGATAGGCCCGGCCGGCGGCGAGCATCGCCTCGGCCACCTCGCGGTGGCGCGCCGCACGGGCAAACTGGTGCACCGGCTCCTCGTCCCAATGCACGCCCAGCCAGTGCAGCCCGTCGATGATCGCCTGGATCGCCGCATCGGTCGAGCGCTCGCGGTCGGTATCCTCGATCCTCAGCAGCATCTTGCCGCCGAACCGGCGGGCATAAAGCCAGTTGAACAGCGCGGTGCGCGCCCCGCCGAGGTGCAGGGACCCGGGGGGCGAGGGGGCAAAACGGGTGACGATGGGTGTGGACATGGCGTTCTGATCCATCGCGGCAATTGTCTAATCGTGCCGCCCCTGTAGCATGCTTGGCACGACGCACAACAGGAGAGCGGCGCCGCGATGGCTCGACCCGGCGGAAAATCGGCTGAAACCGCCATCGCCGTGCCGCTGGGGGGCGGGGCGCGCGCCTCGCCGCTCCGCTTCGGCCTGTCGCTGGCGCCGCTGTCCCGCCTGCTGCCGTTGGGCGCGGCACTGGCGGTGGAGGTGGAGCGCCGCCGGCTGTTCCTCTGGCTGCCGGTGCTGTTCGGCTTCGGCATCGTCGCCTATTTCGCCGCCGAGGGCGAGCCGGCGCTGGCCGCTGCTGCGATTCCCGCCGGTCTCGCTGCCGTTGCCGCCTTCGCCCTGCGCCAGCGCCTTGCGCCACTGGCTGCGGCGCTGGCCGTGGCGTTTTTCTTTCTCGGCTTTGTCGCGGCAGGGGTGCGCACGCGCCATGTTGCCGCGCCGGTGCTGGCCGCGCCGGTCTTCCTCACCGTCGACGGGCGGATCGAGACGCTCGACCGCACCGCCTATGGCGCGCGGCTCGTCGTCGCCGTGCAGGATGTCTCCCCCGCCGTCGAGCGGATGCCGGAGCGGATCCGCGTCACCGTGCGCGGCAAGGTCGCGCTGGAGAGCGGGGCCGGCGTGCGGTTCAAGGCGCGGCTGACCCCGCCGGCCACCGCCGCCGTGCCGGGCGGGTTCGATTTCGAGCGCGAGGCGTTCTTCCAGAAGCTTGGCGCCGTGGGCTATTCCACCGGCGGAGTTGCGGCCTGGGAGGGCGCCGCGCCGCCCACGGTGCGCCAGCGTCTCGTCTCGGCGATCGACCGGGCGCGCAACGCCCTGACCGAGCGGATCATCGCCGTTGTCGGTGGCTCCACCGGGGCGATCGCCGCAGCGCTGATCACCGGCAAGCGCGGCCAGATCGCCGAGCGCGACAACGAGACATGGCGCGCGGCCGGCATCTATCATCTCGTGTCGATCTCCGGCCTGCACATGATGCTGGCCGCGGGCCTGTTCTTCTGGGCCGCGCGCATCGCCTTCGCCCTGTTGCCCGAGGCCGGGCGCCACCCGACCAAGAAATGGGCCGCGCTGGTCGCCATGGCCGGCGCCATCGCCTACGATGTCTTCTCCGGCTCCGATGTGGCGACCGAGCGGGCACTGGTGATGACGCTGGTGATGTTCGGCGCGATCCTGGTCGACCGGCCGGCGCTGGCGATGCGCAATCTGGCGATTTCCGCCCTCGTGGTGATGGCGCTGCGGCCGGAAACGGTGCTGGGCCCGAGTTTCCAGATGTCGTTCGGCGCGGTCGCCGGCCTTGTCGCCTATGGCGAGATCGAGCGGCGCTGGCACGAGCGGCACAATCGCGATGCCGCGCATGAGGCGCCTGCGCTGCCCGGCCGCATCCTCCGCTTTGTCATCGCCTTCCTGATGACGAGCGTGATCGCCGGCCTTGCCACCGCGCCCTATCAGGCGTTTCACTTTCACCGGCTCAACCCGTTCGGCATTCTGGGCAACACGCTGGCGGTGCCGCTCTGCTCGCTGCTGGTCATGCCCTCCGCGCTGATCGGCGTGGTTCTCTATCCCCTCGGGCTCGATGCCCCGGTCTGGTGGGTGATGGGGCAGGGCATCGCCGGCATCAGCGCCTTTGCCGATTGGGTCTCCGTTCTGCCCGGGTCCGTCACCGCGACCGGGCGCTTCGGCATGGCGGCGCTGACGTTGATGACCCTTGGCCTGATGCTGATGACATTGATGACGACCGCGCCGTTCCGCCTCGCCGGCGTGGCGGTGATGCTGATCGGAGCGCTGGCCGCCGCGCGGCAGACCAAACCGCTGCTGATCCTCGATGCCACCGGCGAAAGCGCGATGGTCCGCACCGCCGACGGGCATCTCGCGCTTCTCGGCCGGAAGAAACCGTGGTTCGCCATCCAGCAATGGCTGACCGGCGACGGCGACGCCCGCAACCCGCGTGACCCCGCGCTCGGCAAGGCGCAGGCCTGCGATCCCCTCGGCTGCACCCTGACGCTGCCCGATGGCCGCGCGGTGGCTCTCGTCCTCTCCGTCACCGCCTTCGCCGAGGATTGCGAACGCGCCGATATCCTGATCACGCCGCTCGCCGCGCCCGAATGGTGCTGGGGCCGGGCCGAACTCTATGACCGTGCCTATTTTGCCGCCTACGGCGCAACCTACATCACCGGCAGCGCCGCCGCGCAGCGGCTGGAAACCCACCGCAACGCCCGCATCGACCGGCCGTGGCACCCGAAGCGGACGCCCGAGCCCGCCGCACCGCCCGCGTCCCAAGCCTCCGAGAGGATAGCCCCGCCCGAGCCGACACCCCGCCCGGCGTGGGATCCGGATGGCCCGGATGTCGTCCCGTAGCCAATCCCGCCGGCACATCCCGCGCGGCCTTCAATCGGCCGGAGCGCCGCAGCAAGCCTGAGGGTGGCGAAGACGACCGCCCCCGGGAGGTCACGCGGCCTTCAACTGCCGGAAAAGCCTTGGCAGCGCGGGCGGATGACGGCGATAGCAGACCCGGGGCTTCACCCGGCCGCCGATCTCCGGGGGGAGCCGCTGTGCCCGATCAATAGCGCCTGAGCAGGCTGACGAGCTTGCCCTGAATCCGCACCCGGTCCGGCCCGAGCACACGCGTTTCATACGCCGGGTTCGCCGCTTCCAGCGCGATCGACGTGCCCTTGCGCCTCAGGCGTTTCAGCGTCGCTTCCTCGTCGTCGATCAGCGCCACGACGATATCGCCCGTATCGGCGGAATCCTGCCGGCGGACGATCACGGTATCGCCATCGAAAATGCCGGCCTCGATCATCGAATCCCCGCGAATCTCCAGCGCGTAATGCTCGCCGTGCGACAGGAACTCCGGCGAGATGTTGATGGTATGGCTGCGGTTCTGGATCGCCGAGATCGGCGTGCCCGCCGCGATGCGCCCCATCACCGGCACCATCACCGAGCGCACGGTCTCCTCCACCGGCGGGGCGGAGGCGACGGGCGCGCGCACACGGCCGAGATCCCCCTCGATCACCGAAGGGCTGAACCGCTGGCGGCCGGGACGCGGCGCGCCGCCGCCGGTCGATTCGGGCAGGCGCAGCACCTCGATGGCGCGCGCGCGATTGGGCAGGCGGCGGATGAAGCCACGCTCTTCCAGCGCGAGAATCAGCCGGTGAATACCGGATTTCGATTTCAGATCGAGCGCGTCCTTCATCTCGTCGAACGACGGCGGCACGCCATTTTCGGCCAGACGCTCCTGAATGAAGCGCAACAGTTCGCTCTGCTTGCGTGTCAGCATCGTCAGGCCCTTCCTGCGGCGGGCTCAATCGCCCAAACAAATCGGGAACACGTTAGCATGTTCCCAGTGTGTTCCACAAGTGTTTTCGCCGGTCGGGCCTAACAGTCCAGGAGATCGAGCGGCAGGATGCGGCAGGGCGCGCCTTCGTCCGCCGCCGGCGCATGCGGGGCGCGGAGGATCAGCACATCCGAGGCGGCGAGGGTGGAGAGCATCGAGGAATCCTGCCGCGAATGCGGCACCACCACCGGCAGGCCCGCCTGCTGGCCGATGATCCGCCCGCGCAGATAATCCTGCCGTTCATCGTTGGCCTTCAGCGCCATGCCGAGCCGCGCATCACGCTCCCCCGTCGCCGCCGCATCGGCATCGCCCAGCATCGCGCGGATCAGCGGACGGATGAAGAGCAGCGAGCAGACGATGGACGAGACGGGATTGCCGGGCAGGCCGATCATCCGCATCGGCCCCAGCGCGCCGAACATCAGCGGCTTGCCCGGCCGCATGGCGATGCGCCAGAAGTCCAGTTCCATCCCCTCGCGCACCAGCGCGGACTGGACGAGATCGTGATCGCCCACCGAGGCGCCGCCGATGGTGACCAGCAGATCCACCGCCAGCGTCCGCGCTTCGGCGATTGCCCGTTCGAGATCGGCAAAGGTATCGCGTGCGATGCCGAGCATCAGCGCCTCGCCGCCGGCGGCGTCCACCGCGGCGGCCACTGCAAGGTTGTTGGAGGCGACGATCTGGTCCGGCCCCGGCACCTCGCCGGGCAGCACCAGTTCATCGCCCGTGGCGAGAATGCCGACGCGCGGCTTGCGCCGCACCGGCAGCGTGGCGTGGTTCATCGCGGCGGCCAGCCCCAGCTCCCGCGCGCCAAGGCGCTGGCCGGCGGCCAGCAGCACCGCGCCGGTGGTAAAATCCAGCCCCGCAGCGCGCACATGCCGCGCGGCGGGTTCGGCCTCACGCGTCAGGATCGTCTCACCCTCGACGCGCACCGTCTCCTGGATGACGACGGTATCCGCCCCCTCGGGCAGCGGCGCACCGGTGAAGATGCGCACCGCCTCGCCGGGGCCGACCGCGCCGGCAAAGCCGTGGCCGGCGGAACTGGTGCCGATCAGCCTCAGCCGCGCGCCCGGCGCCGTCACATCGCCCGCGCGGACGGCATAGCCATCCATCGCCGAGGCGGCGAACGGCGGCTGGGTGCGCAGCGCGGGCAGGGGGGCGGCCAGCGTACGCCCGCGGCAGGCGGTGATCGCGGTTCTTTCCTCCGGCATCAGCGGTGCGGCGGCAAGGATGCGGGCGAGCGCATCGGCGACCGGGAGGAGAGCGCCGGCCATCTCAGGCCGCTCCGGCGTGCCAGTGGCCGCTTTTGCCGCCCCGCTTTTCGAGAAGGCGGATACCCTCGATCCGCATGCCCTTTTCCACGGCCTTCGCCATGTCGTAAATGGTCAGGCAGGCGACAGAGACGGCGGTCAGCGCCTCCATCTCCACCCCCGTCTGGCCCGAAACCTTGACCGTGGCGGTGACGCGGATGCCGCCGTCCTCGAAGGCAAAATCGACCGCCACCTTGCTGATCGGCAGCGGATGGCAGAGGGGGATCAGCTCATGCGTCTTCTTCGCCGCCATGATGCCGGCGATGCGCGCGGTGGCGAGCACGTCGCCCTTTTTCGCCGCGCCGGCGCGGATCATCTCCAGCGTCCCGGGCAGCATCACCACGCGCCCTTCGGCCACGGCCGTGCGGTCGGTCACGGCCTTGGCCGCGACATCGACCATCGCCGCTTCGCCTGCGGCGTTGAGATGGGTGAGCCCGCTCATGCCGCCCGCCCGGCGCCGAGCAGCGCGCGCGTTGCGGCGGTCACGTCGCTCTGGCGCATCAGGCTTTCGCCGACGAGGAAGGTGGCGATTCCGGCGCGCTCCAGCCGCTGGCAGTCGGCGTTGGTGAAAATCCCGCTCTCGCCGACGATCAGCCGGTCCTTGGGGATGCGCGGGGCCAGCGCCTCGGAGGTTTCCAGCCCCACTTCGAAGGTGCGGAGATTGCGGTTGTTGATGCCGATCATCCTGGCCGGCAGGGCCAGCGCGCGGGTCAGTTCCGCGCCGTCATGCACCTCCACCAGCACATCCATGCCGAGGGCATGCGCGGTCTCCACCAGCGCGGCGGCTTCCGCATCGCTCACGCCGGCCATGATCACGAGGATGCAATCGGCCCCCAGCGCCCGCGATTCGAACACCTGATACGGCTCGTAGAGAAAATCCTTGCGGATGCAGGGCAGGGCCACTGCGGCCCGCGCCGCCACCAGATAATCGTTCGCCCCCTGGAACCACGGCGCATCGGTGAGGACAGAGAGGCAGGCCGCCCCGCCCTCCGCATAGGCACGGGCAAGGGTCGGCGGGTCGAAATCGGCGCGGATCAGCCCTTTCGACGGGCTGGCCTTCTTGATCTCGGCGATCAGCCCGAAGCGGCCCTGCGCATGCGCGGCCTCCAGCGCGCGGATGAACCCGCGCGGCGGGGAGGCGGCAGCAGCCCGCCGTTCCATCTCGGCCTGTGGCACAATGGCTTTCGCGGCGGCGATTTCCGCCCGCTTGGTCGCTTCGATCTTGGCGAGGATGTCGGTCATGCCTTCTTCAAACCGGTTTTTTGCGCTTTGTCGAGGGGTTGGGCATCGTTTGAACAGGTGACGACAATCCATCGGCGCTGATCCAGCGTGGCTTTCTTACGAGGGAGGTCACCATGGATCGCAAGACATTCTACAAAGAACTGCGCGTCAGTCTCGGAGCGGTTTCTCAGGAGGCTGAAGCGGGTATGGACCTGATGCTGGACAGGGCACAGATTGACAGTATCGGAGCCAACAAGTTGGCCTATGCGCTCGCCACGGCATGGTGGGAGACGGCCAGAACCATGCAGCCGGTCCGTGAAGCGTTTTTCGTCAGCAGCGATTTCGCCAAGGCAGAAGCATGGCGGAAGAAAAACCTGAAGTACTATCCCTACTACGGTCGCGGCTATGTCCAGTTAACCCACAGCGACAATTACAAGAAAGCGGCCAAGAAGATCGGCGTTGATTTCGTGGCCAACCCCGATCTGGTCATGAAGCCCGAACATGCAATCGAAATCATGTTTTCCGGCATGAAGGAAGGTTGGTTTACCGGAAAGAAGCTCGATGACTACATCGACGACAATGATGAAACGGACAATGAGGATTGGGAAGAATACCGGCTGGCCCGCAGGATCATCAACGGTAGCGACAAGGCGCGGACCATCGCGGATCTGGCACTGGCTTTCGAGCGTGGCCTGCGGTCGTCGGGCTACAGCAAATCCGCCCCTGTCGTGCCGGGCCCTTTGTCTGTCACGAACCTCGATGGATCAACAGGCGACTTTGGCCGGTTTATCGGCGGGCTCAATCTCCGGTTCTTCAAGGCTTATGAATTCCTGGTCAAGGGCGCGTCGCACAACAATCCCAGCAGTTCAGCTTACCTGTTGAACACAGATCCGCCGCGTGACCTTTGGAACAATGTTGCGGATGTTGCCCGGGTGATTGATGAATTCCGTGCCCGGGTCGAGCGGCCGGTGACGATCAGCAGCGCGTATCGGTCTCCTGCCTATAATGCTGCCATCGGCGGGGCGTCATCCAGCCAGCACATGCAGTTCCGTGCTTTGGATTTGAGCGTTGCCGGCTCACCGGTCGGGCCTCTGCAATGGGCGAACGTCCTGCGTGACATGCGAGGCTCAGGCATTTTTTCCGGTGGAATCGGGGTCTACTCAAGCTTTGTCCACGTCGATACGCGCGGCGCGAACGTCGATTGGGCCGGCTGATCCTCATCAGGGAGAGGAGGGCCTCACCCCTCGGCGTTGGTGGCGGCAATCGCCTTGTCGAGCACGTCGCGCACCTTGCCGCTGTCGAGTGCGGCAGCGGCCAGCGCCGCGCCCTCCTTCAGGTCGCGCGCCTTGCCGGCGACGATCAGCGCGCCGGCGGCGTTGAGCACCGCGATATCGCGATAGGCGGTCTTGGCCCCGTTGACGACGGCGCGCAGCGCCTCGGCGTTCTGGCCCGGCTCGCCGCCCTTCAGGTCCGCCGGGTTGGCGCGGGCGAGGCCCGCCTCTTCCGGCGTCACGGTGAACGGCGTCAGCGCGCCGTTCTCAAGGCTGATGCCCTCGGTCGGCCCGGTGGTGGTGATCTCGTCCAGCCCGTCCGATCCGTGGATCACCCACGCCCGTTCGGTGCCCAAAGCGCGCAGCGTTTTGGCCACCGGCTCCAGCCACGCGGGGGAGAAGACGCCGATCAGCAGGCGCTTGACGCCGGCCGGGTTGGACAGCGGGCCGAGCAGGTTGAAAATCGTCCGTGTGCCGAGTTCGACCCGCACCGGGCCGACATGCCGCATCGCCGGGTGATGCGCCGGGGCCATCATGAACCCGAAGCCGGAGGCAGCAATCGAGGCGCTCACCACCTCGGGTGCCACGCCGACCTTGACACCGAGCGCCTGCAGTACATCCGCCGCACCGGATTTGGAGGACGCGGCGCGGTTGCCGTGCTTGGCCACCGGCACGCCGCAGGCTGCCACGATCAGCCCGGCCAGCGTCGAGACATTCCACGATCCGGAGGCATCGCCCCCCGTGCCCACCACGTCGACCGCCCCGGCCGGCGCGACCACCGGCACCATCTTGGCCCGCATGGCCGAGACCGCGCCCTCGATTTCCTCCACCGTCTCGCCGCGCACGCGCAGCGCCATCAGGAAGGCGCCGGTCTGTGAAGGCGTCGCCCCGCCGGAGAGCAGCTGCGAGAAGGCCACGAACGCTTCATCGCGCGTCAGCGACGCGCCGGCGGCAACCTTGGCGATGAGCGGTTTGAAACTGTCCACGAGGGAAACTCCGGTCTTGGCGGTTGCCGCCGATGTTAGCGCGCGGCCTGCTTTTTCGTCCAGTCAGCGGCCATGTCGAGGAAATTCCGGCACAGCGTCGCGCCATGCTCCGAGGCGATGCTCTCGGGGTGGAACTGCACGCCGTGGATCGGCAGCGTGCGGTGCGAGGCGGCCATGATCAGCCCCTCGGGCGATTCCGCCGCGATCTCGAACTCCGGCGAAAGGCTCGCCCGCTCCACCACCAGCGAGTGATAGCGCGCCGCCTGGAACGGCCCGTTGACCCCGCGGAACAGCCCGCGCCCGTTATGTGTGACGGTGGAAATCTTGCCGTGCATCGGCGCCGGCGCGCGCACCACCTTGCCACCGAAGGCCTGCCCGATCGCCTGATGGCCGAGGCAGACGCCGAACATCGGCACCTTGCCCTTCGCCGCCGCGATCAGATCGAGCATGATGCCCGCCTCGTCCGGCGTGCACGGCCCGGGCGAGAGCACGATGGCGTCAGGCTTCTTCTCCAGCACCGCCGCGACGCTGATCGCATCGTTGCGATGCACCTCGATGGTCGGCCCCAGCGCGCCGAACAGGTGCACGAGGTTGAAGGTGAAGCTGTCGTAGTTGTCGATCAGAAGAATGTTCATCGTCACTGCCCCCGGCGCGCCTGCGAGGCAAAGCGGATGGCGGTCTCCGCCGCGCGGAACAGCGCTTTGGCCTTGTTCTCGCATTCGGTCTGTTCCGATTGCGGGTCGGAATCATGCACGATGCCGGCGCCCGCCTGCACATGCATCACCCCGTCCTTGACCACCGCCGTCCTGAGCACGATGCAGGAATCGAACGTGCCGTCCGCGCCGAAATAGCCGATGCAGCCGGCATAGGGCCCGCGCTTGTCCTTCTCCAGTTCGTCGATGATCTCCATCGCCCGCACCTTCGGCGCGCCGGAGACGGTGCCGGCCGGGAAGCCGGCGGTCAGGCAGTCAATCGCGTCGACGCCGTCAGCCAGCCGCCCCTCGACGTTGGAAACGATGTGCATCACCTGGCTGTAACGCTCGACAAAGAAGCTGTCGGTCACGCCCACGCTGCCGATGGCCGAGACGCGGCCGACATCGTTGCGCCCGAGATCGAGCAGCATCAGATGTTCGGCCCGCTCCTTCGGGTCGGCCAGAAGTTCCGCCTCCAGCGCCCGGTCGATGGCCGTGGTCTCGCCGCGCCGCCGCGTGCCGGCGATCGGGCGGATGGTCACCTTGCCGTCGCGCACCTTCACCAGAATTTCCGGGCTCGAACAGACGATCTGGAAGCCCTCGTAATCGAGGTAGCAGAGATAGGGCGAGGGGTTGACGCGCCGCAGCGCCCGGTAGAGCGAGAAGGCCGGCAGGTCGAACGGCTGGCTGAACCGCTGGCTCAGCACCACCTGGAAGATGTCGCCCGCGAGGATATATTCTTTCGCCCGCGCCACCATGGCCTTGTAGTCGGCAGGCGCGGTGTTGGAGACCGGGCCGTCCCCGGCCGCCACCAGCGCGGCGACGCGCGCCGCCTCGTCGGCATGGGCATCGTGCTTCAGCGGCCCTTCAAGCGCGGCCATGGCGCGGTCGAGGATCGTCGCCGCCGCCTCATAGGCCTGCCGCGCCTCGATGCCGGCGCGCGGGCGCACCGGGGTGACGATGACCATCTCGTCCTTCACCGCATCGAACACCACGACGAGGCGGGGGCGGATCAGCAGCGCATCGGGCACGCCGATCGGGTCCGGCTTGGCCGGAGCCAGCCGCTCCATCTCGCGCACCATGTCATAGCCGAGATAGCCGAACACACCGCAGGCCATCGGCGGCATGTCCTCGCCCAGCGCAAGGGCGGATTCGGCAGTCAGCGCCCGCAGGCTTTGCAGCGGCGGCAGGGCTTCCGGCACGAACGTCCCGCCGTCGCGGGCAACGGCGGCGGTGCCGCCGGCGCAACGCCACAGCACATCCGGCGCCAGCCCGAGGATGGAATAGCGCCCG
>ERZ1645187.3657-NODE-3657-length-12820-cov-46.460870_pt1 | contig 12820 bp, 7 predicted proteins | sample MGYA00575352_ERZ1645187 | MGnify/ENA primary metagenome ERZ1645187 (study PRJEB40837, sample SAMN11349314) | freshwater sediment metagenome | isolation source: river sediment | host: Sediment | place: India: Wazaribad , New Delhi | collected 2017-02-21 ... | reverse complement strand
CGCAGCCGCTCTACCCCCTCAGCCAGTTGCGGGATCGCGTTGGTGTAGGCGAAGCGGACGTGCCGCTGCGGTAGGTGGTGGCCGAAATCAATGCCCGGCGTGATGGCGACGCCGGTTTCTTCCAACAGGCGCAGGGCGAACCCGTAGCTGTCGTCAGTGAAGCGGCTGCAATCGGCGTAGAGATAGAACGCCCCATCCGGGGTGACGGGGATGTCAAACCCCAGATTGCGCAGCGCCGGCAGCAGAAAATCCCGCCGCGCCTGAAATTCCCGCCGCCGTTCCTCGAAGATCGCCTGCGCCTCCGACGTGAACGCTGTCAGCGCCGCGTATTGAGCCGGGGTGGACGCCGCCAGATACAGGTTCTGCGCCAGCTTCTCGGCATCGCTGACACCGTCGTCCGGCGCGACCAGCCAGCCCAGCCGCCAGCCGGTCATCCCGTAATATTTGGAAAAGCTGTTGACGACGAATACCTGTTCCGAATACGCCAGCGCGGTTTGCACCGGCGCACCGTAGACCAGCCCATGATAAATCTCATCCATGATCACTCGCCCGCCGCGCGCCTCGACCGTAGCGACGATGGCCGCCACCTCCTCGGGCGCGATCACCGTACCCGTCGGATTGGCTGGCGAGGCCAGCAGCACCGCAACCGTCCGTTCGTCCCAATGGCGTTCAACCAGTTCAGCGGTCAGTTGGTAACCGGTCTCCGGCCCAACGGGAATTCCTACCGCCTCACCTTCCACCAGCCGCACGAAATGGCGATTACAGGGATAACCCGGATCGGCCAGCATCACCCGGTCGCCGGGGTTGATCAGCACCGCCGTCGCCAGTTGCAGCGCGCCCGAAGCGCCGGGAGTGACCAGAATACGCCGCGCGGGAACCGCAACCCCATACCGCTCCCGATAGTGGTCGCTGATCGCCTGGCGCAGTTCCGGCAGACCAGCGGCGGCGGTGTAGCGGGTGCGGCCCTCCGCCAGCGCCCGCTGGCCAGCGGCAATGATCGGCGCGGCAGTCGGAAAGTCCGGTTCGCCCACTTCCATGTGGATGATGGGGCGTCCGGCGGCTTCCAGCGCCTTGGCGCGCGCCAGCAACGCCATAACGTGAAACGGCGCAATCTCCGCCATGCGCCGAGCAGCAATGCGCCGGTTAGCCAAATGACCGCCCCCGGTCTTCGTCTTCATCGTGAATAGCCAGATCGGCCAGGTTGCCCGATGGCCGAGCACCGGCCTCCATCCCTTCGGACAGCCGGATCTTCAAGCCGACATTGTTCTTGGAATCCGCGTTCTTGATCGCCTCATCCTTGGAGATCTTGCCTTCCCGGTACAGTTTGAACAGCGACTGATCAAACGTTTGCGTGCCCGATTCCGTGGATTGCTCCATCGCGTCCTTGATGTAATCAATCTTGCCCTTCTGGACCAAATCGGCAATGTAGGGCGTGTTGAGCAATACTTCCACCGCCGGCACCAAACTACCATCCAGGCCACGAATCAGTCGCTGCGAGACAATGGCGCGCAGGTTCAGCGATAAATCCAGCAGCATCTGCGGCCGGACGTCCTCGGGGAAAAAGTTGACGATCCGGTCCAGCGCGCCGTTGGCGTTATTGGCGTGCAGGGTGGATAACACCAGGTGACCGGTCTCGGCGAAAGTCAGCACTTTTTTCATCACTTCGCGTTCGCGGACTTCGCCCACCAGAATCACGTCCGGCGCTTCGCGCATGGCGCTGCGCAGGGCGTTCTCATAGCCGTGGGTGTCAATGCCGATTTCGCGCTGGCCGATCACCGATTTCTTGTGCTGATGGGTGAATTCAATAGGATCTTCAATCGTGATGATATGGCCTGGCGAGTTGGCGTTGCGGTGATCCACCATCGCCGCCAGCGTGGTGGATTTGCCCGAACCGGTCGCGCCCACCAGCAGGATCAAACCGCGCTTTTCCATCACCAGTTGCCGCAGCAGCGTCGGCAAGCCCAGTTCTTCCACTTGCGGGATATCGCCCTTGATGTAGCGGATCACCATGGAGACTTCGCCGCGCTGTTTGAAGACGTTGGAGCGGAAGCGGCCAACTCCTTGCAGTGGGATGGCGAAATTGAGTTCCCACTCATGCTCGAATTCCTTGATCTGATCATCTTTCATGACCGAATAGGCGATTTCGCGCACCTGCCCCGCTCCCAGCACCTTGTTGCCGATGGGGCGCACAACGCCGCCGATTTTAATATTGACTGGCGCGCCGACGTAGAAAAACAGGTCAGAGGCGCTTTTGTCGACCATCAATTTAAGATAGGGAGTGATGTCCATGAGAGTTCCTCTGTTTCAGGCCAGCCGATTCAAGCCGTTGAGCGCCGCGACCCGGTACGCCTCAGCCATGGTCGGATAATTGAACGTGGTGTTGACAAAGTACTGGATTGTATTGGCCTCGCCCCGCTGAGTCATGATCGCCTGGCCGATGTGGACGATTTCCGCCGCCTGGTCGCCGAAACAGTGGATGCCCAGAATCTCCAGGGTGTCACGGTGAAACAGCAGCTTGAGCATCCCGACCGTGCGACCCGTGATCTGGGCGCGCGCCAGGCTTTTGAAGTAGGCGTGGCCCACCTCGTAGGGCACCCGCGCCTCGGTCAATTCCCGCTCGGTGCGGCCCACCGAACTGATCTCCGGCGAGGTGTAGATACCAGTCGGAATATAATCTACCAGATGATGATCGCAGACGCCGCTCAACAGATGGGTCGCGGCAAACCGGCCCTGATCATAGGCAGCGCTGGCCAGGCTGGGATAGCCGATTACATCGCCCACCGCGTAGATATGCGGCAGGGCAGTACGATAGTTGTCGTCTACTTTGATCTGGCCACGGCTGTTGGGGACAATGCCCAAATCTTCCAGCCCCATGTTCTGGGTGTTGCCGGTGCGGCCGTTGGCCCACAGCAACACATCCGCCTTGATCCGCTTGCCGGACTTGAAGCTCATCAGCGCACCGTCCGGCAGACCCTCGACCGCTTCGTATTCCTCGTTGTGGCGAATCATTACGCCCTGGTCGCGCAGGTGGTAACTGAGGGCATGAGCGATTTCGTCATCCAGAAACGACAGCAGTTGCGACCGGGTGTCCACCAGGTCTACCTTGCACCCCATGTTACGGAAGATACTGGCGTATTCACAGCCAATCACCCCGGCCCCATAGATGAGAATGGAACGGGGCGTGGTGGACATGCTAAGAAGGGTATCACTGTCGAAGATATGCGGGTGATTAAAATCAATATCGCGGGGCCGGAACGGGTGCGAACCGGAGGCGATGATAAAGGCTTCAGCAGTCAGGACCATCGGTTCGTGCTGCGCGCTGGCGCAGACTTCGAGCGTATGGGAGTCCAGGAATTTGGCATGGCCATGATAGAGCCGAACCCGGTTGCGCTCGTAAAAATCCCGGCGCATGGCGGTCTGGCGGGCAATGACCGATTCGGCGGAACGTAACAAATCGGGATAGGACAGCTTCAGGGCATGGCCGAGCGCGGAGCGGAACACCGGGCTGGTGTTGAACTCCAGCATCCGGTTGATCGCGTGCCGCAGCGCCTTGGAAGGAATCGTACCCCAGTGCGTGCAGCCGCCGCCGACCAGGTGGTGTTTCTCGATAACCGCCACCGACTTTCCGTCTTTGGCGGCTTTCATAGCGGCCCCTTCGCCTCCTGGACCGGTGCCGATTACGATGACATCATAGTTCTGGTCATTCATTGAGTCGCGCTCGTCGGTAGATGCGGCGGAAGGCGTGAGGACGCTCCACCGGCTTTTGGTGGTTGATCCCTTAGTTTAGTCTCCTTGCACAGGCTTTTAACACTGCAATGCAGCCGACCGCACCAATCCTTATCCACGACGACCGGTATTTCCCTCCCGCCGCCAGTAGCGGCGGTTAAGAATGTCAAGTTCAGGTTGCTTGCTCAGTAGGCTTGACCCGATACCACGCCGCATACAACGCCGGCAGAAACAACAAGGTCAGCAGCGTCGCCACCGTCAGGCCGCCCATGATCGCCACCGCCATCGGTCCGAAAAAGGCGCTGCGCGTCAGCGGAATCATCGCCAGGATCGCCGCCGCCGCCGTCAGCATGATCGGCCGGAACCGGCGCACTGTCGCTTCGACAATCGCCTCCCACGCCCCACGCCCCGCTTCCTGATCCTGACGAATCTGATCCACCAGAATCACCGAATTGCGCATGATCATTCCCGACAGCGCGATGGTCCCCAGCATCGCCACAAATCCGAACGGCTTGTTGAACGCCAGCAAAAACGCCGTCACTCCAATCATCCCCAGCGGCGCAGTCAGGACCACCATCGCCGTCAGCGAAAAGCTCTGCAATTGCAGCATCAGCACGGTCAGCACCACCCCGATCAACAGCGGAATGCCCGCCGCGACCGACTGACCGCCTTTGGCGCTCTCTTCGACCGCACCGCCGACTTCCAGGTGATAGCCCAGTGGTAGCGTCGCCCGAATCGCCTCGATGCGTGGCGCCAACCGCCCGACCACTGTTGACGCCTGCGTCCCGCCATACAGCGTCGCCCGCGCCGTCACCGTCGGCAACCGGTTGCGCCGCCAGATCACCCCCTCCTCGAACCCGTATTCCAGTGTCGCCACCTGGGCCAGCGGCACGCTCGGCCCGGTTCGCACCGGCAGCGCCAGATCGGCCAATTGCGACAAGTGCTTTCGTTCCGCGCCCGCGCCGCGCAGCGTGACTTCGATGGTCTCGATGCCCTCGCGGAACTGGGTTAACGTCTGCCCGTTGAGCGTGGTGTTGAGAAAGTCGGCGATGTCGCGCGAGGACAAGCCCACCAGCCGCGCCTTGTCCTGATCCACGGTCAGTCGCACTACTTTCGACGGTTCCTCCCAGTCGAGATGGACGTTGGACAGCGCGCGATCATCGCGCAGCGCCGCCGCCACTTCATGGCCGATGCGGCGCAATTCGCCAATGTCCGGCCCGCTCACCCGGTACTGCACTGGAAAGCCCACCGGCGGGCCATTCTCCAGCCGGGTAACCACCGCGCGCACCCCGGAAGCGTCTTCTGCATAAAGTTGAATCAGCCTGGCGCGCAGGGCTTCGCGCTCGACCGGCCCCCCGGTCAGCACCACGAACTGGGCAAAATGGGTTTGGGTGAGCTGCTGATCGAGCGGCAGGTAGAAGCGCGGACTGCCCGTCCCCAGATAGGCGACATAATTCTCCACTCCCGGCTCCTTGGCCAGCAGCGCCTCCAGCCGTTGTACCGCCCGGTCGGTCGCCACTGAGGACGCGCCCTCGGCCAACCGTAAATCCACCAGCAACTCGGACCGGGTCGAATCGGGAAAAAATTGCTGGGGCACATACCGGAACGCCATGATAGAGCCGACAAACAGGGCGAGGGTTGTGACGATCACCAGCCAGCGATGTCGCACGCAACCGTTCACTACCGCCCGAAACCCACGATAAAACCGCGTGTGATAAATGGCGTACTCATCATGCTGCTCGTGGCCACGGCCCGGATGCACGGTCAGCCAGGCGCCCAGTCGCGGCGAGAACCGCCCGGCCAGCCGCGCCAGCCGCGAGGGTTGATTATTGCGGCGGGCGAAATCGGGCAACAGGTAATAACCCAGATAGGGCACGAACCACACCGCCGCCACCCAGGACACCAGCAAGGCGATGACCGTCACCTGGAACAGCGAACGGGTGTATTCGCCGGTGCTCGACGCCGCCGTGGCGATGGGCAGGAACCCCGCCGCCGTCACCAGGGTGCCGGACAGCATCGGCATGGCGGTGGAGGTGTACGCGAAACTCGCCGCCTTCGCCCGTTCCCAACCCTGTTCCATCTTGGTCGCCATCATCTCCACCGCGATGATGGCGTCGTCCACCAGCAGGCCGAGGGCAACGATCAGTGCGCCCAGCGAAATCTTGTGCAAACCGATGTCGAACAGCCGCATGAACAGAAAGGTAACCGCCAGCACCACCGGAATGATGATCGCCACCACGATGCCGGTGCGCAGCCCCAGGCTCAACAAGCTCACCGCCAGAACAATGGTCACCGCCTCCGCCAGCGCTTTGATAAACTCGTTGACCGAGCGGCGTACTTCCCGGGGTTGATCGGCCACCCGCGCCAGCGTCACCCCCACCGGCAACTGGACCTGAATCCGCGCCACGGCGGCATTCAGCGCCCGACCCAGCGCGATGATGTCGCCGCCGGCGCGCATGGACACCCCCAGCCCCAGCGCCTCCTTGCCCATAAAGCGCATCCGCTCGCGGGGCGGATCAATGTAGCCCCGCTTCACTTCGGCCACATCGCCAAGCCGGAAGCTGCGGTCCCGGACGCGAATCACGGTCGCGCGAATCGCCTCGATATCACTGAACTGGCCGCTCGGTCGCAGATAAATGCGCTCGTCGGCGGTTTCAAAAAAGCCGGCGGCGGCCTCCACGTTTTGCTGCGCCAGCGCGGCGACAATCTCGCTGACCGCCACGCCCAGGGTGGCCAGCTTGGTATTGGACAGATCAAGGTAGACGCGCTCGGCCTGTTCGCCGATGAAGTTGACCTTGGCCACGTTGGGCACCCGCAGCAACTCGCTGCGGATCGCTTCGGCGTAGCGTTTGAGATCGGCGTAGGCTAACCCCTCGCCAATCAGCGCAAAGATGTTGCCGTAGGTATCGCCAAACTCGTCGTTGAAGCTCGGCCCGACCACGCCCTGTGGCAGGGTATAGCGGATGTCGCCGATCTTCTTGCGGACCTGATACCAGATTTCCGGCAGGTTGCGCGCGGGCACTGAACCCTGGACGATGAAAAACACCAGCGACTCGCCGGGCCGGGAATAGCTGCGTATCACATCTACCTCGGCGATTTCCTGCAACTTCTTCTCGATCTTATCGGTGATTTGCTGTTCGACCTCCCGCGCGCTGGCGCCGGGCCAGTCGGTGCGGATCACCATGACCTTGAAGGTGAAGGGCGGATCTTCGGACTGGCCCAGGCGGGTGTAGGAAAGCAGGCCAGTCAGCGTGAGTAAGATGATGATATACAGGGTCAGTGACGAATGCGTCAGGCCCCAGGCCGAGATGTTGAAGCGGCTCATCGGGCGATGTCCAAAGCAATCGGCGCGGCGGCGTCCACCGTCCGCACTACTTCCCCCGGCGTCAGCTTATGGACGCCGGCCACCACCACCCGCTCGCCCGGCGTCACGCCAGCCGCGACCAGCGCGCTCTCTTCCTGCCAGGCCGCTACCTCGACCGGTCGCGGTTCGACCCGGCCCGACGCTGCATCCACCACCCAGACCGCCGACCGCCCGTCCTGCTGCGTCACCGCCGGCAGCGGTAATCGCATCACTTCAGAGACTGCGCCGCTGATCACCACGCTCGCCGTCGCCCCCAGTGGCAACGCCTCGTCGGCGCCGGGCACGGCAATCCGCACCGCGTAGGTGCGCGTCGCCACATCAGCGGCAGGCGCGACTTCGCGCACCTCGCCGGGATAAACCCGTTCCGCCGCTGCCCAGGGCCGCACCTGCGCCGCCCCGCCAACCCGCAGCCCGGCGATCCGGCTTTCCGGGACGTGGATCAACACCTCGCGGGCGCCTGGCTGGGCGATGCGCGCCACTGGCTGACCGGCCGCCACTACTTGCCCCGGTTCCGCCAGGATCGCGGTCACCACCCCGTCCCGATCCGCGGTCAAAGTGGTGTAGCCGGATTGATTGGTCGCCAGATCAGACTGGGCGCGCGCCTGCTGGAGCCGTGAGGTCGCCGCCTCCAGTGCAGAGCGCCGCACGTCCAGCACCGAGTCGCTGATAAAATTTTTCGCCTTGAGGCTCAGTGCGCGGTCGTATTCCGCCTGGGCCAGCGCCAGATCGGTTTCCGCCGCCGCTCGCTGGGCCGCCGCCGCGCGGGCGCTCAGAGCCGCGTCCTGCGGGTCCAGCCGCGCCAGCACTTGCCCGCGTCGCACATTCGCGCCGACATCCACCCGCCGTTCGATCAGCTTGCCGCCAATGCGAAAGCCAAGATCTGCTTCGTGGCGGGCGCGCACATCGCCGTTATAGGCATTGACCGCCGTCGTAGGCGACGACTGCACCGTCTGCACCAGCACCGGCCGGGGCGGCGGCGGCGCTTCTTCGGGTTTGGCGCACGCGCCCAGCCCGACCGCCAGCAGTAACAGCAACCCGCGCTTCATGGCCTCTCCTCCCCCGCGCCGGCGCCGGGACATAACCCCTGGAACAGCAGATCGAAGTAGCATTCCAGAAAGCGGCGGCTATTCAGGGTCGAGGCCGCGCAATGCCTCGCGAACGAATGCCGCCACAGCACCTCGTGCAGCAGCGGCGCGATGACCACGCTGACCGCCATCTCGACATCCAGTGGACGGAACGCCCCCGTCTCGACGCCGCGTCGCAGGGCGGCCCGCACCAGCGCCTGGCCCCGGTCAATCACGGCTTCCTGGTAGTACCGGGCGGCTTCGGGAAAGTTGCCCGCTTCGGCCATCATCAGCTTCTGCACCCCGCCAATCGGGGTCTTGCTGAGTTGGTCCCACCAGTCCAGCAACAGTTCGCGCAGGAAGGCGACCGGATCCGCCGTCTCGCGCGCCAGTAAGGCTTCGCCGCGTTCGAGCACCGGCACCATCCCTTCCTGAATCACCGCCTTGAACAACGCCTCCTTGCTGTCGAAATACAGGTACAACGTCCCTTTCGACACCCCGGCCAGCGCCGCCACATCCTCCAGGCGGGTCGCGGCGAAGCCCTTTTCCACGAACAGCGCCAACGCCGCCGCGGTCAGTTCTGACGGTCGCGCCTCCTTGCGCCGGAGATGTTTAGGACGCGCCGGCAGCGCAACAGCGCCGTCGGGCGCAACGGATGGGCCACTCATGACAAAACCTCGCGATGGTGATCGTTGTTATAATAACTAACTGGTCAGTCAGTATAATGGCTGAGATGCGCCATCCAATGCAAGAACAGCACATAAAAAACCCGCGCCCGGCAGCCGGATTGACACATTGGGAACCCCGCCTTGAGCAGCGTCAATTCAAACAGAACCGATAACCGACGCCGGTTTCGGTGAGAAAATGTTGCGGTCGCGTTGGGTCAACTTCCAATTTTTGGCGCAGATGGCCCATATGGATGCGCAGGTAGTGGCTGCGTTCCACATAGGCCGGACCCCAAACTTCCCGCAACAGTTGCCGATGGGTTAGCACTTTGCCAGGCTGGGCGACCAGCGTAGTGAGTAGTCGAAACTCGATGGGCGTGACGTGAACCGGCTGGCCATTGCGCGTTACCTGCCGACGCTCCAGATCCACGCCCACCTCGCCAAAGGCAATGACGGCGCTGCCGCCTGGCTCGCGCACATGACGCCGGCTTACCGCCCGGACTCGCGCCAATAGTTCCGCCACCCCGAACGGTTTGATCAGATAATCGTCGGCCCCGGCATCCAGCGCCTTAACCTTGTCGTGCTCCTCGACCCGGGCTGACAGCACCAGCACCGGCATCCCGCTCCAGGCGCGCAGATCGCGGATGAAGTCCACGCCGTCGCCATCCGGCAGACCCAGATCGAGAATGATCAAATCCGGCTTGCGCGTGCCGGCTTCCAGCAAGCCACGCCGCAAGGTTTCAGCCTCGTGCACCCGATAGCCTTCCCCCTCCAGCGCAATCCGCACGAAACGCCGGATCGCGTGTTCGTCCTCGACGATCAAAACGGTTAGCGAAGATTCGGACGTGGCGATCATTTCGGCTCCGGATCGGATTCAAGGTCGGTTTCGACGGGCGGCGGCGGTTCCAGCGGCAGCGTGAACGTAAAGCAAGCGCCGCCGCCGGCCCGATTCGCGGCCCGGATTTGGCCGCCGTGGGCTTCGATGATCGCCCGGCAGATCGCCAGCCCAAGACCGACGCCCGGCACCGCCGACTCCACGTGACCCCGGGTGAATTTTTCGAACAGAGCCTGTTCCCGTCCAGCCGGCAAACCCGGCCCTTCGTCCCAGACTTCGACCGTCAGCCAGTCGGTTTCAGCGCGGGCGGTGACGCCGATCACGGTACCCGCTGGCGTGTACTTGGCGGCGTTTTCCAGCAGGTTCACCAGCACCCGCTCGATCAGCACCGCGTCGCAGTTGACCAGCGGGAGTTCCGGATCGAGCGCCAGCCGCAAGGGATGTTCCCGCAGCGGCTGTTCCAGCATCCGCACGGCCGAGCCGACCAGTTCTTCCAGCGACTGCCAGTCCTTGCGCAGCCGGACGCCGCCGGTCTGCAACTTGGCCATGTCCAACAAATTGTCGGCCAGCAGCGCCATCCGCACCGCCTGTTCGCGGATCGCCGTCAACGATTCCTGGTGGGGTGACTCCTCGGCGGCCAGTTCCAGCGCCAGCGTTTCCGCTAATCCAATCAGCGCCGTTAGCGGTGTGCGCAGATCGTGGGACAACGCCGCGAGCAGGGAATTGCGCTGCCGCTCCGCTTCCATTTTCACCAGTGTATCGCGGGCGACCGTGGCGAAATGCACCCGCTCCAGGGCGATGGCGATCAGCGCGGCGAAGGTATCCAGCAGCCGCCGCTGTTCCGGGATCATCAGTAAGCGCCGCTGCTCGGGCGCGACAGCCAGCACCCCGCGCGTGCGCAGCGGGGCCTTGAGCGGCAGGTACAACAGCGACGCGGCGGGCAGAGTGTCGGTGCCAAGGCCGGCTGGATCGTTGCGGTCGAAACACCATTGCGCGATGGCGAGGTCCACTTTTGGCTTGCCGGGCCGCACCGGCGGCGGCTGCAACCGATCCGCGTCGTCCGGCAGCAACAACCGCGCCTTGACCCGGAAACTGGCTTCGACGCAGCGTTCGCTGATTTCGATCACCTGCTCGGCGGCCAGCGCCCCGGACAACTCGCGCGACATCTCGTAGAGGTAGCGGGCGCGCTCCTCGCGGGCGCTGGCTACCTGGGCCTGATAACGGAACCGGGCGGTCAACTGGCCGACGATCAGTCCCACAATCAGCATCACCGCGAAGGTGAGAAGGTATTGCCAGTCGTGGATCACGAGCGAGAAGCGCGGCGGCACGAAGAGGACGTCAAACGCCACCACGTTGACGACCGCCGCCAGCACCGCCGGGCCGCGCCCCCACCGCACCGCCACGCCGACCACCGCCAGCAAAAACAGCATGACGATGTTGGCCAAGTCGAAATGGGGCAGCAGCGGGGTCGCCGCCAGCGCCGTGCCCAGGCAGACCAGCAGCGTCGCGCCGTAGCGTTGCGCTGTGGCCGGCAGCACGGTTCGCTCTTCGTCTTCGGCCTTGGCGGTCGGGCTGATGGAACGCCGGGGCAAGTCCTCTTGCGCCAGCGCCAGCAAATCGAGATCCGGGGCCAGTCGAGCCAGTCGCCCAGCGAGCGGTTGTCGGAACCCACGCCAGCGGCCCGGTCGGCTGCGACCGACGACCACCCAGCCCAAACCGTGTTGGCGCGCATATTCGGTGATGGCCAAGGCGATATCGGCGGCGGCCTGGGTGGCGGTGCGCGCGCCGAGATCCTGGGCCAGCTTGAGGGTGGCGAGAATCGCCCGCCGGTGGGCCTCGGGCAGACGTTGCAGCGCCGGCGTTTCCACGTACAGGGCGTGCCATTCGCTATCCAATTTGCCGGCCAGCCGGCTGGCGGCGCGCACCAGCGCATCCGCTCCGGCGCCGGGACCGACGCACACCAGCAATGCCTCGCGGCGGGGTGGCGGTATGCCGCCGTCTCTCCGCTGGTAGCTCTGCATCTCGTCGTCCACCCGGTCGGCGGTGCGCCGCAGCGCTAACTCGCGCAGGGCGATCAGATTACCCTTGCGAAAGAAGTTCTGAATCGCACGCTCGGCCTGATCCGGCAGGTAAACCTTGCCTTCCTTGAGCCGTTGCAGCAGTTCGTCGGGCGGCAGATCAACCAGCACCACCTCATCAGCCTGGTCGAACACCCGGTCGGTGACCGTTTCCCAGACCCGGATGCCGGTGATGCCGCCGACTACGTCATTGAGGCTTTCCAGATGCTGCACGTTGACCGTGGTCAGAACGTCAATGCCCGCTTCGAGCAGTTCTTCGACATCCTGCCAGCGCTTCGGATGGCGGCAACCGGGCGCGTTGCTGTGCGCCAGCTCGTCCACCAGGATCAGCGCCGGCCGCCGCGCCAGGGCGCCGTCGAGATCGAACTCCCGCAGCACCCGCTCCCGATAGGGAATTTCCTTGCGTGGCAGCACTTCCAGGCCATCGAGCAACGCAGCGGTTTCCGGGCGACCGTGGGTTTCGACCAGGCCCACCACGACATCCAATCCCTGTTCGCGCCACTGGCGGGCGGCCAGTAGCATGGCGTAGGTTTTCCCGACGCCCGCCGAAGCCCCGAAAAAGATTTTCAGTTTGCCGCGCCGGGCGCGCGCTTCTTCTTCGCGGATGCGGGTCAGCAGTTGGTCGGGGTCTGGACGCTGGTCGTCGGTCATTGGAGGCTACGCTTCGCTCGATCAAAGTTCCGTGGAGGTAATCCCTGCCCGAACGGCGAACTTGACCAGTTCGGCCAAATTATCAATGCCGAGTTTCAGCATGATGCGGCTGCGATAAGTTTCGACCGTCTTGGCGCTGATATCGAGCACCTCGGCGATTTCCTTGGTGCGCCTGCCTTCGGCCAACAGCCGCAGCACTTCAATTTCGCGCTCGCTCAAGACCCGCTTGTCCAGTTCGGCGCTGCGCCCTGGGATCGGAACGCCGCGCTGGATCACAACCGGACTGACGAATCGCTCCCCACGCAGCGCGGCCTGAATGGCATCAACCAACTCGCCGATGGCTTCGTTTTTCAGAACATAAGCCGATGCCCCGGCTTTGAACATGAGTTCCTGATAATGAACATCGCTATACATGGACAGCGCCACGATGCGGGTGT
>ERZ1645187.3656-NODE-3656-length-12825-cov-18.249021_pt1 | contig 12825 bp, 10 predicted proteins | sample MGYA00575352_ERZ1645187 | MGnify/ENA primary metagenome ERZ1645187 (study PRJEB40837, sample SAMN11349314) | freshwater sediment metagenome | isolation source: river sediment | host: Sediment | place: India: Wazaribad , New Delhi | collected 2017-02-21 ... | reverse complement strand
AAAAGACAACGACAACATCGTCACCGTTACGATGGATATGCAGGGCCGAAGTGCCAATGTCATCAACGAAGAGTTTGGTAAACGCTGGCTCGAAATGATAGAGCGCCTGGAAAAGGAAAAAGCGGAAATCGCAGGGGTGGTTTTAACCTCCGCAAAATCCACTTTCTTCGCAGGTGCGGATATTGACAATCTGTACAAACAAACCAACGCGCAGGAAATTTTCGATATGTGCGAAGGACTGAAAAAGCAATTGCGCCGACTGGAAACATTAGGAAAACCGGTCGTTGCAGCCCTCAACGGTGCAGCCCTTGGCGGCGGCCTGGAGATTGCCCTCGCGTGTCATTATCGCATCGCGCTGAATAATCCGAAAGCACAGTTCGGCTTGCCGGAAGTGGGTTTAGGTTTGTTGCCGGGCGGCGGCGGTATCGTGCGTTTAACCCGCATGATTGGTCTGCAACCTGCATTGCCACTGCTCACCGAAGGTAAACGTCTGAAAGTAAAAGACGCGCTGAGCAATGGACTTATCAATGAAATTGCGGAAACGCCGGAAGATATGATCGCGAAAGCAAAAGCATGGATTAAAGCGAATCCGAAAGCCATCAATCCTTGGGATGACAAAGGCTTTAAATTCCCGGGTGGCGACGCGAAAAATCCGAAAGTAGCCAGCATGATTCCGATTGTACCGGCTATGACAAAGAAAAAAACGCATGGCAATTATCCTGCGGTGGAAGCCATCATCAACACAGCCGTGGAAGGCTCTGTAGTGGATTTTGAAACGGCGTGCAGAATTGAGTCTCGCTACTTCACATCACTGGCAGTTGGTCAGGTTTCCAAAAATATGATTACCGCGTTCTGGTACAACCTGAATGCCATCAATGCGGGTGGGTCCAGACCGAAAGGATTTGATAAATACACTACGAAAAAAGTAGGTGTACTCGGTGCCGGTATGATGGGCGCCGGAATCGCGTATGTGTCGGCATTGTCCGGTATGGAAGTGGTGCTGAAAGATGTGTCCGTAGAAGCTGCGGAAAAGGGAAAATCCTATTCCGAAGGACTGCTGAAAAAGAGCGTGTCCAAAGGCAAAATGACCAAAGAAAAAGCGGAAGACATACTGTCGAGAATCAAGGCTACCGATAAACCGGAATTTGAAGGCTGCGACCTCATCATCGAAGCAGTGTTTGAAGACAGAGCGCTGAAAGCCAAAGTGACACAGGAAGCGGAAGCGGCCATGTTGCCGGAAGGAACCTTTGCGTCCAACACATCCACGCTGCCGATTACAGGCCTGGCGGAAGCATCTGCACGTCCGAAGCAATTCATCGGTCTGCACTTCTTCTCGCCGGTAGATAAAATGCCACTGGTAGAAATCATCTGCGGAAAAGAAACCGACGATGCCACCTTGGCGAAAGCATTCGACTATGTATTGCAAATCAAGAAAACGCCGATTGTGGTGAACGACAGTCGCGGTTTCTATACCTCCCGAGTATTCTCTACATATGTGATGGAAGGCATCGCAATGCTGGGCGAAGGTCAACATCCGAAATCCATTGAAAATGCGGGACTGAAAGCAGGTATGCCGGTGGGACCATTAGCATTGACGGATGAAGTGAGCATGAAGCTGATGGATCATATCCGCAAACAAACGGAGAAAGATCTGGCGGCAGAAGGCAAAACAGCACCGCACCATCCTGGTTTCGCCGTGTGCGAGAAATTGCTGGCGGTGAACCGTCCGGGCAAAGCGGCAGGTGCAGGCTTCTACGAATATCCGCAGGGAGGCACCAAATATCTGTGGCCGGAACTGACCAATATGTTCCCGCAACAAACGCCGTTAGAACAGCAGGAAATGATTGACCGTATGCTGATTGTACAGGCACTCGACACGGTACGTTGTCTGGAAGAAGGCGTACTGCGCTCCGTGGCGGACGCCAACATCGGTTCCATCTTCGGCTGGGGTTTCTCTCCGTTCAATGGCGGTACGCTGCAATATATCAATGGCGCCGGACTGAAAAACGTGATAGAGAAAGCCAAAGCGCTGGAAGCCAAATACGGCGAACGTTTTGCCGTGCCGAAACTGCTGCAGGACAAAGCCGATAAAGGCGAGTTGTTTGTAGATTAATCTCCTGCCACGATGTTCGTGGCTGGATTATGGGATAAGTAAAAAGACCGGACAAGATGTTCGGTCTTTTTTATTTCTGCAGTGTTTCTTACAGATAGAATTCGTAAATTAGTAGTAGAAAACAGAGCGTTTTTTAAAATTAAGTGGGATGAGTATTTTGGCGATAACAAAATCTAATAATGCTGTCAAAGTTTGGTTTGATGATTTCAAACTCTTTGTACTATTAGAAGACGGGAGGGAAATTGCCATTCCATTAGCATGGTTCCCACGTTTGAGAGATGCATCAAAAGAACAATTAAATAACTGGCGTTTGATAGGCGATGGTGAAGGAATTCATTGGGAAGATCTGGATGAAGATATCAGTGTGGAACTTTTGCTGAATTAATTCAGTTTTTGTTGATGTATAGATATCTTTAATCTCCTGCCACGATGTTCGTGGCTGGATTATGGGATAAGTAAAAAGACCGGACAAGATGTTCGGTCTTTTTTTTTACATTTATACGAATGAAAAATAAAAAAGTCGAAGCATTAATTTATTTCCTACTGGCTGTTTTACTGGCAGGCTTAGCCTGTTTTTTGTATGTGGAGTTTGAGCCTGCAGGAAATACTGCTGAGTTTTCCATTCTTAATACATTAAGTTGGATAGGACAGCGAACAGGAAAGATGCCGATTGTATTTGGGGTGCTTTTTGTTGCTGTTTATTACTTTTTCAAAAGCATACAAACGCAGCGAAGAAATAATAGTTGATTACTACACTTATTATTCAGTGCTGCTCAATACCGACAGTTTGTGTGTTTTTTTTGTAAAGTATCTTACCTGATACGGTCAATACTAAATCAGCATATTTTATAATTCCGTTTGTTTTAAACTTGTTTATTAAGTATCAGTTTTTAAAATCGTAAACGATATGCTTATTTTTTCAGAATAAGATAGTCGCAAAAAAGTATCTTTAGGTTTATGAAAAGCCGTACACTGTTAATTCTAATTGCCTTTTTTTTATTGGGCTTTTCTTCATCCGGTTCATTGGATACAGTGTTGGAAAATGCATATCGCCATGAAATAGATACGGATTTTGAAGCGGCTTCCAAAGTCTTGGAAAGCTACAAAAAGTCTGTACACAGCTCTTCTCCGGAAGTAATAGTTATAGATAATTATTTAGCCTATTACAGCTATTTGAATAGTGGCAGCAAGGATATCAAAATGCTGGATGCCGCTTTGCAGAAAATGCAGGCACTATCTGATAGAAATGCGTATGAGAGTAATTTATTAGTGAAACTTTATGCAGCAAAATATTTACATACAGCCTACAACGGCGGCACCTGGAATGAATCACTGGCAATAGCGATGGAAGGGTATTCGCTGAAGGATTTTGAACAGGCCATGACTGAAACAAAGACGGATTATTTGTACGACTTAGGATATTTATATGACAAAGCAGGTAACTCTTTTGAAGGTATTAAATTCTTTAAAAAATCATTGGATTTGTATGTCAAACAATTTGGTGAAGTCAATAATGAAGTAGCGCTGAATTATAATAATCTGGCTTTTGCATACACGAATGTATATAATCAGAGAAATACGATAGCCTACTATGAGAAGGCCGCCGGAATTTGGGAGCAAGTGTACGAGCATGCTATTGATAAAAAAGGCTATTTAATAACAGTGTATAATAATCTTACCTACCAATACATAAAATACGGCGATTATGAAAAGGCTAAATGGGCAAATGATAAATTGAAATACCATTTTTTTAAAAAATTCAATACATCAGAGAAATCAGACAGTGAACAGTATTTAAAGCATAAACTAACTTACATCCTGAATAATGTCAGAATTCACTTAATCTCCAATGAGCCCGAAAAAGCGGAGAAACTGGTGGAAGAGATTTTAAAGGATAAAAATATACCATTCTCACTTAAAGAGAATTTGCGTTATCTGATTGGAAGCATTCAGGAGATTGCAAACTATTATTACGAAGAAAAAAAATTTACGGAAGTTATTGCTGTATGTAGCAGGGCGATAGCAATTGCAAAGCAATACAATAATCAGGATTTTTTACAGGATTTGAATACCCAAATTGCTTTAGCGTATGCAGCCATTCAGCAACCCGAAAAAGCCTTGCATTATATTGAACTTGCTCAGGGAAATACAGTAGCTACTAATTTTACTTTCAATAAGTATAATATACCAATAGTAAAAGCAGGCATCTTAGCAGATATTAATAAAAATTCAGAAGCTATCATTTTGGTGAATAGTAGTATCGAACAATTGGTTTTTGAATTAACTAAAAATAAAAAATCAATTCATGCTATTCAATTTAGTGATGTGAAAGATTTGGTTTCATCGCATTTTATCGGATTGTTTATTAAAAGCGGTCAGCTCTATTTTAATGAATATAAACGCACACATGACAATAAATTTTTAACTACTTCCTTTAATTTATACTCCATTAGTGCAGCCTTGTTTAAAGATTATTACCTGAAAGGTGAGTATAATGAAGAACTCAATAATTATCAGTCGGACATAACAGAAGGGTTGCTGAATATTTCAGCTTTGATGTCAATCACCTTGAAGGATAAGATTTCATTACTAAACACCATCGAGCGAAATGCTTCACAACACTTGCTGAAAGAATTTTTAAGGAAAATACATTACAGCGATAATAAAAATAATCAACTCGTACTCGAAATAAAAGACTTAAAGGATGAGTTGGCGTTTTATAAAAACCAGCAACCTGCTATTGGTAAAGATGTTGTTCAAAATAAAGCGAAAACAGCTGCCATAGAAAAACGCATCAGTGAGTTGATGCATAAAACCAGCAAGACATATCAGGAATTGGAGAAAACCTCTGTGCAAAATTTCGATATACAACAGGTGATGCAATCTATTGCAAAAGATGAAGTGATTATAAAATATTACACTTTGTCAAATGATGTATTCGGCGTGTTTCTTCGTTCGGATGATATAGAGATAGTGAAACTCGGGAAGACTGCACAAATAAAGCAACAGGTAGAAATATTGCTGTCTTCTATTAAGTCCATTCAAGAGGATTATGTAGCTTCTGCTGCCGTGTTGTTTGAAAACCTTGCACTGGCTACATCTTCAGAAAAACTGATTGTCATACCGGATGGATTTTTAAATTATTTGCCATTTGAATTGTTATATGACAACGATAAATCAGCGTTTTTAATGCAACAGCAGGTGTTGTCCTACGATTATTCGCTGCCAATATGGTTGTTTAACAGGAGTAATTCCATTAAGGTAGAAAACAACAAGTTGATCGCATTTTCACCGGATTATAATTATCATTCTGATAACGAAAAACGAGTTCGATTGTCAGATTTGAAATTTGCAAAAAAAGAAGCGAAAGAAGTAGCCGCATTGTTTAAAGGAACATGCTATTCTAACAAGGCAGCTACCAAACAACAGTTTTTAAATGCTATTGATGAATACGGATTATTCCATTTTTCTATGCATTCTTTGTTGAACGAATCTGATTTTAATCAGTCATGTCTGGTGTTTGCTAATGATGAAAAGCTGTATTTCTCGGAGTTGTATGGAATGGATTTTCCTGCAAAGATGGCGGTGCTGAGTGCCTGCGACGCAGGGAATGGAACATTAAAATCCGGAGAAGGCGTAATGAGCATTTCGAGAGCATTAGCATATGCAGGTGTGCAATCGTCAGTATATAGTCTGTGGCAGGTGCCTGACAGGGAAACCGCAGAAATTATGGTGTTGTTCTATGAACACCTCAAAAAAGGTCAATCAAAAGATGAAGCATTGTCCAATGCTAAAAGAATTTTTGTGAAGAAAAATCCGTTGAAACAACATCCGTATTATTGGGCAGGATTCGTGGTGAATGGAAATATGTCGCCGATAGTTACAGAAAATACATGGTGGATGTATATTTTATTAACTGCAATCTTGCTTCTATTGTTTTTTATTTTGCGTAAGAGAAAGTCAATCCAATTCCTTTAATAATCGCTGAGCAGTTTCTTGCTGCGGATTTTTTTCTGAGGACAGTTGTTTTAATATTTTAGTGGCGGCTGTTGTGTTATTCAGTTTTAAATAACACAGTGCTTTATACCATTGGACATAGTAACTGAATCGACTTTCCTTATGAGTGTTAATAGAATCGAATAATTTTATCGCTTCTTTGTGTTTATTGCTTTCCATCAAAGACAGCGCAGCGTAAAAAATTGCATATTCTTCTTTTTCAGTAGCATATATTTCAGAAAATATGACAGCAGATTTTTTATAATTGCCATTGTCATAAGCATAAAATGCCTGCGATTGCAGGTCGTTCTTTGTTTCACTTCTTATGGTGGGGGCAATGACATTTGGATAGGTTTGGTAATAGGAACTATACAGCGCATTGGAATCCGGCAATTGTGTGAGGTACCAGTAACTGCTTACCAATATCATTGCCACGGAAGCAGCAGCTGCCCATTTCGCAAAATGTGTAGTTGTCTTTTTCTCTGTTTCAAAAGATTGCAATGTTGCTTTCAGTTGCTTCCTTTTGTTTAGCTTAATTGCTTTTTTTACATTTTCCTGATATCGTACATCCTCAGCAAATTCTATATCCGTTTCCAGAAGATGCTGAAAAGTTTTTTTTTCTGCTTCCGTAAGTTTCCCTTCAAAATAGAGAGATATTAATTCTTCTTTTTCCATCTGCTTACGCTTTAATGAGCTCCTTTAATTGCTTCAGACATCTCGATTTTTGGCTTTTCAAAACATCTTTACTGGTGTAGCCAAGTTGTTCCTGTATTTCATCGAGTTTTTTTTCTTCGTAATAAAATAATAGCAATACTTTTTTGCATTGTTCACCTAATTTATCCAACCCTTTTTGCAGTAGTCTTACCTGTGAATCAATATCATCTTCACTATATAAGTCGTCTTCCACCTCAATCGATTCCAGATCATCTGCAATATGTATTTGTTCGTTTTTCTTGAATTTTTGAAATATCATGAACTTTCCTATCCCGAACAAATAAGTTGACAGACTGCTTTTTATTTCATCAACTTTGCCACTTTTTACGTTTTCTATCAATGCTATAAATGCATCCTGATAAATATCTATGGTGTCTTGCTCACTTATATTGTAACGCTTTGCGAAGAGTATAAAACTTTTCTTATAATCGTTATAAACAGTCCGAATTGTTTTTTCGTCATTTCTTTTCAATAAATCAATAATCGAATTGGTCGCACTCATTAGTTAACAATTTTCCGGAAAGTAAACAAAGCTAATTATTTTTTACCGGATGTTTACTTTTTTGAATTTTGTACACTAATGGTAAAACCTTATGCATATGAAAAGCACTTACTTTGTTTTATTTTTTCTTTTTGTTTCATTCAGCGTAAATGCACAAAACACTACCGGCGATAGAATTCTTCAGAATGCCAAAGATAAAACCTATCAGAAAGGCGAAGACCTGAGTAATGAAGTAATAGATAAGACGCTGGATAAAATGGAAGAAGGTGTTAAAAGTGTATTTAAGAAGAAAGATAAAAAAGATAAAAACACTAGCGTCGCTACGAATCAGGAAACGATGGAGTCTAGCACTTCGGAAAGCGGTAACATGACGGATTCCAAGGATGTCGGCAATAGTGATGAAAGCACAACTGTAGTCACTACGGCTTCTAAGCCTGTAAAGTCTACCTCAAAATTTGATTTTGTACCCGGTGAAAAAGTATTGTATTTTGATAATTTCGAAAGATTAGAAACCGGCGACTTTCCGGCTGAATTTAATACCAATGCAAGTGGCGAAATTGTAAGCCTGGATGACAAAACAGGCAAGTGGCTGAACATGACCAAAAATGGCGCTTTTGTTCCGGATAACATCAAGCAACTACCGGAAAATTTTACGTTAGAATTTGAGGTTGGGATAAATACAGATCCAACAAATAACTATCCTGGTTTTGGGATGACATTTTCAACAGAACCGGATGAACTAATGAAAGAGCGTTTCTTTTCCGGTGGTACGTCAATAGTGTATCTGCATCCAAGTGCCCAATTGCTCAATGTTCAGGTAGTGCCTTCAGCAGGAAGCGAAATCAACAACGAAATTAAAATGCCGCAGTGGAATATTAGCGACAAGAACTTTGCAAAAGTTTCTGTATGGCGACAAAAAGGAAGATTAAGAGTGTACGTGAATGAAGATAAGTTAGTAGATATGCCGCGTTTTTTTACAGAAAATAAAACTTATGATTTTGCTTTTTTCAGAAGCTTCTTTGATGAGTGTGAGGTTTATTTAACCAATATTCGTTATGCAGTTGCCGGCGAAGACAAAAGAAACAAACTTATCACCGAAGGTAAATTCGTCACTACCGGTATTACATTCGATGTAAACAGCGATAATATCAAGCCGGAAAGCGGAATTGTGTTAAAAGACATCGCAACAACCCTACAGGAAAATCCAACAGTACGTGTTAAAATTATTGGCCATACAGACAGCGACGGCACCGATGCAGCTAATTTATTACTGTCTCAAAAAAGAGCAGCTGCCGTTAAGTCTGCATTGGTGAATTTCTATGGCATTGATGCTTCCAGAATGGAAACCATTGGAAAAGGTGAAAGCGAACCCTTAAATAAAAATACCAATGCCACCGAAAAGGCACAAAATAGGAGAGTAGAATTTATAAAACTGTAACTAGCCAAAATACTCAAACATGAAAAAAATAATTTTATTACTATTTGCGTTCTTATCCGTAAATGTCAATGCACAGTCATTTTCAGATGGTATCTATAATACTTCTTTCGGAAAAATATCACTGACATTTGAAACCGGTTATGAATATCCAAATGCTGGAATAGTATATGGCGATTATAAAGACAATGGAACTTTAACAGGTTCAACTCAAAACAATGCCGTAGAGTTGCAAGGTAGTTTTCACAATGGTGCTGCCGAAGGTAAGTTTATATTTCTATGTCCAGGAAACAAGACCAGTTTTTTTGATCAAGGTATAAACAGTTTCAACGGATTTTGGGGCTATGGTACAGATAATAAGTATTCAGATAATCCAAACTACAAATGGAATGTGCTTTCCAAAATCAGTGGAAGAGAAACTATACAAAATATCACCAACGTTTGGAGTGGAAAATGGAATACAACGGATGGCAATCTCATTTTGCTACAAGTTGGAAATAAAGTGACTGGCACCTACAAAGGCATTGGAACTATAGATGCCGTATACTATAAAGAATCAAGAAAACTAAAAGGAAAATTTATTAATAGCTCGACACAGCAAGCCGGTTATTTTGAATTTACTTTTAATGGAAACACGTTTACAGGAAAGTGGGGTTGGACTAAGGCATTGGCAGATGGTGAATGGAACGGAACTAAGCATGTGAAAAACAACAAAGAGTTGCCAAAGCTTGGCAGCAATACCACTGCACCACCAGCCACTACTACTACTACACCAAATCAATTGGTGACTAATTTGAAAAAATCCAGTGATGTGACCTATGAATGTCAGTTAGATTATTTAAGAGGCGGTTATTCGCAGGATATATATGGTATTGGTTGGATACGACTCTTTATCAAGAATAAAAACACAGGTAAGGTGGATATGGTTAAGCCACATTTGTTTAATTATTTAGATAAACATGGAAGAGTGTTTGAAATACCAAAAGAAAAAGCAGTCAATAATGCAATTAAATCTTTGATGCCAGCACCCATCAGGTTTAAGTTTAATCCTAATGATTATGGGTACAATTCACTCGATGAAATGAAAGGAGAAGCTTACTTTGAATTTATTTTCGAAGTTAAAATAGATGGCATATTAAGTGACGAAATTGCCGGTAAAAAATCTGTTAGAACATACATAGAAAATGCTAACATTAGAAGAAGAGATTTGAGTGAAACCATATTGTTATCAGCAGAACCTGGATTCTTTGAAATAGAATATGGTGATGAAGATTATGGAATTTATTACAGTGTAAAAAAAGTAAATTAAAACTATGAAAACAACTAAAACAATTTTATTCGCAGCAATGCTTGTATTTACATTATTTACAGCATGCAAAAAAGAAGACAACTCCACCACCGGGCCAAATGCAACCATTATTATTAATACAGATGAAGGTGCTAGCTTTGAAGCAATTGCTTTAGATAACAAAGAAAAATTATCTGGCGCATCTGTTGTGTTAGGTAATGGCCAGTTATTAAATAATTCCTTTTACCGCCAATTTACTGTGGGAACTAATAAAGGTGATCTTACATTTAGATTCAGTTTCCCATCTAGTATGATCGGTAAAGCAGAAGCAAATATGTACAAAGAACACACGCTCTATGAGTATACGCTTTCGTTACAGGAAACAGGTAATTTAACAGACGTTGTAGCTGAAAGCTATTTTTCGGGTTCATCCACTTTCTTTTATGATGATAATGCAGAAGGTAAAATCATACTCAGAGGAAATTATACATACGCCGGAATAAAATACAGTGTGTTTGGTGAAGTTGATATGATTGTAACTGGCAAAGACAATAAAAATTATACCATTAAAGGCGTATTCTGGAAAAAATAAAAATAAAACTATGAAAAACTTATTATTTATTCTCTTTGCAATTTTAATTTTTGCAGCATGTAACCTCAGAGAAAAGGCTGCAGATGCCGCAACTAAAGGTGTCGAGCAATTAATAGAATCGAAAACAGGTACGGAAGTTGATTTGCCGAATACAGATGCGATGGAAAATAACGCAGGGTTTGTAAACTACCAATCGGAGCGAAAAATCTATTTGTCAGGTGATGAAAGAATGCAGGCAACAGCCTTGTTTCAAAAAGATAAAGATGGATTGGCAATCGCTTTGCAATTAGTGGGTGAGGATGGAAGATCATTTATGGCTACCATACATCACATTCCGGAAGATTTTGCTTTGCCACTAAAAGCAAAATTTGCAGTAAGCAATCAATATGATGGTGTCAATCCGGTAGCCACCGTTATGTTTATGGGTATTAACGAAAATGGCGTGCAATCATCAGAAATGCCTTTTGAAGGTGAAATGATAATATCACAACTATCTGAGACACAAATTGCATTTGAAATCGACGCAAAAGGAAGCGATGCAACAGATGCCAATTCTCCAAGTAATTGGAAAAAAATCACCGGCAAAGGTAAACTGGTGCAGCCAATAATCGTAAGTCAGGGAATAGATAAAATCAATGTTTTAAAATAATAGTACTATGATAAAAATATTTTCAGTGTGTGTAACAGTTTTGCTGTTGACCACTTCATGCAATGGCAATAAAAACGAACAAAAAGATTCATTAGAATCTGATTTGAATAACGTTATCAATGAGCACGCAAAAGTTGCGGATGATTTCAGCGGTAAATTGGATGAACTTTTAACATTGGAAATGGCAGCAGCTATCAGTGGATATCCGGCAGCTGAAGCGAAGAAAAGTCCGGATTCTGATGAGGAAAAAAAGATAAATAAAATTTCTGTTTCATACACTTGGAAAAAAACCAATCGCATGAAAGAGGTAGAAGTGCTGGGCAGAAAGATGGATGTACCTAGGCCAGATGTTGTGGAACTTAGTTGGGTGAAAAATAACACATTAGAAGGGTTTAAAAAAGAAAATCATAATCCAACGGCAGATGAACTTGCACAAACAAATGTTGAAATCGATAAAAAGGCAGCAGAACTGAATCAGCAAGGAAAAGCATCTAAAGAGACTACTGACAAAGCAGCAGAAATAGGTAAAGATGCTATGAAAAATTTTAGTGTAGAAGAAGTTGCCGGCGTTGGTGATTACGCAGTTTTTACAAACACAAAATTTGCAGGTGTGCCGGTTCGGGAGTTAAAAGTTTTTTACAACGGACTTTCATTTACACTCTTGGTGGATTTATCCGATGACGCTACAATAAATGACGAAAAAGCTATTGCATTAGCAAAACAAATCATCAAAGAAAAACTGCAATAATGAAGAGCTTAAAAATTTTATTGATTTGTTTCTACTTTAGTGCTTGTCAAAATCCGCAACAAAATAAAAATAGTCAAGATGAGGTAAGTAATATACAGTTACAGTCTGATTCTTTAATTAATGGTAATACACCAAATGATACGGTAAATTCATTGCAACATGTATCTAATCCAATTGCCTATTTTGATAAAGCACTTACGTTTCAATACGAAAAAAATAGCATTAAAAATGAACTTTGGTTTTATGTAAATGAAGCCACGCAACAGATTTTATATGTGCCTGAAGATGACATGATACAAGCGGTAATTTCTTATCCAGATGGAAGCTACATCATTTATGCAACCGACGAAAATGGCAGGAAAATCAGAATAAGACAACAGGTAGATGCTGTTTTAACGAATGGCGATTTCAGTAAATTACTAAAAGCGTTGCCGGAAAATAATACAATTATATCGCAGAAAAACATACAGCAGGCAGACATAAAAACACTGGGTTATATCTTGCATTTCCAAAAATCAAATGAAAGCGAAATGCTCAATATCACTAATCAAATTCCAATTAACAGCTATCAGCTATACGGCTTTTCAAAATTAGATGGAGATGCAAAACTTCCACTAAATTTAGATTATACTAATGTCGTAAAAAACAATCAGCTCGTCACACATATTGATGGCGCATACTTTAATCTGCAACTACTCAATTACGGGCCTAATCTATACGAAGTTAATATAGGCGAATATCAATAGCTGTTTTATTCTTCTGCTTTAAATTGTTCTGAAATAATTGAC
>ERZ1645187.3655-NODE-3655-length-12827-cov-9.349436_pt1 | contig 12827 bp, 9 predicted proteins | sample MGYA00575352_ERZ1645187 | MGnify/ENA primary metagenome ERZ1645187 (study PRJEB40837, sample SAMN11349314) | freshwater sediment metagenome | isolation source: river sediment | host: Sediment | place: India: Wazaribad , New Delhi | collected 2017-02-21 ... | reverse complement strand
GTAGCCGGAGTTAGGCGTCGCCCCTCACGCAGGGGCGTGGATCGAAACTCGGCCGGCAGCAGCGGGCGCGCGAGCTTGGCGGTCGCCCCTCACGCAGGGGCGTGGATCGAAACGCGGATGTCGCAAAGGAGTACGGCGGGGGGCGCGGTCGCCCCTCACGCAGGGGCGTGGATCGAAACGCGCAGCGGTGGAGCCTCGAACTGATCGGCCGGAGGTCGCCCCTCACGCAGGGGCGTGGATCGAAACGGCCTGCTCGCCGCCGGCGCGGCGACGGCCTGCTGTCGCCCCTCACGCAGGGGCGTGGATCGAAACCGCGCCTCGCCGCCGCGCATCTCGACGCGGGCGGGTCGCCCCTCACGCAGGGGCGTGGATCGAAACCCGGTCTGCCGCGCACCCGACGCAATGTCGACCGTCGCCCCTCACGCAGGGGCGTGGATCGAAACGAGGCGTTGGTGGGTCGCGAGATCGCCGCGTGGAAGTCGCCCCTCACGCAGGGGCGTGGATCGAAACTTAGCGCCGCGAGGTGTTGGGCCAGACGACGCGGGTCGCCCCTCACGCAGGGGCGTGGATCGAAACTACCTTGAGACGCGCGACATCCGCTATGGCCGCTCGTCGCCCCTCACGCAGGGGCGTGGATCGAAACGAGGCGGCCGGCCTCGGCGGCAAGGATCGCCAGCGTCGCCCCTCACGCAGGGGCGTGGATCGAAACTCGGCGAGGCGGCGGGTGGCGTCCAACGCGGCCGTCGCCCCTCACGCAGGGGCGTGGATCGAAACCAGCATCTCGGCGGGCTTGACCTGTTCGATCGGGTCGCCCCTCACGCAGGGGCGTGGATCGAAACTTCGACGTGGCGGGCCTGGCGTCCGTGGGCGCCGGTCGCCCCTCACGCAGGGGCGTGGATCGAAACTCCGCCGAACGGCTGGGGCTGCAAATGCTGGGTCAGTCGCCCCTCACGCAGGGGCGTGGATCGAAACTTCAGGGTCTGCGAGCCCTCATGGGTCCGCGTCTTGTCGCCCCTCACGCAGGGGCGTGGATCGAAACGGGTCCGAGACGGCCGACCGCGTCGCGCCGGGCGTCGCCCCTCACGCAGGGGCGTGGATCGAAACGCGTAGCGCGAGGCGAGCACGTTCCAGTCGGAAGTCGCCCCTCACGCAGGGGCGTGGATCGAAACGGCGGCTATGGTCCCGTCGCGCCGTTCGTCTCGAGTCGCCCCTCACGCAGGGGCGTGGATCGAAACGCGATGGCCGGCGCGGACGGCGCGGGCGCGCCGCGTCGCCCCTCACGCAGGGGCGTGGATCGAAACTCATTGGCGCGTCTCGGCGCGGAGGACCTGCGCGGTCGCCCCTCACGCAGGGGCGTGGATCGAAACACCGGGCCGCCATGGGCGCGCGGCGCCGGCTTGGTCGCCCCTCACGCAGGGGCGTGGATCGAAACACGCTCGCCTTGACGATGTCGTTGGCCGCGAACTGTCGCCCCTCACGCAGGGGCGTGGATCGAAACTGCGGCGCGGTCTGGCCCTTGATGCGCGCCACCGGTCGCCCCTCACGCAGGGGCGTGGATCGAAACGCCGACGCGACCGCCAAGAAGCTCGGCGTCGACGTCGCCCCTCACGCAGGGGCGTGGATCGAAACGCCGCCTCCTACGCGCAATCGGCGATCCGCAAGGCGTCGCCCCTCACGCAGGGGCGTGGATCGAAACGCCGCGAAACGCGCCGGCGTCGCGCTGCCCACGGGTCGCCCCTCACGCAGGGGCGTGGATCGAAACGAGGTGACCGTCGATGTCGACGCGGACGACATCGAGTCGCCCCTCACGCAGGGGCGTGGATCGAAACATGGGCAACAAGCTCGTCTACGGCACGGACGGGCGTCGCCCCTCACGCAGGGGCGTGGATCGAAACGAGGCGGTGGCGCAGGCGCGCTCGCTGGAGCAGCGTCGCCCCTCACGCAGGGGCGTGGATCGAAACTGGCTGCTGGCGACGCTCCGCACCATGCGGCGCGGTCGCCCCTCACGCAGGGGCGTGGATCGAAACACGGCAACGCCTTGACGAACACCGAACGGCTGTTGTCGCCCCTCACGCAGGGGCGTGGATCGAAACTTGGGCTGGCGGTCATCCTTATCGCCGGGGGCAGTCGCCCCTCACGCAGGGGCGTGGATCGAAACCGCCACTAACACCTCTACAACACAGCCCCACTACGTCGCCCCTCACGCAGGGGCGTGGATCGAAACTTTTGCGATCATATAAACGTGCTTTTCCGGCAGAGTCGCCCCTCACGCAGGGGCGTGGATCGAAACAGCGTGTTTATGAGTATCTGGCAAAGAAACCGTGTCGCCCCTCACGCAGGGGCGTGGATCGAAACAGACAAGCAAGAAACGGCGCGACAACGGCGCTGGTCGCCCCTCACGCAGGGGCGTGGATCGAAACTCAAGGTTACGCGATGGCGCGCCTTGCTTGGTCAGTCGCCCCTCACGCAGGGGCGTGGATCGAAACCCCTGTTGTGGGCACACTCCATGCTGATCTACCGGTCGCCCCTCACGCAGGGGCGTGGATCGAAACCAGCGCATTCGCGCCATGGGCCTTTACACCGCGTGTCGCCCCTCACGCAGGGGCGTGGATCGAAACATTACCGGCATTTGCGGTGTGTCTATCGGGGGCGGTCGCCCCTCACGCAGGGGCGTGGATCGAAACCTCGGCAAACTCGTCGATGTCATCCACCGCGCCCGTCGCCCCTCACGCAGGGGCGTGGATCGAAACCAGTCGGAAATCCATTGCGCTTGCGAATAGGCGCCGTCGCCCCTCACGCAGGGGCGTGGATCGAAACAAATAATACTGTGTCGCCGCCAACGCCTCATCCGTCGCCCCTCACGCAGGGGCGTGGATCGAAACGTCACGCCGGCTTCGGGGGGCGGATCGTTGCCCGTGTCGCCCCTCACGCAGGGGCGTGGATCGAAACACACATGTCGGGCGATCTGAACCTTGTGACGCTAGTCGCCCCTCACGCAGGGGCGTGGATCGAAACGACTATATCGAAGCATTGGACGATCAATTCTCAGGGTCGCCCCTCACGCAGGGGCGTGGATCGAAACGTTCCTCTGGCGCACATCTCCCCGGCTTGTCGGCGTCGCCCCTCACGCAGGGGCGTGGATCGAAACCTTCGGGAACGTCCCTTCGACGAACAAACTTGCCGTCGCCCCTCACGCAGGGGCGTGGATCGAAACTTCACGCCGGCGGGGAAATGATCGCGCCCGCAACGGTCGCCCCTCACGCAGGGGCGTGGATCGAAACGGTTAACGCCCATTATAGCGCCTCACTGTTGCGTCGCCCCTCACGCAGGGGCGTGGATCGAAACTCTCTGGCGCGCGAAACGTCGCCGGGCGTCGTCGTCGCCCCTCACGCAGGGGCGTGGATCGAAACACTATCGAAGGCGCGCGGCGCACATGCGTTGAAAGGTCGCCCCTCACGCAGGGGCGTGGATCGAAACGCGGAGGCGCTGGAACCCCTCGCGCAGGATCGCGGTCGCCCCTCACGCAGGGGCGTGGATCGAAACTTCGGCGATCCCCTCCTGCCGGAGGTTGCGCCAAGTCGCCCCTCACGCAGGGGCGTGGATCGAAACCCATATCACCATTGCCACCTTGGTGACAATAGAGGTCGCCCCTCACGCAGGGGCGTGGATCGAAACGGCCACCCTCCGTTCGACCTGACCCATGTCCGCGTCGCCCCTCACGCAGGGGCGTGGATCGAAACTACACCGATAGCCCGACGCAAGTTCGCGATTTATTGTCGCCCCTCACGCAGGGGCGTGGATCGAAACGACAGGTATTGCAATGGCACAACGCCTGCCATGGTCGCCCCTCACGCAGGGGCGTGGATCGAAACCCGCACGTCTTGCTTATCGCCGGTCACACGGCGCGTCGCCCCTCACGCAGGGGCGTGGATCGAAACGACTTGACGCCGTCGTGGTTGAGGATGAGCCACGGTCGCCCCTCACGCAGGGGCGTGGATCGAAACGGCGTCGCCCATGATGTCGGCGCGCAGCCGCCCGTCGCCCCTCACGCAGGGGCGTGGATCGAAACAAATCCGCCCTCCGCAACCAGCAACCAGAGCGCGGTCGCCCCTCACGCAGGGGCGTGGATCGAAACAGGGCGAAGTCACGCGCGTCGCGCCCGACCATGACGTCGCCCCTCACGCAGGGGCGTGGATCGAAACGGTGTGGATCAGCATCGCCATCGGCTTCGCCCTGGCGTCGCCCCTCACGCAGGGGCGTGGATCGAAACGTGTTCGACGACGGCGATCCCGAAAAGCAGATCAAGTCGCCCCTCACGCAGGGGCGTGGATCGAAACCTGGGTCCCGCCGCAGACGACGACGGCCTTCGCGCGTCGCCCCTCACGCAGGGGCGTGGATCGAAACTGACGCCGGCGCAGGCGTCGAAAGTGATCGAAGGGTCGCCCCTCACGCAGGGGCGTGGATCGAAACTTATCAACGATGGCGCAACATATGTTGAGCCTACTGTCGCCCCTCACGCAGGGGCGTGGATCGAAACGCCTATTTCAACATCTGGATGTGGCGACGAACCAAGTCGCCCCTCACGCAGGGGCGTGGATCGAAACATACTGTTGACGCTCGTTTTCATTGTTGACGCCGGTCGCCCCTCACGCAGGGGCGTGGATCGAAACCTTCACGGCCGAGAGCTGCGCGCGCAGCGGCGCGTCGCCCCTCACGCAGGGGCGTGGATCGAAACATGAGCATGTTGACTGGATCATGGGTCGCGGAAGTCGCCCCTCACGCAGGGGCGTGGATCGAAACCACGGCAACACTAGCTCATGCAAATGACTTTGCAAGTCGCCCCTCACGCAGGGGCGTGGATCGAAACAAGAGTGGGGGAAAGCATATCGTTTAGGCGACGCGTCGCCCCTCACGCAGGGGCGTGGATCGAAACATCGTGCCACCGACGTGGCGCGTTGACCGCGCCAGTCGCCCCTCACGCAGGGGCGTGGATCGAAACTGCCTCGCGCCCATGGTCCCGCCCCCGCCTCCCGGTCGCCCCTCACGCAGGGGCGTGGATCGAAACCTCACGCAACCTGTCACTAAGATTGCTTATCGTGTCGCCCCTCACGCAGGGGCGTGGATCGAAACAGGCGTGATCTGTCGGAGCTGGATCGCGCCATGTCGCCCCTCACGCAGGGGCGTGGATCGAAACCGAATGTCGCTTACGTTCGACAGGAATTGCTTGGTCGCCCCTCACGCAGGGGCGTGGATCGAAACTTTTGTGGAAGATGATTGTTGAAGCATATCCCGGGTCGCCCCTCACGCAGGGGCGTGGATCGAAACAGCCCGCGCGCATCGGTGCGGCGGCGGCGGTGGTCGCCCCTCACGCAGGGGCGTGGATCGAAACTCGGTGGTCGCGTCGTCGGGCTCGGCCGCCCGGGTCGCCCCTCACGCAGGGGCGTGGATCGAAACGGCGATCCCGGCTTGTCGAAGCTGTCGCCACCCGTCGTCGCCCCTCACGCAGGGGCGTGGATCGAAACCAGCACCGCGCTCATAAGGTCGTCATCCTCCCCCGTCGCCCCTCACGCAGGGGCGTGGATCGAAACGTGGTGCTGGGGCCGGCTGGCCCGGCTCAATCGGTCGCCCCTCACGCAGGGGCGTGGATCGAAACGCGCCGAACTGCTGCGCCGCGTCCACGCCTTCAACGTCGCCCCTCACGCAGGGGCGTGGATCGAAACGAGCGCGCGCCGGATGAACGCCTCGGTGCCCTCGTCGCCCCTCACGCAGGGGCGTGGATCGAAACAGGAGCGGCATCAACCGCGACGGCGGCGGCAGCGGTCGCCCCTCACGCAGGGGCGTGGATCGAAACGACTGAAACCCGCCGGGCGGTCCCGGCGGCTGCGGTCGCCCCTCACGCAGGGGCGTGGATCGAAACGCTTGCCACGCGAAAGCGGCGAATACAATGCTCTTGTCGCCCCTCACGCAGGGGCGTGGATCGAAACTGTTTAAGCGGCGACTTGGCAGGGCGCTACGCCCGGTCGCCCCTCACGCAGGGGCGTGGATCGAAACTGTTTGCAGCACGGCAACAGCGCCAGCCAAAAACGTCGCCCCTCACGCAGGGGCGTGGATCGAAACCAGCGCGAACGGGATTGCCTCAAACACGATTACCGTCGCCCCTCACGCAGGGGCGTGGATCGAAACTCGCCATTGGCGGCATTGCGCGCCATGGTCCATGTCGCCCCTCACGCAGGGGCGTGGATCGAAACCGATTTAGTGAAAGCAAATGATTGGCTCGTGAACAGTCGCCCCTCACGCAGGGGCGTGGATCGAAACCCTCGGGCGCGGAGCTTTCCAAGGTTTGGATTGAGTCGCCCCTCACGCAGGGGCGTGGATCGAAACGAGCAGTCAACATCGGTATGCAAGCGCAGGCATAAGGTCGCCCCTCACGCAGGGGCGTGGATCGAAACACTCTCTGGTTTGGCGAAGGGGCGTGGCTGCGCTGGTCGCCCCTCACGCAGGGGCGTGGATCGAAACCAAATCAGCCCGAACGTCGGGCGGGGCAAGACGAGTCGCCCCTCACGCAGGGGCGTGGATCGAAACCCACTGGCGCTAACTTTTATGGGTAGTGCGAAATGTCGCCCCTCACGCAGGGGCGTGGATCGAAACAGGGCGGCATGATCGAAGTCGGCGCGCCGACGCCGTCGCCCCTCACGCAGGGGCGTGGATCGAAACACGCCACAACGCGCGTCGCCAAGATCGGCGCGGCGTCGCCCCTCACGCAGGGGCGTGGATCGAAACTTCGATATGTCGTCAGGCGTATTGCGTGTCGTCCCGTCGCCCCTCACGCAGGGGCGTGGATCGAAACGTTATCAATGGAGACCGCTCGCGCCGCCGCTGTCGTCGCCCCTCACGCAGGGGCGTGGATCGAAACCTGTCGGCGCAGTTGACGGAACGAATAAAGATTGTCGCCCCTCACGCAGGGGCGTGGATCGAAACTTCACGTCTATCGTTCGGCTCACGTCGGGCGGGGAGTCGCCCCTCACGCAGGGGCGTGGATCGAAACGTGAATGGATTGCCCACAGTGGATTATGCACTCGGGTCGCCCCTCACGCAGGGGCGTGGATCGAAACGGCACCATTCGCGAAGTGCTTTCCTGCGTAGCATGTCGCCCCTCACGCAGGGGCGTGGATCGAAACGCGCGCGGCACGTCAAGCCTCGCTCTGCCCGCTGGCAGGTCGCCCCTCACGCAGGGGCGTGGATCGAAACACCGTTTATCGCGGGTATGCAGCTATTTCCGAACGTCGCCCCTCACGCAGGGGCGTGGATCGAAACAGCGCGTCAACACCAAGCCGCATGACGACGCGGGTCGCCCCTCACGCAGGGGCGTGGATCGAAACGGCGGCAGTCGCAAAAGACAGCTATGACGCCAGGTCGCCCCTCACGCAGGGGCGTGGATCGAAACGCGCGCGGCACGTCAAGCCTCGCTCTGCCCGCTGGTCGCCCCTCACGCAGGGGCGTGGATCGAAACTGAAGCCATCCTTACCGAAGCGCACAACACGGCGTCGCCCCTCACGCAGGGGCGTGGATCGAAACTTGCAGACGGGCGGCGCTATCGGCCAGCAGTTGCGTCGCCCCTCACGCAGGGGCGTGGATCGAAACCGAGACCGTAGTTGGACATCATGCGCTCCTTAGGTCGCCCCTCACGCAGGGGCGTGGATCGAAACACCGACACCCAACGCGCCGGCCTGCTCGCGGCGGTCGCCCCTCACGCAGGGGCGTGGATCGAAACTCCGGCCAAGCGTGCGGCTTCCACGGCTCGGAAGTCGCCCCTCACGCAGGGGCGTGGATCGAAACCTTCACCGTCGGGTTCGACGGCAAGCCGGCGGCGTCGCCCCTCACGCAGGGGCGTGGATCGAAACTCGTCACCCTTCGACTTCGGCACAGAGCGATCAAGTCGCCCCTCACGCAGGGGCGTGGATCGAAACCACTTGACAGAAACGGAACAATATTGATCGGCGGTCGCCCCTCACGCAGGGGCGTGGATCGAAACGATGTGACGATCCGGCAATGCGCAATGGCGCGACGTCGCCCCTCACGCAGGGGCGTGGATCGAAACGGCGGCGGTCACGCGGTCTTGCAGGTCGGTGATGGTCGCCCCTCACGCAGGGGCGTGGATCGAAACCGCAGTATGGCGACGAAGGCGAAGACCCTGTAAGGTCGCCCCTCACGCAGGGGCGTGGATCGAAACCCGCAGCTTGGGCCGCGCGAACCGCAACGTCAGTTGTCGCCCCTCACGCAGGGGCGTGGATCGAAACGCCTACGAGCGCCTGCCGGAGCAATTGCTCAAGCAGTCGCCCCTCACGCAGGGGCGTGGATCGAAACAGCGGCGATAGTTGGGAAGGCGCGGACGTGCCTGGTCGCCCCTCACGCAGGGGCGTGGATCGAAACCCCTGCGCCTCGTAGCGCGCCGTCGCGTCGCGGAGTCGCCCCTCACGCAGGGGCGTGGATCGAAACATGGCGCGGTCGCGAAGCTCGCCGTTGTTGTGGAGTCGCCCCTCACGCAGGGGCGTGGATCGAAACTCCGATTACAAGTCGGCCGCGCGCGCGGCGGCGGTCGCCCCTCACGCAGGGGCGTGGATCGAAACCTGCGCCGTCGCGCCCGCGCGCCACGCGCCGTCGGTCGCCCCTCACGCAGGGGCGTGGATCGAAACATGTGCTTGGGCGTGGCGTGCGCCTTGCCCTGCGCGTCGCCCCTCACGCAGGGGCGTGGATCGAAACTGGGCGAAGTGCTTGCCGACCGACTTCGCCGCGAGGTCGCCCCTCACGCAGGGGCGTGGATCGAAACCAGCCCGGCGCGCGCGCCGGCGAGGCTCAGACCGGGTCGCCCCTCACGCAGGGGCGTGGATCGAAACCATGATCCGCGAGACGGCGGTGAAGGTCTTGCCCGTCGCCCCTCACGCAGGGGCGTGGATCGAAACACGTCCGCGCAGTTCGCCATCTCGATGGGCTTCACGTCGCCCCTCACGCAGGGGCGTGGATCGAAACCGGCGAAAAGAGGATGTCCTGACCTTCGGCGGTGGTCGCCCCTCACGCAGGGGCGTGGATCGAAACTCCTCGGGCGACGGCTCTTCCGCGTCGGGATCGCGTCGCCCCTCACGCAGGGGCGTGGATCGAAACCTCTGCGAACTCGTCGATGTCATCCACCGCGCCCGTCGCCCCTCACGCAGGGGCGTGGATCGAAACGATTTCAACGATGTTTCTCTCGATAAGATCTCGGGTCGCCCCTCACGCAGGGGCGTGGATCGAAACTTCAAGCCTCGGGGTGCTGCCCGTGCTGTCGTTGTCGCCCCTCACGCAGGGGCGTGGATCGAAACGCCCGGCCCGGTGCCCTTCGGCGCGCCGGCGCTCGTCGCCCCTCACGCAGGGGCGTGGATCGAAACGCGATCGGCCGCCCGCCTCGTCGGCAGCTCCGCGGTCGCCCCTCACGCAGGGGCGTGGATCGAAACGCCGCCGCGCTCGCCGCCGCGCAGCAGGAAAACGGTCGCCCCTCACGCAGGGGCGTGGATCGAAACGCCGCGCCATCGATCTGTTGCGCGACGTGCGCGACGTCGCCCCTCACGCAGGGGCGTGGATCGAAACTCCCGCCTGACAGGACATCCCCATGGCCAAGCGCGTCGCCCCTCACGCAGGGGCGTGGATCGAAACACCTCCAGACGCTGCATCGCTCCAACCCGAAACAGTCGCCCCTCACGCAGGGGCGTGGATCGAAACCGCCTCAAACTTGCACCAAGCGCGCCAGGAACCTGTCGCCCCTCACGCAGGGGCGTGGATCGAAACCTGTTCGGAGACGGCTCCGGCGCGACGACGACTTGTCGCCCCTCACGCAGGGGCGTGGATCGAAACGACGTCGAGCACGCGCAATGGGAACTGGCGCCGCGTCGCCCCTCACGCAGGGGCGTGGATCGAAACCCGATAGGTCATCACCACACCCACGTCAGCACCAGTCGCCCCTCACGCAGGGGCGTGGATCGAAACACGACGACGCGCTCGACATCGTCGCCGACGGCGGTCGCCCCTCACGCAGGGGCGTGGATCGAAACATAAGTGCGTCGTTAAGGTTTTCAGAATATACGAGTCGCCCCTCACGCAGGGGCGTGGATCGAAACGGCGCGTAGCGCGGCGTGATAATCCTTGCGCGCATGTCGCCCCTCACGCAGGGGCGTGGATCGAAACCGCGTTGCGCGCGATAAGGCCGGTCGCATGGTGACGTCGCCCCTCACGCAGGGGCGTGGATCGAAACCCATCGAACGCCGCCTCCGGCCCGAAGCCGACGTGTCGCCCCTCACGCAGGGGCGTGGATCGAAACCTGAAGTCGACGTTCGGCGACGCGGTGGGCGATGGTCGCCCCTCACGCAGGGGCGTGGATCGAAACGCCGCCCAGGTCTGCTGCGCGCCCGCGTCGCCGTGGTCGCCCCTCACGCAGGGGCGTGGATCGAAACATCTGCGGCGCAATATTCTGCGTGACTGGTCGGAGTCGCCCCTCACGCAGGGGCGTGGATCGAAACCCGCGTCAGCGCCGCATGATCCTCCGGCGTCCGGTCGCCCCTCACGCAGGGGCGTGGATCGAAACAAGGCGACGGATGTCGACATGACCGCGCCGCGTTGTCGCCCCTCACGCAGGGGCGTGGATCGAAACAGGCGGCGCGGCGCTCGATTTCGCGCAACGCGGCGGTCGCCCCTCACGCAGGGGCGTGGATCGAAACAATGATCCGCAGCGCCAGCGCAAGCGCCGCGTGTTGTCGCCCCTCACGCAGGGGCGTGGATCGAAACGGCGCGTAGCGCGGCGTGATAATCCTTGCGCGCATGTCGCCCCTCACGCAGGGGCGTGGATCGAAACGTCAAAGAGGCGCGCCGCCTCGGCGGCCATCGTCGTCGCCCCTCACGCAGGGGCGTGGATCGAAACCCCGTGATCTGCGACGGCCGCGAGGTCCATGAAAGTCGCCCCTCACGCAGGGGCGTGGATCGAAACCGGCTCGGCCGCGCCGCGGCGGCGCGGGGCTTCGTCGCCCCTCACGCAGGGGCGTGGATCGAAACAGCCGGTCCACCACGTCGGTCGTCGTCGTCCCCCGTCGCCCCTCACGCAGGGGCGTGGATCGAAACTGCACGGACCAGTAAAATCCGTGCTGGCGCCCGAGGTCGCCCCTCACGCAGGGGCGTGGATCGAAACCTGATACCGATTGGCAATACGCCGCTGCGGCTGGTCGCCCCTCACGCAGGGGCGTGGATCGAAACCAAGAGCATCCGATGACCGCCAAGCTGCAAGCCGTCGCCCCTCACGCAGGGGCGTGGATCGAAACAAGATCGAGTTGCGCAGCGGCCGGAGGGCTCGCGTCGCCCCTCACGCAGGGGCGTGGATCGAAACGCGTTTGACGCGAGCGATCAGCGGGCGGTCGTCGGTCGCCCCTCACGCAGGGGCGTGGATCGAAACAAGCTGACCGCGTAACGCAAGCTGAGAGGACGACGTCGCCCCTCACGCAGGGGCGTGGATCGAAACAGCAATGCGGACATTTGGCTTCTCCCCCGACCCCGTCGCCCCTCACGCAGGGGCGTGGATCGAAACCGAGAGGCCGGCCGCTTTGTAGCCGGCGGCGATCGTCGCCCCTCACGCAGGGGCGTGGATCGAAACAGCTCGATTCCGATTCCGTCGCGACCGAGCCTGGTCGCCCCTCACGCAGGGGCGTGGATCGAAACTCGTAGTGGCCGCAGGGGCCGCGACGTCTGGCTTGTCGCCCCTCACGCAGGGGCGTGGATCGAAACTTGCTGCGCAGATCGTTGAGGTTGAGCGCTTCGCAGTCGCCCCTCACGCAGGGGCGTGGATCGAAACCCGCATGAATCGCGGCAAGCTCTTGACCGATTACGAGTCGCCCCTCACGCAGGGGCGTGGATCGAAACAGCGTCTCGGCATGCGCGAGCGCCTTGGCCTCGTGTCGCCCCTCACGCAGGGGCGTGGATCGAAACCCCCGTCTCGGTAAGAAACGCATAGCGGCAATTGGTCGCCCCTCACGCAGGGGCGTGGATCGAAACGTTTTCGGAGTGGATGAGATGCAGGTCGACATCCTGTCGCCCCTCACGCAGGGGCGTGGATCGAAACGCCTTGACCGAACCGCAGTTTCTCGACGGCTCCAAGTCGCCCCTCACGCAGGGGCGTGGATCGAAACTCCACATGCCGGAAGGCGAGCGCGTCGAAGGCGTCGCCCCTCACGCAGGGGCGTGGATCGAAACTATATTCAAGGCGCTTGACGCTCCAAGAATAGAGTCGCCCCTCACGCAGGGGCGTGGATCGAAACGTCGGCGATCCCCGCCTGCCGAAGCTGCCGCCATGGTCGCCCCTCACGCAGGGGCGTGGATCGAAACAACGAGTTTGTCGGGTTGTGGGCGTTGGGCGTCGCGTCGCCCCTCACGCAGGGGCGTGGATCGAAACTCGGGATCGGACGCCGCCGACAGCACATCGGGCCGTCGCCCCTCACGCAGGGGCGTGGATCGAAACGACATGTCGGATCGGCGCGCCCGCCTGATCGCGGTCGCCCCTCACGCAGGGGCGTGGATCGAAACTCGACGAGGGCAGCGGGCGCGAGAAGCGCGACACGGTCGCCCCTCACGCAGGGGCGTGGATCGAAACAGGACATGCGAGCGGCTGTCGCGCCGCTCGCCGCGTCGCCCCTCACGCAGGGGTGTGGATCGAAACAATCCGGCCACGGGCCGAAAATTGCGGCCGAACGTCGCCCCTCACGTGGAGTGGGCCCCTCGGGCCGGACAAGTGTCAGGCTGCGGTTTTGACACCCCCC
>ERZ1645187.3654-NODE-3654-length-12827-cov-45.259239_pt1 | contig 12827 bp, 12 predicted proteins | sample MGYA00575352_ERZ1645187 | MGnify/ENA primary metagenome ERZ1645187 (study PRJEB40837, sample SAMN11349314) | freshwater sediment metagenome | isolation source: river sediment | host: Sediment | place: India: Wazaribad , New Delhi | collected 2017-02-21 ... | reverse complement strand
CGATGCCGCATTGGGTGAGCAGGCTGTGCTTGAGATGCTGGTTGCGCCGCGAGAGGCCGGCCGGACCGGGCACGTCCACGCAGCCCACCACCCGGCCCTCGGCGGTGCAGACGGTGAAGGTGCAGTAGGCGCCGTTGAGCAGGTTGAACCAGTGCACGCTGTCGTCCGGGCTGCGCGGCATGGTGAAACGCGTCACCGGCATCTTGATCATGATCTGGTGGTCGAAGAAGGCCCGACTCAGCCAGCGCCAGACCCGGCGCTCTTCGGAATTGACGATGGCGCGCGGACTCAGAGGCCAGCGTTCGGGAATGCGTCGCTGCGCCAATGCGGCACGCCGGGCACGCCACGCGGCCAGCAGGGTACCGGCCACCGAGCCGGCAATGCTTGCCGCGATGACGATCAGGATCCAGACGGCGGTTGGCATGGGTTCGACTCGGGGCGCTGCGGAGCGTTGAATTGTTGCAAGATGTTTCGCACCGGTCCCAGTGTGCCAGAGCGTGTGGGGGGCGGGACTGATTTCCCGCAATGGGCGAAAAAACCGGAATTTTCCGAGACCGAAATGACACGGAGCACGGCCTGGCGGCCACTCCGAGCAGTGCTACATCGCCCAGATGCGCGGGTTGGCGGCCGGCAGCCCCCAGAACAGTCCGCGCCAGGCCGTGCGCACCCGGCGCACGAGGTCCATCGCCGGCTCGACCAAGGGTGCCAGCGTGCGAACGATCACCACCTGGCCGTTGGGGCTGGTGGCGCCGGCGGTGCCGGCCAGCGAATGGGCTTCGATCACCGCGCGGGCGGCGTCGAGTGCGTCCTGCCGGGTGGTTCGCGGCAGCGGGCTGCCGGCGATGAAGAACACCGAAGCCAGGCACCGGTGCCCGGCCAGGCCCAGCGGGCTGTTCAGCAGGCGCTCGTCGGCGGCATCGATGCGGCCGCGCTCCAGCCACAGGCCGGGCACTTCGAGGTGCTGCTGGAAGCGCCCGCGGGCAAAGGGCAGGTCGGCACCGGGCAGGCCCAGCGCGGTGACGTCCCAGCCCAGCAGCGCCGCGTCCGGCGCCAGGCGCATCGTGAGGCGGTTCTCGGCCTGGCAGGCGTCGTAGCACAGGGCTTCCAGCGGCAGCCACTCCAGGCGTGCGCCTTCCATCAGCGTCAGCTCGGTGCGCTGCAGCGCCAGCTCGCCGGCCGAGCGGTAGAAGCGCGTGGCGCCCGGCGTGGTGAGCAGGCCGTGCGCGCCGGGGCCGACGGTGGCGTTGATGTCCAGCGTGTCACCGCCCACCAGACCGCCGGGCGGGTGCAGGAGCACGTTGTGGCAGATGGCGTCGCCCTCGGGGTACAGGCTTTGCAGGATGCGCAGCGGGCCGCTGTGCCGGTGGCGCAGCACGCAGCGGCCGGCCTCCAGGGCGTAGTCAAGCTGCAGGTGGGCGTGCCAGGTCATGGGGGATGGGTGGGCGGAACTACCGGTCCCTTACTGTAGGGCAAACCAGAGGCCTTGGACGACGGGAGGCGGTGTGCACGCCGCCGGTGCGCGCCGGCGCGGGCCAGCCAGTGAGAAAATCGAGGTTCCATGGATTCGGGACCGAAGATCGAGGCCGGTGACACCGGCCGTTGTTCCTGTGCCGGCGGTTGCAGGGGCGGGGCGGTGGTGCCGCAGCCGACTTCTGCCGGTCGTGCTGCCGGCGGGGCGCCGTGGTTCTGTTCCCGCCTCCGGATTCCCGGCATGGACTGCCCCTCGGAGGAACAGTTGATCCGCCTGCGTCTCGCCGATGTGCCCACGCGGTACCTGCGCTTTGACCTTCCGGGCCGGACCCTGGAGATCGGGCACGCGGGCGACGTCCAGGCCGTGATCGACCGGCTGATGCCGCTCGGATTCGGGGCGGAACTGCAGGACTCCCGGCCGCTGGAGCCCGGCTGGGAGAAGGCCGCGCCCGATGATGCGGCCGAGGCCCGGGTGCTGTGGCAGTTGCTGAGCATCAACGCCCTGATGTTCGTCGTTGAAATGCTTGCGGGCTGGTGGGCCAACTCCGCCGCGCTGGTGGCCGACGCCGCCGACATGCTGGCCGATGCTGCCGTGTACGGCGTCGCACTGCTCGCCGTGGGGCGCGACACCGAAAGCAAGCGGTGGTCTGCGCGGCTGTCCGGTCTGCTGCAACTCGGTCTTGGCGTGGGTACCCTGACCGAAACCGGGCGCCGGGTGCTGGCGGGTCACTCGCCGGACGAAGCGGTGATGATCGGGGTTTCGGCGCTGGCGCTCGCGGCCAATGTCCTGTGTCTTGTCCTGGTGTCGAAGCATCGCGACCAGGGAGTCCACATGCGCGCCAGTTACATCTTCTCGGCCAACGATGTGCTGGCCAATCTGGGCGTGATTCTGGCGGGTCTGCTGGTGGGCTGGACCGCCAGTCCGCTGCCGGACTGGATCATCGGTGGCCTGATCGGGTCGATGATCCTGCTGGGTGCCATCCGTATCCTCCGATTGCGGTGACGTTGCGGGATGAATGGTGCGAAATCTGATCGAAAGGAAGGATGTGAAATGAAGTATTCGGTGCAATCGGTCGAAGAGGGTGTGCGCGTTTCCGTGGTGGCGCCGCAGGAGCAGCAGGCGAAATTGCTCGAGGAGTTCGGCAAGTGCGCCGCCGGAACCTGCAGTTGCCCGTCCACGCAATATGCCAAGCTGGAGGGCGTGGACGTGAAGCAGACGGCGGACGGCGTTCAGGTGGATCTGAAAGCCCGGTCGGGCGAAGTGATCGACACGGACGACATCCGGCGCTGCCTTGACTTCACCGGCGAATCGCTGAACGGATGAGCTTGCACGACCCAGGGCTTCGATCGCGGGATCGATCGCCTGGATCTTGGCACGGTCCTTGCGCGGATCGCTGCAGGGCGATGGCTGCCCCAACCCCTCGTTCGGGAAAGCCCGAGCGGGTGGCGCGATCAGGGTCCCATCGCGCGCACGGCCCGGCAACCGCGGATCGCCGCCCTGCATTGAACCGAGGCCCGGGCCGCCCAAAGCAATAATAGGCACATGAACACACCGATCTCTCTGCGCGACATTCCGCAACACACTCTCTTTCGTCCGGGCGACGTGTTCGTCCTGTTTGGTGAACTGTTTGGCCGGGGTTATGCCAACGGCCTGGTGAACGAAGCCCGCAAGGCGGGCATGACGATCGTCGGCATTACCGTGGGGCGGCGCGACGAAGCCAATGCGCTACGCCCGCTGAACGACGAGGAACTGGCCCAGGCCGAAGCCTCGCTGGGTGGCACCATCATCAACGTGCCGCTGATGGCGGGCTTCGACCTCGACGCGCCGGCCGGCGTGCCCACGCCCACCGAGCAGCTCGGGCGCCTGACGCTCAAGACCTGGACCGAGGACAAGCTGGACTGGGCGCAGATCGAACAATGCCGCGCCGTCGGCGTCAAGCGTTTCACGGATTCGCTGGCGCAGGTGATGGCGCGGCTGGACGGCATGATCCCGGCCGGTGCGAACGTGCTGTTCGCACACACCATGGCCGGCGGCATACCGAAGGCCAAGGTGTTCCTGGCCATCGCCAACCGGGTCTACAAGGGGCGCGGCGAGCGCTTCATGTCGTCCCAGACGCTGCTCGACAGCGACCTGGGCAAGCTGATCCTGATGAATTTCGACGAGGTGTCGGCCAACACCTTCGGGCACCTGATCGAGGCCAGCGCGGCGATCCGTTCAAGGGTCGAGGGAGCAGGCGGGCAGGTGCGCTACACCGCCTACGGCTACCACGGCACCGAGATCCTGATCGAGGGTGCCTACACCTGGCAGACCTACACCAATTACACGCAAGGGTTTGCCAAGATGCGCCTGGAGCGCATCGCGCAGGCCGCGTGGACGAAGGGCGTGAAGGCGACGGTCTACAACTGCCCTGAAATTCGCACCAACTCGTCTGACATCTTTGCCGGGGTTGAACTGCCGCTGGTGCCGCTGCTCAAGGCGTTGGACCAGGAAGGTGGTGGGGCCTGGGCGAAGGCCCAATGGCAGGCCAGTGCCGACCTGCTGGCCGATGGCGTCAGCATGGACGACCTGATGCGCAAGGTGGACGCGTTCCACGCGAGCGATGTGATGCGGCCGTTCCGCAACTTCGAGGCCTGGCCCATGGCCAATGCGCCGGCGCAGGCCGACCTGACCATCGGCACCTCCGATGAGGTGCAGAAGATGCACAAGGACCCCAAGGCCCTGATCACCGACCTGCTCAGCGCGCTGGTGATCGAGGCCACCGGACCGCTGATGTTCGGCGAGTCGGCGGCGCCGGCCGGTCCTGTGCTCTGGCTCAACCACGACATCATCGCGCGGCAACTGAACCGGCTTCACGCCTGATTCGCGGGTTCGGCTTCGACGTCGGGGGCCTTGGCTTCGAGCCGGTATTGGGGGTGCAGGCCTGTCAGCAGGAGGAACATTGCGAACGCCGGCCCCTGCATGTTGCGGTCCGTCCCTGCACGTTCCATGGCTTGCCAGGTTCGCGACTGCACGCCGCCGCGGCTACCGGGCTGGACCGGATACCCCATGAGCTCGGCGCCCTGGACCTGGCTCAGGCCCGCGGCAAGACGCGCGGCCTTGAGTTCAGGGCCGCTGGGCGATGGCATGGTCAGGTGGATGGGGGTGTTCATAGGTTGAAGCTTCTGGCGACAGTGATTGACGCTGGTCAGGCATACCCCATTGGGTAAACGCTATATTCCAGAACCGTGGGTTGCCGTTGTTTCCCGGCTGTCGGGTCCGGCTGGCGCACCCGGCATGTCATGGAGATCCTGATGAGCACATTTGATCACGTCGGTTTGGTGCACGACATCAACCAGGCCCTCGGACCGTTCCGAAAGTCCCAGTCCGATGCGATGAAGGCGTTCGGCCAATTGGCCCAGGCTTCGATGGCCGAGGGGGCCGTCAGCGCCAGGAACAAGGAGCTGATCGCGCTGGCCATCGGTATCACCCAGCACTGCTCGGGGTGCATCGGCTTTCACGTCAAGGCCTTGCGCCGTCTGGGGGCGAGTCGGGCCGAGCTGGAGGAGATGCTGGCGGTCTGCGTCTACATGGGTGGCGGGCCGGCCCTGATGTATGCCGCCGAAGCGCTGAAAGCCTGGGACAGCTTCGAGCCGCCCGCCGCCTGATCCGGTCGATCGGGAAATCGTTCACGAAGCCGTCGCAGACCTTGGCCGTTCCGCGAAGGGATGGCGGCCGTTTGATCAGGATTTCCAGAATTCGAGGTGCAGGGCGGCAATCTCGGCCTCCACCGCGGGCACGGGGCCGATGATGTCAACGGCCTTCTGCCCGGCGGCCAGCACGGTGCGGCAGGGGAGGTCCATGGTGGGGTTTTCGCCGTGGTTGCCGGTGAGCTCGAGCAGGCGGCGTTCGCTCATCCCGTAGACCAGACGGCCGATGTTGGCCCAGTACTGGGTGCCGGCGCACATGGCGCAGGGCTCCACCGTGGTGACCAGGGTGCATTGCGCGAGGTACTCGGGCGTGAAGTTGGTGGCCGCCGCGCGCGCCAGCACCGATTCGGCATGGTTCACGGTGTCCACGTTGCCCTGTTCGGCGAGCACTGTCTCGCCATCCGGCGCCACCAGAATGGCGCCGAACGGGTGGCGACCCAGAGCGATCGCCCGGCGCGCGACGTCGTTGGCGCGGCGCAGGTGGCGGGCGACCTGATCCGGGCTCATTTTTGGGTGATCAGTGGTTCTGGGAGCCGCGATGGGCCCAGGCGGTCGTGTGCTTCTCAATGTAGCTGAACAGCTCGTACATGGCCATGGCCATCGCCCCGACCACCAGCAGGCCCGCAAAGGCCAGCCCCATCTGCATCGCCGAACCGGCGGAGATCAGCAGGTAGCCGATGCCTTCGTTCGAAGCGGTCATCTCCGACACCGTGGTGCCGACGAAGGCCAGTGTGATCGCCACCTTGAGCGACCCGTAGAAGTACGGCATCGATCGGGGGAGTCCGACCTTGACCAGCACATCCCAGCGCTTGGCACCCAGCACGCGCAACACGTCTTCCAGTTCGGGCTCCAGCGTGGCCAGACCGGTGGCGATGTTGACCATGATCGGGAAGAAGCTGATCAGGAAGGCGGTCAGGATGGCCGGGCCGATGCCGATACCGAACCAGACAACCAGGATCGGCACAAACGCGGCCTTGGGCAGCGCGTTGAAGGCGGTCATGGCCGGGTAGATCGCAGCATAGGCGATGCGCGAGCTGCCGATGACAAAGCCCAGCAACACCCCGACCACGATGGCGATGCCGAAGCCGACCATGGTGACCCAGAAGGTCCGCCAGGCATGACCGGCGATCAGGCCGCGGTACTCAATGAACTGGTTCCAGATTCGCGCTGGGCTCGGGAAGATGAACTCCGAGACGTCGAAGGCCCAGCAGATCAGCTGCCAGACCGCAATCAGCGAGGCCAGCAGCACCCAGGGCGCCCAACGTTCAACCTGTTTCATGTTCATGGTGGGCCCCTGGACTTTATTGATTGATGACGGCACCTGCTTTTCGCAGGGCGCCGATGTGACCACGCAGGTCGTGCACGATGTCGGTGAATTCGGGCGTGTAGGTGATTTCGAGATCGCGGGGGCGCGGCAGGTTGATCTCGCGGCGCACCTCGAAGCGTCCCGGACTCTTGGTCATCACATACACCGTGTCGGCCAGGAACACCGATTCGCGCAGGTCGTGCGTGACCAGGATCACATTGAACCGCTGCTCGGTCCAGAGGTCGCGCAGGATGCACCACAGCTCCTCGCGCGTGAAGGCATCCAGCGCGCCAAAGGGCTCGTCGAGCAGCAGCATCTTGGGTTCGTGGATCAGCGCGCGGCAGATGCTGGCACGCTGCTGCATGCCGCCCGACAGTTGCCACGGGAATTTGTCCTCGTAGCCGCCGAGGCCGACTTTCTGCAACAACGCCCGCGCGCGGGCCTCGTATTCCTTGCGCTTGGCTTTGAAGCTGCTGCGGTAGGGTTCAACGATTTCCAGCGGTAGCAGCACGTTGTCCACGGTGGTGCGCCATGGCAGCAACGACGGCGCCTGGAAGGCCATGCCCGATATCTTCAGGGGCCCCGTCACGGGTTGACCGTCGATGCGGATCTGGCCCTTCGACGGCATGCGCAAGCCGGTGGCGAGCTTCATGAAGGTGGACTTGCCGCACCCGGACGGCCCGACGATGGCGATGAACTCGCCCTTGCTCACTTTCAGATCGATGGCCTCCACCGCGAACTGCCCCTTTTGGAGCAGTTCGTCGTTGTAGGCCAGCCAGACATCCGAGAAGTCGACAAACCGGGGAGGGGCAGCTTCGGTCATGCTTATTTCTTGGGCAACACGTCGAGTTCAGCCTTGGACGGCAGGAAGGCAGCGTTCCAAACCACCTCGGGGTTCACGCGCGTCTTGGTGTTGAATGCGTCCGACACCTGCGAGGCCATCAGCGACAGGCGCGGGCCGTTGACCTGACCGAAGCCTTCGGCGCGGGCATTGGGGCTGTTGATCACGGTGTCGATCGCGAGCTTGAGGCGACGGGTTTCCAGCTCGGCGTTGATGATGCCGTCGCGTGCCTTGACGTAGGCGATCGACGCGGCGGGGTCGGCGATCACGTCCTTGGTGCCTTTGGCGAAGGCTGCCAGGAATGCCTTCACCGCAGCCGGGTTCTCCTTCAGGATCTTCGGCGAGGCGATGATTGCGTTGCCATAGAGCTTCACACCATATTGTGGATACGGCAGCACCACCACGTCGTCGGCCTTGGCGCCTCGGGCCTCCAGGTTCAGCAGCGAGGTGAAGGTGAAGCCGGTGATCGCGTCCACATCACCGCGCATCAGCATGGTCTCACGCAGCGGCGGATCCATCGACGTCCATTGCACGCCGCTGACATTGTTGGCCTTGGCAAAGATCGGGAAGGCGCGGCGACCGGCGTCGAACACCGGTGCGCCGAGCTTTTTGTTGTTCAGGTCGGCTGGCGTCTTGATGCCCGATTTCTTGAGCGCCATCACCGAAGCCGGCGTGTCGTTGTAGACCATCATGATCGCGACCGGCTTGTTCGGGGCGTCGGGGTTGTTGGCGTGGAACTCCATCAGCGCGGCCAGGTCCGCGAATCCCATGTCGTAGGCGCCGGAGGCCACGCGGGTGACGGTGCCGCCGGAACCGTTGCCCGCGTCGATGGTCACATCGAGCTTGGCATCCTTGAAATAGCCCTTGGCCATGGGGGTGAGGAACAGGGCGGACGGTCCCTCGAAGCGCCAGTCGAGCTGGAATTTGATCGGGGTGGTCTGGGCCTGCGCGCTGCCCAACGCGGCGGCAGCAGCCAGAGCGGCCAGGGTCTTGACAAAGACGCGTTTTTTCATGGGGACTCCTTGATTGGATGAGATGTAGATGAAATAGCAAAAAGGGTGCCAGCGCAGAGCGCGAGCACCCTCCTTCCGGCCCGATTGTCCCCGAAACGGGGCGCGATCATGTCCCGATAAACCCCAGAATGGTGCGCGCCCGCACCCTTTGGACGGTTGTGGCGCGGCCCTTCAGCGCGCCGCGTTCACGTCTGCAACGGCCAGCGCCGTCATGTTCACCACACGCCGCACCGTGGCCGAGTGGGTCAGGACATGCGCGGTGCCCGCGGCGCCCAGCAACATGGGCCCGATGGTCACACCATGGCCGCCGGTCATCTTCAACACGTTGAACAGGATGTTCGCGGCGTCCAGGTTCGGGCAGATCAGGATGTTGGCCTCACCGGTCAGGCTGGATCCGATCAGCGCGGTGGCGCGGATGTCGCTGGAGAGGGCCGCATCGCCCTGGATTTCGCCGTCGCATTCGATATCCGGCGCCATCGCGACAAACAGGTCACGTGCCTGACGCATCTTGCGTGCAGAGGGTCGGTTGGATGAGCCGTAGTTCGAGTGCGAAAGGAAGGCCACCTTGGGCGGCAGGCCGAAACGGCGCACCTCTTCGGCAGCCGCCAATGCGATGCTGGCCAGCTGTTCGGCGCTCGGGTCATCGTTGACAAAGGTGTCGGCGACGAAGAGCGTGTGTTTTTCCAGCATCAGCGCGTTCAGGGTCGCGAAGCCGGGGCCGCCAGCCTTCGAGCCGATGATGTCGCGGATGTGGTCCAGGTGCACATCGAACCGGCCCACCAGCCCGCACAGCAGGGCGTCGGCATCGCCAAGCTTCACCATCAGCGAGCCGATCGTGGTGGTGGAGCGCCGGACTGCGGCCTTCGCGGCGTCGGGCGTCACGCCTTGGCGGCCCATCAGGCGGTGGTAGGTCTCCCAGTACTGGCGGAAGCGGGGGTCATCCTCCGGGTTGACACATTCGAAGTCCTTGCCCAGTCGCAAGCGAAGTCCGGCCTTGGCAATGCGCGCCTCGATCACGGCCGGTCGACCGATCAGGATCGGGCGGGCCAGGCCGTCTTCCAGCACCATCTGCACGGCGCGCAGCACCCGCTCGTCCTCGCCTTCCGCATAGGCAACGCGCTTGGTGGCGGCCGGCGCGGCACGCGCCGCGGCGAACACCGGACTCATGACCATGCCGGTCGAGTAGACAAAGCGCGACAGGTTGCGCCGGTAGGCGTCCATGTCCGTGATCGGTCGCGTGGCCACGCCCGAGGCTTCCGCTGCCTTGGCCACGGCAGGCGCGATGCGCAGGATGAGACGTGAATCGAAGGGCTTGGGAATGATGTAGTCGGTGCCGAACGCCAGGTCCTGGCCCGCATAGGCGTTCGCGACCTCTTCACTGATATCCGCCTTGGCCAGATCGGCAATCTCGCGCACACAGGCGAGCTTCATCGCCTCGGTTATCTTGGTCGCGCCACAGTCCAGTGCGCCGCGGAAGATGTACGGGAAGCACAGCACGTTGTTGACCTGGTTCGGGTAGTCCGATCGGCCGGTGGCAACGATGCAGTCCGGGCGCACGGCTTTGGCCAGTTCCGGGCGAATCTCGGGCTCGGGATTGGCCAGTGCGAGGATGATCGGGCTCGGCCCCATGGTTTTCACCATGTCCGCCGTCAGCACACCGGCAGCGGAACAGCCGAGGAAGACATCGGCGCCGACCACCACGTCGGCCAGCGTGCGGGCGTCCGTCGCCTGGGCGTAGCGTGCTTTCGATGCGTCGAAGCCGCCAGGGCGGCCGTCGTACACCACACCCTTGGAGTCGCAGATGAAGATGTTCTCCCGGCGCACACCCAGGCCGACCATCACGTCCAGGCAGGCGATGGCGGCGGCGCCAGCGCCGGAAACGGCCACCTTGACGTTGCCGATGGACTTGCCGACGAGTTCGAGCCCATTGAGCATGGCGGCCGCGGAAATGATCGCGGTGCCGTGCTGGTCGTCGTGGAACACCGGGATGTTCATTCGATCCCGCAGCTTCTGCTCGATGTAGAAGCACTCGGGCGCCTTGATGTCCTCCAGGTTGATCCCGCCCAGGGTGGGTTCCATCGAGGCGATGATGTCGATCAGGCGGTCGGGGTCGTTCTCGGCCAGTTCGATGTCGAAGACGTCGATGCCGGCGAATTTCTTGAACAGGCAGCCCTTGCCTTCCATCACCGGCTTGCCGGCAAGCGGTCCGATGTCACCGAGTCCGAGCACGGCCGTGCCGTTGGTGATCACGCCGACCAGGTTGCCGCGAGAGGTGTATTCGTGGGCCAGCGACGGGTCGGCCTGGATATCCAGGCAGGGGTAGGCGACGCCGGGAGAGTAGGCGAGCGACAGGTCGCGCTGGTTCGACAGTGGCTTGGTCGGATTGACCGAAATCTTGCCACGCACCGGCGTGCGGTGGTACTCACGCGCGGCGTCGCGCAGGGCTGTTTCGGCGGGGGAAAGTGCTGGGTTCATCGAATCTCCTCGGGTGGGGCTGGTTTGGCAGCCATGGTCCGTGAGCCTACTGCAATCCGGGCAGTGCACGCCTCCGTATTTGCCGCAATCGCGATCTGGGTCAAATCGGCGACGCCTGGCCAGTCGGTGGCGTTGCTCGGGCGCCACCGCTGGCGCGTCAGTGCGCGTCAGCCTGCTTGGCGGCCTCGATGGCGTCGGAGCCGTCGCCGCTGGCGCCGTTGAAATACAGGTTCAGGGCCACCGCGCAGATGGACGACAGCAGAATGCCCGATTCGATCAGCGGGTGCACGGCATGCGGCATCCATTGCTTGAAATTGGGGGCGATCAGCGGGATCATGCCGATGCCGATGGAGATCGCCACGATGAACAGGTTGTTGCGGTTGTTCTTGTAGTCCACGTTGGACAGGATGCGGATGCCCGTGGCCGCCACCATGCCGAACATGACCAGGCCGGCGCCACCCAGCACGAAGGTCGGCAATGATTCCACGAGCGCGGCCATCTTGGGCAGCAGGCCCAGCACGATCAAAATCAGGCCACCGGCCACGCAGACGAAGCGGCTGCGTACGCCGGTGACGCCCACCAGTCCCACGTTCTGCGAGAAGCTGGTGTAGGGGAAGGTGTTGAAGATGCCGCCGATCAGCGTGCCCAGGCCATCGGTGCGCAGGCCGGCGGCCAACATCTTCTGGTCCACCTTCTTGCCGGTCATTTCGCCCAGTGCAAGGAACATGCCGGTGGACTCGATCATCACCACGATCATCACCAGGGTCATGGTCAGGATCAGGATCGGATCGAAGACCGGCGTGGCGATCTCGAAGGGAAGCACCAGGTCGAACCAGCCGGCCTTGGCCACTTTCTCGAAGCTCATCAGGCCCATGGCCGTGGCGACCACGCCGCCAATGATGATGCCCAGCAGCACCGAGATGTTCGACACGAAGCCTTTCGCGTACTTGGCGATCAGCAGGATGGACGCCAGGACCAGGCTGGCAATGGCGATGTGCGGCAACTGCGCATACTTCGGGTTGGGAACGGTCCCCACCAGCGCCAGGCCCTTGGGGATGGGCGGGACGGCCGTCAGGGCCGAAGCGGCTGCGGCAGGTGCAGAAGCTGCCACCGATGGCGCGGCCGGCGTCACGGTGGCGTTGGCCAGGCTGCCGATATCGGCGAGCCATTTGGCGTGTTCCGGACTCACGACGCTGGGCGCAGTCGGACCGAAGGGGTTGCCGAAGATCCAGTTGATGCCGATGCGCATCAGACTGATGCCGATCACGGCGATGATGGTGCCGGTGACCACCGGGGGAAAGTACCGCAGCATGCGGCTCACAATGGGCGCTATCAAGATGGAAATCACGCCCGCGCCGATGATCGCGCCGAAGATCAGGCCGGCACCGGCCACCCCGGGGTTGCTGTTGGCCATGGCCACCATGGGCGCCACCGAGGCAAACGTCACGCCCATCATCACCGGCAGCTTGATGCCGAACCATTGGGTGGCGCCCAGCGACTGGATCAGGGTTACCACCCCGCAGCAAAACAGGTCGGCGGAAATCAGCATCGCCACCTGCTCGGGGCTGAGCTTGAGCGCGCGCCCGACGATCAGGGGCACAGCCACCGCGCCGGCATACATGACCAGCACATGCTGCAAGCCCAGGGCGGCCAGTTTGCCGCTGGGCAGACGTTCGTCGACGGGGTGAACGGATTGCGTCATCGGGAACTCCGGTTGCTTTCAAAATAGAGAACATAACTGTATACAAGAAAACATATTTTCTGTATACACAATGACCCTGACCGTTGTTGACACGATGGGTTGTTATGTTTTGACCCCGATGCCGGTAATCCGGCATGCGAGCGACTCCATCGGCGACGGGCGCGGGCGGGCGCCTTGACGGCGCCCCGGCTCAGGCGAGCAAGTCGTGCAGTGCGCGGGCCACCACCTTGGTGGCGCGGCGCAGGTCGTCGAGCTCCAGGCGCTCGTCGGCTCTTTTTGCGTGCGACTCCAGCACCGTGCGCGGTCCCGCGCCGTAGATCACGCCAGGGATGC
>ERZ1645187.3653-NODE-3653-length-12827-cov-47.641090_pt1 | contig 12827 bp, 15 predicted proteins | sample MGYA00575352_ERZ1645187 | MGnify/ENA primary metagenome ERZ1645187 (study PRJEB40837, sample SAMN11349314) | freshwater sediment metagenome | isolation source: river sediment | host: Sediment | place: India: Wazaribad , New Delhi | collected 2017-02-21 ... | reverse complement strand
GATAGGCCCCGGTGAAGGCGCCCTTCTTGCAGCCGAAGAGTTCGCTCTCCAAGAGATCGTCCGGCAGCGCGCCGCAGTTCTCGACCACGAACGGCTGCTCCGCTCGCGCCGATCCGTTGTGGACCGCCCGCGCCAGAAGCTCCTTGCCGGTGCCGGAGGCGCCGGTGATGAGCACCGAGATGTCGTAGTCGCAGGCCCGCTTGGCCAGCCCGATCGCCTGCGCCATCGGCGACGACGGCATGTGGACGATGCGGTCGAACTCCCAGAACTGCCGCTCGGCGCGGCGCCGATCGCTGACCTGCTTCGACAGCCGCTTCTGGCTCGGCTTGACCTCGGCCACCTCCGGCGCCCCGGTCTCGCGCTGCAGCCAGTAGAGCCGCGCCGCCTCGCGCACCGAGGAGATCAACCGTTCCGGGTGCCACGGCTTGGTGATGTAGTGGTAGATGCCCGCCTCGTTGACGCCGGCGATGATGTCTTCCGAATCCGAATAGCCGGAGATGATCATCCGCACCGGGTCCGGCCACAGGTCGCGCACCCGCTTGAGGAAGTCGACGCCGTTCTCCCCCGGCATGCGCTGATCGCACAGGATCACCTGCACCATCTCGCCGGCGAGCACCTCTTCGGCCTCCTCGGCGCCGCGCACCGAGATGACCTCGAACTCCTCCGCCAGCACCCGGCGGATCGCCTCGAGGCTGCGGATCTCGTCGTCGATGACGAGGACGGTGGTGTTGCCCGACATCACCCCGCCCCCCTCAGCAGATCCGCGGCAATTGCTCGCCGCTCAGCCAGTCGACGATGCGCCCGCCACCGAACGAGGTCGTCATCTGCACGAAGTACTGATCGTCCTCGATCACCTCGCCGATGATCGCCGCCTCGCGGCCGAGCGGATGCGCCCGCATGGCGGCGAGGATCGCCTCGGCCCCCTCGGCCGCCACCACCGCCACGAGCTTGCCCTCGTTGGCGACGTTGAGCGGATCGAGCCCGAGGAACTCGCACGCGGCCTGCACCTCCGGCTTCACCGGCACCGCGTCCTCCTCGATGCGGATGCCGACCTTCGATTGGTGCGCCACCTCGTTGAGGGTGGCGGCGAGCCCGCCGCGGGTCGGATCGCGCATCAGCTTCAGATGCGGCGCCCCCGCACCGATCATAGCCTCCACGAGCCCGTGCAGCGCCGCCGAATCCGACAGGATCGCCGTCTCGAACTCGAGGTTCTCCCGGCTCGACATGATGGCGACGCCGTGATCGCCGATCGACCCGGACAGGATCACCTTGTCGCCCGGCCGCGCCCGGTCGCCCGACACCTCGACGCCCTCCCAGCAGACGCCGATCGCCGCGGTGGAGATGAACACCCCGTCCGCCTTGCCGCGCTCCACCACCTTGGTGTCGCCGGTGACGATGGTGACGCCCGCCTCGCGCGCCGCCCGCCCCATGCTGTCGGCGATGCGCTTCAGGTCGGCGAGCGGGAAGCCCTCCTCGATGATGAAGCTCGCCGACAGATGCAGCGGCTTCGCCCCGCCCACCACCACGTCGTTGACCGTGCCGTGCACGGCGAGCGACCCGATGTCGCCGCCGGGGAAGAACAAGGGCGTCACCACGTGCCCGTCGGTGGTCATGACCATGCGACCACCGGTCGGCACCGGGAAGGTCGCCTGATCGTTGCCCTGGTCGAGGAACTCGTTGGCGAAGGCGTCACGGAAGAGATCGGCGACGAGCTGGCTCGACGCCCGCCCGCCCGAGCCGTGGCTGAGATCCACCCGGCCGGTCTTCATGTCCAGTTTGCGCGCTCTGAGACGCGGTGCGGTCTCGCTCACGACGCCTTCCTCCCGGCTTCTTCTCGCCTGGCCTTGTCGCGGAACCGTCCGTAGGTCCAGTGCGCCGCGCACGCCCCTTCCGACGACACCATGCACGAGCCCATCGGCGTCTCCGGCGTGCACACCGTGCCGAACAATTTGCAGTCGGCCGGCTGCTTGGCGCCGATGAGGATGGTTCCGCATTCGCAGGCCGGATTGTCCGAAGCCTCGATCCGCTTCACCGCGAAACGCTTCTCGGCGTCGAATTTCGCCCATTCGTCGCGCAGCTTCAGCGCCGAGCGCTCGATCGAGCCGAGCCCGCGCCATTCGAACGTGTCGCGCAGGTCGAACACCTCGTCGCACAGCCGCTGCGCCTGGACGTTGCCCTCCGGCGTCACCGCACGGATGTACTGCGTCTCGACCTCCGCGCGCCCCTCGTTGAGCTGACGCACCAGCATCAGGATCGACTGCATCACGTCGAGCGGCTCGAAACCGGAGACGACGATGCGCTGGCCGAACTCCTCGACGAAGGGCAGATACGGCTTGGAGCCGATCACCACCGACACGTGGGCCGGTCCGATGAAGCCCTGGATCGCCACCGGCGGCAGCTTGCCGGTCTTCGGCGCCTCGAGAATGGCGCGGATCGCCGACGGCGTCAGTACGTGGTTGCAGAAGATCGAGAAGTTCTCGAGCCCCTTCTTCGCCGCCAGCTTCACCGCCATGGCGGTCGGCGGCGTGGTGGTCTCGAAGCCGATGGCGAAGAACACCACCTGCCGATCCGGGTTCTCCTCGGCGATGCGCACCGCATCGAGGGTCGAATAGATCATGCGGATGTCCGACCCCGCCGCCTTGGCCTTGATGAGCGAGGTGCCCTTCGAGCCCGGGACGCGCATCAGGTCGGCATAGGTGAGGAGCGTCACCTCCGGCCGCTTGGCCAGCTCGATCGCCTCGTCGATACGGCCGATCGGCAGCACGCACACCGGACACCCCGGCCCGTGGATCATCCGCACGTTCTTCGGCAACAGGTCCTCGAGACCGTAGCGCGAGATCGCGTGCGTATGCCCGCCGCAGAACTCCATGAAGCGATAGGTCTTTCCCGGATCGGCCTCGCGCGCGATGGTATCCGCGATGGCGCGCGCCAGCTTGCCGTCGCGATATTCGTCGACGTACTTCATTCGGCTGCCCCCGCACTCAGTGCCCCGGCCTCGGCGAGGAGCGCCAGCGTCTTCTCCGCCTCCTCGGCGTCGATCTTGGCGAGCGCATAGCCGACGTGGACGATGACGTAGTCGCCCGGCGCCACGTCCTCGACCATGGCGGTCGAGATCGTCTTCATCACCCCGTCGAGACTGACCTTGGCCATGTCGTCGGGCAGGAGTTCGCTCACCAGAGCGGGGATCGCGAGGCACATCGGGGTCATCCTCCTCGGGAGACGTCGTGGTTGGCCGAGCCGGCGAGAAAGCGCCGGGCGAGTGTCGCCTGCCCCAGCGACAGCCCGCCGTCGTTCGCCGGCACGGTATGGGCGAGAAGCGGCCGGAAGCCGAGGCCCGTCAGGCGCTCGACCAGTCCTTCCGCCAGAATTCGGTTCATCATGCAGCCGCCGCCGAGCGCGATCGCCTCGCCCGGCCGCGCCAGCGCGACGACGAGATCACCGAGCCCGTCGATCACACTGCCGTGGAACAGCGCCGCCCCCTCGCGCGCGTCGATCCCACAGGCCAGGCGCGCCAGGAGCCCCGAGAAGTCGAGCACGCCGTCGCGGATCGCATGCAGCCCGGCACCGCGGATCGGGGCCGCGACCAGCGCCTCCAGCTCCATCGCCGCCTGCCCCTCGTGATCCTGCGTCGCCCTGAGCCCCAGGAGCCCCGCCGCCGCATCGAACAGCCGCCCCATCGAGGTGGTGGAAGCCTCGCGACCCGCGGCGAGCCGCTGCGCCACCGCCGCCACGCTCGGCTGCGCGGCAAACCGCGCCCGCCCCTCGTCGAGCCGGCCGAGCGCATGGAAGGCGGCGAGCGCCATCCGCCACGGCTCGCGCGCCGCCCTGTCGCCGCCGGGCAGGGCCAGCGGCGCCAGATGCCCGAGCCGCTGCCACGCCGCGCCGTCGATCCGCATCGCCTCGCCGCCCCAGGCCGCACCGTCGTCGCCGTGACCGATACCGTCGAGCGCCAGCCCGAAGATGGACCCCGTCGCCCCGTGCTCCGCCGCGATCGCCGCGATGTGCGCCGCGTGATGCTGCACCGGCAGCACGTCGACCCCGAATTCGCCGGCGAAGTGCGACGAGCGGAAGTCCGGATGGAGATCGCAGGCCACCAACTCCGGCTTCACGTCGAGGAGGCTCAGAAGGTGCGCGGTGGTCTCGCGGTAGAACTTCACCGTCTCCACCGTGTCGAGATCACCGACGTGCTGCGACACGAAGGCCTCGCGCCCGCGCGTCACGCACACCGTGGCCTTGAGATGCGCGCCCGTCGCCAGCACGGCCGGCCCGTCGACCCCGAGATCGATCGGCTCCGGCACGAACCCACGCGCCCGGCGGATGAAGCTCGGCCGCCCGGCGATCACCTGCGCCACCGAATCGTCGGCACGAATGACGATCGGCCGATCGTGGCCGACGATCAGGTCGGCGATACCGGCGAGCCGCCGCCGCGCATCGGCATCGTCGATCACCAGCGGCTCACCGCCCGGATTGGCCGAGGTCGCGACGATGACGAAGTCGTTCGCCGCCGCCCGCGCCGCAGCACCGTCCGGCCGACCCGCCGCCTCCCAGAACAGGAGATGATGCAGCGGCGCGTAGGGGAGCATGCCCCCCGTCCGCGTCAGCCCCGGCGATACCGACGGCGCGAGGGGGCCGTCGATCGTCGCCATCGGCACGATCGGCGCCGCACTCGTCGCGACCAGGTCGCGCTCCGCCGCACTCGGCCGTACGATCCGTTCCAGCGAAGCGAGATTGGCGACCATCACCGCGAAGGGTTTGGCCTCGCGCGCCTTGCGCCGACGCAACTCCGCCACCACCGCCTCGTCGGTCGCGTCGCAGACGAGATGAAACCCGCCGATCCCCTTCAGCGCCACGACCTTCCCCGCCCGGATCGCCGCGACGATCTCGGCCGGCGAATGGGTCAACTTCGGCCCGCAGGCCGGACATGCGATCGGCTCGGCATGGAAACGACGATTGGTCGGGTCGCGGTAGTCGCGCGCACAAACCTCGCACATCGGGAAGCCGGCCATCGCCGTCTGGGCGCGGTCGTAGGGCAGCCGCGCCGTGATGGTGTAGCGCGGGCCGCAATGGGTGCAGTTGACGAACGGATAGAGGTGGAACCGGCTCGCCGGATCGAAGAGATCGTCGAGACAGGCCGCGCAGGTCGCCGCATCCGCCGGCACCCGTGTGCGAACCCGGCCGCCCACGCTCTCGACGATGCGGAACCCACGCTCGGCCATCGGCTCGATCGCCGCCGTCTCGATCGCGTCGAAGCGGGCGAGCGGCGGCCGTTCGGCCTCGAGCGCCGCCCGGAACGCCGCGACGGCCTCCCCCTCGACCTCGATCAGGACTCCGTCGCCGTCGTTGAGCACGAAACCGGCGAGACGGAACCGCGCCGCCAACCCGTGCACGAACGGCCGCATGCCGACCCCCTGCACCACCCCGCGCACGCGCAGCCGCAACCGCTCCACCGCATGAGCGGGGACCGGCGCGACGAACGCCTCGGGGCCGGGGGCGAGCGACATGGGGCCGCCCTCAGCTCTCGGCGGCGAGCTTCGCCCGCGTCTCGATCCAGGCGTAGAAGCCGTCGAGCCCCTCGCCCGACTTGGCCGACACCGTCATCACCTCGAGCCGCGGATTGACCTTGCGCGCCGCCGCGATGCAGGCCGCCACGTCGAAGTCGAGATGCGGCAGCAGATCCGCCTTGGTCAGCAGCATCAGGTCGGAGGCGGCGAACATGTCCGGATACTTCAGGGGCTTGTCCTCGCCCTCGGTCACCGACAGCACCACCACCTTGTGCGCCTCGCCGAGATCGAAGGCCGAGGGACAGACGAGATTGCCGACGTTCTCGATGAAGAGAAGCGCGTTCTCCGCCGGATCGAGCTCGTCGAGCGCGTGGCCGACCATCGAGGCGTCGAGGTGGCAGCCCTTGCCGGTGTTGACCTGGATCGCCGTGACGCCGGTGGCGCGAATGCGATCGGCGTCGTTGGAGGTCTGTTGATCGCCCTCGATCACCGCGATCGGCAACCGCGCCTTCAGGTCCTCGATCGCCCGGCACAGGAGCGTCGTCTTGCCCGAGCCGGGCGAAGAGACGAGGTTCAGCGCGAAGATGCCCTTCTCCGCCAGCCGGCGCCGGTTGGTACGGGCGAGACCGTCGTTCTTGCCGAGAATGTTGCGCTCGATCTCCACGATGCGGCTCTGGCTGAGACCGGGAACGTGAACGCCGGCGATGCCGCCGCCGTAGTCGAGCCCGCCCCCTGCCGAGGTCGGCGCGTGCTCGTGATCGTGGGAATGCCCATCATCGTGGGAATGATCGTGCCCACAACCCGGCCCGTGGACGTGGTCGTGCTCATGGTCGTGCCCATGGTCGTGCCCATGGTCGTGATCGTGCGTGTGGGCGTGATCGTGGCCGTGCGCATGCGAATGGCCGTGATCGTGCGCATGGGAGTGCGCGTGCTCGTGGCTCGCGTCCCCGTGGACATGGGCATGCGAATGCTCGTGCACGTGCCCGGCGTCGTGATCGTGGGCATGGTGATGGTGCAGATGATCGTGGTCGTGGTCATGCCCATGGTCGTGATCGTGACCATGCTCGTGCCCGTGATGATGGTGATGATCGTGGCCGGCCTTTTCGCCTTCCACCGTCGCCTGACCGCAACCGCAGACCGTACACATCACTCCACCTCCAACTCGGCGACGCGCATTTCGTCGCCCGCCGTCATCTGAACCCGATGATTTCCGCACTTCGGGCAGGCCCCGAAGCGCTCCGAGAGCGCCACCGTCTCCGAGCAGTCGAGGCACCAGCCCTGCCCCGGCACCCGCTCGATTTCCAGCTTCGCCCCGTCCGCCATGGTCCCGCCGATCACCGCCTCGAAACAGAAGGCCATCGCCTCCGGCTCGACGTGGGACAATTCGCCGATCATCAACTTGACCGCCTTGACCGAGGTCGCCCCGGCCTTGCGCGCCTCGTCCTCGACGATCTCCATCACGCTTTCCATCAGCGACATCTCATGCATCGCCATACTCCTCGAAGGCGACCTCGAAGCCGACGCAGGGGTCGAACAGCGCCGCGATCCGTTCCGCCCGCGCTCCGTCCTCGGTCCCGCCCCAGCGATTGGCGCCGAGCGTCGCGGTGAGGGGACCATCGGCGTGAAAGTTCCATTCCGTCGGCGCCAGGATCGCATAGGCCGCGACCCGCCCGTCGTCGTCGAGCCGCACCAGATGATGCAGCCGTCCGCGCGGGCTCTCGACCGCCGCATAGCCCATCGCCGGCCCGACCGAGGCCGCCGTCACCCAGTCGGCCGCCATGCGCGCCTTGTCGCTCGCCGGCGCCGCCAGGAGATGCGCCGCCTCGGCGATCTCGGCGAGCCGCGCCGTCAGTCGCGCCCGCCCGTCGACCACCCCCGGCCCGGCCGTGCGCCGCGCCGCCGGCCCGGTCTCCGGCCGTCGCCCCGCCAGTTGCGGCCGCGCCGCGAACCCGGCCGGATCCGCCGCCAGGGCCGTCACCACCGCCCGATCGTCGGCCGCCGTCAGCCGATCGATCGGTAGGAACTGGTCGCCCGTCGCCGGTCCGACCCGCACCAGCATCGCCGCCGCCCAGGATCGCGGCCGAGCCCGGAACCGCCCGCGCCGGTCGATGCCGAGCCCCAACCGGTGCACCCCGTCGCGCACCCGTTGCATCGCCGCCGCTGCGCCCGCGGCCCCCGCGTCCAGCGCCCGCGCCGAGGCGAGCACGGCTCGCACCTCGGCCAACACTTCCCCGTCGACCGCGAGCCCCACCGGCCCCGGTCCGGCGAAGGTCGAGCGCAGATGTTCGCCGAGCCGTTCGGCCACCAGTCCGTCGAACCGGGCCGCCACCACGCCGTTCGCGTCGCCGCCCGAAGCCGCCGCGATCGCCGCCTCGCTCGCCACCGCATGCGCACGACCGCACAGAGAATGCAGCCGCCCGACCATGCCCGGCACGTCGCCCATCGGCCGTCCGGCCAGCAACATGGCCGAAAACCCGGTCGGTCGGCTCGATGCGATCCGCACTTCGCGCGCCCGCGCCACCCCGTCCGCCTCGGCGGGGCCGAGCACCAGGGTCAGGGTCAGCCCGCCCGGCGAGAACGGCGATACGGTCACCGACACGACCGTTCTCCTTCGTGGCCACGTCGTCCGAACAGGAGCGCCCGCCGATCGAGCCGCGGCGCCTCGGCTGCCGCCGGAGCCGTCACCGTGGCCGCCACCACCGCCTCGGCCCCCTTCATCACCTCCGCCATCGCCGCCTCGGCCGTGGCGACCGCCGTCTCGGCATCGGCGAACTCGAACATCGGCGAGAACAGCGACACGCTGTCGAGCCGCCCGAACCCGTCGAGCTCGCCCACCACGCACTCGTAGTCGCCGCTCGGCAGGGCGTGGGTGACCGCATCGCCGATCCGCGCCGCCGAGAGCACCCGCCCCGGCAGCGCCGCCATCACCAGATTCATGAACCACGGCGTGGCGACGATCCCCACCGCCTTGCCCCCGTAGGCGGTGAAACCCACCGCCGCGACCCCCAGCGCCGGATTGCTGAGCGGCATGTCGCGCATCGATCCCTCCGCAACGGCACGATAGCGGGCCTCGAGCGCCGAGCCGATCGCACGCGCCGCCGCTTCGTCCATCTCGGAGAGGATCGGATCACGCCCCATGCGCCCCTCCAGCCGCGAGCATCATGAACTTCGAGCGCGGCGCATCGCAGTTGGGACAGCGCCAGTCCTCGGGAAGATCGGCGAACGCCACCCCCGGCGGGATCTGCCAGGCGTCGTCGCCCTCCGCCGGGTCGTAGACGTGCCAGCAGATGCCGCATTCCATGCGGGCCTCGGCCGGCACGTCGGAGTGATCGCCGAAATTCTCGAAGGCACTCATCTGAAGTAGGCCTCTTCGATCTCCTTCAGCCGTTCGGCCGAATCGCGGAAGTCCTCGACCGCCGCCCGCGCCGTCACCGGCACGTCGCCGATCTCCAGCGTGTCGAGCACGATCGTATCCATCGCGTTGAAGAACTGAACGGACCAGACGTTGCGCACCCCCGTCGCCACGATGCGGCAGGTGCCGTAGCCCCGCGACAGCATCTGCACCGGCCCCGGCCCCAACGTGTCCTGCAGAAAGGCCATGTCGGCCTCGCTCATCGGGAACAGCGAGAAGGTCACCGTGTGCGACGGCGCGCCGGCCACGTGGTTGGCGGCGCGATCGCGGATCTCGGTCAGGAGCGGCATGACGTTCATCGCACCGGCCGGCGGCGCCGGCAGATCGGCGAGCACCCGCGTCATCGCTGCCGCCCGCTCGATCGCCGCCGGCACTTCCGCCACTTCCAGATAATCGGCCGCGAGCCGGCCCTCGCCGTCGCTGAAGCGCACCCGCCACAGGCCGGCCATCACCGATTCCTGCACCTGCGCCACCACGCCGTCCGGCAGCGCCACCGTGGCCGAGACCTCGCCCTCGCCCATCACCTGACCGACCAGTTCCAACTCGTCCGGCCCGTAACCGGCGAGATCGAACAACTGCCCGCGCGCCCCCGCCTCCTGGGTCGCCAGCGCCGCGACCAGCCGCGGCAGCAGTTCCGCCACCCGCGGGCAACGCTGGATCAACTCCTCCGCACTCGCCGTCGCCAGGAACGAAATCGTCCCCGCCCCGGTCAGGCCGGAGCGCCCGGAAAAGCCCGATGCGGTCTCGTCGATGCCGATCGGCACCATCGAAACGTCGCCACCCGCGCCTTCCGGCGCCACCCAGAAACCCGCCTTCATGCCTCGTTCCCCCGAACCGTGTGCGTGAACTCCACCCGCGGGCGGCTCTCCGCCGCCAGAACCGGCGCATCCGGCCGGAGCGCCGCCTCGATCGTCGCGGTGTAGTCGGACCAGTCGCGGATCTTCGGCATCACCGCCAGCACGTCGGCGCCGCGCGTCACCACCAGCGACGGATGCACCACCACCCGGAACCGCGGCGCCAGCGCCGCTTCCGCTGCCCGCGCCACCACCGCGCCGCGCACCCGACGCTGGAAGGTCGCGAGAATTTCCGGCAACACCACCGCCACGTCGAGCGTCTCCGCCCGCTGCGCCGGATCGCCGGTGAAGAACAGGAGGCAGTGCTCCACCTCCCCCTCCGCCGGCGCCAGAAATGCGTCGATCGACCCTTCGTCGACCGTCGGCAGCCCGTGACGCTCCCCGAGCGCCGTCAAGAGTGGCGATGTCATGCAACCTCCCGCACCGTCGTCGCGATCCCGAGCCCGAGGCGGGCGGCGGGCGATTCGCTGTTTTGCAAATCGATCGCAACATTCATGCCAATGGACGTTCCACCCCATGATAAGCCGATGACCGCCGATTTCCGCCCCCGGGAGCCGAACTCCCGCGAGCGAAACCGCAACAGTCGAACACGACTTTTCCAGTGATGGAAATCAAATTTCCATGATGTCGATCAAACGGTCGACTTCGGATCCGTCCCCGCGACCTCGCGCAGGAAATCCGGAAGTTGCGGCTCGCGATCGATCAGATCCGCGAACAGGTGTTCGAAGTCGCGCCCCTCGAGCGCTGCTTCGACGCCGTCGAGCGCATCGTCGATCTGCTTGGCTTCCGCCTCGTCGAGCAGTCGCACCGCGGTATCGATGTGCACCAGCACCAGAGACCCGATCGCCTGCTCGCCGAGGAGCAACATCGACACCCGACGCTGCTCGCCGCGCCGTTCGCACAGCGCCGAGACGTCGTCCCCCTCGACGATCCGCATCGGAATTCCCAGGCACATGGTCTCACCCTTCCCGACCGGCCGCGCCGTCGATCCGCCGCTCGTAGCCGGCGTAGTCGATGTCGTTGCCGAGCAGGGCGGCCTCGGCCGCCACCGGCGCCTCGCGACGCTCCGCCACGATACCCCATTCGGCCAGAACCGCCAGTGCCGCGTCGATCGCCGGATCGATCGCCGCCCGCGCCGGTTCGGTGAGCGGCCCGCCCCAGTCTTCCAGGTCGAGCGGCTGACAGCCGATCAGCGCCAGTTGCTCGGGATAGTAGCCGAGCAGATCGGCCGCCGAGAGCACCTCCTGGAAGCCGGTCTGATGCAGGCTCATCTTCTTGGCGCCGGTGAACTTCGGCACCTCGTCGTCGCGCACGATCTTCATCGTGCCCGGCTCGAGGCCGTAGTCGATGGCGTCGAACACGAGGAGCCGGTCGTGCTCCTGCAGGAAGTTGACGAGGTAGAGCCCCTGGGTGCCGCCGTCGAGCACGGTGACGTGCTCGGGCACTCGGAAGCGGCGGTGGAACTCCTCCACCGCGCGCACCCCGAAGCCCTCGTCGGCCCACAGGATGTTGCCGATGCCGAGCACCAGGACGCGGGGGAGGTCGCCCTCCCCCCGGACGCGAACGTGGTCGAGCGCGCCCATCGCCTCAGTCCTTCAGATCGTCGCGGAACAGGCGCTCGCCCGACACCATCGACGAGATCATCGACTGACGGGAGAGGATGTCCTCGCGCACTGCGGCGTAGACGTGGACGATGACGAAGGTGACGATCGCCCACATGCCGAGATGATGCCAAGTGTGGAGGTCTTGGCTGTTCGGGAAGATCGAGAACATCCAGCCGGCGATCTGGTACCAGACGCTGTCGATGCCGGCGCCTTCGGAGTAGAGAGCGAGGCCCGAGAGCATCATGAACGCCAGGAAGAGCATGAAGGTGAACATGGCGACGTGGGCGAGCGGGTTGTGGCCGATGTACTTCTTCGGGTCCTTGACCAGGAAGAGATACCAGCGCAGCTCGTAGAACACCCCCCACAGCCAGGTCTTGTTCCACACCGGCAGATAGAACAGCTGCCGCGAATAGGTGTTGCCCACGAAGGCCCAGTAGACCCGCATGAGGAAGAACACGATCAGCACCTGCCCGGCGGCGAAGTGGCCGAAGCGGATGTAACCCATCAGGAAGTTGTTCGACGCCTCGCCGGGCACGCTGGGCAGCGGCGAACCGATGAACCAGCCGGTCAGGCACAACACCAGGATGGCGAAGGCATTGACCCAGTGCCACAGGCGCACCGGCGCCTCGTAGACATAGATGGTCTGCAGCGAGCGGACCTTCTCCGCGCCGCTGGCGTCATAGGCGCCCTGGATCTGGGCGGTCTCGATCGTCATGGCGATCCTCCCTCGCGAGGGCCGCCGGTCGGCGCGAACGGCGCCCGACCGGTTCCTCTCGTCGTCCGTTGCCAGGGGACGGCGGTCGCCCGCCGCCCCGTCGAGCCGATCAGCGCACGGTGACCCTGGTCATCTCCTGCCCGTCTTCGCTCATCACGTGAGTGGAGCAGGCGAGGCAGGGGTCGAACGAGTGCAGCGTGCGGATGATCTCCAGCGGCTGGTTGGGATCGGCCATCGGCGTGTCGAGGAGCGAGGCCTCGAAGGCACCGATGCCGCCCTTGGGATCACGCGGGGAACCGTTCCAGGTGGTCGGGACGACGGCCTGATAGTTGTCGATCTTGCCGTCCTTGATCTTCACCCAGTGGCCGAGCGCGCCGCGCGGCGCCTCGGTGAAGCCGACGCCCTTGACCTCCTTCGGCCAGCTCTCCGGCTTCCACTTGTCGACGTTGGCGGTCGAGATGTCGCCGGCCTTGATGTTGGCCATCAGCTTGTCCTGGAAGTAGCGCAGCTGACGTGCCGCCCACTGGCACTCGAGCGCCCGCGCCGCGGTGCGGCCGAGGGTCGAGAACAGCGCGGTGATCGGCAGGCCGAGGTCCTTGAGGAGCTTGTCGGTCGGGTCCTTGAACTCCGCCTTGTTCTGGGCGTAGCCGATGATGTAGCGGGCGAGCGGCCCGACCTCGACGGCGTTGCCCTTCCAGCGCGGCGACTTGATCCAGGAGTACTTCGCCTCCTCGTCGAGCG
>ERZ1645187.3652-NODE-3652-length-12829-cov-161.879286_pt1 | contig 12829 bp, 10 predicted proteins | sample MGYA00575352_ERZ1645187 | MGnify/ENA primary metagenome ERZ1645187 (study PRJEB40837, sample SAMN11349314) | freshwater sediment metagenome | isolation source: river sediment | host: Sediment | place: India: Wazaribad , New Delhi | collected 2017-02-21 ... | reverse complement strand
CGGTGGTCGGCTGGTCGACGGCGTTGAACGGCTCGTCGAGCAGCAGCGTCTCGGCATTCTGCAACATCAGCCGGGCGAACTGGGTGCGCTGCATCTGCCCGCCCGACAACGTCCCGATCGGTCGCGCCTCGAACCCGGAGAGCCCGACCGCGTCGATCGCCGCCGCGACCTCGGCACGCAGACCACGCCCGATACCGCCGAAGGCGCCGATTCGCCCCCACAGCCCCAAGGCGACGAAATCGTGGACCGAGATCGGGAACGAGCGGTCGATCTCGGAGATCTGCGGCAGATAGGCGATGCCGCGCCGCCCCCGTCCGCCGATGCGGATCGAACCGGCGAGCGGTTTCAACAGGCCGGCGATACCCTTGAGCAGGGTCGACTTGCCCGCGCCGTTCGGCCCGACGATCGCCGTCGGCGTGGCCTTCACGATCCGGCCGGTCAGATGATGCACCGCCGGATGCCTATCGTAGCCGAGTGTCAGGTCGTCGAAGGTGATGGCGGCGGGCGTGGTCACGGGCGGTCTCCGAGAAAGGGGCTCATCCGGCGATCGGCAGGCAGGCCCACAGGACACCGACCCAGATCAGGACCGACACGAGACCCGCGACCGCCAACCGCAGCACCGACGACGCGCGGATCAGCGACGGCGCCACCCGCACCGGAACCCGCGATCGATGTTCGTGGAGGTGGGCATGTCCGGGCGCCCCATGGTCGTGATCGTGGTCGTGATCGTGGCCGAGGCGGTGGCCGGCATGATCGTGGCGGCGGGGACCATGGTCGTGGCGGGTCGGCTCGGCGGAGACCGATCCGGCGGCGATGGAAGCGGAGGTGGGCGACGAGGTCGTCATGATATATGTTATAACGTAACACAGAACGCACGGCAAGGCGTCCCCTCGCACGGGCGCCGGGCGCCGCCCCGGCCGTCCCACCGATCGCCGCGACGTACCCACGGCGACGATGTAGAGTGCCATGCCTGAATCGTTCTCGAGTACGTCCGCCCATGTCCACGTCGCACCCGCCGCACGCCTCGGTCTCCTTCCTCGACGGTCTCGATCGCGCCGCTCGTCTGCCGGCCGTCCATCCGCCGATCGAAACCGGCCGGATCGGCGTGCTGCTGGTCAATCTCGGCACCCCCGACGCCACCGACTACTGGTCGATGCGCCGCTATCTGAAGGAGTTCCTCTCCGACCGCCGGGTGATCGAGGTGCCCCGAGCGATCTGGTGGCCGATCCTGAACCTGATCATCCTGACGACACGTCCGGCGAAGAAGGGGCGCGACTACGACAAGATCTGGAACCGCGAGAAGAACGAGGGGCCGCTCAAGACCATCACCCGGTCGCAGGCGGAGATCCTCGCTCATCGCCTCGCCGAGGCCGGCGATCGCCTGGTGGTCGATTGGGCGATGCGCTACGGCAACCCGTCGATCGCTTCGCGGCTCGAGGCGCTGACGGCGCGCGGCTGCGAGCGCATTCTCGTCGTGCCGCTCTACCCGCAATATGCCGCCGCCACCACCGCCACCGTCGCCGACGCCGCCTTCGATGCGGCGAAGACGATGCGCTTCCAGCCGGCGCTCCGCATCGCTCCGCCCTGGCACGACGACCCGGTCTACGTCTCCGCCCTCGCCTCGAGCCTGCAGGCCGAGATGGCCGCACTCGACTGGGCGCCGGAGATGATCCTCGCCTCGTTCCACGGCATACCGAAGCGCTACTTCGACGCCGGCGACCCCTACTTCTGCCACTGCGCCAAGACCATGCGGCTGTTGCGCGAGGCGACCGGCCTCGGCGAGGATCGCCTGCGCATGACCTTCCAGTCGCGCTTCGGTCGCGAGGAGTGGCTGAAGCCCTACACCGACGCGACGGTCGCCGAACTCGCCCGTTCGGGCGTGACGCGGCTGATGGTGATCACCCCCGGCTTCGCCGCCGATTGCCTCGAGACGCTCGAGGAGATCGGCCACGAGAACGCCGGCATCTTTCGGGCGAACGGCGGCGAGAAGTTCCAACTCGTCCCCTGCCTCAACGACGGCGCCCTCGGCCTCGATGTGCTGGAGACCGTCGTCGGCCGCGAACTCGCCGGCTGGATCTGAGGCTCGCCCGCAACGCCCGGCGACCGGTGCCCCGTGACCGGCGAAGCATGTGACACCCCGTCGCGGTTCCGACACGATGGCGCTACACTCTGCCGCCCGACCCGACCGCGAGTCGGCGGAACGAGGTGCCGTGCGGCCGCGGCGCCCGCTTGGAGGCGATCATGAACGGCATCACGCTCTCGGGGTTCGACATCGTCATCATCGTCCTCCTGGCACTTCTGGTGCTGGTGTTCTTCGCCGGCGTGAAGACCGTGCCGCAGGGCTATCATTGGACGGTCGAACGCTTCGGCCGCTACACCCGCACCCTGACCCCCGGCCTCAACGTCATCACCCCCTTCATCGAGACCGTCGGCGCCAAGCTGTCGGTGATGGAGCAGGTGCTCGACGTGCCGACCCAGGAGGTCATCACCAAGGACAACGCCACCGTCGCCGTCGACGGCATCGTCTTCTACCAGGTGCTCGACGCCGCGCGCGCCGCCTACGAAGTGCAGAACCTCGAGGTGGCGATCCTCAACCTGACCATGACCAACATCCGGACCGTCATGGGCTCGATGGATCTCGACCAGCTCCTCTCCCATCGCGACGAGATCAACACCCGGCTGCTCGGCGTCGTCGACGCCGCGACCGCCGCCTGGGGCGTCAAGGCCACCCGCATCGAGATCAAGGACATCGTCCCGCCCACCGACCTCGTCGCCGCCATGGGTCGGCAGATGAAGGCCGAGCGCGACAAGCGCGCCGCCGTCCTCGAGTCCGAAGGCCTGCGCCAGTCCGAGATCCTCAAGGCCGAGGGCCAGAAGCAGGCGCAGATCCTCGAGGCCGAGGGCCGCAAGGAGGCCGCCTTCCGCGACGCCGAGGCGCGTGAGCGTCTCGCCGAGGCCGAGGCACGGGCGACCGAGATGGTGTCCAAGGCGATCGCCGCCGGTGACGTCCAGGCGATCAACTACTTCGTCGCCCAGAAATACGTCGAGGCGCTGAAGGAGATGGCCCATTCGCCCAATCAGAAGGTGCTGATGATGCCGGTCGACGCCACCTCGATCCTCGGCTCGGTCGCCGGCATCGCCGAGATCGCCAAGGCGACCTTCTCCGATACCGCCGAGCCGCGTCGCCGCGCCGGCGTGCCCGAAACCCGCGGCTGACCCGGAGGCGCCTCACGATGCTCGAAGTCGTCGAGACCCTGTTCCTGCGTTACGGCGCCTGGAGCTGGTGGGTCCTCGGTCTCGTCCTGCTCGCGCTCGAGCTGGTGATGCCGGGCTTCATCCTGGTGTGGTTCGGCGCCGCCGCCGTCCTGGTCGGCGTGTTGGCGCTGGCGGTGAACTGGTCGGTGCAGACGCTCGCCCTGGTCTGGGCGGCACTCTCGATCGTCCTGCTCGTCGTCGGCCGCCGCTGGTTCCTCGGCGACGGGCGCCGCTCCGCCGAACCGTTGCTGAACGACCGTGCCGGACGCCTCGTCGGCCGCGTCTTCACCCTCGCCGAACCACTCGGCGAGAACGGCGGCAACCTGCGCATCGACGACGGCGTGTGGCGCATCACCGGCCCGCAGTTGCCGGCCGGCTCCCGTGTCGTGGTGCGCGGCGCCGACGGCACCACCCTGGTGGTCGCCCCGGCCGACTGACCGCCGCGCCGCGGTCTGCGAACGTCGTGGTCACGCCACGCCGATACGCAACAGATCGTGCATGTGGACGATGCCGACCGGACGCCCCTCCTGCAGCACGAACAGCGCCGTGATCGACGATGACGACAGCATCTCGATCGCCCGGGCGAGCAGGGTCTCGGGGCGGACGGTCTTCGGCCGCGCGGTCATGATCTCGTCGACCGTCCGACCGAGCAGGTCGCCGGTGAGATGACGCCTCAGGTCACCGTCGGTGATGATGCCGACGAGCATCCCCTCTCCGTCGACGACGCCGACGCAACCGAAGCGTCGGTCGTTCATCACCCCCAACGCGTCCCGCATCGCCGCCCCGGCCGCCACCAGCGGCACCATCTCGCCGACGTGCATGACGTCGCGCACCTGCCTCAGACTCGCCCCGAGTTTGCCACCGGGGTGGAAGACACCGAAGTCGCGGGCGGTGAAGCCGCGCCCTTCGAGCAGAGCGATGGCGAGCGCGTCGCCGAGCGCCAGTTGCAGCACCGTCGAGGTGGTCGGCGCCAGCCCGTGTGGGCAGGCCTCCTCCGCCTTCGGCAACTCCAGCACGATGTCCGCGGCCCGCCCCAACGTCGATCCGGCATCCGAGGTGACCGCGATCAGCGGCACCCGGAAGCGACCGGCATAGGCGATGATTGCCGCCAGTTCGGTCGATTCACCCGACCACGACGCCGCCAGCACCACGTCGTCGGCGGTGATCATACCGAGATCGCCGTGGCCGGCTTCGGCCGGATGGACGAAATAGGCCGGGGTACCGGTCGACGCCAGGGTGGCGGCGACCTTGCGGCAGATGTGGCCGCTCTTGCCCATGCCGGTGACGATCAGCCGGCCCTTGGCACCGAGGATGCGCGCGACCGCCGCCTCGACCGCGTCCCCGAGTGCACCGCCGAGGGCTTCGCGTAGCAGCGCCAGCCCGCGCGCTTCGATGTCGATGGTCTTGAGGGCCGAGGTGCGGATCGCCGTGTCCATGGATCTTCCGAGTTGCGCCGCGGCCCGGTGATGTGGCCGGCGTGTGTCGGTCGCCGACGTCGGGCGACGGCGCTCTCTAGCACTTTCGCCGACCGAAGGGGAGCCGGTGCCCCGAGGCACCGACCGCCGATCGACCGCGGCTCGGGTCGATCGAGATAAGGAAGCGTTAACCATGGCCGTTTACCTTTCGGAAACCGACCGTCGATCCGCGGAGTTCGCGGGCCGATCGACCGTGCCCGAGGCCACATGCGTCTTCCCCCGCCGCCCCCCGCCAACGCCGACGCACCGGTCCCTGCGACCCCCCGCCGCGTCGGTTCGGCGCGCCGGTGTGGCGCCACCCTTCTCTTCGCTACGGTGATCCTGGCCACCGCCCCACTCGCCGCTCAGACGCGACCCACCGACGATGCCGACCCGCGCGATCCGCTGCGTCGCCCGTCGCTGCGCACCACGACCGCGAAACCCGCCGCCACCCGGACCCCGACCGGCCTGCCGTTGCGCGGCCGTCTCGATCCGAAGCGCGGCACCGAACCCCCGGCCGCCGCCGTGCCGCCGCCGGCCGGTCTCGACCCGCTCGCCGGCTCCGACCGGCTCGCCGATCCCGAACCGGCGACACTCGAGCCGATCGGTCGACCCACGGCCGCAGGACGCCCCTCGGCGACCACCCCGGCCACTGCCGGCGCGGCGCCGCAGCCGCGGATGACCGGCACCACACCGCCGGGCCGGATCGATCCGACGACCGGCCGCCCGCTCGTCCTCGGCACCGACGCCGGCCGCAGCGCGATCGAACCGACGAGCCGGGTCGGCCCGGTGAAGGGCGGCCCGACCATGGCGGAGACCGCCACCCAGCCACGCCCGCGCGACATCCTCGCCGACAAGCGCGACGAGGCGCTGATCGAGGACGAGGCCTATGCCGCTCTCGGCCTGCGCACCGGTGGATTCACCTGGTTGCCGGCGCTCGAGACCTCGGCCGGCTGGAGTTCCAACATCGCCTCGCGCGCCGGCGGCACCTCCGGTCTCACCTGGCGGGTGGCACCGGAACTGACCGGCCGCTCGGACTGGTCGCGTCATTCGCTGCAGGTCGAGTTGCGCGGCGCCTATCTCGGCAACACCCGCGATCACGACTACGACAAACCGACCTTCCAGGGCGCGCTCCGTGGTCGCGTCGACCTCGGTGAGGAGACCACCGTCGACGTCAAGGCCGGATGGTCGCACGACCGCCAGTCGACGTCGGCCGCCGACAACCCGGTGAACACCGTCGTCCCGGCGACGATCGAATCGAAGACCGCTTCGCTCGGCATCACCCGCGACGTCGGCCTCCTCGCCTTCACCCTGCGCGGCGACCTCGAACGGTCCGACTATTCCGGCGGCACCACTTCGACCGGTGCTTCGCTCGGCTCCGACATCCAGAACAACACCCGCCTGACCACCGCGGTGCGCGCCACCTACGGCTCGAAAGGCTCGATCCGCCCGTTCGTCGAGGTCCAGGTCTCCAAGCGTGACTATGACGACGCAGTTGTCGCCGGATCACCACGAGATGCGACCGGTGCGGCGGTCAAGGTCGGCATCGTCACCGATCTCGGCCCGAAACTGCGCGGCGAACTGTCGACCGGCTGGGGCATCGAGCGGCCCGACAAGGGCACTCTGCCGGACATGTCGGGTTGGTTGCTCGACGGCTCGCTGGTGTGGTCGCCGACCCGTCTGACCAGCGTCAAGCTCGACGCCAAGACCAGTTTCGAGGCGACGACGCTCGCCACCTCGCCCGGCGCCGTGACCCGGACCGTCGGGATCGGCGTCGACCACGCCCTGCGCCCCGACGTCGTCGCCTCCGCCGGCGTCGCGGTCACCGACAAACGCTACGTCGGCACCGCCCTGCGCGAGGACACCTGGGCCCTTTCGTCCGGCCTCACCTACAAGATCGACCGCACCATCCACACCTTCGTCAAGGGTACGCTGACCCGCTTCACCTCGTCGTCGGCCGCTGCCGACTACGATGCCGCCACCATCATGGTCGGCGTCCGCGTCCAGCGCTGACCCGCCGCATCGATCGACACGCCGAACCGCCGCCTTCGACGAAACGGCCGGCGCCCCGAGAGACGCCGGCCCCTGTCGTAGCGATCGCGAACCGGGCTCAGAGCCCCTTCAGGATCGCCTCGATCTCCGCCTTGAACTCGGCCCTCAGGTCCTTGCGTTCCAAGCCGTAGGCGACGTTGGCGGCGAGGAAGCCGACCTTGGAGCCGCAGTCGTAGGTCTTGCCTTCGAAGCGCACGCCCCAGAACGGCGCCTCGTCCATCAGCGAGCGCATCGAGTCGGTGAGCTGGATCTCGTTGCCGGCGCCACGCTCCTGGGTTTCGAGCAGTTCGAAGATGCGTGGCTGCAGGATGTAGCGGCCGTTGATGAAGAGGTTCGACGGCGCCGTGCCCTTGGGCGGCTTCTCCACCATCGAGGTGATGCGGAAGGCTTCGCCGCGGGCTTCGCCGACGCCGACGATGCCGTACTGATGGGCGAGCTCGGGCGGGCACTCCTCGACCGCCACGACGTTGCCGCCGGTCTCTTCGAAGACGTCGGTCATCTGGGCGAGACAGCTCTTGGTGCGGCCCTTCATGATCATGTCGGGCAGCATCACCGCGAAGGGCTCGTCGCCGACCAGATCGCGGGCGCACCACACCGCGTGGCCGAGGCCGAGCGGCTCCTGCTGGCGGGTGAAGGAGGTGGTGCCCGGCGGCGGCCGCTGGGCATCGAGAATGGCGAGTTCGGCCTTCTTGCCGCGCGAGCGGAGCGTCTGCTCGAGCTCGTAGGCGAGGTCGAAGTGATCCTCGATCACCGCCTTGTTGCGGCCCGTGACGAAGATGAAGTGCTCGATCCCCGCCTCGCGCGCCTCGTCGACGATGTACTGGATCACCGGCTTGTCGACGACGGTCAGCATCTCCTTGGGCATCGCCTTGGTGGCGGGCAGGAAGCGGGTCCCCAGGCCCGCGACGGGGAACACGGCTTTGCGGATCTTCTTCGTCATTCCGAGGACTTTCTCGCCTGTGGAACATCGCCGACGCGTCACCGACGGTGGCACGCCGCCTTGTGCGTAATCCATCGCCCCGATCGCGGCAAGCGCCGACCGGAGGCGGCGTCGCCGAGGCGCGCGACGTCTCGCGAATCCCCCGAAAACGCGGCGGAAGCATGAGGTTCCTGCGTTAAGACGGTGTTAAGTTCGAATTAACCATGATCACCGGGAGATGAACCGGCGCGCCGCCGGCGGATGCCGCCGCCCCACCCCGTCCGGGAGACTTCACGATGCCCAGCCCGCGCCGAGAGAACCGGACCTCGATCGACCTCGCGCTTCCCCGCCGTACCTTCCTGATCGGCGTCGGTTCGCTGGCGCTCGGCGCCTGCTCGGCCTCGCCGATCGCCGGCCTCGGCGCCGCCAAGGCGGAAACCGGTACGATCGCCACCCAGCCCGACGCCCCCGGCCCGGTCGCCTCGACCGGCTTCACCGAATGGGTCGCGACCTTCCGGGCGCGGGCGATGGCCAAGGGCATCTCGCCCGCCACCTACGACCGGGTGATGGCCGCCACCGTTCCCGACACCGCCGTCTACAAGTTCGACAAGGCCCAGCCGGAGTTCCAGGAACCGATCTGGCGCTATGTCGACCGCCGCACCGGTGAGTACAACGTCGACACCGGCAGGAAGCGCATTCGCGAGTACTCCGCCCTCTTCGATCGTATCGAAGAGAAATACGGCGTCGACCGATATCTTCTCTGCGGCCTGTGGGGGCTCGAGAGTTCCTTCGGCGATCTCGCGATCGCGCCGAAGTACATGCGCAAGGTCATCCCCTGCCTCGCCGCGCTCGCCTGGGGCGAACCACGCCGGCGCACCTATTGGGAGGCGGAACTTCTCAACGCCCTCGTCATCGTCGATCGCGGCTGGGCTCAGCCCGACGACATGATCGGCTCGTGGGCCGGCGCCATGGGGCACACCCAGTGGATGCCCGAGGTGTGGCTCGCCATGGGCGTCGACTTCGACGGCGACGGCCGCATCAACCCGTTCGGCAAGCCCGACGACGCGCTCGCCGGCACCGCCCGTTACATGGTCGAGCGCGGTCGCTACCGCCGCGGCGAGCCGTGGGGTCACGAAGTGATGCTGCCGGCGAAGTTCGACGCCGGCCTCGCCGACGGCAAGATCCAGAAGCCGATGGCCCAATGGGCGGCGATGGGCGTGCGCCGCGCCGACGGCAAGGAGTTCCAACGTCCCGACATGGTCGCCCGCCTCTGGTTGCCCGCCGGTATCAACGGCCCGGCCCTGGCTCTCGGCACCAATTTCTACGCGGTGAAGTCCTATAATCCGTCGCTGAAATACGCCCTCGCCATCTGCTACCTCTCCGACAAGATCCGCGGCCTCGGCGCCTTCGTGAAGGCCTGGCCGGTGGAGGAGCGCTCGCTCACCATGGCGGAGACCCAGGAGGTGCAGGAACGCCTGACCGCGCTCGGCTTCGACACCGGCGGCTCCGACGGCCGGTTCGGCGAGAAGACGCAAGGGGCGATCCAGGCCTGGCAGAAGTCGATCGGCATGCAGCCCGCCGACGGCTATCCCTCCGACAAGGTGCTCGCCCGCCTGCGTGGCGGTTGATGGACACCTCCCGGCGGAGCTGCGCGTACCGTCGGCACCACCGACGCCGTCGCGCCGCCTTCTGTGTCGCTGTACTCGTTTCGCCCGAATCTGCACTACACTGGCACCCGTGACCGAACCGGTGGCGGGCGCCGGACGTGACGAGGCGAGACGAACATGCGGCTGGGTCGCACGACCGTGATGCTCCTGGTGGCGACGCTCTTCGCCACCCTCGCCGTCGGTCCGGCCGCCGCCCAGCACGACCCGATCGGCGGGTTCTTCCGCGCCATCTTCGGAGTCCCGCAGTACCGCCAGTATCAAGTGCCGGCGCATCTCGATCCGCTCACTCAGCCGAAGAAGAAGGTCGAGCCCAAGATCGTCGAAACGCCGAAGAATCCCGACGCCCAGGTGGTGCTGGTGATCGGCGACATCGAGGCCCAGGGCCTCGGCTACGGCCTCCAGATGGCCTTCGCCGAGGAACCGTCGATCACCGTCGTGTCGAAGTCGCGCGCCGCCTCCGGTCTCACCCGGGAGGGCGACGGCGAATGGAGCACGTTGGCGACCAAGGTGCTCGTCGAGACCCGCGCCGACATGATCGTCGTCATGGTCGGCATCAACGACTTCCAGACCATCCCCGTCCCCGGCGCCAAGGGCCTGGAGGCCGGCGGCGAGGAATGGACGAAGGTCTACGGCGAACGCCTCGACAAGCTGGTCGCTCAGATCCGCGCGACGGGAAAGCCCTTCTGGTGGGTCGGCCTGCCGCCGACCGCCGACCCCGATCGCAAGCCGACGGCCCGCGCCGCCTATGCCGCTTTCCTCTCCTCGCTCAACGATCTGGCGCGCCCGCGCGTCCAGGCCGCCGGCGGCGGTTTCGTCGACATCTGGAACGCCTTCACCGACGAGGCCGGCCACTACACCCCGATGGGCCCCGACATCGACGGCCAGATCAAGAAGCTGCGCACCAACGACGGCGTCCTCTTCACCCGCGCCGGCCAGCGCAAGCTCGCCTTCTTCGTCGAACAGGAGATCCGCAAGGTGATGCGCGGCGGCTCGACGCCGGCGCTGCTCGCCGTGCCGGAGGAACCGCGCGTCGAACCGAAGCCGGAAGAGGTGATCGTCGGCGGCCCGCCGCCGTTGCCGCCGGCGCCCTGGACGGTGGTCGGCCCGATCGTCCCGCTCGGCCGTGTCGCCGGTCCCGACGGCGAGGGCGGCCTCGCCGGCGGACCGAGCCGCGTCCGAGCACCCGAGACCCTTCCCGGCGGCTTCCCCGTGGCCGCCACTCCGGCTCGGCGCCGCCTCGTCGACGGCCTGCCGATCGATCCACCGCCCGGCCGCGTCGACGACATCTCGCGACGGATGCCGTAGTCGCGCCCCGACGGATCCCGCCGCCCGCTTCCGAGACCGCCCCCCGAACGACGACGGCGCGCCCCGAGGGACGCGCCGTCGTTCGTTTCGTCGGTCGCCTGATCAGCGCGGCAGTTCGGTCTTGCCCATCAGGGTGAGGTCGATGGCACGCGCCGCCTGACGGCCCTCGCGGATCGCCCACACCACCAGACTCTGGCCGCGGCGCATGTCGCCGGCGGCGAAGACCTTCGGGATCGAGGTCGCGTAGGTCTCCTCGTTCGCCGCGACGTTGCCACGCCCGTCCTTGGCGACACCGAGCGCATCGATCAGTCCTTCGTGCACCGGCGCGACGAAGCCCATGGCGAGCAGCACGAGGTCGGCCTTGAGCACCTTCTCGGTGCCGGCGATCGGCTGGAACCGGGCGTCCACCTCGGCGATCTGCACCTCGGCGACCCGGCCGTCGACGCCGTCGAAGCGCGTCGCGGTGACGCCGAACAGCCGCTCGGCGCCCTCCTCGTGGCTCGACGAGGTCCGGAGCTTCAACGGCCAGTTCGGCCAAGTCGAGAGCTTGTCCTCCTTCTCCGGCGGGCGCGGCATGATCTCGAGCTGGGTGACCGAGAGCGCCCCTTGCCGCACCGAAGTGCCGATGCAGTCGGAGCCGGTGTCGCCACCACCGATCACCACCACGTGCTTGCCGCCGGCCAGGATCGGCATCACCTCGCCGAGCGGCTCGCCCGAGACGCGGCGGTTCTGCTGCGGCAGGAACTCCATGGCGAAGTGGATACCCGAAAGCTCGCGGCCGGGAGCCGGCAGATCACGCGGCTTCTCGGCGCCACCGGTGAGCAGCACCGCATCATAGAGATCGACCAGTTCCTTCGCCGACACGTCGAGACCGACGGTGGTGTTGAAGTGGAAGACCACGCCCTCGTCGACGATCTGCTTGACCCGGCGATCGACCACGGCCTTGTCGAGCTTGAAGTCGGGGATGCCGTAGCGCAAGAGGCCGCCGGCCTTGGCGTTCTTCTCGTAGACGTGGACCTCGTGACCGACGCGGGCGAGCTGCTGGGCGGCGGCGAGCCCGGCCGGACCGGCGCCGACGATCGCCACCTTCTTCCCCGTCTTCGTCCTGGCCGGTTGCGGCGTGAGCCAACCGTTCTTCCACGCCTTCTCCGAGACCGTCGCCTCGATCGTCTTGATGGTGACCGGCGTGTCGAACAGGTTGAGCGTGCACGCGGCCTCGCAGGGCGCCGGGCAGATGCGACCGGTGAAGTCCGGGAAGTTGTTGGTCGAGTGCAGGTTCTTCGCCGCCGTCTCGAAGTCGCCGTTGTAGACCAGGTCGTTCCAGTCGGGGATCTGGTTGTTCACCGGGCAGCCGCGGTGGCAGTAGGGAACGCCACATTCCATGCAGCGCGCCGCCTGCCGCTCGACGTCGGCGTCGGCGAGCGGCAGGGTGAACTCCTTGTAGTGGCGGATGCGGTCCGCCGCCGGCTGATACTTCAGTTCCTGGCGGTCGTACTCGAGAAAGCCGGTGACCTTGCCCATGGTCCAACTCCGTTCCTGGTTCCTCCGGTCGGCTGCCCGGGGCGCGGAGGTCGCGCTCGCTTCGGGTGGTCACCGCCGGTCGTGTCCGGTGCGGAGGCAGGCGAGGCCTGCCTCCCGATCTCCTCAGTCCGCGCCGATCACTCGGCCGCCTGACGCTGTTGCATCCGCTCGAGCGCCTTGCGGTACTCGACCGGCATGACCTTGACGAACTTCGGCCGGAACACCTCCCAGTGCTCCAGGATCTCCTTGGCGCGAGCCGAGCCGGTCCAGTGGAGATGGCTGGAGATGAGCTGCCACAGCCGCTCGTCGTCGTGACGGGTCATGTCGCCGGAGACGTCGACCTTGCCCTTGAAGTCGAGGTCGCCGCCCTGGTGGTGCAGCTTCTCGAGCAGGATGTCCTCTTCCGGCACCGGCTCGAGCTCGACCATCGACAGGTTGACCCGCTTGCCGAACGAGCCGTCCTCGTCGAGCACGTAGGCGATGCCGCCCGACATGCCGGCGCCGAAGTTGCGGCCCGTCGGACCGAGCACCACGACGATGCCGCCGGTCATGTACTCGCAGCCGTGGTCGCCCACGCCCTCGACCACCGCGATGGCACCCGAATTGCGCACCGCGAAGCGCTCGCCGGCGAAGCCACGGAAGTAGCATTCGCCCTC
>ERZ1645187.3651-NODE-3651-length-12832-cov-5.064882_pt1 | contig 12832 bp, 12 predicted proteins | sample MGYA00575352_ERZ1645187 | MGnify/ENA primary metagenome ERZ1645187 (study PRJEB40837, sample SAMN11349314) | freshwater sediment metagenome | isolation source: river sediment | host: Sediment | place: India: Wazaribad , New Delhi | collected 2017-02-21 ... | reverse complement strand
CGGGTAAGGGGGCGTCTGACCAACGGAGAGCGTTTCGCATCAGACTGACACCTCCCAAGCGCCTGCTCGAGTATGAATGGCCTGGCAACAACCGTGAATTGCGAAGCTACGCTTTCAGCGCGGTGCTGAATCTGCCGCGCCAGATTCCGGCAGTGAAATCGGACGCAACTACCAGGACGCTGGCTTTGCGCGTTGGCGAATACGAGCGGATGGTCATCGCCGAAGCGCTCGATGCCACTCGGGGAAATGTCGTTAGAGCCTGCGCTTTGCTCGGAATCTCGAGAAAGACCCTTTATGAAAAGCTTGCCCGCTATGACCTCGATCCAGCACGGTTTCGTGCTTCTGCGGACCATCGCGGCAGGAGCGCAGGCAAAAGCAGAGTATGATAGGGGGCATCGCTTCATTGATGGAGCGGTGCAGTATCGCAGGCGATTGTCGCATTGAACGGCAAATTGTACTGGATAGAGCACAAATAGCAGCGGTTCCGGATCGTCTAACTCTTCGGTTCTAGATCAGCACGCGTCCTTGTCGCCTTGCCCCAACAAAGCTGTCGAACAGCGTGGCGGTCATGCTGGCCGGGGTCGGGAACCGTTCGATCAAGGCAAGGAACCAGTCTGAGCGGCTGTTGCCAGCGAAGCGCTCGATCTCCGGAAAATAAAGCGGCAGGTAATCACACAGCATCGGTCGCTTCTTGTCGCCCGAGATCATGATCATGCGGCGTATGCCTATGGCATGGAGCCGCTCGATTGTTGCCCGCGCTGCTTCACGTGGTGTATCCATCAAGCCGATGGCGCCAAGATCCTGATCGCCGCGCCGAACGACCATCGTCGTATGACCCGTTTGACGAAGTTGTTCGATGGCGTCTGTCATTGGTTGCGACAGTGGCTCGACACCGTCGGCACCGAACATTTCCGCCTTGCCAATCAGGATCAGCTCACCCTCGACTCTTGCGGAGACCCCACGGCCAGTCAGACTTTTAAGATCGGTAGCAGGGAGATCAGCAAAGGTTCCGACATGCGCCTTCCCGTCGCGGGCAATCGCCTGTGCCAGTGGATGACCACTCAGACTTTCCACCGCGACGGCGATCGCCATCAATTCTTCTTTGGTCACGCCCGACGCAGGAATGATCTGGCGAATGCGCGGCTCGCCACTCGTCAAAGTGCCGGTCTTGTCAAAGGCGATGGCATCAAGTGAGCCCAACAATTCGAGGGGGGCGCCTCCCTTGATCAGGACGCCACCGCGTGCTGCTCGCGCGACACCGGAAAGCACGGCGCTCGGTGTAGCGATCGCGAGGGCGCATGGACTTGCGGCAACGAGTACCGCCATTGCGCGATAGAAGCTGTCGCGAAACGGCTCGTCAATCACAACCCACGCGAAGAGAAGCAGCACCGCCAGACCGAGCACAGCCGGAACGAACATGCGCTCGAAGCGATCCGTGAAGCGTTGGGTGGGCGATTTTTGCGTCTCCGCTTCGCTGACCATGCGGACGACCTTGGCGAGTGTGCTGTCGCTCGCTAGCCGGGTCACCTCGACCTCGATCGCGCCACTGCCGTTGATCGTGCCAGCGAAGACACGGGACGCGGCATCCAGCCGATCCGGGTTGCGCGAGCCTGAGCGGGAGCGTCAACCGCGCGCTTGTCGACCGGAATGCTCTCGCCGGTCACCGGCGCCTGGTTGACCGCGCTGGCCCCCTTGATGACAAAGCCGTCGGCCGCGATCCGTTGGTCCGGCTTGACGATCACGATCTCCCCTACCGCGAGATCCTCGACCCCGACTTCCACGGTACTTCCGTCAAGCCTTCGTACTAATGCTGTTCGCGGCGCGAGGTCCGCCAGCGCTTCGATGGCCCGCTTCGCCCGGCCCATCGCAAAGTGTTCGAGCGCATGGCCAAGGCTGAAGAGAAGGAGGAGGAGCGCTCCTTCGGCCCAGGCACCCAGCGCGGCAGCTCCTGCGGCCGCCACTAGCATTAGCGTATCGATCTCGAAACGTTTGAGTCGAAGGTTGTCGATGGCTTCGCGAACCGTGAAGAAGCCTCCGAAACCGTAGGCACCGACATAGCATCCAAGCGCTAGCCAGGCAGGCACACTCTGCCAGAGCTTCTCAATGGCAAAGCCCGTTGCGAGAAATACGCCGCAGGCCAGTACGAAAATCAATTCGCTGTTCGCGCCGAGTGGCCCTTCGTGCTCATGTTCACGCTCAGCCTCAGCTGGCTTTGCGCATTCATGCGGCGGCGCTTCGGCGGGCAACTCTCTAACTTCTTGTGTTGGTGCCGCTGCTTGTTCGGATGGCGCCACACCCATTTCAGCCAGTGCTTTTTCAATCTGGCTCTCGGTGATCTTCGCCCGCTCGAATTCGACCCGCACGGCACCCGCCGGATTGACAACTGCTTCCAGGACGCCGGGTAGCCGCCCAACGCGCCCTTCAATGGTTCGCGCTCGCCTCGCATGGACTACGCCGTCGACTTGCCAGAGCAGGTGGCCGAACTGTTGCGCGATTTCGGCACCGGCGGCATGGACTTCGCTGCGAATGGTGGCAAGCGACAGGGCATCGTGGTCATAATGAATGCAGAGCTTTGCCGGCGCCGCGTCCACTGCCGGCAGAACATGAACCTCGGTCACACCAGCTCGCGGCTTCAACAGGGCAACGAGGCGCTCGACACAGGCATCCGCCACATCCGGCAGACCGGGCAGCACGAGCGGAATATCATACTGGGCCCTGGTGGTCATGCCGTGGTTCTCCTTGGCAAGCAGCGAATTGGATTATGGATTGGGGCGGCCAAGTCCTGACCGCCCCAGCAACCTCATTTCTCGGGCAGTTCCCCGCCAAACTGGTCGACGTCGCTGTAATCCCCCGCGATGTGATGCTTGTGCCGACCCTTGAGCAGCAGATGGCTGATCGCGGGCAGGACGAAGAGCGTCAGTATTGTCGAGGTAATGAGGCCGCCGATCACAACAATGGCGAGCGGCTTCTGCACTTCCGCGCCCTTGCCGGTGGCAAGCGCCATAGGCACGAAGCCAAGCGATGCGACGGTAGCGGTCATGATGACGGGGCGCAGCCGTTTCAGCGCGCCTTCCCTTATCGCTTCGGCGACTGGCCTGCCCGCATTTATTATTTCCTTAATTGTAGACATCATCACCAATCCGTTCAGCACCGCGACACCCGATACCGCCATCAGGCCCACTGCCGCCGAAATCGAGAAGTTCTGCCCGGTGATGAAGAGCGCAAGCAACCCACCCGCCAACGCCATCGGAACAGCCGAGAAGATCGCGATTGCTTGCCTGATCCCGCCGAGAGCAAAGGTCAGAATCGCAAAGATCGTGAGCAGGGCCGCGGGGATGATGATTGAGAGTCGCTGGCTGGCGGCTTGCAAATTTTCATACTGCCCACCCCATTCGATTGAACTGCCAGGAGGAAGCTGAACCTGTGCCGCAATCTTCGACTGCGCCTCACTGACGAACGAGCCAAGATCGTTGCCGCGCACATTGGCCTGGACGACAACCCGTCGCTGGCCGTTCTCGCGGCTGATCTGGTTGATGCCTTCGGATAGCGAAAACGTTGCGACAGCGTTGAGTGGCACCGATTGGCCTTCCTGCGGCAACATTATCGGCAAGGCGCCAATTCCATCGAGGTCGTTACGTCCCGCATTGGCCAAGCGCACGACGATATCGAACCTTCGGTCGCCTTCGAATACGATCCCTGCCTTGCGCCCGCCGAGCGCGGCCGCGACGGTGTCGGTCACGTCCTGCAATGTCAGGCCGTAACGCGCAATGGCGTCACGGTCGAACTTGACGTCGAGTTGCGGGAAGCCTTGAGTCTGCTCAACCTTCACGTCCGCCGCGCCGGGGACGGTATTGAGGATCGAAGCGACCTTTGCCCCGAGCGCACCCATTTCCTCCAGATCGTCGCCATAGAGTTTGATCGCGATGTCGCCACGCACGCCCGCGATCAGTTCGTTGAACCGCAGCTCGATCGGTTGGCTGATCTCGAAAGCGCTGCCGACCAGCGGCTTGAGCTTGGCTTCGAGCCGTTCGATCACCTGGTCCTTGGTGTCCACACCGTCGGGCCATTGGTCTTTGGGTTTCAGGATAACGAACGAGTCCGAGATATTGGCGGGCATCGGATCGGTGCCAACCTCCGCCGTGCCGGTCTTCGAATACATGAAGGCAACTTCGGGCAGGCTCGCCACCGCCTTCTCAATCTGCATCTGCAAGGCGAGTGATTGGTTTAGCGAGGTAGAAGGGATTCGAATGCCTTGCAGCGCGACGTCGCCCTCGTCGAGCTGTGGAATGAACTCGCGTCCCAGCATCGTGAAAGCAAGACCTGCCAGCACCAGCGAGGCGGCGCCCGCCCCGATCCATTGCCACGGTCGCGCAATCGCTTTGGCGAGCAGCGGTTCGTATCGCTCCTTGACGAAAGCAACCGCTTTCACTTCTTTCTCCGCAACCTCGCCACGGATGAGCAAGGCGACCATCGCCGGGACGAAAGTAAGAGAAAGAATGAAGGCCCCGGCCAGCGCCAGCATGACCGTGGTTGCCATGGGCGTGAACATCTTGCCTTCGACCCCGGTGAAGGTGAGCAATGGCGCGAAAACAAGGAAAATGATCGCCTGCCCGAAGATCGTCGGGCGCACCATTTCGCGCGACGCCTCGAACACCTCATGCAGCCGCTCGGTAAGGTTCAGAATCCGGCCTTCGTGATGCTGGCGCTCGGCCAGACGTCGCAGACAGTTCTCGATGATGATGATCGAGCCGTCGACAATGAGGCCAAAGTCGAGCGCGCCAAGGCTCATCAGATTGCCCGATGTGCCGGTGGCGTTCATACCCATCGCCATCATCAGGAACGAGAGCGGGATGACCAGCGTCGCGATAATTGCGGCGCGGATGTTGCCCAAAAGCCAGAACAGCACCGCGATGACCAGCAACGCACCTTCGAGCAAATTCTTCTCGACCGTCCAGATCGTCGCGTTGACCAGCTTGGAACGGTCAAGCACGGTCTTGATCTTGATCCCCGGCGGCATCGACTTGGCGATTTGATCGAGCCGCTCGGCAACCGCATTGGCGACGATCCGGCTGTTGCCGCCGGCAATCATCAACGCCGTACCGATCACGACTTCGTTGCCATTTTCGGACGCTGCGCCGGTGCGTAGATCGCCGCCGATGCGGACATTTGCGATGTCGCGCACCGTGACGGGAACGCCGCCGCGCGTCGCAACCGTCGCCTGGCCCACTTCGTCGAGCGTGCGGATGCGGCCATCGGCCTTGACCAGAAACGCCTCGCCGCCGCGTTCGACGAAGTTAGCGCCGACCGAGATATTGGCCTTTTCGAGAGCCTCGGCGAGTTCGGAAAAGGAGATGTGGTAGCTTGCGAGCTTGGCCGGATCGGGCTCGACAACGAACTGTTTTTCATAGCCGCCGATGCTGTCTATCCCGGCAACCCCTTCGACTGAGCGAAGCTGTGGCCGGATCACCCAATCCTGGACGGTCCGCAGATAGGCGAGCTTCGACACCTCGTCGGTCAGCAGCTTGCCGTCGGTGGTCAGATAGCTGCCATCGGGCTGAAAGCCGGGCTTGCCCGCGATCTTGGGGTTCGCCTTGGTGCCAGCGGGTTCGTACTCGACGACATACATCAGCACTTCGCCAAGCCCTGTGGTCACCGGCCCCATTTGCGGCTCAACGCCATCGGGCAGGCTTTCCTTGGCCTGCGTCAGCCGCTCGGCGACCTGCTGGCGCGCAAAATAGAGATCGGTGCGTTCCTCAAATACGACCGTCACCTGGCTGAAACCGTTGCGCGAGATCGAGCGCGAGCTTTCCAGCCCCGGAATCCCTGCCATCGCGGTTTCGATCGGAAAGGTGACGAGCCGCTCCATGTCGAGCGGCCCTAAGGCCGGGGCGACGGTGTTTATCTGTACCTGCTTGTTGGTGATGTCAGGAACGGCGTCGATCGGCAGCTTGAACAGCTGGCTGACACCGAAGGCCGCAACGATGAGCGTGGCGACGACCACGCCCCAGCGGAAGCGGATTGCCGCATCGAGAAGTTTTTCGATCATCTCAATGCTCCGCCTCGCCCTTGCCGAGTTCGGCTTTGAGAAGAAATGCGCCCTTGGTCGCGATCACGGCACCGGGTTTCAGCCCAGCGACGATTTCGACCCGGCCTGCTCTGCGCTGCCCGACGGTGACGTTGGTTGCCTGAAAGCCCATTGGCCTTTTGACGAACACCACATCACGGCCTTCGACCGACTGCACGGCTTCTTCGGGAACACCGATGCTGGCGCTGGGCGAAGCGTTGCGAGGCGTAATGCGCACGCGCAGCCCTTGCCCGGCGGTTAGCTGGCCGAAGCCATCAGGCACGAGCACGATGGTTGCCGCCTTGCTTTCGGGATCGAGGCTCGGCGTCACCGCACGCACGGTCGCGTTGATCGTATCGCCGCCCAACAATTCGATGACCGCGCGGTCGCCCGGTTGGATACGACGGGCATCGGTGGGGAGCACAGAGGCATTGATCTGGATTTTGCGCGGATCGGCGACGCGGAAGAGTTCGGTGCCTGCCGCGACATAGCTGCCGAGTGTCGCATCGACTTTGGTGATCCGCCCGGAAATCAGGCTAGTGACTGCCAGAAAGCGCCCGTCGCCGGTGATCTTGGCTGCGCCCGCCGCCGATTGCGTGCGCCGCGCCTCGGCTTCGGCTTCAGCAAGCGTCGCTTGTGCGGCTTCCAAATCCTGCCTCGAGGTAACGCGGGCATCGAACAGCTTTTTCTCGCGGGCATAGGCGGCGCGGGCGGCAATGAGGCGAGCGGAGGCCGCGCTGCGCTCGGCGGCAATTGAACCGGCATCGCGGCTTTCGAGATAGGCGATAGTCTCGCCCGCGCTCACGCTGTCGCCGAGCTGCTTAACGATGCGGGTGAGCGCCCCGTCGGCGCGTGCGGTCAGCACCGCCTCACCATTGGGCGCTGCGGCAACCACGCCTTGCGCGATGATTTCAGCGCCAAGCGCGCCCGCCTGCGTCGCTTCGGTGACGATACCCGCTGCTTTCGCGCGCGCATCGTCCATCATGACAAAGCCTTTGGGACCGTGGTTTTCTTCCTCCTCGCCATGCTCGCCCTCTTCAGCGGGCGCGGTGGTGGCGGTCGGCGCGAACACGGTGCGGCCGAGCATCACGCCGCCTCCGCCCAGCACGAGCGCCGCGATGGCTACTCCGGCGATCAGTTTTGTCCTGTTTGTATCTTCGGTCATGGATCAATCTCCTGCGCGCGCATTGGCGCGGATCAGCGCGGCGAGCGCGCGAGCGCGGTCGAGGCGAGCCTCGATCAGCGCGAGTTTGGCGGTGGTGAGCGCGGCTTGCGCGTCGAGCAGTTCGATCAGGCTAAACTTGCCCGCGCTGTAACCGATACGGGCGAGCCGCACCGCTTCTTCGGCCTGCGCCAACGACGGCCCGGACAAGGCCTCTACCCGCGCATCGGCGGCCCCGAGCAACATCCGGGCATCATGCTGCGCACGGCTGGCATTGAGCCGCGCCTGTGCCAGCGCCGCTTCACCGGCGAGCGCGTCCGACTGCGCGGCTTCGATGCCGCCGCGATTGCGGTTGCGCACCGGGAGCGGGATCGAGAACCCGGCAACGAAGGCAGTTTCACGCCCATCGCTGATGCGGCGGACGCCGCCGCTGGCGGTGATATCGGGAACCGCCTCAGCCTGCGCCACCCGGATGCGCGCCTGCGCGGCATCGCGCTCGGCAGCGGCAAGCTGCTCGTCAAGCGACGGCGTTGCGGGCGGCAAAGCGCCGGGCGCGGCCTCGTCGTAGATCGGCGTGGCGGACAATTCGGGATCGCTGCTGCCGATCAGGTCGGCAAGCAGGCGGCGGGCAGCGAGCAATTCGCCAAAGGCGCGGGCTTCCTCGGCCTGCGCCTCGGCCAGCACCGCCTCGGCACGAAGCTGGCGCAAGGGCGGATCGCGTCCGGCCTCGACCAATAACCGCGCGGTTCGCGCCAGTTCGCGCGCCTGAGCGACATTCTCGCGCGCAAGCACTGCACGGTCTTCGGCGGCGCGCAGTTCGGCATGGGCCACGCGAACGTCGCGTGCCAAATCGGCCTCGGCGGCACGGTAAGACAGATAAGCGAAGTCACGCTCGGACGAAGCGACCGCGACGCGCGCGCTCCGCTTGCCGCCCAGCTCGATCCGTTGGCTCAACGCCAGGGTTGTCTCGGTGCTGCGAAAACCTTGGAATACGCCGGTTCCGGCGAAGTTCTCGACCTCAACGCTGAGTTCGGGATTTGGTGAGGCTCCGGCCTGCCGCGCTCGTGCCTCGGCCGCGTCGGCTTTCGCCTTCCCTTCGGCAACGCGCGGCGATTTTTCCGCCCCTTGGGCGAGCGCCTGTGCCAAGCTCACGGGTTCGGCCAATGCCGCCCCGCTGCTGGCGATAAGCGCGCCCGCCAGCAAGGCGGTACGCAATGACAATCTCATGTGGAAACTCCTGAACGCATGACGGGCGCGCGAGGGAAGTCCCCCCGCGCGGCGGCACGGTTCAGGCTGCGGGCGGCTCCAGCGGCGGAGCCTGGCTGCGAGACAATAGCGGCGAGGTTGCCGACGGACGCACCAACGCGCCCTTGGACAACCCGTTCAGGCTGATGCGCGGCGCATCAAGTTGCAGCGCGACACTGCAATGATGATGGTTGACCGCGTGACAGGGAATATCCTTGTCCGCACCCTGCGAATGCGAATGATCGGCCGCGTCAATTTCGTGAATGTCGAGCATTTCGCCAGCATGGACGGGGCTGTTGCCGCTGGCATGAGCAATCACCGGCATGACGATCATGCCGAAAAACAGCCCGAACAGAACGAGCAGTGAAGTAAAACGACCCCGCATCCGATGCTGCGTAGCAGCATGGCGTGGAAACGGCAAAGATTTCCTCATTGGTCCCGCCGCGCCATCGCGTCGCGCAGATCGTCAGGAATTGCCATCGATTCAAACGCGCTGACGTTGGAGCGTCCGGTATTGCCTATGGGAATGCGCCCTGTGAGCGACCCGAGTGGTGCAAGCGCAAGGCGGATGGCTTGTCCGATGACCTCGCGCCAATCCCGTTGTTCCACTGCGAAGCCGAGCATCGCCCAATGATTGGCAAGGTGCGGCCCCAAATAGGGTTGGGAAATAATGTGCGCGCGTTCAAGGGCGGTCCAGGCAGCGGTGATGTCATTGACAGTTCGGGACGCTGCATACGCTGCCATTTCGACGGCGATCAACCGTTTCGCGTGAACAATTGCCGGGATCGTCATGCCGCCGTTCCAAAACCAACCCAGCGCGGCACCGACGACCGGAACTCGCGGTAGGACTGACCAAAACTCGCTTCGAGGTGCGCCTCCTCGATCCGGACCTGCACCGCGCACGATGCAATGAAAACCGCCACGCCGGACCAGCTCCACCAGGTTCCGGACACCATTGCCGCCGAAAGCCCGACCAGCATCATACCGACGAAGATCGGATTGCGGCTGTAACGAAACAGTCCGTGCGAAATGAACAGCGGCGCATCGCCTTCGCGCACGCCGACGCGCCACGCCCGGCCCATCTGTACCTGCGCGACCATGACAATTGCCGCCCCGACAATCGCGATGATCGCTGCCGTTATCGTCCAGCCAGTGTCGCTCACCGGTGCAAGCACGGCGGCGGCGATCAAGGCCGCCACACTGAATGCGAAGCTGCTCCCCGCGATCCGCTGGACGCCCTTCGCCGAGGCAAATGCCCAGGGCCGGTCGCCCGTCTTGCGCCGGATGGCGATCCCACGAACGAGCGTCGCCGCGACAATCGAAAGCATCGCCAGCAGTGGGATGGAATGAAGCCCGGCGGTCATGCCTGCTTCACCACAATGGGAGCGGACTTCAATTCTGCGATAGCGTGGCGGAACACCTGAAATCCGCCGGTCAGGGCCAACCCCGCCATTATGCTGGCGACGATCAAGTCGGGCCATGCGCTGCCCGTGCCGAACACGCCGAGCGCCGCCAGCATAACCGCGACATTCCCGATCGCGTCATTACGCGAGCAAATCCAGACGGAGCGCATGTTCGCGTCGCCGGTGCGATAGCGATAGAGCATGACAGCGACGCCAGCGTTCGCCGCCAGCGCCAGCGCACCGACCCCGCCCATTGTGGCCGGATCGGGCGAGCTGTTGTTCACGAATGCGAGCACAGCGCTCCCGAACACCTAGCCCGCGAAGCCAAGCATGAACAGCGATTTTATCAGCGCAGCCCGCGCCCGCCACGCCAGCGCAGCGCCGACGACGGCGAGGCTCAGCGCATAGTTGGCCGCGTCGCCCAGGAAGTCGAGCGCGTCGGCCTGGAGCGCGCGGCTGTCCGCCGCCGCGCCCGCGATCATCTCGACCGCGAACATGGCCGCGTTGACGACCAGTGCAACCCAAAGCACCCGCCGCCAGCGCGGGTCAGCCTTGGCCGTTTCGCTTCCGCATGCGCTTTGGCAGCAATCGTCCGACATCCAATATCTTTCTCGACAAATTCCGAGTCGGACACTATCTACACCCTGTAGCAACTACAGGGTCAAGCAATGAAAATCGGCGAGCTTTCCCGTGCCACGGGTACCAACATCGAGACGATACGCTATTATGAACGTATCGGCCTCCTGAAGGCACCTGCGCGCACCTCAGCCAATTACCGCGCCTATGACGACTTGCATCGGACGCGGCTGGCTTTTGTTCGTCACTCGCGCGAGCTTGGCTTCAGCATCGAAGAGGTGCGCTCACTACTTGATCTGGTCGACAACCCCGAGCGTGAGTGCTCACAGGCCGACCAAATCGCCACACGGCATCTGGCCAAAGTCGAAAAAAAGATTGATCAGCTCATCACGCTGCGGGGCGAACTATCGCAAATAATTGGTCGCTGCCGGGGCGGCGTGGCTGCCGATTGTCGTGTAATCGAGTCACTAGCGGATCACACCATGTGCCACAGGGATCACGTATAAACAGCAGATTATCATTTTTCACATGTTATGAAGGTGCATACCGGATCTCATGACTGGCGCCTCGGGTCTTCAGAGCTGGCCGATGCTCCAACTGATCCCGATTGTCTTCAGGAGTGGGTTCACATCCTCGCCCGAACTTGCGCCACGCTGCTTTCTCACCATTGATTTGAAGATAGACATCACGGTGCCGCACCTCACTTGGAATTTGGCATGGCCTGCGCAGTTGAGCCCTAGGCTGTATCGACATTCAGAGGATTCCCAAACGGGATGATGTCTGATTCATGGGTTTCCGCAGTTGCGGAGGCGTCATGGGGATCAAGCGATACGAGTTGAGCGAGGCGCAGTGGCGTCGGATCGAGGCTATGCTTCCGGGCAAGGCGAGCGACCCGGGGCGCACGGCAGCCGATATCCAGATCGATGGTCTCGGCATCCGTCTCGAACCACCGCGGATGTGGCTCGATCCCAACGAACCGCTCCGGAAACAGCTGAATGAAAGAATTCGGCAGGCAGCACTTATGGAACTCGACAGCCGAGCAGAACCGCTCGACCGGATCCCGCCAGAAGGCATAAATAGCCGTCGGCGCGATAGCCTCCCCTGGAAAGTGCGCCTCAGCCAACCTGATCGCTTCCGGCACTGTCGGATGCCGTCCCATCTCCCCAACCAAATCGACACCGATCTGTCCCAGCACAGCCCGCGCAGTCTGCGATCCGTTCTTCGGCACGCCAATGAACAGCGTTTGGCGGTCATGCGAAATGATCATGGGTCAAATCCCGGTCGTGGTGTTGGTGTAGGACCCGATCGCAAAGCTGTAGGATGGGGTGCCCGCGGTCAGAGCGCGGCTCAGCAACGAGAAGCTGCGGAAGGTCAGAGACCAGAAGGTGTTGCCGATGCTGGGGGATGAGGCGCTGTAGGTTACGCCTTGGGTCGAGGCACCGGCCACTGACCAGGTGCCGGTCTTTGATCCGTCGATTGGCACTTTGAAGATGGCGCCGCACAGATCCATGTACCCGTAGGGCGAGAAGTCCATCATGGTGTAGATGGAGAACACCATAGCCGTTGAGCTAACCGCCAGACCCGTGAGGCTGAAAGAGTTCGCGCCGTTGCTCGTGTCTAGGCTGATAGAGCGGGACAGCAGCAAGGTGCCGTCGGTTGAAAACTGATAGATGTCCGCCCCGGCATAGACCGGCGCAAAAACCCGGAGGCCGCCGTCGGGCCCGAGGTTCACCGAACCACTGCCGTAGCTGGAAGGCAGGGACAGCTGCCACTGGATCACAGCGCCAGAACTGATCTTGAGCAGGCTCAGCGTGCCGTTGATGCCTGCGAGCCAGTAGATGTTGTTGCTGCTGTCTACCGCAACGCCATAGCCGTAATCATAGCCAGTACTCCCGATCGAGCGCTGCCAGCTGACCGAGGGGGTGGCGGTGCTGATAACGGTGATCAAGGCATCTATGTTGCCCGCTGTTGACGTCGAGGTGTTGCCCGAGAGGACCAGCAGGCTGCCGTCCGGGCTCAGCGCCATCTGGCTGGCATATTCGTTGCCGGAGCCACCAATCGACCGCTGCCACAGCAGGGTGCCGGCGCTGTTGTACTTGGCGATCAGCGCGTCGGCATTTCCAGAGCCACCGCTTGATGTTGAATAGCCGGCCACATAGACGCTGCCGGATGCATCGACCGCCGCATTGTACCAGAGTTCCTGGCCTGATCCGTTGAGGCTGCGCTGCCATTGCAGGGTGCCAGAGGTGTCGAGCTTGGCCAGCCAGCCATAGTAGTTGCTCGAGTAGTAAGCACCGGCAAGGTAGACATTGCCGCTGGCATCGATCCAGCCGCCGTTGATGAAGGGCCCGGAGACATTTCGGGCCCAGATGAGCACGCCGT
>ERZ1645187.3650-NODE-3650-length-12835-cov-6.364006_pt1 | contig 12835 bp, 9 predicted proteins | sample MGYA00575352_ERZ1645187 | MGnify/ENA primary metagenome ERZ1645187 (study PRJEB40837, sample SAMN11349314) | freshwater sediment metagenome | isolation source: river sediment | host: Sediment | place: India: Wazaribad , New Delhi | collected 2017-02-21 ... | reverse complement strand
GAACAGCTCGCGGACTACGACCTGCACCCCAAGGCAATGCTCTGGTATCAGGGCGAGGCGGAGGGGTTTGAGAACAGCGCGGAGAGCTATCTTGCCCGTTTTTCCAACTTCGTCGATTCCGTCCGCGCCTCGCTAAACCAGCCGGAGCTACCGGTGATCACCTTCCAACTCAACCGCCAGTTCTGCGAATGCGACCTCGCGCTCGACCGCCAGTGGGGCATCGTGCGGCAGGCGCAGCGGGACGCGATGTATCGCCTCCAGAACGTCTATACCCTCGCCACGCAGGATGTCGCGATGTTCGATTTTATCCACAACGGCGCGGGCGGCAACCTCACCCTTGGGGAGCGCGCGGCAAAATGCGCGCTGGCAACGCTCTACGGCAAAACCCGCGATTGGAAAGCGCCGGAGGTGACAAAGGCGGTCTTGCTCGCGCCCGACACGGTGGAGCTGCACTTTGACGAGATCAAAAACTGGATCAACCCGTTTGATCCGCCCGCCGCGCTGCTGCCGTTTGAGGCGGAGGACGAAGCGGGGTTTGCAAAGCCCGTTTCCTACGAGACGAAGACCGCTTCGCTCGTTTTGCACTTTGACCGGGCGCTGTTGCCCGGCGCGGCGCTGCACGGAAGCTGGCGCAGCAATCCCGGGCAGGTGGTGCCGTGGGACTGCATGCGATTCCCCATGCTGGCGTTTTACGCGCTGCCGATCACGAACGCATAAAAGAATTCACATTTGGAGGATTTCATGCCCGACGCGTTTCGCTATTGCTTCCGCTTCTGTTGCGATCCGGGGTTTAACGACGAGATCGAGCTGCCAAAGCTGGCCGCTTTCTGCGAGGAAGCGCGCATAGACGACGTGATGGTGTTCGTCAACGTCGAAGAGCTCAACACCGGACACATGGACGAAGCGGAGCAGGACACCTGGCTCGCGCTTCTGGGCCGCATCAAGCCGCTGCTCGACGCGCGCGGCATCACGCTCTCGGTCAACCATTGGCACTCGCTGATGCACGCCGATCTCGGCAAACGCTTCCGCGCGGATCAGCCGTTTCGCGCAATGGTCGATCCCGACGGAAACGCGGCGGCGCTTTGCGTCTGCCCGCTGGACGAAGCATGGCGCGCGTACATCGCGCGCATCTATGCGCGATATGCCGCTCTTTCGCCGGACACGGTCTGGGTGGAGGACGATTTTCGCTATCACAACCACGACCCGCTCCACTGGGGCGGCTGCTTCTGCGCGGAGCACATGCGCCGCTTTTCCGCGCGCGCGGGCGAATCCCTCACGCAAGAAGCGTTCGTTGCGGGGTTGCTCGCGCCCGGCGAACCCTCGCGCTATCGCGAAATCTGGCTCGACGAGTGCCGAGAAGGGCTGGAAGGCGCAGCAAGCGCCATTGAGCAGGCGGTACACGCCGTCGATCCCGCGGTCAAGATTGGGCTCATGAGCAGTGTGCCATATGTACACTCCGCCGAAGGGCGAAACTGGAAATCTCTACTCTCCGCGCTTGGCGGCAAGGCGAATCCTCCTGTTTCGCGCATCCATCTGCCCGCCTATCAGGAACTTGTGCCGTGGAAATATCTGCAAGCGTTCCATATGGTCAGTTACGTCAACCGCGCGCTGCTTGCGCCGGAGACGCTGGTCTATCCGGAGTTGGAGAACTATCCCTACTCCCGCTTCTCCAAGAGCCGGACGTTCACGCGCTTTCAACTGCTCAGCTCGCTCGCGCTGAACCTTTCCGGCATGACCATCGATCTCTTCGACCTCAACGGGCGCGGCATCATTGAGCCGGACGGCTACCAGCAGATGCTGCGCGAGGTCAAGCCCGTGCTCAACGCGATGAACGGCAGCGGCGCGTTTCGTCTGCCGCGCAAGGGCGTTTGCGTGCTGGTCGACGAGCGCGCAAGCTACAATGTGCACACAAAAGACGGCGCGCGGATGGAGGAGCTCTATCCCGAAGAAGTCTTCTGGGCGGGCGTACTGCCCGCGATGGGCGTGCCGATGTACGTCGGCACCGCGCCGGAGGATGCGAACGGCGTCTGCGCGGTCTCCGGGCAATATTTCCGCAACCTGACCAAAGCGCAGATCGAATCGCTCTTTGCAGACAACTTTGTCCTGCTCAACGGCGACGCGCTGGAGACGCTGCTCTCCCTCCAGCTTGGGCATCTTGCGGGCGTGCAGAGCGCCGTCTGGATGCCGCAAAACAGCGGGGCATATACGTTTGAGCAGGTCACCAACGGAAAAATCTACACCACCGTCCCCAACGCGCGCGCCAGCAGCGTGATCTCCGGCGCGGACGCGCTGGACGTAACGTATCGATCGGATGCGTCGGTTTCGGAATATTCCGCGCTGTTTGACAGCTTTCGCAAGCGCAGAGCCGCCTGCGAGGTGGTGTCGCAAGACCACGTGCTGATCTATCCGTTCGGCCGCTTCGGCAGCCCGCAGGAGATTCCGCCGATGCTGATGTGCGACGTGCGGCAGGAGATTCTGCAAGACGTGCTGGCGAGCAGCGGGCGCATGACGGCGCCGATGGTAGAAGGCAGCCCGAACCTCGTGCCGTATGTGTTCGCGGACGACGCCTCGGCGAGCCTGTATCTGGTCAACGGCGCGCTGGACGCGGCGGAAACCGTCCGCCTGCGTCTCCCACACGCGAGCGGCACATACGCGCTGAGCGTGCTGCCCAGCCGCGGCGAACCTTGCGCGCTGACGATTCAGCTGGAAAACGGCAGCTGCACGTTGCCCATCCGGATCGACCCGATGGAGAGCGCGCTGATTACGATGCGCAAACTGGCGAAATAGAGGAACGAAGATCAAAGGAGTTTTTATGCAGGCAAAGATCATCGATCGAAAATGGGTTGTAGAATGGTTTGACGAGCGGCAGTGCTATCACATGCCGAGCCTGACCATGGCGGACAACGGAAATTTACTCACGGTTTGGAACGGCGGTTTCTTGCAATGGAACGGCGACCCGATGGGGCGCGACGCGAAGGATTGGGTCTCCGTGCTCGAACCCGGCGCCACAGCGTGGTCAAACCCCGACGCGGTCGGTTGCGACATTCGCTATTGCTGCCATGACCCGATCTGGATCAAGAACAAAAAAGGCGAAATCACGCTGCTGTTTGCCAAATTCCTCGACACCGAGGTGAATTTTGCAACCTGGTGCAATGGCAGAGACGAACTCTGGATGCGCAAAACGCAGGACGGCGGGCGCACTTGGCTGCCCGCGCACCCGGCGAACATCACCAGCGGACACGCGAGCAACGACAGCGTCTTGCTGCCGGATGGCACCATCGTGTTTGCCTGCACCAGCAGCGAGCTGCCGGACAAATACTTCGGCGCAATTCGCATCTACATCAGCCACGACGACGGAGAAACGTTTGAGCAAGGCCCGATCCTCTTTGCGGAGGACGGAAACCTGATCCGCGAACCCGCGCTGTGCTTGCGTCCCGACGGCGTGATCCGCCTGTTTTCGCGGACGTGCCCGGGCAACGTCGGCTGGGGCTCGGCGGGCAACCACAGCCTGCCCAGCTATACCTGCGAAAGCCGCGACGGCGGCAAGAGCTGGACGAAGCCCGTGCCGAGCGGCATCCTCAACAACGAGTCCAAGATCGACGTGATCGGTTGGGACGACGATACCATCCTGATGGCGTACAACGACACGCCGGAGACGGACTGGCACGAGCGCAGCCCGCTGACACTCGCCATGAGCCGCGACGAGGGCAAAACCTGGCAGAACATTCTAGAGCTTGCGTCCGCGCCGGGCAACAAATGCCAGCCAGCCATGTGCAAGGACAAAGAAGGCCGGCTCAACATCGTGTATATGCACCGCCATACGGCGATTGAACACCTCGTGGTCGAAATCACGAAATAACGCGCACCGCATCGCGCGAAAAGCCCCGGCAAGCGAAATCTTGCCGGGGCTTTGTGTTGCTTATGCTTGTCCTAAAGGGTATCTACCGCAACTTTTGCGATGAACTTGCGCACCTTGACTGGTCTGTCCCATTTTTGCGCTGCGAGATGCCCGTCCTGCGGAAAGAAAATCAAGAAATGCCCGGCGGAAAAGCGCAGCTGCGCCGCGTCGGGATCGATCGCGGCCAACGCGCATTCCTTCTCTGCGTCATACGGCATGGTGATGTTCGACACCTCCGCGATGGGTTTGTAGAAGAATTTCTCCTCGCCTTCCACCACATACATCACGTCGATGTACGTTTTATGCGCTTCCAGCTGGCCTTGCGGCTTTGCTTCACTCGTGTAGTTCACGCCGTTGATGAAGATGCGCTCTCCATCGATCACCGTTTTTGCGGGCAGATCGCGCCCGTCGTCCTTGTAGTGCGCAAACCAGTCAAGCACGGTTGCGATGCCTTTGCCAAGCCTTTCATACTGCGCCGCGTGCTCAATTCTGTCGATGACCATCGTTGTCGATTCCTTCCAAAATCCGCCGTCTAGCGGATCGATTTTGCAAATTCGTTTGGAGATATGCCAAATTTACTCTTAAACTGCCGCGAAAACTGCTGTACGCTCGAATAGTTCAGGTGCGCGGCAATCTGGGATACGTTCATCTCTCCCGCGCGGATGAGCTGCTTGCTCTCTTCCAGCTTCACGCGGCGGATGTATTCCGCGGGCGTGATGGAGAGCCGCTGCTGAAACAGCGCGGTGAGGCGCGAGGCGCTGACGTTGCAGCGCTTGGCGACATACGGCACGGAGAGCCGCTCCGTGCTGTGCGCGGAGACGAAGCTAAGCACGGTGTTCACAATCGCGTTTTCATGATAGAGCGAGGCAGGCGTCTTGAGGCGCGGCTCCGCTTTTTCGCCGCTTTGGAGCACGGAGAGCAGCAGCGTTTGCAGGGAGCTGAGTATGATATCCCCGCTGTAGGGTTCGTTCTTCTCCCGCTCCGCCAACATCCGGCGAAGCAGCGCCGCCGCATCGGCGGAGAGTGAAATTTTACGGTTGAAGAGCGTTTCGGGTACGTCGCCGGAAAGATCGAACGACACCGTGAAGAAACTCGTCTCCACGTCCGCATCCGCATACTGCATGTGCCAGATGCCCGGCCCGTAGATCATCATCTCGCCTTGAAAAAGCTGCGTGTCCGTGCCGTTGACGACGTTGTGCAGCGCGCCCTTGTCCACATAGACCAGCTCCGGCAGGTCGTGCGCCTCGCCCTTGTAGAGAAACCCGCGCTCCTTTTCCTGATAAAAGAGGGTATAGATCGCGCGCGCTTCCATGCGGCTTTTGATGTAGAGCGGCAGTGTCGCCGCCTCCAGCCGATACCGTCTGACCCACGCGCCGTCTTGATGGATCGCGCGGCGAAGCACGCAGATTTCGCGCGGGACGATTGCAAACAGTACGCCCGCATGCAATCGCACGGGCTTATCCAGATAAAAATACTCCAGCGCTTCCCCTTCGCGCGAGACCGCGAGCGCCGCCGTGCCTTTCTCAAGCTCCAGCACGGTTGGCATGCCCTCTGCGCACGTGACCCATACCTCGTCCGCCGAGAACGGCACGCTCTGGCTTGCCCACTCGGGAGAGAGCGAAAACGCACGCGCGGGCTGCGCCTCCGGCAAGATTTCGCCGAACGCCGCAAAGGTAAATTTGTTGAGGTTTTGAATCGTTTTTTCCGCCTCCCTACTGCAAAAGCGCATGGATGGTGACGGTATGATTATACCGCAATACGCCCGCTGCCGCCATGTCGGAGGGAAGCATTCTTAGCCACGCGCGCAAGCAAAGACGATTTCGCCGAGCTTGGGCAGGTGGCGTTTGATGTCCGCCGCAAGCGTGAACTGCGTCCGGCAACGAATCAGGTTGTGATCCGGCCGGTGAATCTTAAAATACGTGTCGCCTTCGAGATAGTCGGTCAAAAAGCGCACGCCGCACTCCTGCGTCATCGTCAGCGCGCCGAGCGGGAGCGTCTCCTGTTCCAGCGGGGTTAGGTTCTTGCAGGCGGCAAGGAACCCGCGCGTATAGATTTCAAACAGATCGACATTGAGGCGCATCCGGCTCAAATCCTCCTCGTCCTCCGCCGCCGTCGCCGCGCCGAAGCGAATGGAATCGCCAAAGTCATACGCCGCAAGCCCCGGCATGACGGTATCCAGGTCGATCACGCAGAGCGCTTTGCCCGTGGTTTCGTCCATGAGCACGTTGTTGATCTTGGTGTCATTGTGGGTCACGCGTGTGGGCAGCGCGCCGCTTTCGCGCAGGGCGTGCAGCTTCCCCGCCTCCTGCGCCAGCGAGAGCGCAAAGGCGATCTCCTCGCCAACCTCGTTCACGCGGCCCATGCGGTCGCTCTCAATCGCGCGCTGAAGCTTTGCGTAGCGATCCGGCGTGTTGTGAAAATTCGGAATCGTCTCAAAGAGCGTCTGCGCAGGAAACTGCGCCATCTGTTGCTGAAAATTGCCAAAGGCAAACGCGCTCTCGAAAAAATCCTCCGCGCGCTCGATCTTTTGCAGGCAGACGCTGCCCGTCACAAAATCGTACACGCGCCAGCAGCCGCCCTGCGCGTCCTTGTAATACGGCGCGTTTGAAACGGTGCGCACCAGGTGCATCGCCTCCCTGGGATCGGTTGCGCGCTCGCTTAAAAACGCGGTCACGGCGGAGATGTTGTGCATCAGCCCGTCCACATTCGGAAACACGTGCGTGTTGATCCGCTGGAGGATATAGAGCGCGCCTGCCTGCGTCTCCACACGGTAGGTGTCGTTGATGTGCCCGCTGCCGTAGGGTTCGCAGGAGAGAACCGCTCCGCTAAGCGGGAATTGCCGTAACACGTCTTGCATATCATTTCTCACTTTGGGTCAATTTTCGGGGGATGCGCAACAAAAACGAACAAACGCAATGCCCCGCAATCCCATGCTACCGCCTGCGGTGCCGCGACGCAAGGACGCCGGCAAAGCATGATCCGCCTTGATAAGAACGCGAGCGAATTTGATAACGCGGTTGCGTTGTCCTGCGCATGAATACGGGTTTCGCGGTTCTGTTCGCGAGAAACCACGCTCTTCTACGCGCAGCTTGATAAAGCTCTGATCCAGTGGTTGCGTTTATAATCCGACGTTTTCTTTTTTCTGTAATCTATTTGGTTCTTTGTGTGACGCTGACCTGTTAAATGAACGAGATCAAAAAGATTGTGTGCTTTTTTGCGCACTTTTTACCATGAAACGCGCTGCAAGCGTTGACACGCCAAATCGCACGATGTTAGAATTTGATAAATCGGCCTGAGGCAATGTAACATGAGCAAGGACAAACCGAACGAAAAACTGACCACAACGGCGTTGTTTTCCTTATTAGAAAAATCACGCTCGTTGGAGGCTTTTCTGGACGAGCATGAAAGCGACCTGCCCGCGCCAAGCATTTCTGATTATCTTGCCTACTTGCTAGAGCGGTATCAGCTCAGCAAGCAGGATGTCATTCGCTCCGCCAATCTGGAACGTTCCAATGGGTATCAAATTTTCAACGGCTATCGCACGCCGCGCAGAAACGCGCTGCTTCGCATTGCGCTGGGCATGCACCTGACGCTGGAGGAGACACAATACCTGCTCAAGCTCGCCCTGCGCGGGGAACTGTACCCGCGCAACCGGCGCGATGCCGCGATTATCTATTGCATTTCGCATCAGTTTAGCCTCATCGATACCGAGATCATGCTTGAGCAGCTCGGCGAAGAAATATTGGAGTAAGGGTACCAATGACAGACCATGTGCTATCGTTTCTCTCCGCGTATCAGGGTACGCTGGAGCAGGCGCTGCCGTTGCCGGACGAACTCGCCAGCGCGTATGACCTCTACGATTGCCTGCACGAAACGCCCAGCAAGTCTACCTTTTTGCTAAAGAAGAAGACGGACGGTTCGTTTGCCATTCTGAAAGTTGCAAAAAGCAGCGCAAGAGAACACCTCCGCGCTGAATATGACATCTTCAGCCGTCTGCATTCCGCCCAGATTCCGCAGGCGGTTTCGTATCTCTCCAATCAGGAGACGGACTATTTCCTGCGCGATTATATCGCCGGAGCGCCAGTTTCCGACCATGTGGAGCAATACGGCGCATTCTCCGAGGCGGAATCCGCGCGCCTCGTGCTGGGGCTTTGCGAGACGCTCTCGCTCCTGCATGCGCAAACGCCACCCGTGATCCACCGCGACATCAAGCCGCAGAATATCATCTACACCAGCCAACACACCCTTGCGCTGATCGATTTTGACGCAGCGCGCCGTTTTCAGCCGGAGCGGAAGAACGACACGGTTTGCCTCGGCACGCAGACAACCGCCGCGCCGGAACAGTTTGGCTATCAGCAGACCGATGCGCGTTCGGACATCTACTCCACCGGAATTCTGCTGCTGTTTCTCTGCACGGGCTCCTATGAGTTGGAATCCTTGGCACAAGTGAAATCCCACACGTTACGGCACGTGATTGAAACCAGCACGCGATTCGACCCGAAACGCCGTTATCAAAACATCCACGCGCTCAGCCGTGCGTTGAGCCGCACGCAACGTGTGTCGCCTACGCCCGGCGTCTCCTTCTGGCGCGGCGCCGCGCTGGGCCTTGCCGCAGGCGTTGCGCTCTCGATGGCGGTTGTGTTCTCCGGCATCCTTCCCGCGCGGGCGCGGGCGGATGCGGCAAAAGCCGAATCCCCGGACGACGCCAAAGCGTTGGTTGCGGCGCTTCCGGCACAAGAGCAGGCGGTTGTGTTTGAATCACCCGAGATTGAGCGCGCCGTGCGCAAGCAACTTGGGAAGGACGCGTCAGCTCCGCTCTCCCAAGCCGATCTGGATCAGGTACAGCAGCTGTTCCTCGTTGGCGATGATTCACTCGAATCATGGGACGATGTAACGTTTCGCGCAGTCTTCCAGGCTGAGGTGTATGAAGGCACCGTCACGACGCTTGCGGATATCCCAAAGCTGCGCAACCTGAGCGAGCTTGCCATCTGTGCGCAGAAAGTCACCGACCTGACGCCGCTCAAGGGCATGCACCTGACCCGTCTTGCGCTGAGCACCAATCTGATCATCGATCCTTCCCCGTTGTCTTCGATCAAATCCCTTCGGGAGCTGTATATCGGCCACAATCCGATAACGCAAATCGACGTGGCCAAGGAGTTGCCCCTGCTGCAAACGCTCGATTTGAGCGGGAGCAATGTGAGCGATCTTTCCGTGCTGGGCAACGACATCCTTGTGCTCTGTCTGTATGACACGCCCGTCTATGATTTTTCGCCTCTGCTGCGAATGAACACGCTGCAACGGCTCTACATCAACCATCCGACGCAGGCATGTTTGGACGTTTTGTCGCAACTTCGCGACCTGAAAGAGCTTCAAATCGGAAACGGAGTAACGGATATTGAGCCCATACTCAAAATGAAGAGCCTTACACGCCTTGCCATCTCGCCCGTTGATTTCACGAGTATTGAAGGCATCGAGACATTGGATCAATTGGAATATCTTCGCATCGATACCGCGCCAAATATCGATCTTTCGCCGTTGACAAAAATCAACTCCCTGCAAACGCTGGATATCTACAATCAGGAGATAGCGGATTATTCGATCCTCTTCAAAATCCCGAACCTAGCGCACGTCTACTGCACAATCGCGCAGAAAGACGCGATCGAGGCGCTGGGGTTGCCGATCAAGTTTGAGATCCACGTGTTCTAGACGCACTTCTTGGCATCTCTTTTTGATATGCCGTCCGTAAAAAAGCGGCATGGCGTATGCCACATTGTTTCACAATTCTACCCTTGCATTTTCACTAACAAGATGTATAGTTAACACCGTTGAATATTTGAAAGAAAGAGGTATTGAGATGGATTATCATGCAGTTGCGCTCGAGTATATGGCAACCCTATTCCAGATGCGCAAACGCAAAAACGATAAAAAGATCAATGACTCGATGCATGGAGAACAGTTTGTTCTCAGTTTTGTTTCCCATCGCGGCGGAAGCGTCACCCCAAGCGAAATCAGCAATGCGATGGGTATCAGCACCGCGCGAATTGCCGCAGCGCTGAACAATCTCGAATCCAAGGGGCTGGTTACGCGCAGTATTGATTTGCGCGATCGCAGACGCATTCTTGTCGAGTTGACCGAAGAAGGCAAGGCGAAGGAAGCCGATCACAGGAAGGCAATCATCTCTATGATCGCGCTTGTACTCGAAAACATCGGCGAAGAAGACACGGTCGAGCTCCTCCGCATTCTAAAAAAGATTGCCGAGAATGTGCCGGGCGATTTTTGTGGCCACGACCATGCAATAAATTGACTCTTTTTGCGTCTTATTGCTAACAGTATTACTTGCTAACGCTATTAAATAAGGAGAACCCCATGTTTCGTTTACTCAAGCGACTCAAAGCAGCCGAGTGGCTGCAAGCCTTGGTCAGTCTTGCGTTCATCGTTGCGCAGGTCTGGCTGGATCTAAAATTACCGGACTACATGTCCGAAATCACGCGGCTCACGCAGACCCCGGGCAGCGCGATATCGGATATTTGGCTCGCGGGCGGCAAGATGCTGCTCTGCGCGCTGGGCAGCGTTGCTTCCGCCATAATCGTCGGCTTTTTTGCCGCGCGCATTGCCGCCTCGTTTTCCCAGCGCCTACGCAGCCAGCTTTTTGCCAAGGTGGACTCGTTCTCGATGGAAGAGATCAACCGTTTCTCGACCGATAGTTTGATCACGCGTTCCACCAACGACATCACCCAGGTGCAGTTGCTGATCACGATGGGGCTTCAGATGATCATCAAAGCGCCGATCATGGTTGTTTGGGCGGTGACGAAAATCGCCGGCAAAGGCCTTGAGTGGTCGCTTGCAACCGGCGTGACCGTGCTCATCATGATCGCGGTCATCGCGGTGCTGATGACGTTGGTCATGCCGAAATTCCGCAAGATGCAGACCCTGACCGACAACCTCACCCGCGTGACCCGCGAAAACCTGACCGGGCTGCGCGTCGTGCGCGCTTATAACGCGGAACCGTATCAGGAAGCGAAATTCGAAGTTGCCAACGCCGAACTCACGGAAACGCAGCTCTTCACCAACCGCGGCATGGCAATCATGATGCCGATTATCACCACGTTGATGAGCGGGCTCACCCTCGCGATCTATTGGATCGGCGCTACGTTGATCAACAACGCGGGCATGATGGATCGACTCACGCTGTTTTCCAACATGGTGGTCTTCTCCGCCTATGCGATGCAGGTGATCATGTCGTTTATGATGCTGGTCATGATCTTTGTGCTCTGGCCGCGCGCCTCCGTCTCCGCAAAGCGCATCAACGAAGTGCTGGAGACAGAGCCTTCGATTCTTGACGGCACGCGCGTTGACGGCGAAGCGGGCAAGACTGGCGAAATCGAGTTCCGCGACGTCAGCTTCCGCTATCCCGGCGCGGCGGACGACGTGCTCTGCGGGATCAACTTCACCGCAAAGCAAGGCGAGATTGTCGCCTTCATCGGTTCCACCGGCAGCGGCAAGACAACGCTGGTCAACCTCATCCCTCGTTTTTACGATGCGACGAGCGGCGAAGTGCTGGTGGATGGCGTGAACGTAAAAGACTATACGCAGGACGCGCTGCACAACAAGGTCGGCTATGTGCCGCAAAAGGCGGTCTCCTTCCGCGGCACGGTGGCGAGCAACATCGCCTACGGCGAAAACGGCAAGGAATGCCCGAGCGACGACGAGATTCAAACCGCCATGCGGATTGCGCAGGGAGCGGACTTCGTCGAACAGATGGACGGGCAATATGAAGCGGAAGTTGCGCAGGGTGGCTCCAACCTCTCCGGCGGACAGAAGCAGCGCCTCGCCATCGCCCGCGCCGTGGCCAGAAAGCCGGAGATCTATATCTTTGACGATAGCTTCTCCGCGTTGGACTACAAGACAGACCGCGCACTGCGCTCCGCCCTGCGTCGCGAAACGGCGGGCGTAACCAGCCTGATCGTTGCCCAGCGCATCGGCACCATTCTCGATGCCGACCAGATCATCGTGCTCAACGACGGCCAGATCGTCGGCAAAGGCACACACAAAGAGCTGCTGAAGACCTGCGATGTGTATCAGGAAATCGCCATGTCCCAGCTAAGTGAGGAGGAATTGTCCGCATGAGCGACAACAAAGAACAATCCGGCGCAAAAGCGCCTGCCTACGGACGCGGCCCAATGGGCGGCGGTCCCAGACACGGCATGAGCATGCCCGTTGAAAAGCCGAAAGACTTCAAAGCGACCATGAAAAAGCTGCTCGCGTACTGCAAAAACTACATCTCCGCAATCCTCGTTGCGCTGGTTGCGGCGGCGGGCGGCACCCTCCTCCAGATCATCGGCCCGGATCGGCTCAAGACCCTGACCAACGAGATCATGAAGGGGTTGCCCGCGCTCGTCAACGGCAAGCCCGTTTTAGGCAGCATCGACATGAGCGCGGTATCCGCAATCGCGATTTCTCTTGCGGTTCTCTACGGGCTCTCGTTCGTGCTCAACCTTGTGCAGAGCCAGATTATGGCAACCGTGACCCAACGCATTTCCAAGCGCCTGCGCACCGATATTTCGCAAAAGGTCAACCGCCTGCCGCTGAAATATTTTGACTCCACAAGCTATGGCAACGTGCTCAGCCATGTGACCAACGACGTAGACGCAATCGGCCAAACGCTCAGTCAGAGCCTCGGCACGCTGATCACCTCGATCACGATGCTGTTGGGTTCACTCGTGATGATGCTCTACAATAGCTGGATTCTCGCGCTGACCGCGATTGCCGCAAGCTTGATCGGGTTTGTACTGATGATGGTCATCATGAAGCACTCGCAAAAGTACTTTGGCCAGCAACAAAAGGAACTCGGGGCAATCAACGGCCATATTGAAGAAATCTATACCGGGCACAACATCGTCAAGGTGTACAACGGCAGCAGAGAGGCAAAACGCGTGT
>ERZ1645187.3649-NODE-3649-length-12837-cov-6.021515_pt1 | contig 12837 bp, 10 predicted proteins | sample MGYA00575352_ERZ1645187 | MGnify/ENA primary metagenome ERZ1645187 (study PRJEB40837, sample SAMN11349314) | freshwater sediment metagenome | isolation source: river sediment | host: Sediment | place: India: Wazaribad , New Delhi | collected 2017-02-21 ... | reverse complement strand
AACATGTCCTATTCCTTTCAGGCAGGGGCCGTGAAGATTAACCCCAAACTAGCGGATCGGGTTCCTGTCATGCGATATCAACCCACCGCAACGGGCTGACACGCGGTCAGAGATTGGCCATTTCCTTGCGGATCCAGCGATGATCGCCCCGGGTCAGCACAAAACGCCCCAGCCGCCGCGCCAGCCCCGGACGGCCCATTTTCAGCGCCCGCTTGAACAGCTCTTTCTGATAGCGGCCAAAGCTCTTTCGCGCGCGGATCATGCGATAGAACTCGGGCGCGGACAGGGTGCCGGCCAGCGCGCCCACGGTGATCGGCGCCAGAATCCCCATTTGTTGCAGGCTGGAGCCCAGCCGGTGCCCCAAAAGTGGCGCGCGCAGTTTCAGCACATTGTCGCCGGTAAACCGGTCGGCATGGCCCGCATCCAGACGTTCATAGGGATCATACAGCAGCACCACGCGTCCAGCGGCCCGGCTGGCCTCGGCGGCATCGCCATACTTGCCCGAGAAATCCTTGTCCCACGCCACCTTGTAGCGGGTTTCCCAGGGCACGATCTGCTTGTCCAGCGTCGATTGCGGCGCAATCGCCACCACCTCGGCGCCCGGACAGGCGGCTGAGAACACCGCCGCCGCATAGCCCCCCATCGAGGCGCCATAGAAGACCACCCGCTTGAAGCGGGCAAAGAAGCCTTCGGCGGCCAGCCGGTCAAACTCGTCGCCCACCCAGGGGTCGCGATACCAGGTCCAGCCGTTGGCCATTACCCCCAGCATCGACCAGCCGTTCTTCTCGATAAAGCTGAAGCCCCAGGGGCGGCGGTCTTCGCGCTTTTCCAGCGCGATGTCGAGATTGTCGAAGGTCACGACCAGGGTATCGGGGTCGCGCGGCACGAACAGAAAGCTGTGCGCGCCGTTGTCGGTATAAAAGCCATCCGGCCCCATCAGGGTGCGGGCGATGCCAGCCCAGTCGCTTTCGGCGGGCGGCACAGGCGCGGCGGCCGGGGTGGCGGCCGAAGTCGTGGCGCGGGTCAGCAGGGTGCGGGCGACAACCACCTCGCCGCGGGTCTTTGACAGCTCCTCCACCGTGCCATGCGCCTTCAGCGCAGCCCACCCGCCCGAGCCCTTGCGGATATCGCTGACCATCCGCCCCTGCGGCGCCAGCAGGTCGGGGATCACCGCGTCCAGATGGCGGATCTTCAGCCGGTCGCCAAAGCCCTGCAGATTCAGCACCAGATCGGCGGGCACCAGATCCTCGGCCCGGCGGATCAGGCGGATCGCCTGCGCGTCAACGCCCAGCGCCAGCAGCCGGTCGCGGCAGGCCTCTGGCCAGTCAGCCCGACCAAACCGCCCCCCCTCGCCCAGATCAACCAGCAGCACCTCGGCGCCGTCGCGCTGATGCAGCGCCGCCAGGACCGCGCAGCCCGCGCCGGTCACGGTCGCGATGCGGGTCAATGGCTGCGCGCCCAGCGCCGCCAGCAAGGCCAGGGTTTCCGCATCGGGCGAAAGCGCGGTCTTGGCCATGGCTCAGGCGGCCTCGCCTTCCTCGATCATGTCGGCATCAGGCACCGCGGGGCGTTTCAACGGCGCCAGCGTCGGGTCAATCCCATGTTTTTTCAACAACTTACCCACAACCGAGCGCGGCCGGGGGATACCGTTTTCCTCTTTCGCCAGAATCCGGGCGCGCATCCGGCGCCCATAGAAATGGATCGAGAAGGTCTCGTCGGTGACAAAATCCGCCATATCCACGCCGGGGCGCAGCATCATCTGGCGATCCTTGTAGTGAAAGGGATAGAGGGCGACGCGCGGCAGGGCGAATTTTACTTCGCCGGTCTTTTTCAGGAAATGCGTGATCGCCGCCGGCCCCCACACGCCCCAGACCATCTCGGAGGCATGGACCGGATCGCCGGCCGCCTTGCGGGCGCGCAGCGCGGCCTGCTCGGCCTGCGAAAACCACTCCGGGATCGCAAACTCATCCGCAGTGAACTCCAGCAGCGCGCGCAGGGTCTCGCTGTCGGGGGGCAGGCCCAACACGCCGCCATTCAACCCCGTATCGCTTTCCCAGGCGTAGAAATGCCCGGTCTCGGTGGTAAAGGGCTTGACGCAATAGGCATCGGTATCGGCCCAGATCATGTCATCATGCCTGGCCAGCATGTGATAGCGGAACAGATCCGAATGCAGCGCCGGGCTGCCGGTGCGGGCATGGCGCAAAAAGCCGGTCTGGGGCAGGATCGCGTTCGCATCCGCCAGTTCGACCCCTGCGGGGGCGTTGGTGACCCCCTCATAGGTGTAAAGAACGACATGCTGGCCGGCATCAATGAAGGATTTCAGGCAAAGCTGCTCCAGATAACTCAGCGAGCCGCCGATCCACAGCGCGCCGATCCGATAATCCTTGCCCATATCACACCCTCAAACACCTGCGGTTTCGCCCGCACGTTGATTTCGTTACGGAAACAATCTGACGGAAATGCGGCGATTTGCCAAGGAGTAAGGGTTTTTCTGGCACAGGCATTCGTGTTAGGGCTGCATGCGGGCCGCGGCAAGACGGCGGGAGTGTGATGGCAGGCAAGTGTGACGGGGCGACGACGGCGGCGCCGCAGGTGATCCGGCAGGTTTTGCCGGCGCGGGCTGACCCTGCGCCGGGGGTTACGGCGCTGTTGGATGCGGTGGTCGAGGGCGGGCGGCTGCGCGTCTTTCTGGGCGCAGGCACCCGGCCTGCCGCCTTCAACCCCGATGGCGTTGCGGGCTGTCTGCTGCCGCTGGAGTTGCGCGAGATTTCCGGCAGCCTGATGGCGGTCTTTGACACCGCCGGCACAGCCCCCCCCTATCGGCTGGCACTGGCCGAGGGCGGCGTGCTGGAGGTCACCCCCTCGCCCGATCAGACCGATCTCTTTGCAGAGGGTAACGTCAGCTTTGGCTTCCGGCTGGAGGAAAGCCCCGAGCAATTGGCCGAAGCCATCACCCATCACGCCCGCCATCACGGGCTGACCCATGCGCTGGTCGTCAACCGCCTGCCGCAGGATGTGGGCGCCGAATATGCCAAGGTGCTGCGCGCGGCGCTGAAGGGCGTGGCGGTGACGGTGGTGATCGTCGACAGTCCCCTGCCCCTGGGCAAGCCCGGCCTCGGCCCGGAAAGCCACCCCTATCTGGCCCCCGACGCCCCCGGCAAGGACCGGATGGCGGTGCCCGCCCCCGATCCGTGGCGCGCGCCGCTGGGCGAGGGGATCGTGCATGAATGGGCCAAGTGGCGCTATCTCGCCCGCGCGCGGGCCGTGCTGACGCTGGACGCCTGCGACATCCTTGCGCCGCGGCCCGAGGGGACGCCCAGCGCCTTTGACCGCTGCGCCGCCAGCGCCCGCGGGGTGATCCTGCTGGTGGGGCATCGCATCTATCCGTGGCGGGTGCGCGCGGGGCGCGAGGCGCGCCTTGGCGATCACGTCTGCCGACAGTTCGACCACCGCCGCGGCATGGCCCGCTGGGGCGTCGCACCCGCCGCAGCCGGGTTGCAGAACAGCTGGCGGATGATCCGCGTCAGCTATGCCCGCCCCGATCCGGCCGATATCGCCCATTTCCTGCGCGCCATGGCGCTGCGGGTGCCGGGCCGGGCCTCCAGCGAGTTGGCGCCCAAGACCTCGCTGATCGAAGACCCCGAATTGCTGGCCCTGGCCGAGGGCGCCTTTGCCCACAAGCCGATCCGTCCGCCCGTCAGCCAGACCCGCGCCGCCCCCGCGGCCGCAACCGAGGCCGGCCGCACCGCCATCGTCACCACCATGAAGAACGAGGGGCCGTTCATCCTTGAATGGCTGGCCTATCACCGGGCGATCGGGGTGGATGACTTTCTGATCTACACCAATGACTGCAGCGACGGCACCGACACCATGCTGGAGATGCTGCAGGCCAAGGGCATCGTGCAGCACCGCGTGAACCCCTGGGTTCCGGGTGGCGAGCTGAAGCCCCAGCACGCCGCGCTGCAAGCCGCCGAATCCGAGCCGGTGATGATGAATTGCGGCTGGGGCATCTGCATGGATGTGGACGAGTTCATCGACATCAAGATCGGGGATGGCACGCTGTCCGCGCTCTATGCCGCGATGGGCGACGCCAACATGATCAGCCTGACCTGGCGGCTGTTCGGCAATTCAGAGGTGCATCCCTATGAGGATCGCTTTCTGATCGAACAGTTCACCCGCTGCGCGCCCGAGATCGTGCGCAAGCCGCATCAGGCCTGGGGCTTCAAGACCCTGTTCCGCAACATCGAGATCTACAAGAAACTGGGCGTCCACCGCCCCAAGGGGTTGAAACCGGATCTGTGGAACCAGGTGCGCTGGCTGAACGGCTCGGGCAAGCCCTTGCCGAAAGAGATGTTTCGCAACGGCTGGCGCTCGACGCTGGAGACTTACGGCTACGACTGGGTGCAGCTGAACCATTACGCCGTCCGCAGCGCCGAAAGCTTTCTGGTCAAGCGCGACCGCGGCCGGGTCAACCATGTCGATCGCGATCAGGGCCTGAACTACTGGTTCCGCATGAATCACAACGCCGACGAGGATCGCTCGATCCAGCGGATGATCCCGGCGGCCCGGGCCGAGTTTGACCGGCTGATGGCTGACCCGGATATCCGCGCCGCGCACGCGTTTTCGGTCAAATGCCACCGCGACAAGATCGCGCAGCTGATGGCGACCGAGAACTACCAACGCTTCTACGCCGAACTGACCGGCCCGCGGATGGAGCGGCTGTGCCGGATGCAGCAGCATTTCGGCTCGGCAGTGTTTGCGGCTGGCCCCGGCGTGATCCCGCCCGACCTGCATGAACAACAGCTTGCGCCGGATTACTTTTTCACCGTCGAATTCCATGGCGAGGCCGAACATTGAAGGCGCTGGCAATCCTGACCGTCAAGAACGAGGGCGCCTTTCTGCTGGAATGGCTGGCCCATCACCGCGCGGTGGGGTTTGACGACTTTCTGGTCTATTCCAACGATTGCAGCGACGGCACCGACCTGATGCTGGACCGGCTGGCCGCGATGGGCTGGCTGACCCATGTCCGCAATGACGGCCCCCACCCGCAGGGCCCGCAATGGGCGGCGCTGAAGGCCGCCGACCGTCACCCGGCCAAGGCCGCCGCGGATTGGGTCCTGTTCATCGACATCGACGAGTTCGTGAACATTCACGCGGGCGGCCGCCGCCTGCCCGACCTGCTGGCCGCCCTGCCCGATGCCACGGCCATCGCCCTGACCTGGCGGATGTTCGGCAATGCCGGCGTGGTCGATTTCGTCGATCAGCCGATCACCGCGCAATTCACCCGCTGCGCGCCCGCCGATCTGCGCTGGCCGTGGCGCGCCAGCCTGATCAAGACGCTGTTTCGCAACGATGGCAGCTATGCGCGGCTCGGCGTCCACCGGCCCCGCAAACCCGACCCGGACCGGATCGCGGCGCAGGTCTGGTATGACGGCGCGGGCCGCCGCCTGCCGGCCGAATTTCACCAGGGGCGGATCTTCACCCCGCCCGGCAGCGCCCCCTATGACCTGGCGCAGTTGAACCATTACGCGCTGGGATCGGCGGAAAGCTATCTGGTCAAGGCCGATCGCGGCCGCGCCAATCGCGATTCCAGCACCTTCGACATGTCCTATTGGGTGGACCGCAACTTCTGCGACATCGAGGACCGCTCGATCCTGGCGCTCGACAGCAGCGCGCTTTGTGCAGAGTTGCGGGCCGATCCGGTGCTGGGCGCGCTGCATCGTCAGGCGGTGCTGTGGCGGCAATCGCGTTTTGCCGCGCTGATGGCCGAAGAGCCGTGGCGCGCCCTGTTCGCCCGGCTGTTGCTGGCGCCGCCCTCGCGCCCGCTGTCCCCCGCGGCGCTGGCCCGGCTGATGCGCCATGCGGTCCCGTCCCCGGCACGGTCGGGCTGAAACAGTTCATGCAAATTGTTTCCGATTTTTCCCGTTCTGCCCCCGGCCTGCCCACTTGTCGCACACATTCCGCCGTTAGACACTGGTAACAGAGGAACGAAGACGCCGTTTTGCCGTCAGGCATTACGGCAGTGGTAACAGGTAAGGCGCAAACATGACGGACCAGCCTCCCCGCAAGGATGCCAGCGGCGCGCAAAACCGCGAGGAATGGCTGGCGCGGATGGAGGAGATCTGCGCCGACGAGGGGTATATCGAGCCGCTCGGTCCCCGCCATCACGCCTTCTTTCACGATGATGGCCCGTTGCTGCTGGTCACCTTCGAGACGCTGGACAGCATCCGCACCGGCCATGACAGCCAGATGCCCAAGGGCTGGCAGATCGCGACCCAGCGCGGCTGGTCGCATCTGTGCATCATCGCCGAGGGCGAGACCTGGTATCGCGACCAGGCGCTGTTTCGCTATTTCGACCGTCTGGTGGACGACGCCTTCTTTGACGATTTCGACCGGGTGCTGTTCTATGGCGCGGCGATGGGCGGCTATGCCGCGGCGGCGTTTTCGGTCACAGCGCCCGGGGCCACGGTGCTGGCGATCCAGCCGCGCGCCACGCTGGACCCCGATCTGGCCGGCTGGGACAGCCGCAACCGCAGCGCCCGCCGGCTGAACTTCACCGACCGCTACGGCTTTGCCCCCGACATGATCGAGGGGGCGGGACAGGTGTTCATCGCCCTTGACCCGCAGATCGCCGAGGATGCGATGCATGCGGCCCTGTTCGCGCGGCCCTTCGTGACCCGCCTGCGCGCCCGCTTCATGGGGGCGACCCTTGACACGGCGCTGACACATATGGGCGTGCTGGCGCCGCTGCTGGAACTGGCGATGGCGGGAACCCTGACGCGCTTGTCCTTTGCCCGGCAGATCCGCCTGCGCCGCGCCTACGGCCCCTATCTGAAACGGCTGTTGGAGCGGCTTGAGGCCGAGGGCCGGCTGCGGCGGGCGCTGGCCCTGTGCCGCTCGGTGAACCAGCGCCTCAGCGCCCCGCGCTTTCGCCGCAAGCAGGCCGACCTCGAGTTGCGGCTGACCGCCCTGCAGGACGCTCAGTAACGGACCGCCAGCTCCTCTAGATCCCGCACGCGCTGCGCCGTCAGGCGCGCACGGCAGGCATAGATCAGCATCGCCTCGCCCGAGCCGCCGCGCATCCGAAATCCCTCTGCGGCGCAGGTCTCGTCGCGAAAGGTGATCCAGGCGCGCTGGCCACGCCGCAGATACTCGGCCGCGCCCCGTTGATCCGGCGCCAGGGTTTCGTCCAGCCGCCGCATTTCGGCCATCGCCACCGCCCATGCGGCGTTCAGGCCCGCATCGGCGGCCAGCCAGTCCTGCTCGGCGCAATAGGTCATCTCGATCTGGAGCGTGGGATTGCTGCGATCAACCGCAATCTCTTGGGCCGCAATGGCTGCCGGGACCAACAGTCCCGCAACCGTCCATGCTGCCAACAGAACACCACGCATCTCGACCTCCGTGCCTTGCCGCCAGCGTGGCGCAAACCGCCGCCCAGGTCCACAGCCTGCGGAAAATATCTGGAATGGCGGCGGTCGTCGTGCTAGCGCCTCGGCATGACCCAGAGCCTGACGATCCGCCGCCCCGATGACTGGCACCTGCACCTGCGCGATGGCGCGATGCTGAAAGGTGTCCTGCCCGAAACCACGCGCCATTTCGCGCGCGCCATCGTGATGCCCAATCTGGTGCCGCCGGTGGTGACGGGCGCGCAGGCCGCGGCCTACCGTGACCGCATCCTGGCCGCCCTGCCGGAAGGCGCGGATTTCACGCCGCTGATGACCCTCTATCTGACCGAGGACACTGATCCGGCGGATGTGCGGGCCGCTGCGGCCTCGGGCCTGGTGCGGGCGGTCAAACTCTATCCCGCGGGCGCCACCACCAACAGCGCCTCGGGCGTGCGCGACTTTGACCGGGTGCGCGGCGTGCTGGAAACCATGGCCGAGATCGGCCTGCCGCTGTGCGTGCATGGCGAGGTGACCACGCCCGAGGTCGATATCTTCGACCGCGAGGCGGTGTTCATCGACACCGTGCTGGACCCGATCCGCCGCGCCACCCCCGGCCTGCGCGTGGTGATGGAGCATCTGACCACCGCCGAAGGCGTGGCCTATGCCAAGGCGGGCGGTCCCGATCTGGCGGCCACCATCACCACCCATCACCTGATCATCAACCGCAACCACATCCTCGTGGGCGGGATCAAGCCGCATTACTATTGCCTGCCGGTCGCCAAGCGCGAGCATCACCGGCTGGCGCTGCGCGCTGCCGCCACCTCGGGGGCGGCCTGCTTTTTCCTTGGCACCGACAGCGCCCCCCATGTTGACGCGCTGAAAGAACATGCCTGTGGCTGCGCCGGCTGCTTTACCGCGACCAATACCATGGCGCTGCTGGCCCATGTGTTCGAGGAAGAAGGCGCGCTGGACCGGCTGGAGGCCTTTGCCAGCCTGAACGGCCCGGCCTTCTACCGCCTGCCCGCCAATGAGGCGCGGCTGACGCTGACCAAGACCACCACCGCCGCGCAATGGCCGGACAAGATCCTGACCGAGGCCGGCCCGGTGACGGTCTTCGATCCCGGCTTCCCGGTCTTCTGGCATGTGGAAGCCTGAGAGCGTCAGGGCCTGAACTCAGGCCTTGGCCTACATTCCGCCCGCGCCTTGGGCGGAGCATGTCCTCCCGATCTGTCACGCATCCCCCCGCCCCGGTTGTCCGGGGCAGGCCAGCCACACCGCATGGACATGCGGTTTGCCCAACCCATCCCGTCGCCTGCGCCGCGTCAAGCCGGCGGCGCAGCCCGAGGGCTGGCTCAGCCCTCGATCCGGGTCAGGTCGGCCACCTGCGCGCAGGTCGCGCGGATGCGGTGCAGCAGGTTCAGCCGGTTGCGGCGCAGAACCTGATTGTCGCTGTTGATCTGCACCGCGGTGAAAAAGGCGTCGATCGGCGCGCGCAAGGCCGCCATGGCGGTCATGGCGGCGGCGAAATCCTCGGCCCGCATTGCAGGGGCGATGGCGGCCTCGGCGGCGTCGAGGGCGGCAAACAGCGCGCGTTCCTCATCACCTTCGGCAAATTTCACATCGGCGCCAAAGCTGTATTCGACCCTGTCCTTCTGCTCGGCCTGGGTCAGGATGTTATTGGCCCGCTTGAAGCCCTGCACCAGATTCGTGCCATCCTCGGTTTTCAGGAAAGCCGCCAGCGCCTCGGCCCGCTTGACCAGCAGGGTCAGGTCGTCATTGCCGGGCATGGCAAGGCAGGCGTCGATCACATCGTGGCGGATGCCCTGATCTTTCAGGAAGACTTTCAGGCGGTCGTGGAAGAAGGCGAGAAGGTCGGCGGCATTGCAGCCGGCATTCGCCTTGGCAAATATCTGGCCCAACCCACCCCGCACTCCATTCCCCAGCACCAGCCGTATCACCCCCAGCGCGGCGCGGCGCAGGGCGAAGGGGTCTTTGCTGCCCGTGGGTTTCTCGTCGATCGCCCAGAAGCCGGTCAGCGTGTCCAGCTTGTCGGCCAGCGCCACGGCGACCGAGACCGGCTCGGTCGGCACGGCGTCACTTGGCCCCAGCGGCGCGTAATGGTCGCGGGCGGCATTGGCGACGGCGGGGGCCTCGCCCGCCTGCAGCGCGTAATAGCGGCCCATCGTGCCCTGCAACTCGGGAAACTCGCCCACCATCGCGCTGCGCAGGTCCAGCTTGGCCAGACGGGCGGCGCGTTCGGCCTGATCGGGGTCCGCACCCACGGCCGGCGCGATCTCGCGCGCCAGGGCGGCGATGCGGGCAATGCGGTCGGCCTGACTGCCCAGCTTGTTGTGGAAGGTCACGGCCTTCAGCCCCTCGGCCCACTCGGCCATGCCCGATTGCGCGATGCGCAGATCGTTTTCCCAGAAGAACCGCGCGTCCGACAGCCGGGCCGACAGCACCTTCTGGTTGCCCTTCAGGATCGTGGCGCCATGATCGGCGGTTTCGCGGTTGGCGACGGTGACAAAGCCCTCGATCCGGCCAGTGGCGGGATTTTTCACCGAGAAGAACTTCTGATGTTCGCGCATCGAGGTTTGCAGCACCTCGGGCGGCAGATGCAGGAAGTCGGCGCCGATCTCGCCCATCAGCACCACCGGCCATTCGACCAGACCGGCAACCTCGGACAGAAGACCTTGATCTTCCACGACTTCCAGCCCGCGGGCAAAGGCCAGCGTCTTGGCGTCATGCCAGATCTGCGCCTCGCGCGCCTGCGCGTCCAGCATCACGAAGGCGCGCGGCAGTTTGGCGGAATAGTCGTCCCAGCCGGTGACGGCAAAGGCATCGGGGGCCATGAACCGGTGGCCGCGGGTCGTGTTGCCGGCGGTGATCCCGTCCACGGTCAGCGGCACCACGGCGGCGCCGGACTCGTCGCTGAGCAGGCAGAGGATCGAATGCAGAGGCCGCACCCAGCGCAGATTGCCCGCCCCCCAGCGCATGGATTTCGGCCAGGGGAAGTTGCGGATCGCGGCTTCCAGCACCTCGGCCACGATCTCGGCGGCGCTGCGGCCGGGCTTTTGCAGCACGGCAAACCAGACCTCGGCCTTCTTGTCGGCGCGCTTTTCCAGCTGGTCGATGGTCAAGCCGGTCGAGCGCAAAAAGCCTTCCAGCGCGGCCGCGGGCGCATCGGTGCGCGGACCTTTGCGTTCCTCGCGCACGGGGCGGCTTTGGGCATCCAGCCCCTCGACATGCAGCACCAGACGGCGCGGGGTCGAATGGGCGCCGGCCGAGACATAGGTCAGCCCGGCCTCGACCAGCCCGTCAGTCACAAGACGCTTCAGATCCTCACGCGCCCGCGCCTGCATCCGCGCCGGGATTTCCTCGGAGAACAGCTCGATCAGCAGGTCCGGCATGGCTTTCCCTCAAATCCCCTTGACCACGGCGCGGTTGGCCATGGTGATCATGCGTCTGGAATGGCCGGGGTCGATGATGGTGAACCCGGCAGCGGTGAGTATCTCGATACAGGCAGCATCGGTGCGGGCGCCGTTCCGCTCGGGCCCGGTGTCGATGGCGACCATGCGGGTGCGGGCCAGAACCTCGGTCGCGCCCTGCAGCACCTCGGGCTCGGCGCCCTCGGCATCCATCTTGAACAGGCCGACGCGGCCGATGCCGTGATCGGCGGCCACGCGGTCCAGCGTGCGGGCCTGGGCCTGAAACGCCACCACGCCGTCGCCCGGCGGCAGGAAGATCGAGCTGTCGGCCCGGCCAGGGGCGGAATGGAAGGTCACGACCTCCTCCGCCTTCCACAGGATCGCGGTCTCGACCGAAAGGCCCGCCGCGCCGGCCAGATTGGCCTTGAGGCAGGCGGCGACCTTGGGGTCGCCCTCGACCGCCAGCACCCGCCCGGCCCCGGCCCGGATCGCCGCCGCGGTGAAATCGCCGACATTGGCGCCCACGTCGATCACCGCCTCGTCAGGGGCGAAGGGTGCGGCCTGATCGAGGCCGAACTCCTGCGTCAGCCGATCCAGCCGCGCCGCCCAGCCGCGGCGATAGCTGCGCCACAGCAGCGCCGAGGGCACCAGCCGCGACCCATCCACCAGATGCAGGCGAAACCCCTCGCCCTCGGCGGTGATGCGCAGGGGTTTCAACCCGTCGAGGCCCAGCCGCGCCATCAGCCCGTGAAGGCCAAGGTGCAGGCGCTGCTTTGTGGTCAGATCAAGGGCGCTCATGCGATCACCTGCGGTTGGGCGGAGGATGGGGTCATCACTTGGCCCCGTCAGCCAGCTGATGCCAGGCATAGGCGCGGCCATCGGCAAAGACCGCCACCACCCGATCCACGCCCGATGCGATGCCCGCCTCGGACAGGAAGGCCAGCGCCTCGCCATTTTCCAGCGCCTTGCCGATCGCCTCGGCGTCGAAACAGTCAAACCAGTAAGGCGCGACCAGCGGCACCGGGTTTTCGTAATGGCGATAGGTCTCGGTCAGCATCGCCTGCGACAGCGGGGTCGAGAAACAGGCGCGAAAGCGCAGCGGGCTGCTGTCGGCGTCGATGCCGCGCACATCTTCGGCCAGAATCACCTCGGGCGCCTCACCGATGATCGGCGTCAGCCGGATTTCCGCGCCGGGGGTAAAGCTGGCCTCGTGGTAATAGCCGAACAGTTGCAGATACCAGATCGCCGCCCCGGCAAGCAAAGACGTCAGCACGATGCCCCCTCCGACCAGAGTGCCATTCCTCACGCCCCCAGCTCCTGCGATGCCCCGGCCTCGGTCTGCACGAAGGCATCGGCGCACAGTTTCGCCAGCGCCCGCACCCGTCCGATATAGGCCTGCCGCTCGGTCACCGAGATCACGCCGCGCGCGTCCAGCAGGTTGAACAGGTGGCTGGCCTTGATGCACTGGTCATAGGCGGGATGCGCCATGATGATCCGCTTGCCGGTCTTGGGGTCATCGGCCGGAAAGGCCAGCAGGCGCTGACACTCGGCCTCGGCCTCGGCAAAGTTGCGAAACAGCTTTTCGGTATCCGCGCCGTCGAAATTGTGGCGCGAATATTCCTCCTCGGTCTGGCGGAAGACATCGCCATAGGTCAGCGGAATGGGGCTGGACGGATCGTTGAACGGCATGTCCATGACGTGATCGACGCCCAGCACATACATCGCCAGACGCTCAAGCCCATAGGTCAGCTCGCCCGAGACGGGGCGGCAGTCATGCCCGCCGACCTGCTGGAAATAGGTGAACTGGCTGACCTCCATCCCGTCGCACCAGACCTCCCAGCCCAGACCCCAGGCGCCCAGCGTCGGGCTTTCCCAGTCATCCTCGACAAAGCGGATGTCGTGCGCCAGCGGATCGATGCCGATTTCGGCCAGGCTGGCCAGATACAGCTCCTGCAGGTTTTCCGGGTTGGGCTTCAGGATCACCTGATACTGGTAATAATGCTGCAGCCGGTTGGGGTTTTCGC
>ERZ1645187.3648-NODE-3648-length-12838-cov-4.464601_pt1 | contig 12838 bp, 12 predicted proteins | sample MGYA00575352_ERZ1645187 | MGnify/ENA primary metagenome ERZ1645187 (study PRJEB40837, sample SAMN11349314) | freshwater sediment metagenome | isolation source: river sediment | host: Sediment | place: India: Wazaribad , New Delhi | collected 2017-02-21 ... | reverse complement strand
CCCGATTCGCGCCGCCACATCGTATCTGCCTGGAACCCGGGCGATGTCGACCGCATGGCCCTGCCGCCCTGCCACTGTCTGTTCCAGTTCTACGTGGCCGACGGCAAGCTTTCCTGCCAGCTTTACCAGCGCTCTGCCGACATCTTTCTTGGCGTGCCCTTCAACATCGCCTCCTACGCGCTGCTCACCCTGATGCTGGCGCAGGTCTGCGGCTATCAGCCCGGTGAGTTTGTGCACACTTTCGGCGATGCCCATTTGTATTCGAACCACTTCGAGCAAGCTCGTCTGCAACTGTCGCGCGAACCGCGTTCGCTGCCGACGATGTGGATCAACCCCGAAGTCACCGACATTTTCGCCTTCCGCTTCGAGGATTTCCGCCTGGAAGGCTACGACCCCCACCCCCACATTCCCGCCCCGGTCGCCGTTTAAGGCCGCGGTTTTTGCCCCTTTGTCGGGGTCGACCGCGACAATCGGCGCTGGCGTGCCGTTTTGCTATCATGCCCGGGTCTTTATTTGATCCGGCGCGTCTGTCGACGTTGCCGGATTCTTCAGCGATATTCCAATGAAAAAAGCCTTCAAAATCCTCCTGCTCGTCGTCATTGTGGCCATCGTGGCCTTTTTTGGCGGCCGCATCTGGAGTTCAAGCAAGATGCCGCCGCTCGACCGTTGGCATACCTTCGTTCCGGAGGAGATGAGCGTTGCCGCCATGGACAAGGGCGACTGGAAAGCCTACACGGCCGCTGAAGGACAGATTTTCGATTCGGTTCGACGCGAGGTGACCGACAAACTGGACGAGGAGGCCCGCACCCCGGCCAATCGCTACTACGCTGGCAGCGTCATCTACCCGCCGAATTACAAGCAGGACTGGAATCGCTCTTACGTCATGGAACCGGCCGGCAAGCCCGTCGGTGCCGCCGTCCTCCTGCACGGGCTGACCGATTCGCCCTACAGCCTGCGCCACATTGCCCGCCGTTACGCCGCCGCCGGCTTTGTCGTCGTCGCTATCCGCCTGCCCGGCCACGGCACCGTGCCGGCCGGCCTCAGCCACGTGCAGTGGGAGGAATGGGCCGCGGCCACCCGCCTGGCAGTACGCGAAGCCAAGCGGATGACGGGACCGGACGCACCGCTGCATCTGGTCGGCTTTTCCAACGGCGGCGCCTTGGCCGTAAATCACGCACTCGATGCGCTGACCGACAGCACGCTGGCCCGTCCCGACCGGCTGGTGCTCATTTCGCCGATGATCGGCATTACCCGCTTTGCCCGCCTCTCCGGCATCGCCGCCCTACCGGCGATGCTGCCACCGTTTGCCCAAGCCGCCTGGCTGGGCATCGTGCCGGAATTCAACCCGTTCAAATACAACTCCTTCCCGGCCAACGGCGGCCGCCAGAGCTACCGGCTGACGCAGGTGCTTCAGGAAAAGATCGTAATGAACGCGGAAAAGAATGGCCTGAAGGACATCGCGCCCATCCTGACCTTCCAGTCGGTCATGGATTTCACCGTCAGCACGCGGGCCATCATTGCCTCGCTCTACAACTATCTGCCCGCCAACGGCAGCGAACTGGTGCTTTTCGATGTTAACCGGTCGCAGAAATTCGGGCCGCTGTTGCGCCGCTCAGCCGAAATGGCGCTGGACCGCATCATGCCGGACCTCCCTCAGCCTTATCGTCTAACCATCATCGGCAACGAACGCAACAATCCGGGCATCACACTCGCCCACATTTTCGAACCGGGACAAACCGCGCCGCAAACCCAGGCCCTGGATTTGCCGTATCCGGCGGAAATCTTTTCAATGTCGCATGTCTCCATCCCCTTCCCGCTCAACGATCCGCTCTATGGCTTGAAACCGGATACGTCCGAAGAGGATTTCGGTATCGAACTCGGGGCGCTGGCACCGCGCGGCGAGCGCGGCGCGCTGATCGTGAATATGGATTTCCTTTCCCGTGTGGCGTCCAACCCCTTCTTCCCCTTCGTTCTCGAACGCGTCGAAGCCGGGATTCAGGATCCCCGCCCGAAAGTCGCCGGCGCCCCGATCACCGTGCGCGGCAAGGTCAAGCCGCTCGACGAAGCCGAGCGCAAGGCCTATCTCGACCAGCTTCTCGCCGAGCCGGAAGTCACGCCCTGACGTGCAAAGCACACAAAAGAAAACGGCCCCAAATGGGGCCGTTTTAGCTTGAGGAACGGGAAGGATCAGAACGAGCCGAACATCCCGCCGAGCACAATGACCGCAGCCAGCGCGATCAACGCACCGACAACGCAGCACATCACGATGTCGAGATAGCTCTTGCGGTGCGTGGAGCCGCACAGCGCGAGCAAGGTAATCACAGCGCCGTTGTGCGGCAAGCTGTCGAGCGTGCCGGAACCGATCACCGCCACGCGGTGCAGCAACGCCGGGTCGATACCCTGCTCGGCAGCGATCTGCAGATAGATCGGTCCAAGCGCTTCCAGGGCGATGGTCATGCCGCCCGAGGCAGAGCCGGTCAGTGCCGCCAAGACGTTGGTCGAAACGGCGAGCGAAACCAGCGGACCGCCGCCAATGGAGAGCACCCATTCGGCCACCGAAACGAAGGCCGGCAGCGCGGCGACGACCGCACCGAAACCCACTAGGCTGGCCACGCTGACGATCGGCAGTACCGACGCATTCGCCCCGGCATCGACCGTCGCCCGCAGTTGCGGCAGACGACCGCGATTGAGGGCCACAAGCACGAGAATGGCTACGATGAGCGCGACGATCACCGACCACAAGCCACTGACCGCGGCCAGCGAAATACCGCCCCATTGCGGATCGGCGAGGAAGCTCATGTCGAGGCGCGGCAGCACGAGCATCGACATCACCAGATTCACCACCACAACCACCCCAAGCGGAAGCGTGGAGACCATCAGGCTCGGCGCCTGCGGGCTGTCGCAACCGCGCTTGATTTCTGCCGGATCGAACGCGCCCGAAGTGGTCGCACGTTCGCGGACCACCGGATCTTCCGCAGCGCTATCGACGCTCGCGCCTTCGTCGCCATAGCCTTCGCCGGCCAGGCGGGCCGCTTTTTCCGCGCGCAGCAGCCACCACATGCCAAAGGCAAACATGATGACCGAGGCGATGATGCCGAGCCCCGGCGCAGCAAAAGGCGTGGTGCCGAAGAAGGGCATGGGAATGGCGTTCTGCACCGCCGGCGTCCCGGGCATGGCCGACATGGTAAAGGTCGAGGTGCCTAGCGCCACAGCGGCCGGCGCCAGGCGGTTGGGAATGTTCGCGGCACGGAACAAGCCCTGCGCCATCGGCACGATGACGAAGAAGGCGACGAACAGGCTGACCCCGCCATAAGTCACCATCGCACCGGCCAGCACCACGGCCAGCATGGCGCGCTTGGTCCCGAGTTTTTCGGTCATGAACGCGGCAATGGTATTCACCGAACCGCTATCGTCCATCAGCTTGCCGAAGATGGCACCAAGCAGGAAGAGCGGGAAAAACTGGGCGACAAAGCCGCCCGCCGCGCTCATGAAGGTCTGGGTCCAGTGCGCCAGCAAGGGCTCGCCGGAAGCCAGCGCGGCAACGAGCGCCGCCAGCGGTGCCAGCACCAGAACGCTCCAGCCACGGAAAGAAAGGCCGAGCAGGACGGCCAGGGCCAACAAGATACCGAGCAATCCCATATCAGCACTCCGCGATCATGGCATCGATATTGAGCGTCGAGCGGACGCCGACATCGTCACCGTAGGTTTGCAGGAAAGTCTCTGCCGCGCGCCGGCCTTCATCGCGCAGCATGCAGAAGAACGGCCATTCGGCGAGCAGCTTGGACGAGTAGCCGAGCTGCAGCATGATGTCCTCCCCGGCCACGCGGTGAATCCGCATCTTGGCCCAGACCGCGCCTTCGCCGGTACCCGGATCGGCGACTTTGCGCAGCAGCGCGGCCATGCGCAGTTCCTTGATCAGCGGCGAGTTGAAGGAAATTTCATTGAGGCGGTTCTGGATTTCCATCGCGCTACGCGGCGTTCCCGGGCGTTCGATGGGGTTGATGGAGACCAGAATCGTGTCTTCGGATTCGCATTCGCGAACCAGCGGCGTGATCGTCGGGTTACCGGCAAAGCCGCCGTCCCAATACGGGTCGCCGTCGATCTCCACGGCCTGGAACATGGTCGGCAGACAAGCGGAAGCCAGCAACACCTCAGGCGTCATTTCGGCATTGCGGAACACGCGGCCGCGACCGGTACGCACATTGGTCGCGGTAACGAACAGGCGCGGCCCGGCCTTGGCCAGCAAATCGAAATCGACGCACTCGACCAACACGTCATGCAGCGGATTGCCACCATGCACGTTGATGTCGTAAGGCGAAAACAGGCGGGTCGCAATGTCAGCGAAGACGAAAGCCGGGGAATAGTCGAGCGTCCAGCGGCCGGTCAGGATTTCCAGCGGACCGCGACGGAAGGGGCTGAGCAGCGCTGCCTCGGCCACCTTGCGCCAGAATTTTTCCAGTTCCACTTGCGCCTGCCTGGGGCCGCCCTTGGCCAGGCCGTAGGCCATCACTACCGCATTCATGGCCCCGGCGGAAGTGCCCGAAATGCCGTCGTAGGTCAGCCAGGGCTCTTCCAGCAGACGGTCCAGCACCCCCCAGGTGTAAGCGCCATGTGCGCCGCCGCCCTGCAGGGCAAGGTCGACGAGTACCGGTTTCCGCTCGGCGGCCTGCTTGCCTTTGGTCGTTGCCATATTCAAACCCTCACTGAATCGTTAAAAAATTGACTGTGTTTCCCGGTTGTCGCGGTCGACGCGAAAAAACGGGGCATTTTCAATGCCCCGTCGATGCGCCGATCAGGCCAGCGCCTTGGCCTTGAGCTTGACGAACTCATCTTCGGTAATCGTCCCGGCATCGAGCAAGGCCTTGGCATCGGCGATCTGCTCGGCCGGCGACTTGCCCGCCACCTCGCGAATGTAGGCATCGGTTTCCTTTTTGGTCCGCTCCAGCGCCGCCATTTGGCGTTTGGCCATGCCGCTGCCACGCACGATGACGTAGATCACGGCCGTCAACATCGGCAGGAAAATCAGGCAGATCAGCCACAGCGCCTTGCTACCGCCGCCAAGCTCGTTATCGCGGAACAGATCGGCCACGATCTGGAACAGGATCATCAGGTAAGCGATAAAAACGAAGGTGGAGACGCTCAGCCACATGGCATCCCAAAAATTGCTCATTTCAAACCTTTCAAAGTAAAAAAAACAGAACTCGACAAATCGATCAGGCGCGCGGCTTCTGCTTGGCGCCACGAATCCAGCTCTTCAGCAACCCCACCAGCGCGCTGCCGGTGAACATGCCGAGGATATACACCCCAAAAATCAGGAACGACACCGGCATCGACATCTCGGCGCCCAGAAAACTCACCGTCACCGCACTGAGGTTCTGGATCTTGAAGACCAGAAGAATCAGCACGGCGATGGCGATCAGACCCATATACACATAGCGCATTATTTTCACCTCCCCAGGTTGTGCCACGTTTTATTGAACCGTATCCCGCAGGCGTCGCCTGAGCAGCATGCGGCAAACGACGAATCCGGTCATGGCGGCGGCCAGATGCTTGAGCGTGTGGCCGCTGACCCAGTGATTGAGCGCCAGCACTTCATGATCGAAATGCTCCAGCAGCTTGCTCAGCATGTACCAGCCAAAGACCCAGAAAATGTCGGCGCTATGCGTGTAACGCGAGCGATTGAAGAGCGCCAGCAGCAGCACGACGATCACGGTGTAGCCCTGCAACACGCCGTAAGGCATGACATTGCCGGCCCCGGCACGTTCGGTGAACAGCCAGTAGGTCACCGAGGCAATGCCGACCAGCAATGCCGGCGGCAGTACCCGCAAGCCAGCGCGCACGCCGATGCGATCGACAACCTGCGCCGAGACCAGGCCCATGAAGGCGATGGTCATCGGCAAGCGATCCCAGAACAAGGTTTCGTTATCCGGCGCCAGGTGGTAATAGGCGGATCCGGCGGCGGTCAGCACCAGACCAATGAAGAAGGCCAGGTAGGGCCAGCGCTCGGCCGGGTATTCGAAGCCGCCCTGGCCACGCCCCAGAATGAAGAGGCCCCACACGCCAAAAACGAAGAAAGCTGCGTTGGAAACGACATCGAGGAAATTATCGACCCCCGCCAGATGCCGATGATCCGCGAAGTTGTGATACTCGACCGGCTGGCGCATCGCCGGCAGCAGGAATGCCGCCAACAGCGCCACCACGGTGAGCGCCACGATCCAGACCACCGGCGAACGGCGTTTCGCAGCCGGCTGCATGGTCAAGGTCTCACTCGGCACGCTTACTTGACCTCATTGGCAGTGAGCACACGCTCACCATCGGCGCGATGCACATCGAGCATGCCGCGGACGACATCCCACTTGCGCGCGGTTTCCAGCGCAGCCAGGAATTCCTGCTCCTGCGCCATGACCTCCTCCGCGCACATCTTGCGCGTACTGGCCAACGGCCCGATGGACAAGGCATTGCCTTCCATCTTGTACGGCCCATGGAAACGATTGCAGCCGGCAAATCCCTGCACCTTGCCGCCCTTGAAGCCGATGTTCAGCTGGGTGCCCAACTTGGGACCAACCACGGCCTGACGGCCATTGTTATATCCGGTCACTTCCCACTTCGTGCCGTCCAGACCGACAGCGGCCTCACGCACAAAACGGAGCGGTTCGCCGTTGGCCGGCGTCAGGGTCATGCCCTCGCCATCCACGGCCACGCTGAAGGCGCCGGTAAACGCCTTGTGGAAGGCTTGCTCCACCCCCATGGCCGTGCCGGGACAGGCCATCATCGTCCCGGCCAGAGGCCCGAGCACGAGTTTGTCGCGGTCGACCGTGTAACTGCCGGTAAATTGGTTACAGCCGGAGAACCCGCTGACGCGCCCTCCCTCGAAGCGGGCCGTCAACGCATTACGTGCGCTACCGCCCGGCAGGGTCGCGCCGGGCAAGGCGGTGACGCGCCACGTAGCCCCTTCGAGCGATGCCGGGGCGCTCGGCGCCGGCACGCGGCAGCAACCGGCAAGGTGGCGGCCATCGGGCAAAGAGACATTGACCGAAACCGGATGCTGCGTGTCCGACATCCCGTCGCTGCACTGCCCGTCGCGCAGGAAAGCGACGAGTTCGCCGCCGCGGCGCACTTGGGCGCGGCCGCGCCAGACGGCTTCCTTGCGGTGTTCGATCCGCGTTTCGCCGCCACGGTATGCCACCGCCGAACTATCCGGCGTGGAAAAACGGGCGATGCCGCGCTGCGTCAAATCCAGTTGCCAAAACGGCTCATTGCCAAAACAAATCAGCGGCTGTTCGGCCGCCTGCGCCGCGCCTGCTGCGCTCAGCACCGTCAGCGCGATCATCCATGGGGCGTATTTCATGTCGGTATCCTTTTTTCCCGCTTAGTTTAGCCGGTTTCGGGGTCATCTATGTTGCAATGCAAAAAAGCGCGGCAGCCTGCGGGCGCCGCGCCGCGGATCGCCATCGATCAGCGCAGGATTTCCATCCCGGTATTGCTCACGCGGACGCGGTCGCCGATCCGCACGCCCGGTGCCGAGCTCTGCTGAATGGTGGCGAAGGAGCCGTCGTCGTAACGCACGCCGATGATCCACACCAGCGAACTGCCGCTGGTCATGCGATTGCCTGCATAAGCCCCACCCGCCGCGCCGACGACGGTGGCCGCCGTGCGCCCGGAGCCTTGCCCGATCTGGTTGCCGAGAATGCCGCCGACCACGGCGCCGCCGATGGTGCCCAAGGCCTGGTTGGAATTCTGGACAGTTTGCGAACGGATGGACTCCACCGTACCGTCACGCGCCGCGGGTTGCGAAACCTGGAAAGCCGGCTGGGTCGGCTGGCAGCCTGCCAACAACGGTACAACTAGGGTCATGGCGAGCGCGGCGGCGCTTCCGAGTGCATTCATTTTCATTGTGGTTTCCTTGTACGATTTTCCGGAATGCGTCATTCCGGAATGGAATTGAGGAGATACATGGCGGCCAGCAGGCCCGTCGGGCGGCCGGCCTTGCCGAGCCAGTCAGCGAAGATGGTTTCGATATCGCCGCTCTGATAAACCTGGGTCAGCGCCCGATTGACTTCCAGACGCAGGGCCGAATCGCCACGCGGCAAGGCCATGGCATAGGGCTCGAAGGACAATTCTTCGGTCAGCAGTTCGAACTTCCCGGCATTGCCCTCTTGTACGGCAGCGCCGACCAGTTTGATACGGTCGCCCGCGTATGCTGCGACGGTGCCGGCGTTCAGCAATTGCAACCCTTCCCGGGAATCATTGACCGGCACGATCTGCATTCCCGCCAGGTCGGTGGCCAGCAGCGCCTTGAGGCGCTTTTCCGTCGTCGTGCCCTTGAGCACGGCAACCGGCTTGCCGGCAAGGTCGGCAATGCGGCCAATCGGCGATTCGGCGCGAACGATCACACCGCCGGCATCGGCGAAGATCAGGTTGGAAAAATCGACAGTTTCGAGGCGCGCCAAGGTCTGCGTCGTATTCGCGCAGTCGAGATCAGCCTTGCCGCTACGCACCATCTGCAGACGCGCCTGGGTATCGCCCGGCAGCCAATTGACCTTGAGATTGGGCTGTCCGACCACCTGGCCCAGTCGGGCAATCACGCGCTTGCACAGATCGATGCTGTAACCCGCCGGCTGCTTGTCCTGACCGGCGAACGAGAATGGCAGCGAATCCGGTGCATAGGCGACATTGATCGCCTTTGCAGCCTTGATTCGGCCGAGGGTGTTGGGGGCCGACTCGGCGAACGCCTGAGCGGAAAAGAGACTGCCGACAATGAGTGCGCCGACAAGCATTTTTTTCATGATCAAACCCTTCTTTTGGACGATGTCACAGGGGAATTCGGAGAGGCCCCGCATGCGGGCCAGCCAAGGAAATTAACAGACGACACCCCGGCAGACAAGCCACCTCACCCGCCGGGCCAGCGCTTTCAGAGCAGCGTACGCAGCCCCCAGGCGAAGATCCCGATCAGCACCAGCAAGGCCGAGCCGCCAATCGCCCACTGGCGCAGCGCCGCATCGAGGCCTTGGCCCAGGCCAGCCGCCCACTCGGAAACCCGGCTGCCGAGCGCGGACAAACCAACCACCACGTCCCCCTCCGGCAATTGCGGCAACTTGCGCTTCCAGCGCAGCAGCGCCCACGAAAGCACAACCCCGATCACAATCGGCCACAAGGCAGCCCACAACGCATAGGGCGAGAGCGCATCCGGCAGGGAATTACGCGGCGACATCAAGTAGAGCGCCCAAGGGACGATCAACGAGGCGCTGGCCATGGCCAACCAGGGCCAGCGCAAACCGCGCTCGGCGCAGTCGTCGGGGCCGGTCGCGGCAAAGGTTTTGAGGCAGCGCAGGAAATGCACCATCAGAACCGTCGTGCCGATGGCCGACAGCGTTGCCAGCGTTCCGGCCAACCCATCGCCGAACAGGCTCTTGGCAACCGCTTTGGTCAATGCGCCGCCGCTCAAGGGCAAGCCGCCCAGGCCGACGGCGAGCACGGCGGCCGGCAACAACACGGTCCACAGGCGGCGGCGTCCGGTGTCGGCAACCACCCCGACCGCCATGAACAAGGCGCCTTTGGAAAGCACGTGATTGACGGCGTAGTAGGCGGCGATCACGCCGGCGCTGCCCTCGCCCGAAGCCATGCCCATACCGATGAGCGCCACGATCACGCCCATCTGGCTCACGCTCGAATAAGCCAGAACGGTTTTCGGGTGGCGTTGGGTCATACCGACCAGCACCGCGTAAAGTGCGCCAAACAACCCAATGCCGGCCAATAGCGCACCGGCCAGCCAGGGCGAATGCTCCAGCGGCATGAAACGGATCAGGCCGATGACGCTGGCCTTGACCACCGCCCCGCTGAGCATCGCCGAAGCCGGTACCGGAGCGGCCCCGTGCGCCAGCGGAATCCAGAAATGGAGCGGCACCAGCCCGGCCTTGATGCCGAAGCCGGCAATCAGCAAACAGAGAATGGCATCCCGCCACGGCGAGGCGACGATAGCCGCAGGCGCGTCGACAATCAGGAGCGTATTGCCCGGGGCGCTGCTGACAATTAGCACAAACCCGGCCAGCAGCAGCGATTCGGCGAGCAAGGCCATGCTCAGGTAAATCTTGCCGGCGCGCTGTGCCCGCGGCGTGCCCTCCTGCATGACCAGGCCGGTCGTGCCAACAGTGAGCAAACCCAGCAGGCCGTAGAGCGTAACCATGTCAGCGACGACAAAGACGCCCAGGCAGCCGGTCATGGTCATCAGCCAACACACGGCAAAGCGTCCGCGGGCCGGGGTTTCCGCCTGATAAGCCGCTGCATACCAGCCGCCGGCCAGCCAGAGCAGCGAGGCCACACCCAACAAGGCCGCGCCGGGACGATCCACGGCAAAAGCCAGGGGCAAGCGTGCGTTGCCGAAAACATACAAGGCGTCGCGCGTGGCGAAGAGCGCCACCAACAATCCGGGCAGCGGCCCCAGGGCCAGCCACGGCAGCATGCGGGCACGCCACGGACGGACGCAACAGGCCAGCAACATGAGCAAGGGCAGGAGCACGGTGGCGACGAGCCAGACGGGCGTCAAGTTCATGGCATCACCCCGGACAGACGGCCAACCTGAACGATTTCAACAGGCAGCAAGGCCACACAACCGAGCAGGAAGGAGAACGCGGCCAAGGCCAGCACGCTCGCTTCGCGGTAACGCGGCACGACCATTTTTGGCATTTTTTCGGGGTCGACCGCGACAATCGTCCGAACGACGATCGAAAACACGTAGCTCGCAGTCATCAAGCCGCCAATGACCATTACCGCGGCCCACCACCACTGCCCGGTGGTCAGCGCCGCCGACAATAACAACCACTTGGCCATGAATCCGCCGGAGGGCGGCAGGCCAACCAGCGCGATACCGCCGAGGGCAAAGGCCATCACCGTCATCGGCAATTGCTGCGCGACGCCTTGGAGATCGTCGATGCGATCATGCCCCAAGGCGCTGTAGATCAGCCCGGCGGCCATGAACATCGCCGCCTTGGCCGTGGCATGCGACACCGCCTGAAGCAATCCGCCGGTCACCGCCGGGGTATCGGGGAGCCCCATGCCCGCCAAACCGGCCGCGAGCGGGAACATCAGAAACAAGTAGCCGATTTGCGCGACCGTCGAATAGGCAATGAGCAACTTGAGGCGGCGCTGGCGCAAGGCCACGACGTTGCCCACCAGAATTGCCGCCGCCCCCAGAGCGGCCAGCCATTGGCCGGCTTCGAGCAACATGGCTCCCGGCAGGACATCGAGCCACAAGCGGACGACCAGAAAAAAGGAGCCTTTGACGACCAGTGCGGAAAGCATGGCACTGGCCGCAGCCGGCGCCCCGGCGTGGGCCGGCGGCAGCCAGAGATGCAGCGGGAACAGTGCGGTCTTGGCCAACAATCCCACGGTCATCAGCACCGCCGCCGCCCAGGTCGCGATGTCAGGATGGACCTGCGCGCCCAGTTGCGCGATGTCCAGCGTACCGTAAGCCCCGTAGAGCAACACGGCACCGAGCAGGTACAGTACGGAGCCGAGCAAGGCGAACAGCAGGTAGCGCAACGCGGCACGCAGCGTTTCCGGATGCCCCTCCAGACAGACCAAGGGCACCGCGGCGAAGGTCAGCAGTTCAAGCGCCACGTAAAGCGTGAATAGATCGTTGGCCAGAAAAACGGTGTTGAGCGCAACCCACACGGCAGGCAGGAGCACCCAGAACATCAAGGGCTGACGCGCCTCCGGGGCTTCCGCCGCTTGCGAAAAATCGGCCCAGGCAAACCAGGCCACGGTGGACAACACCACCGTCGTCGTCAGCAGCATGGCCGCCGACAAACCATCGGCCCGCAAGGCAATACCGAGCGGCGGCGTCCACGCGCCCAGCAGGTAAACCAAGGCATCGCCGGAGCAAAGCAGATCGGCGATGATCGCCAATGCCAGCAACACACCGACCGGCAACGCATACGCCACGACGCGCGGGGCATAAGCCCGGCCCAGAACAAACGCCAGCCACATGGCGCCCAGCGGCAGCAGCAGCGCAGCAACCAGCAACGGCCCGCCGGATGTCGTCATCGCCATGGCCGCCATGCTCAAAGCTCCCCGTCCGCTACGTCATCGAGCGTCGTCGGCCCACCGGCGGCATCGAGGCGAAGGAGCAAGGCAACAGCCAGTGCCGTCGCGGAAAACGCGACGACGATCCCGGTAATGACCAGCGCCTGCGGGACCGGGTCGCCACCAAGCCCGATCGCTGCGCCGCGGCGGGCGATCATGCCGAAAAACAGGAACACGCCACTCCCGATCAGATTGAAGGCCAGAATTTTGCGCAACGGCTGCGGATTGACGATCAACCCATACACGCCCAAGCCAATCAAGGCGGCTGCGCACAGTCCGAAAAGGGTCGCCGATGTCATCGTTCGACCCGCCCGGCCGGATAGCCGATCACCAGCAGCCCCAGCGTCACCCCAATTGAAAGCATCGAAGCAGCTTCGATGAGCAGAATCAGCGGCTTGGCCCAGGCTTCCGGATAGGCGAGGAAAGCACCGGCCAGGGGGATACCCGCCAAACCGACCACCAGAAAAACCAGCGTTCCGAGCACCAGCGCCCAACGCAACGCCCGGCTACTGACCGGCGGCGGCTGAATGAGGCCGGCCATGGTCGCCAACAACCCCATGGCGGCGAGCAGCGTACCCGCCTGAAACTTGCCGCCCGGAAAATCGGCGCCCACCCAGAAAATGTAGAACGCAATCACAATGCCCACCGGCGGCAGCAAACGGGAAAGATACGCCCCGGCATCGCCCCCACCCGCCCCCGATTGAGTTGACCGCCCCCCGCCCCAGGCGGCGGATGGGGCGTCCCGACCGACGGCGAC
>ERZ1645187.3647-NODE-3647-length-12838-cov-121.232966_pt1 | contig 12838 bp, 15 predicted proteins | sample MGYA00575352_ERZ1645187 | MGnify/ENA primary metagenome ERZ1645187 (study PRJEB40837, sample SAMN11349314) | freshwater sediment metagenome | isolation source: river sediment | host: Sediment | place: India: Wazaribad , New Delhi | collected 2017-02-21 ... | reverse complement strand
GCCTCGTTGAGCAGCACCGAGATCGGCGTCTTCAGCGCGTGGGCGAGATTGCCGACGTGGGTGCGGGCGCGCTCGGTCGCCTCGCGGTTGGCTTGGATGAGGGCGTTGAGTTCGTGGGCGAGCGGCGCGATCTCGGCGGGAAAGTCGCCCTCCAGTCGTTCGGCGTCGCCGGCGCGGATGCGCCAGAGCGCATCCCTCATGCGGGCGAGCGGCGTCAGGCCGAGGCGGACCTGAACCACGGTGGAGATCACCAGACCGAGACCGACGACGGCGAGCAACAGGGCGGTACGCCAGGAAAAGCCCGAGATGTCGCGCTCGAGATCACCGGCGTTGCCGGCGACGGCGAGACGGAATAGATCGCGCCCGTCGAAGTCGACGTCGCGTTCGAGGATGCGCAGACGTTGGCCGTCGGGGCCTTCGACGTAGGCGCGCAGGATGCGATCGCGGTCCAGGCTGGTGCCGACGTCGCTGGGCAGGCGCAGCACCTCCCCGGTCAGCGACGGCGAGGTGATCACCACGCGGCCGTCGGCGGCGCGGCGGACCACCCAGTACCAGCCGGAGAGCGGCAGTTCGAACCGCGCCTCGCCGAGATTGTCGGGCTGGCGGAAGGTGCCGGCACCGTCGGCCTGGGCGGCGAGTGCCCCGACCAGGGTCTTGAGATAGACGCCGAGGCGGTCGTCGAAGGAACGCTCGACCGAACCACGGTAGACGGTGACGAGAACGAAGCCCGCGACCGCGAGCGACAGCGCACTCCACAGCGCGGCGAGAACGAACAGGCGTCTGGCGAGGGAGCTAGACTGCATCCGCCGACGTACCCACGGTATAGCCGAGGCCGCGGACGGTCTGGATCAGATCGACCCCGAGCTTCTTGCGCAGACGCCCGACGAAGACCTCGATGGTGTTCGAATCGCGATCGAAGTCCTGGTCGTAGAGATGCTCGACCAGTTCGGTGCGCGACACGACGCGGCCCTGATGCATCATCAGATAGGCGAGAAGGCGGTATTCGTGGGAGGTGAGGCGGACGGTCTGGCCGTCGACGGCGACCTTGCCGGCGCGGGTGTCGAGGGCGACCGGACCGACGACGATCTCGTTGGAGGCGAGGCCGGCGGCGCGGCGCACCAGAGCGCGGATGCGGGCCTGGACCTCTTCCATGTGGAAGGGCTTGGCGACGTAGTCGTCGGCGCCGGCGTCGATGCCGGCGACCTTGTCGGACCAACGGTCGCGGGCGGTCAGCAGCAGCACCGGCATCTTGCGGCCGGCGCGGCGCCACTTCTCCAGAACGGTGATGCCGTCCATCACCGGCAGGCCGATGTCGAGGACGACGGCGTCGTAGGATTCGGTGTCGCCGAGAAAGTGCCCCTCTTCACCGTCGAAGGCGCTGTCGACGGCGTAGCCGGCCTCCTCGAAGGCCTCGACGAGTTGACGATTGAGGTTCCTGTCGTCTTCCACCACCAAGAGGCGCACGCCGATCCCCCACCAACCCGGCCACGGGCGCGGCGCGGTTCACTTGTCGGCGGCATCGTACACCATCCGTCCGGAACTCGCATCGAGCAGGATGCGGCGAACCTTGCCGACGTCGTCCAACAGGGTGACGCGATAGACCAGGATCGAGCCCCAACGGCAGAGGTCGGCGCGGACGATGTCGCCGGCGAGGCCGCGGCGGATCTCGGCGAGGCGGCGGACCTTGCCCTGGGCGAGGACCTCCTGCACCACGGAACCCGAAAGGCACTCGGACGCCTTCGGCATCTCGGCGGCGTCACCGCCGCCGAGACCGACGAAGAGCACGAGCGCCACGACCAGGGGTCCGATCCGATTCATGGCGCGACCGTAGCGGAGGGGCGCTGAACCTGCCATGAACACCGGCGCTCGGCTCCCCCGCGGCATGTGACGGCTTCAGACGCCGCGCGGCCCGCCCCCCACCGGTCCGTCGGTGAAGAAGCGCAGGACGGTGTTGGCCAATCCGAGGCCGGTGACGATCGCCCCGGCGGTCGCCGGGTCGGAGAGGCCGGTCCAATCGGTGGCGAGGAGCACACCGAGGAGCGAGGCGGCGAGATTGAGGGTGAGCGTGCGATAACCCTTCATCGTGGGTCTCCCGTGGTTGGCGATGGCCGCGAAGGCCCGGTCGAGCCGGGTCATTCGAATTCCCAGATCCAGACGAAACCGGCGGCGCCGGCGCCGCCGCTGCGACCGGTGGCGGAGGCGGAGACGGCCGCACCCGAGCCTCCCGAGCCGCGCGCCGTCCCGGCCGAACCGTTGGAATTGGTCACCGGGGCGCGGCCACCGCCGGCGAAGTGAGAAATGCCGCCGCGACCGGCCATCACCACGGTGCCGTCGATGCGCAAGGCGGCGCCCCCGGCACCTCCGGTGAAGGCGAGATCGCCGCTGGCGGCGGCGCCGCCGGTGCCGCCGGCCAGGGCCGCGGCCGTGGTACCGGCCGTCATGCCGGTGCCGCCGCTCCCGCCGGCCGCAGACACCTCGGCGCCGAAGGACGATGTGCCGCCGGTGCTGCCGCTGCCGCCGGCGGTCGAGCCGCCGGCACCGCCGCCACCGATGGTGACGGTGTTCGACGCCATGGCAGCGACGTCGAGGAAGGAGACGGCGAGCCCGCCGCCGCCGCCGCCACTGCCGGCGGCACCGGACGAGGTCGCGCCCGCCGCACCGCCGCCGCCGCCGCCGGCGCCCACGGCGTGGACCAGGACCCAGCGGACGCCGGCCGGGCGCGTCCACGTGCCTGAGGCGCCGAAGGCGGAGATCGACTTCAGGCGCCCGCCGCCGGCGATGCCCGCCGGCCCGGGGATCAGCTGACCGGTGGCGGCGGCGATGCGCAGGGCGTCGACCCACGTGGATCCGTCGGGCGAGACCTTGAGCCGCAGGTCGTCGTCACCGGCGAGGCCGATCTCGGCGCGCCCCGACCAACCGGTCTGAAAAATCAACGAGGTGGTGTCGCCGACGGCCTCCTTCTCCAGCGTCAGCCGCATGTCGCCACTGCCGCCGCTCGCCGCCGGCTCCGCCGCGAAGAGTGCGGCGGCGGCGCGAACCGAGAGGCGGTTGGTGGCGTCCGGCGCGGTGCCGATGCCGATGCCGTCGAGACGAGCGAGGTCGCCCATCACCTCGATGGTCGGCACCCAGGCGCTGCCGGTCCAGGTGACCGGCCGGTTCTCGTCGGCGACCCAGACCGACCAGCCGACGCGCGGGGTGAGAAAGGTCCAGGCCCCGGCGATGCGGGCGGCGAGGTGGCCGGCCCGGCCGAGCCAGGCGCCCGTCGGCGAAGCGGCGACGATGTGGGCTTCGCCGTCGAGCGGGGCGGCGGGCGGTGCGGAGAGGTCGCGATCGACGACGACGGTCTGGACCAGGGCGTCGAGGAGGCGGAGCGCCTCGTTGTGGGTGACGTGCTTCTGGGCCTGGCCCGCCTCGATCAGAGGCAGGCCGAGCCGGGTGGTCTCGGACATGGGAGCGATCTCCGTTGGCCGCCGACAGGCGGCGACGATCACAGGCGGAAGACGGCGGAGCGGGGAACGCCGGGGCCGATGGTGGCGGCGATCTGGGCGACGCGGACGGTGACGTCGACCGGGGCGGTGCCGAGGGCGGCGTCGCGGTCGACCTTGGGCCAGACCCACGCGGTGGCGGCGAGATCGACGCGGTGGACGACGGTCGCGCCGAGGAGGAGTTCGAGGCGATAGGTCTCGGTGCCCTCCGGCAGGGGTACCTCGCCGGTGCCCCAGGCATCCGCTCCATCGGCCCGCGAGCGGCGGATCCAGGAGATCCGCACATCGCCGCTCACCGGGTCGGTGAGGGCTCGCAGTGCCGCGGGGCTCCACGACCACAGGCCGCGGCCGGTGGGCGTCACCGCGAACTCGAGGTGGCTCGGCTGCGAATAGTCCTGCGACGCCGGGCCGACGCGAAACGTCACTTCGGCGCCGAGGTCGGCGAGATCGAGCGGCAACGGCACCACCGCCTCGTCGAGAACGACGAAGGGCGCGCCGGCCGGGATCTCGGAGAGGCCGGACCAGACGTCGTCCGATCCGCCCTGGACCCGCAACAGCCGCGACAGGCGCCAAGTCGCGGCGCCGATCAGTTCGGCGCGGGCATATTGCATCACCTCCCACAGGCCGTTCGGCGCTTGGACGGCGATGCGGCAGGCGCCGGCGAGGACGTTCGCCTCGGCGACCGCGGCGAGGCCGCCGTGCCACAGCGCGACGTCGAGGACATGGGCGTCGTCCCACACCGCCGCCGGGCCGGGGCCGAACGGCGCGATGGTGAGGCCGAGGGTGGCGGGTCGATCGATGGTGCCGACCGAAGTCCAGCCGTCGGCACCACGGCGGCGCCACAGCCCGAGCGAACCGGGCCAGGGCGAAGCGAAGGCGGCGATCCACGGGCGATGGAGGGCACCGTCGTCCGCGGGGTGGGCGACGTCGAGGACGCGGACGACCGGTTCGCCCCAGATCGTCGCCGGCTGGCCGGTGCGGCGCCGCGGGCCGGTGCGCAACGGGCCGTAGATCGTCGGATCGAGGCTGCGGGCCTCGACGCGGCGGGCGGCGCCGTCGGCGAGGCTCTCGATCAGCACCCGTTCGATCCGATCGGCGACCGCGAGATCGACGACGTCGCCGGGTTCGAGGCCGACGAGGGACGGCGGCAGGGCGAAGGCGAGCGCGTCGCGGCTCGCCCAAGTGTCGGCGAGCCAGGTGTCGGCGACGCCGACCATGGTCTCCACCGGCGCCACCACCGCCAGATCGGCGGAGGCGACGCGTCGGCCGGCGCCGTCGAGGCGGCGGGAGGAGACGGTGGTGCGGCGGTGATCGAGCGCGGCGTCGGAGAAGGTGATCGACACCTCGCCCGGCAACTCGCTCTCTTGGGCGCGGCGGATCTCGACCAACGGCCGTTCGTCGATGGCCGCGCAGTCGTCGGTGGCGAGCGTCAGATCGGGACGACGGGCGCGACCGGCGAAGCGCAGGCCGGTGCCGGTGTCGATCGCGTCGACCTGAAAGGCGGCGAGCAGCGGCTCGAGCACCTCGCGGGCCGACAGGCGGCGATCGATCAGGCAACCGTCGACGTGGCCGGCGACGGCGCGGAACGCGAGCCCGCCGACGCCGTGATCGGCGGCGATCGCGGCGATCAGAGCTTCGAGGCTGGCGCCGCCGAGGCGGCCCTGGAGCCAATGGCCGGTGGACCAGACCCCGCCGTCGGCCCACAGATCGCGCTCGGTGGGAAAGGCCGGGAAGGGTCGGGCATCCCAGGTCCACAGATGGATGGCGTCGTCGGGCAGCATGCGGCCGCCGTAGACCGGCGAGATCGGGTTCGCCGCCGGGGTCGCCGCCGGATCCCAGTGGTCGATCACCGCCTCGAGGGTGCGGCGTTGGGCGAGATCGTCGCGGGTGCCGATGGAGAAGCGAGGCCGGCGGCTCTCCGACGACTTCGGATCGGGAAAGACGTTGGGCTCGTTGGCGGCGAGGTCGACCGCGGGGCAGCCGAGTTCGGTGAGCCAGATCGGCTTCATCCCCGGAGCCCAGGCAGTGGGCGTCGGCGATTCGACGCCGGCGATGCGGTCGTAGTGGCGGTTCGACCACCAGCCGACGAGGTCCTTGGGGCGGAAGACCCAGGGCTTGCCGTAGGCGCCGTCGGTGATCGGCAGACGGGTCTGGGCGCGGCGGCCGGCGTCGTCGGCGTAGTACCAGTCGTAGGCCTCGCCGCCGGCGACGCGGGCGGCGAGATGGGCGCGGTCGGTCGGCAGATCGGCGAGCGACCGGTCGAGGTGATCGCCGCGACGCCAATCGGTCAGCGGGAAATAGGCGTCGATACCGACGAAGTCGATGTTCGGCGAGGTCCACAGGGGATCGAGGTGGAAGATCACGTCGCCCGACCCGTCGGCCGGCTGGTGGCCGTTCCATTCGGTCCAGTCGGCGCCGTAGGAGATCTTCGGCGAGGCCCCGAGCAGGGTGCGCGCGTCGGCGGCGAGGGCCACCAGGGCGGCGACGAAGGGATGGCTGCGGGCGGCGCCGCGCACCGTGGTCAGCCCGACGAATTCCGAGCCGATCAGGAAGACGTCGACGCCGCCGGCCGCGACGGCGAGGGCGGCGTAGTGGAGGATCATCCGGCGGAAGGTCCATTCCGTCGGGCCGGAGTAGGCGACCGTACCGGAGACGACGTGGAAATCGGCCGGAGCGGCGGTGCCGACGAAGCCGGCGATCTGGGTCGCGGCGGCGGCGGTGCCGTCGGGGGTGCCGGGACGGCCGGGGGCGGGATGGCAGGTGATGCGGCCGCGCCAGGGATGCGGCGGCTGTTCGGCGGCACCCTGCGGATCGGCGAGCCCGTTGCCGGCGGGGATGTCCATCGACAGGAACGGGTAGAGCATCACCTCGAGGCCGCGGGCGCGGATCTCGGCGATCGCCTGGATCACCGAGGCATCGCAGGGCGTGCCGCCGTAGGCCGGGTGGCCGTCGACGCGCGAGACGAGGCGGGCGGTGTCGCGGGTGACCCCGGCGACCGACCAGACCAGCGGCTTCGTCGTCTTGGTCGCCTGCTCGACCCCCGGCCGGACCCGGCAGACGCCGGCGCGCAGATCGTCGCCGAACCAAGTGACGACCAGGGCGACGCGCTTCAGGTTCGGGCAGAGGTCGCAGAGCTCGTCGAGCGAGGCGACGAAGTCGGTGGCGGCGTGGCGGACATGGCGGTTCTCGCTCTCGACGACGCCGGGCGAGACGGTGCGGGTCACGGCCGTGGTGGCGTAGCCGAATTCGGTGCCGCCGGGGATCATGGTGACGCCGCGGACCTTCTTTTCCAGTGTGTCGACGACGCGGATCACCTCGAAGGAGAGCTGCGGGATGCGGTTGCCCCACGGCTCCAGCGGGAAGTGTTCGAAGACGACGTAGGCGATGCCGCGATAGGCCGGAGCCGGGCCGCCCTGGCGGGCGAGGATCAGCGCGTCGGGGTCCTGGTCGTCGTCGCCGCGATGGAAGCGCAGGGTGAGCGAGGTGGTGTCGAGGAGCACACCGTCGGCCCAGATGCGGCCGAGCCGGTCGATCGGTCCTTCGCACAGCGCCACCGCGAAGTTGGCGTGGTAGGTCCACTGCTTGACCTTCGGCCCGCCCTTGCCGCCGCTGGTCGAGGAGGTCTCCTCGTGGCGGGTCGCCCAGATCATCTGACCGGCGAGGCGGACCCGCCCGTAGACGCGCGGCACGTCCTCGCCCTCGGTCGAGGCGAGGACGTCGAGGTCGGTGAGGCGGGCACCCGAGGCGCCCGGCTGCGTCGAGCGGATCAGGGCGCGGTCGATCAGGTTGCCGGCGACGGCGCCGACCGCCTGGCCGACGATGGCCGCGGCACCGCCGAAGACGCCACCGAGCGCACCGCCGGCGGCGGCGAGGAGAAGGGTCGCCATGGGGAGATCTCCGGGATCTCAGGAGGTCGGGTCGTCGCGGACGCCGGGAAAGGCGAAGGCGGCGGCGAGGCGGCGGCGCCACCAGGGGCCGAGCGGGCTCTCCACCACCGCCGCGCCCTCGTAGGCGTGGACGAAGCGGGTGGGCGCAGAGAGCACGCCGGCGTGTTTGGCCGGCAGATCGGCGCGCCAGCGGAAGAGGATCACGTCGCCGGGGCGGGCCTCGGCGAGCGGCACGGGCACGAGATGGCGGCGCCCGGCTTCGAGCATCGTCTCCTCGCGCCGCGCCTCGGCCCAGTCGGGCGAATAGGGCGGGAGCGGTTCGGGCTCGGCACCGTAGAACTCCCGCCACAGACCGCGGACGAGGCCGAGACAGTCGCAGCCCGCGCCCTTCAGCGAGGCCTGATGGCGATAGGGCGTACCGATCCAGTCCCGCGCCGCGGCGACGATCGCCGCGCGGGTCGGGGCCACCGCGGGGGTAGCATCGGGGAAGTCGGTCATGGCACCAGGGCTCCGCCGTCGTTGGGGCCGCCGGAGGCGGGCGAGGCGACGAGGAAGTCGTTGCCGGGAATGTGCGGGAAGCCGCGGAAGGCGGCGGCGTTGGCGAAGCGGTCGCGGCAGGTCTCGAAGAGCTTGTCGCAGCCGAGGGTGAGACTCACGCCGTCGCCCGGGGCGATCGGCTCGGTCATGGTGCGCCACAGCTCGATCTCGACGACGCCGGCGTCGACGCGGTGGACCTTGATCTCGCTCGACCGGCCGGCGCAGGCCCCCGAAACGAAGGCCAGGGTGCCGCGATCGAAACGGCCGTCGGCGACGTCGTCGAGACCGGCGAGGAAGAGCCGGCGGCGATCGGCCGAGCCGGTGACGGTGGCGCCGCGGGGGGTGAGCGTCACGCCGCAGCGCGCATCGCCGAGATCCGCGTCGCAGCGGTGCTGGAACAGGCGGCCGCGGGTGGCGTCGAGGGCGTGGGCGGCGGAGCGGATCTCGGCGCGGAAGGCTCCGTCGAGGCGGGTGATCTCGCCGACGACGCCGTGGTTGAGGCGCATCCGACGGCCGGGGTCGGTCCAATCGACGAGATCGATCTCGACCGCCGCATCGTCATAGAGCCCCGCCTCGATGTCGGCGGCGGTGAGCACGTCGGCGGTGAGGGCGCCGTCGACCTCGAGGCCGCCGACCGAGAGATCGGCGCGCGCCACCGCCTCGCTGGCGGCGAACCCGGTCGCCGCGGCGTGGGTGACGCCGTCGTAGACGAGCGGGCGATCGTGATCGGTGAAGCCGAGGACGGTGCCGTCGCGGCGATGCAGCCGCCAACAGGTGGCGAGGGTGGTGACGCCGGCGGCGAGCGCCTCGGCGAGGGCGGTGGGTACGGTCTTCACGGGCGGATCTCCACCAGCGGGATCGTCGGGATCTCCCCGGCGACGAAGGCGGTCATGTCGACGCGGATCTCGTCGGTGTCGAAGCGCACCGGGACGAGGAAACGGAAACCGGCGGTGACGGTCGCGCCGACCGCCGGGATGCGGCCGGCGAGAAAGGTGACGCGGCCGTCGATCGACACCGTGAAGTCGGTGCCGGCCGTCTTCTCGACACCGGCGACGGCGACGCGGACGCTGCCGGCGACCGGCCGGACGATGTCGCGCACCCATTCGCGGCCGCCGCTCGCGTAGCGCTTCACCAGGGCGAAACTCGCGGTGGTGCCGTCGCCGGTGCCGAGCCGCTGGTCCGTCGCGGCGGGCGGGCGCGAGGGGGCGCAGGAGCGATCGTCGAGCGGATCGCGCCACAGGAAGCCATGGAGCCGGCCGAGGCGGGCCTCGAAGAAGCTCAGCACCTCGTGGAGGTCGTCGAGCGAGCGGATGCCGGAGCCGGCGTCCCAGCGGCGACGCGAGTCGGCCCAACGGGCGTTGCGCACCTCGCGGCCGGAGCCGAGCACGACGATCTCGGTGCGCCGCTCGGGGCCGCCGGCGGCGCGCAACGACAGGTCGAACGGAAAGACGACTTCGTCGAAGCCGGTGGTTTCGGTCATCGTCAGGAACCTCGCGTGGTTTGATTTTCCTCAACGACGGTCCCACCCCGGATGGGTAACCATCACCGTCGGTACGAAGCGAGAGAAGTGATGCCCCATTCTCAGCATGCACTCGTCGAGGAGTTCCCCGACCAAGCAACTCGGATCCAGTCGCTGATCCACGCCGACAACGATTTTGCCCGTTCGGCCCTCGCCTACAGCGAAGTCAACGGCGAAATCCTTCGCATCGAGGCGGAGATCGAAGCGACTTCGGACGAGTATCTCGAAACACTGAAGAAGAAGCGTCTTCATCTGCTCGACCAGATCCACGACAGATTGCTCGATCACGAAAACACCGGAACCTGAGCCCCTCCTCGTTGGGTCCGGTGTCAGAGCCCGCGCCGTCCCCGTCCGACGGCGCGGGCCATCATTCCCGTCAGTTGCGCTTCGGAGCGGCGGAAGCTCGCCGCATCCGGAGTGGTGATGTTGACGGTGACGTGGGTGGACGAGCCGCCGCCGGCGACGCCGAGGCGCCCGTCGGGGCCGCGTGAGAGCGGCAGGATCGCCTCCGGCCCCGCCTCCCCCATCAGTCCCAGCGCGGCGCCGCCCGTCGGGAAATAGGTCGGCGTCGACACGACGCCGCCGTCGGCGAAGGGTCGCACCCGGCCGGCGGAGAAGACGGCGCCGTCGGCGAAGCCGAAGAGGCTGCCGACCGATCCCGAGATCAGGCCGGCGAGCGGGCTCAGAGCCTGATCGAGCGCCTTGCTCGCCAGCCGTTCCGCGAGCCCCCTCAGCACCACGTCCAGCGCCTTGCCCTGGATCACCGCGCCCTTCAGCGCCGTGGTCAGCGACTGGCCGAAGGTCTTGGAGAGGCTGCTCAGGTCGCCGAGCGAATCGCCGAGGCCGGCGGTGGTGTCGGTGAGATCAGCGAGATCGGTCGGATCGGACATGTTCGGCTCCGAGGGTGGCGTCTGGGAAACGGCGCATCAGCCGATCGAGCGCGGCGTGATCGAGCCGATCGGAGGGGGCGACGGGCGCGAGACAGGCGGCGAGTTCGCGCGGGGTCATCGACCAGAAGGCGGCCGGGGCGAGGCCCCAGCGCGAGAAGGCGAGATGCATCACCGCGTCCCAGGGGAAGGGCTCGCCGTCGCCCCCGGGACCGCGGGAGGGCGGGGCTCGTCGCCCCCTGCCCGGTCGATTCCGCCGTCCCCCTCCCCGTTCGCTCCCCCGCCGAAGGTCAGCTCGAGCAGATCGGCGACGACGCGGGCGAGGCCGGCGAGGCCGCCGTCGATGCGCATCGCCGCCACCTCCGCCTCGCTCGCCCGCCGCCCGCCGCCGGAGAGGCCGCAGGCGAAGACACGCAACAGATCGCGAGCCGAGAGCCGGCCGCCGGCGAAGCGCCCGGCGAGGGCGACGAGATCGTCGACGCCGAAGGCGGCTTCCAGTTCGCAGAGCGCGCCGAGGGTGAGGCACAGGGTGACGGGTTCGCCGTCGACCACCGCCTCGACCTCGCCGCGACGTCGGTTGGCCATGGCGTCAACTCCCGGTGAAGGTCAGCGCGCCGGCCGATTCCAGCGTCAGATCGAAGGTCATCTCGCCGTCGTGGTCGCCGGCGAATTCGAGCGCGGCGACGAGGAACGGGCCCTCGACCACGCCGAAGTCGGGCAGGACGATCTGCCAGGGGCGGATCGTGCCGGCGAAGAAGACGCCGCGCACCGAGGCGTCGGAAGCCTGATCGCGGAAGATGCCGGTGCCGGAGACGCGGGCGCGGCGGACGCCGGCGCCGGAGAGCAGCTCGCGCCAACGGTCCGGGCTGTCGGCGGTGGTGACGTCGACGGTGTCGGCGGAGAAGTCGAGGCGGCGCGAGCGCAGGCCGGCGACGGTGACGAAGACGCCGGTGGCGGCCTCGTCGAGTTTCAGCAGCAGATCCTTGCCGCGTTGGATGGCCATGATCGGGCTCCCGGGGGACGAGGGGTCAGAGCGGTTCGGTGAGGGCGACGAAGCGCAGCGCCGCTTCGGCGGTGAGGCGGTCCTTGAGCAGGCGCAGCTCGGTAACGTCGCGGCGGAAGAGCACCAGGCGATGGCCGTCGAGGGTCATCGCGGCGACGTCGAGCGCCGTCTCGACCAGACCGGCGAGGGTCGCCACCTCGCGGCGGCCGCCCTTGCGGGAGTAGATCCGCAGGGTCAGCCGATGCTCGGCGAGGGGGGCGTCGAGGCCGGAACGATCGCGCACCACCGCCTCGTCGACGACGAGATGGGGGAAGGCGGCCTCGCGCGGCGCGGCGTCGAAGAGGCGTCCGGCGAGCGGCGAGGCGGCGAGGCTCGGATCGGCGCGCAGCCGGGCGAGGATCGCGGATTGCAGGGCGAGAGCGGCGGCGGTCATCGGCCGTCCTCCTCGACGTCGACGACGAGGCGGCGACGGCGTTCGTCGAGATCGTGGGTGGCGAGGATGCGGAAGACGCGGTCGCCGAGCCGCAGCCGGTCGCGGCTGGTGACGTCGGCGCGGAAGCGCATCTCGATGCGGAGGCGGGCGACACCCGTGACCGCACCGCCGGCCTCGGCCTCCGAGCCGCCGAGCGGGGCGAGCGCGGCGAAGACGGTGTCGACCGCGGTCCACACCGTCTCGCCGGCGGCATCCTGCGTGGCGCGTTCGAGGGCGAGGCGATGGCGCAGCTCGCCCAAGGGGACGGGGGCGGTCATGTCAGCCTCATCACCCGGAAGGGCGCCACCAGCGCCTCGAAGGCACCGGCGACCCGCGACGGCACGATGCCGTAGGCGAGGCCCTCGCGATCCTCGTACCAGCGGGCGACGAGCGTCATGATCGCCAGCCGCAACGGCTGCGGCACGGAGAGGCCGGAGGCGCCATAACCGGCGACGACGTCGATCTCGACGCCGTTCATCGTCCGGCCGGGGAGCGGCACGGCGCCGGTCGGGCGGAGCCGCGCCGGGGACGAGGCGGCGTCGAGCCGCCAGGCGGTCGGCGGCAAGACCGTCGGCTCGCCCTCGGCGTCGTAGACGGTGACGGCGGCGACCGAAGTGACGGGCGCGACGGCGATGTCGATGGTGCCGTCGGCCGGCCAGTCGTCGCGGAAGATCCGCCAAGTCTGCTCGATCAGCACCCGGCGGGTGGCGGTCTCCACCTGGATGCGGGCGGCGGTGATCATGGCGGCGACGTAGTCGTCGTCGTCGGTGCCGGTCAGGCGCAGATGCGCCTTGGCTTCGGCCAGCGTCACCGGCTCGATCGCCGGCGGGTCGATCAGAATGGCGGTCATCGGGAGGTCCAGTCGAGGAAGAGGGGCGGCTCGGCGGCGGGAGGGAGGGGCGCGCCGCCGAGCCGCTGGCGGCATCGGCCCGAGGGCGTGGGGGCATCGACCGGGCGACCATCGCCGCCCGGCCGGTCGCGCTCAGGTCGTGCCGAACTTGAGGAGCTTGATGGCGTCGAAGTCCTGGACGCCGCCGCCGACGCGCTT
>ERZ1645187.3646-NODE-3646-length-12840-cov-5.590223_pt1 | contig 12840 bp, 12 predicted proteins | sample MGYA00575352_ERZ1645187 | MGnify/ENA primary metagenome ERZ1645187 (study PRJEB40837, sample SAMN11349314) | freshwater sediment metagenome | isolation source: river sediment | host: Sediment | place: India: Wazaribad , New Delhi | collected 2017-02-21 ... | reverse complement strand
CGGCGCGCGCGCCAGAAGGCCGTCGCGCAGCGCCTTGCCGCCGGGCCAGGGGCCGAAGCCCGAGGCGACGTTGATATGCCCGGCAGGACCCATGTCCACCAGCCCGGCGCCCCAGGCCCGCGCCAGCCCGCGCGCCCGGTCAAAGCCCATCCAGGGATCGTTGCGGCTGGCGACGACCAGCGCCGGGATGTCGAAGCGCCGCTCGGGGATCGGGCCGAACTGGCGGATGCGGGCGGCGCCCGCCGTCTCGGCCGGGGCGACCAGCATCACCGCCCGCACCCGCAGATGCGGCCATGTCGTCAAAAGCCGCGCGATCAGCACCGCGCCCAGCGAATGGCCGACCAGCACGGAATCGGGGTGATGCAGGATCATCGAGGCCAGTTCCGCCTCCCACAGCCGGGGCATCGGGCGGGCGGGGTTCGACAGCTCCACCATCAGCGCGCGCGGATCGGTCGCGGCCCACCAGTGCTGCCAGTGCGGCGCCGGGGAACTGTCGAGGCCGGGAACGATCAGCGTCTTGGTCATGTCCTTGCTCCTGCAGCGGCGGCAGGTTAAATCTAGCAAGCCTATCGTGATTTGTGTTTCCAAAGACCGGGGCCCGAAGGGAAGATCCTTCCTGCCTTTTGCCGGTAAACCCGACATTGCTTCCCAAGGGCGCAGGACGTAACGCTTGTCCATGATCACGCAGAAGATGAAATACGCGCTGAAGGCGCTTCTGGTGCTGGCCGACGAGGCGGCGAAGGACAGGCCGCAGGCCCTGACCATCGAGGAAATCGCCCGGCGCTCCGGCACGCCCAAGCGGTTTCTGGAACATATCCTGCTGGAGGTCCGCAATGCGGGCGCCATCGCCTCGACCCGCGGGCGGGCGGGGGGCTACAGCCTGATCAAGCGGCCTGCCGAGATTTCCATCTCGCAGCTTCTGCGCACCATCGACGGGCCTATCGCGCCGCTCCCTTGTCTGTCGCGCAGCGCCTACCAGCGCTGCGAGGATTGCACGGACGAGGCCACCTGCCGCATCCGCAAGGTCTTTGCCGAGGTGTTCTGGTCCTACCTCCTGATCATCGACTCGCTGACGCTGGAGGACATGCTGCGCCAGGGCAGCATCGCCGATCAGGTGCTGGGGGCGGAGGTGCCGGGGTAGGGTGGCCCATCTGGCGAAGGCGGGTGCCTTCGCCATGCGGTGCCGTTTCAACTGAACCGGCCGGGTGCCCAAAGCACCCGGCCAGCGCCCGACCCGCCCATGGCGGGCGCTTACACGCCCGCCGGGTCGGGCGCTGGCCTATGTGGTCTGGGGCTGACACGACTACAACGGAACCCGCACGCACGGACGGGGGCGAGGCAGTGCCTCGCCTCATCCCACCCGGCCCAATCCCCGATCACGGCGCTATCCCGGCCAGAAACCGGGCGAACAGCTCGCGCTGCGAGGAAATGCCCAGCTTGGCATAGATGTTGCGCCGGTGGATGCGCACCGTGCCGGGCGAGATCGCCAGTTCCTGGCCGGTGGCCTCGGCCGAATGGCCCTTCAGTATCCAGCCGACGATCTCGCGCTCGCGCGCGGTCAGCCGGTCGAGGCCCTGTCCGGTCAGTTCCGGCTTCGGGGCCGAGCGGGTGGCGAATTCCTGCTCCAGCCCGGCCCAGTGGCGGCGCATCAGCGCGGTGACGGCGGGGGCAAGGGCGGCAAGCCGGCGGAACTCGGGCTGGGTGAAGGGCTTTTCCTCGCGCATCAGCGACAGGACGACATGGCACTGGCCGGGCATCCCGGCGAAATAGCCGATCTCCTCGGCGATCTCGGTGCGCTGGTAATAGCTGCGGAAATATTCGCCCTGGTAGAACCGGTCGGGCGCCAGCGTCCGCAGCCGGTAAAGCCCCGGCGCCACCGGGCGGATCGCGGCCTGGCAGAACGGGTCCAGAAGATAGGGGCCTTCAAGGTAGTCGCTGACGAAGACGCGGCGGCGGTCCTTCGGGAAATCGTCGTATAGATCCAGGGGCTTGCTTTCGCCCCGGTAGCCGAAGACCACGGTGAAAGTATAGGGCGCCACCAGCCGCAGCCAGCCGGTCAGCGCGGCGCAGAAGCCCGGCGTGCCGATGGCGTCAATGCTTTGGCCGATGCGTTCGGCGGGATCGGCTTTGCGGTCAGTCGGTGGCGGCACGGCGCGGTCTATGCCCTTTGTGATATATACAGGGGATGCGGGTTTTTCTACGCTTCTCTGGATTTCATGGGATAGATGGCCGGGCCGGGGATGCAAAGTCAACCGATCGCCGAACTGAGGAACGCGACCAAGCGTTACGGCGCGGTCACAGCCGCCAGCGGGCTCAATCTGGCGATCGAGCCGGGGGAGTTCCTCTCGTTCCTCGGCCCCTCGGGCTGCGGCAAGACCACGGCCCTGCGGATGCTGGCAGGCTTCGAGCAGGCCAGCGAGGGCGAGGTGCTGATCGACGGCAAGGTGGTCAACGGCGTGCCCGCCCACCAGCGCCCGGTGAACATGGTCTTCCAGCACTATGCGCTTTTCCCGCATCTGGATGTGGCGCGCAACGTCGCCTACGGGCTGAACCAGCGCCGCCCCAAACCGCCGAAGGCCGAGGTCGCGGCGGCGGTCGGGCAGGCGCTCGAGATGGTGCGGCTGACCGGCTTCGGGCCGCGCCGGATCTGGGAGATGTCAGGAGGCCAGCAGCAGCGCGTGGCGCTGGCCCGCGCCATCGTCAACCGCCCGAAGATCCTGCTTCTGGACGAGCCGATGGCGGCGCTGGACAAGAAGCTGCGCCACGACATGCAGATCGAGCTGAAGTCTCTGCAACGCGAGCTGGGCATCACCTTCGTCCTTGTCACCCATGACCAGGAAGAGGCTTTGTCTATGTCGGACCGGATCTGCATCATGGGGCAGGGCCGCATCCGGCAGACCGGCACGCCCGAGGATCTCTATGACCGGCCGCAAAGCCGCTATGTCGCGGATTTCGTCGGCCGCTCGAACTTCATTCAGGCGGTGGCAGTTGGGCGTGATGGCGGGCATCTGGCCGCTACGGCAGGCGGGCTGAGCTTCCGTGCCCGTGGCGGCGAGGGGATCGCGCCGGGCGAGGCCGTCACCCTGTCGCTGCGCCCCGAGGAGGTCCGGCTGGCGCCGGGCGGCGAGGGGCACGAGATGGAAGTGACCCACCGGATATTTCTGGGCGAACACACCGAATACCACCTGCATTCGCCCGCGCTTGGCCATCTGGTTGCGGTGATGGCGCGCGCGGCGGAAGGCGGGGACGGCGTGCTGGCGCCCGGCGCGCGGGTGATGGCGCGCTGGCGCGACGGGGCGGCGCTGGCGCTGGCGGCGGAATGAACCAACGATTGGGGCGGAGCGAGGCCCCGCACATCCTGCAACAGGGAGAAAAAGGATGACGAAACATCGTGACCATATCCCGGCCAAGGAGTTTCTTCAGCGGCTGGAAAGCCTGCGCAAGGGCTCGATCTCGCGGCGGGATTTCCTGAACGCGACCGGCCTCGGCGCCGCGGCGGCGGTGATGTCGGGGGCCATGCCGGGCCTTGCGCGCCGGGCCTTTGCCCAGGGCGCAATCGGCGACCGCGTGGTGATCGCCACCTGGCCGAACTATCACGACCCGGCCGATCTGGAGGCCTTCCGCGCCGCCACCGGCGCGGCGGTAGACGTGAACGTCTTCGGCTCGAACGAGGAGATGCTGGCCAAGCTGCAGGCGGGCGGCACCGGCTGGGATGTGGTGGTGGCGACGAACTACACCATCTCGACCTATGTCGAGCAGGGGATCATCGAAGAGATCGACCTGTCGCGGGTCCCGAATTTCGACCGCAGCGCCACCGATCCGCGCTTTGCCGATCCGGGGATCGTTGACGGCAAGACCTATGCCATTCCGCGCAACATCGGCACCACCGGCTATTGCATCAACACCAATGATCTGGCGGGCGGCGCGACCCCGGCCACATGGAAAGAGTTCTGGGATCTGGCGCGCGGCCAGTTGACCGGCCGCGCCATGGTGCATGACTACCAGCTCACCGCCATCGGCAATGCGCTGAAATACCACGGCTATTCCTTCAACTCGGTCGATCCCAAGGAACTGGCCGATGCCGAGGCGCTGCTGATCGACGCCAAGCCGCATCTCTTCGCCATCAACTCGGACTACCAGCCCTCGATCCGTTCGGGCGATGCCGCGATGTCGATGTGCTGGACCGGCGATGCCGTGCAGCTTCAGCGCGACATGCCCGAAATCGCCTATGTGCTGGGCCGCGAGGGCGGCGAGCTGTGGTCGGACTTCTTCACCATTCCCGCCTCGGCCCCGCACAAGGAGGCGGCCTATGCGCTGATCGACTTCCTCCTTGAGCCGCAGATGGCGGCGAAGGAGGCGCTGTTCCACGGCTATCCCACCGGCGACGCCCGCGTGGACGCGCTTCTGCCCGAGGAGATGCGCAACAGCCCGATCCTCTATCCGGCGGCCGACCTCTTGAACGCGCTGGAATTCGGTGCGGCGGTGACGCTGACCAACCCCGACCGCGCCGAGATCATGGCGCGCTTCAAGGCGGCCTGAGACAATGCGGCCATCCCTGCGCACCACGCTGTTCCTTGCCCCGGCCACGGCCTGGCTTCTGTGCATGCTGGTGCTGCCGCTGATGGTCGTCATCGTCTTCAGCTTCGGCGAAAGGGGGGCCGCGGGCGGCTATGTCCCGGCCCTCACCTTCGAGAACTACGGCAATCTCGGGGCCAGGTGGGCGGCGTTCAAGAACACGCTGGTGCTGGCCCCGCTGGGCACGGTGACCTGCCTGGTCATAGCATGGCCGCTGGCCTATTTCCTGGCGATCAAGGCCGATCCGCGCTGGCGCACGCTGCTGCTGATCCTTGTGATCGTGCCGTTCTGGACCTCGATCCTGATCCGCTCCTATGCGTGGATACAGATCCTTGGCGGCAACGGGCTGCCGCGGATCATCGGCGAGCTTGGCCTCGGCCGGCCGCGCCTGATCAACACGCCTTTCGCGGTGATGGTGGGGATCGTCTACGGCTACCTGCCGCTGATGGTCTTTCCGATCTATGTCGCGCTGGAAAAGCTGGACCGGCGCCTCTTGGAGGCATCCAGCGACCTTGGCAGCCCGCCCTGGCGCACCTTCCTGCAGGTGACGCTGCCCCTGTCGCTGGCGGGCGTCGCCACCGGCTCGATGCTGGTCTTCATCCTGCTGATGGGGGAATTCCTGATCCCGCAGATCCTTGGCGGCGGCAAGGTGTTCTTCGTCGGCAATGCGCTGGTCGACCTTTTCCTGCAATCGAGGAACTGGCCTTTCGGCGCGGCGGTGGCGGCGACGCTGGTCATCGTGATGCTGGTCACCGTGACGCTTTACCTGAAGGCCATGAAGCGGCTTTCCGGCGGGCGCGACGACGTGGCGCTGATGTAGGGGGGTAGGATGCGGATCTATGCCCTTGCCGTCTATCTGTTCCTTTACATCCCGATCGGGATCATCGCGCTTTTCTCGTTCAACGCCGGGCGCCATGCCGCGCAACTGACCGGATTTTCGGTGCAATGGTATGCCAAGGCGCTGGAAAACCCCTTTGTCATAGGCGCGCTGAAGACCAGCTTCACCGTGGCGCTGGTCTCGGCGGTGCTGGCCACGCTTTGCGGCACGATGGCTGCGGTGGCGCTGCAAGGGGTGAGGGGCCGGGCGCGCACGATCTATGACGCGGCGCTTTACATGGCGGTGATGGTGCCGGGGATCGTGATCGGCATCGCCACGCTGATCGCCCTTGTCACGGTGTTCGACGCGCTGAACCCGATGCTGGCGCGCCTGTTCGGGCCGGGGGCGCCGCAGCTTGCGCTGGGCAAGGGGTCGCTGATCGCGGCGCATGGGATGTTCACCATGGCGTTGGTGGTGGTGATCGTGCGGGCGCGGCTGCAGGGCATGGACCGCGCGCTGCTGGAAGCCTCGGCCGATCTGGGCGCGCCGCCGATGCGGACCTTCTTGCAGGTGACGCTGCCGCAGATCGCGCCCGCCGTGCTGGCCGGGTTCCTGCTGGCCTTCACCTTCAGCTTCGACGATTTCATCATCGCCTTCTTCGTCGCGGGCTCCGAGACCACGCTGCCGATCTATGTCTTTTCCTCGATCCGCCGCGGCGTCACGCCCGAGATCAACGCCATCGGCACGATGGTGCTGATGGCCTCGCTCCTGATCCTGATCGCCGCGCAGTTGATCCTGCGCCGGCGTGCGCGCTGACGGAGTTGCCGGGATGGAGCTGAAGGATCGCGTGGCCTTCGTGACGGCGGGCGGGTCGGGGATCGGCCGGGCGGGGGCTCTGGCCATGGCGCGCGAAGGGGCGCTGGTGGTGGTGACCGACCTACTGGCCGAAAGGGCCCGGGCCGTCGCGGCCGAGATCCGCGCCGCCGGGGGCAGGGCCGAGGGCTTCGGGCTGGACGTGGCCGACGATGCGGCACTTGAGGACGCGATCCTCGGCGCGGACCGGCGCCACGGGCGGCTGGACGTGGTGCATTCCCATGCGGGCGTGCAGGTGCCGGGGCGGCTTGACCAGGTGAGCGCGGATCAGATGGACCTTTCCTGGCGGCTGAACGTGCGGGCGCATTTCATCGCCGCCCGGGCCGCGATGTCGGTGATGGCGCCGCGCCGGGCCGGGTCGATCATCGTCACCTCGTCGAATTCCGGCGTGCAATACGACCGCGGGATGATCGCCTATTGCACCACGAAACACGCCGTCATCGCCATGGTCCGCCAGATCGCCGCCGACTATGCCCGCGACAACGTGCGCTGCAACGCGCTGTGCCCTGGCTTCGTGGACACCATCTTCAACGCGGGCTTCGAGGAACAGATGGGCGGCCGCGCCGGGCTTGAGAAATACGTCTCGGACACCATCCCGATGGGCCGCTTCGGCAGTGCCGCGGAAATGGCCGAGGCGGTGGTCTACCTCGCCTCGGACCGGTCTTCCTTCATGACCGGCCACGCGCTGGTGATCGACGGGGCGGAGAGCCTGTAGGGGCGGGGTGGGGCAAACTTGCGCATGTCTTCATTATTGTTTATCCTGAATACAGGCAAGCGGAGGCCCCATGTCCCGAACCACCACCATGACCGTGCGGATCAGCGGGGCATTGAACGAGTTTGTCGCCGCGAACGTGGGCGAGAACGGCGCCTATGAGAACATCAGCGAATATGTCCGCGACCTGATCCGGCGCGACAAGGAACGGGTCGAGCGGGAAGCCTTCGACCGGCTGAAGGCCGAACTGGCGCGCGCCTTCGCCGCCCCCGAGGAGAGCTACCGCCCGCTGACCGCGGCCGAGGTGATCGCCCGGAACAAGGGCTGACCGATGGCCCTGCGCGTCCAGGAGGCGGCATCCCTCCGGCTTGACGAAATCTACCGCTTCACCCGTGACCGCTGGGGGGCGGATCAGGCGGATCGCTACATCGCCGGACTGTTCGACGCCTTCGACCGGATCGAAAGCCATGGCGTGCCGTCGCGGCCCATACCCGCCGAGTTCGGGGTCGAGGGCTTTTTCTTCCGCCACGAACATCACTTCGTCTATTGGCGGCGGCTGCCCTCCGGCGATATCGGCATCGTCACGATCCTGCATGAGAGGATGCACCGGATGGACCGGTTCTGCGAAGACTTCGGCCGCTGAGCGCCAGCTGCCCGGGCCGCGCCCTTATCCCGCCAGCCTTGTATAAAGCCCGCCCTGCGACAGCAGGGCCGCGTGGCTGCCGGTTTCGCGCACCTCGCCCGCCTCCATCACCACGATGCGGTCGGCGTTGCGGATGGTGCCTAGGCGGTGGGCGATCACCAGCGTCGTGCGGCCTTCCGACAGGGCCTCCAGCGCCGACTGGATCTCGCGTTCCGTCTGGCTGTCCAGCGCGCTTGTCGCCTCGTCGAGGATCAGGATCGGCGGGTTCTTCAGGAAGGCCCGTGCGATGGCGACGCGCTGCTTCTGCCCGCCCGACAGCATGACGCCGCGCTCGCCGCACATCGTGTCCAGCCCCTCGGGCAGGCTGCGGATCAAGGGGCCGAGCTGGGCCTTTTCCGCCGCCGCCATGATCTCGTCGTCCGACGCGCCAAGGCGGCCGTAGCCGATGTTCTCGCGCAAGGAGGTGCCGAACAGGAACACGTCCTGCGACACGATGCCGATCTGGTTGCGCAGGGATTCCAGCGTCATAGCCGCCAGCGGCAGCCCGTCCACGGTGATCCGCCCGGCATCCGGGTCGTAGAACCGCGGCAGCAGCGCCAGCAGGGTGGACTTGCCCGCGCCGGAGGGGCCGACGATGGCCACCGTCTCGCCCGGGTTCACCACCAGCGAGACATGGCGCAGCACCGGGCGGCTGGCGTCATAGGCAAAGGAGACATCCTCGAAGGCGATGCGGCCTTGCAATGCGGGGGCAGGGCGGGCCTCCGGTGCGTCGGCGATCTCGGGCTCGGTCGCCAGCAGGTCCTGATAGCGGCGGAACCCGGCGATGCCGCGGGGATAGGTCTCGATCACCGCGGCGATCTTTTCCAATGGGCGGAAGAAGACGTTGACCAGAAGGAGGAAGCCGACGAAGGCCCCGGTGGTCAGGCTGCCCTGCATGACGAAGGCGGCGCCGAAGACCATCACCACCACCTGCACGAAGCGCAGGCCCATGTAGTGGATCGCCGATGACTTCGCCATGATCCGGTAGGCGTCCAGCTTGGTGGCGCGATAGGCGCGGTTGTCCTTCTCGAACAGTTGCGCCTCATGCGCCTCGTTGGCGAAGGCCTGCACCACGCGGATGCCGCCGACCGTCTCTTCCAGCCGCACGTTGAAATGGCCGACGCGGGAGTAGATGTCCTGCCAGGCCCGTGTCATCCGCGTGCCGTAGATCACCACCAGCCAGACGGTGACCGGCACGATCACCGCCGTCGTCACCGCCAGCACCGGATGCAGCCAGAGCATCAGGCCGAAGGCCCCGGCGAAGGTCATCACCGCGATGAACAGGTCCTCGGGGCCGTGGTGGGCGACCTCGCCGATCTCCTCAAGGTCGCGGGTGACGCGGGCCACCAGCTTGCCGGTGCGGGCATGGTCGAACCAGCGCCACGACAGCCGCGTCAGATGGGCGAAGGCGCGGCGGCGCATCTCGGTCTCGATGTTGATGCCCAGCATGTGGCCCCAGTAGATGACCACGATCATCAGCCCGGTGTTCAGCGCATAGATCGCCAGAAGGCCGACGGCCGCGGCGACGGTCAGCGACCAGTCGCCCAAGGGCAGCAGGCTGTCGATGAAGAAGGTGATCGCCAGCGGGAAAGACAGCTCCAAGAGGCCCGAGGCGACGGCGCAGCCGAAGTCCAGCCAGAAAAGGCGCAGGTGCGGGCGGTAATAGGCGAAGAACTGGCGCAGCATCGGTCGGGGTCCTGGGGCTTCCTGGGAAACTTGAGGCTATTCGGGCAGGGCGAAGAGTCGCCCGCCGCCCTTGCCCCCTTGTGCCTGAACCTGCATCGGCAGGCCATAGACACGGGCAAGGGCCGCGGGCGTCATCAGCTCGGTGATCGGGCCTTGCAGCGCCAGTCTTCCCGCGTCCAGCGCCACCACCCGGTCGCAGAAGCGGGCGGCCATGTTCACGTCATGCAGCACGATCACCGCGGAAAGGCCGGTCTGGCGGCACATGTCCTGCACCAGCCCCAGCACCTCGACCTGATGGGCCACGTCCAGCGCCGAGGTGGGTTCGTCCAGAAGCAGCGTCCGCGCGCCCTGCGCCAGCATCATGGCGATCCAGCCGCGCTGCCGCTCGCCGCCCGACAGCGTGTCGACCAGCCGGTCGGCGAAGGGGCGCAACCCGCAGCGGTCCATCGCGCCTTCGACGGCGGCATGGTCCTCGGGCCGGAACCGGCCAAGGGCACCGCGCCAGGGGTAGCGGCCAAGTGCGACCAGTTCGGCAAGGCGCATCCCTTCGGCCGGGGGCGTGACCTGCGGCAGATAGGCGATGGAGCGGGCAAGCTCCCGCGGCGCCCAGTCCGGGAGCGGCCGCCCGGCATGGGCGATGGTGCCTGCATCGGGGCGCAACTGACCCGCGATCAGCTTCAGGAGCGTGGACTTGCTTGAGCCATTCCGGCCGACCAGCGCGGTGACCGCGCCTTGCGTGATCTCCAGCGTCAGCCCGTCGATCAGGCGGCGGCCGGGGACGGTCAGGGTCACGCCGTTCAGGGCGAAAAGCGTCATGCTGCGGTTCTTTTCATCAGGGTCAGGAACAGCCAGGGCGCGCCGACCAAGGTGGCGACGAGGCCGAGCGGCAGGTCGTAGGGAAAGGTCGCGGTGCGGGCGCCGAAGGCGGCCAGCACCATCAGAAGCGCGCCGATCAGCCATGTGCCGGCAACGAAGGGCAGGGCGCGCACAAGGCCCAGGCTGCGGGCGATCTGCGGCGCCATCAGCCCGACGAAGCTGACCGGCCCGACCAGCAGCGTCGCCGCCCCGGTGGCAAGCCCGGCCAGCAGGATCAGCCCCAGCCGCGCCTGCGCCATCGGCAGGCCGAGGGCGCGCCCCACCCCGGGGCCGAGGGGCAGGATCTCCAGCCATCTGGCGCTGGCCAAAAGCGCGGCCAGCAGCGCCAGCGCCAGCCCGGCCAGCGCGGCGGCGCCTGCGGGGGTGACATTGGTCGCGCTGCCCGCCAGCCAGCCGAGGATCACCCAAGCCCGGCGGTCGTCCGAGGCCATGATCGCCCCCAGCACCGCCGAGGCCAGCGCGCCGATCGCCAGCCCCGCCAGCAAGAGCCGGGCAGGCGCAAGGTCGGCGCGCATCGCATGGGCGGAAAGGGCGGCCAGCGCCAGCGCGCCCCCGGCGGCGGTGCAAAGCGCCAGCGCAAGGGGGCCGGACGCGGGGAAGAGGAAGATCGCGGCGGCATAGCCGAGTGCTGCGCCGCCGGTGACGCCAAGAACCTCGGGCGCGGCCATCGGATTTGCGGTGAGGCGCTGCAAAAGCGCTCCAGATCCCGCCAGCAATGCGCCCGCCGACAGGGCGGCAAGGATCGAGGTGGCACGCAGCGGCAGGAAGGTTGCCCGCAGCTCGGGCGCGATCAGGCCCCAACCGTCCGGGCCGCGGCCGCCGAAGAGCGTGAGGGCCGAGAGCGCCAGCACCAGCGCCGCCAGCACGGCCAGCACGAGGCCCGGGCGGCGGGCGCGGCGGGACAGGCGGTCCCCGGCCTCGGCCCGGTGCGGCACATGCGCGGCCATGCGGGGCAGCAGCCACAGGAGCAGCGGCCCGCCGATCAGCCCGGTCAGCGCGCCGGTGGGAAGCGAGGGGCCTCCCATCGCCGCCAGCGCCAGAAGCGCGCCATCGGCCAGCGACAGGAGCAGCGCCCCCGCCAGCGGCGCCAGCAGAAGCCGCGCCCGCATGGTGCGTGCGCCAAGGCTGCGGGCGATGGCCGGGGCGGCAAGGCCGACGAAGCCGACCAGCCCGACCTCGGCCGAGACCAGCGCCGACAGGCAGACCGCGATGAGGATCGTGCCCAAGCGCAGGGGCGCAAGGCCAAGGCCCAGTCCCCGCGCCCCCTCGGCCCCCAGAGACAGCACCATCAGCGGCCGGGCCAGCAGGGCGGTGAGCATTAGCCCGGCGGCCAGCGCCAGTGCCAGATGGCCGGGTCCGCTCCAGTCCTGTTGCGTCAGCGCGCCGCCGTTCCAGATCACCAGCGACAGAAGGTAATGCCCCTGCGCCAGCGTCAGCGCGGTGGCAACGGCTGCGCACAGCATCCCCGCCAGCATCCCGGAAATGGTCACGGTGACCGGCGCGAAGCCCCGCCGCGCGCCAAGCGCCAGCACCGGCAGCGTCACCGCGGCAGCACCGGCCAGCGCCACCGGCAGCGCGCCGCCTGCCAAGAGGCCGGGGGCGAAGATCGTGGCCGCGACCAGCGCCAGTTGCGCGCCCGAGGCGGTGCCCAGCGTGGTCGGGTCCGCCAGCGGGTTGCGCAGCACCGCCTGCATCAGCGCCCCCGCCAGCCCGAGGCAGCCCCCGGCCAGAAGCGCCACCGCACCGCGCGGCATCAGGCCGAAGGCCAGCAGGATCTGCCCGGTCTCCATCTGCGCCGGATGCCAGGGCAGGGCGGGCCAGTCTGCGAAAGGCAGGGCGGCCAGCGCGGCGAAGGTCCAGAGGGCCAGCGCCAGCAGGACGGCGGGAAGAAGCAGCCTCATGCGGCGCCCTCCAGCGCCCGGACCAGTTCGCGGGCGAAGCGCAGCGCCGAGGGGAGGCCGCCAAAGGCGTTGATCTCTGGCAGGCGATGGGTGTCGCCGCGGCGGACGGGGGCAAGGCTGTTCCACAGCGCGCCCCGCTCCAGCGCCCGGGCGGCCTGCGGGGGGATGTCGCCGATCAGGATCAGCCGGGCCTCGGGGAACCCGGCCAGCCGTTCGATGGGGACGGGGGCGTAGAAGGCGAAGCGGGTGCCCTCGGCCCAGGGGTTGGTCAGGCCGAGCGCATTCAATGCGCCGCCATAAAGGCTGTCATGGCCGAAGACGCGGACATGGCGGGCGTCGCCGATCTCGATCAGGAGGCAGGGGCGGGTGTCCCTTACCCGGGCGGCCAGCGCCGAAAACTCGGCTTCCGCGGCGGCCAGCACCGGGGCGGCGGCCTCGGGCGTGCCAAGCGCCTGCGCCAGTTCGGACAAGAGCGCCGTCACCTTGGGCAGCGGCGGCTCGCCCGGCACGTAAAGCGCGCGGCTGAAGACCGGGGCGATGCGCTGAAGCTGCGGTTCGGCAAAGGCATAATAGCTGGACGACAGGATCAGCCCGGGGGCCGAAAGGCTGAGGGCTTCAAGGTTCGGCGCGCCGCGCAGGCCGAGGTCGAGGGTGTCCCCGGGCGGCTGCACGGGTGCTACCCGGCGGAAGGCGATCAGTTCGGCCATGGCCTGCGGTG
>ERZ1645187.3644-NODE-3644-length-12840-cov-176.424638_pt1 | contig 12840 bp, 10 predicted proteins | sample MGYA00575352_ERZ1645187 | MGnify/ENA primary metagenome ERZ1645187 (study PRJEB40837, sample SAMN11349314) | freshwater sediment metagenome | isolation source: river sediment | host: Sediment | place: India: Wazaribad , New Delhi | collected 2017-02-21 ... | reverse complement strand
CCGACGCCTACCGGGGACTACCGGCCTTCGCTTCGCTCTCCATGGCCGGCAGCGCCGGAAGCGTACATCTCTTACTCCGATACGTACGCTCAACTTTATAGCCTAACTTAAAAAGAAGATTTCCAACGAGGAGATTCGTTCTTGCTGCTATAGCACGTATCTGTTTCATCTGCACGAGGACCCAGTGGCATAAAGAAAATCCGAAAAGAGCCAACTTCTATGACCGCATCCGTAAAATCCGTGAAGGTACTCCGCCAACAACAGCCAACGGCGGTACGCTGCGAACAACCACTGCGCCCGCCGCGATGATAGCCCCTGCGCCGATCGTCACCCCTGGGAGGATGATGGCGCGAGCACCTATCCAAACGTCTTCGGCGATTGCCACTGGCCTTGAGACGGTTGGCTGCTCGAACATCGGAGTGCCAGCTTCAAGAGCATGGTTGTGATCGGTGATATAGACCGACGGTCCGATCAGCGCGCCACGACCTATGGAAACGGCCGATGTGACTTCGACGTGGGTGTCGCGTCCGAAGAAGCTGTACGCACCAATTTCCAGCCGCGCATAGTCTTGTAGCACGCTGAGCCAAACGCCTGACTCCAGAACACATCGTTCGCCCGTGCGGATTCGCCAAGCGCGATCGAGCCTGACACCCGGGCCCACGAGGCATTTCTCTCCAAGGTCGAAGCCCATCACCCACCTCATTAGGTGGGCGCGACTGCGTGCCAACGCTAAACGTTTCAAGACGTTGACCTGGTGGACTCGTGCGTACAGATTTGACAACGCTGGGGGTGATGGCCGAAACATCACGAAGCGCGAGGTCGCAGTCGCAGAAGGCGCAGGTAGAACCGCTCAGTTTCCAAGCTAACCCGGTCCCAAGAATAGCGACGCGCGCAAGTTGCTGCAGCACAGGACATTGCTGCTGCCCTCTCATGGGATGCACGCAAACTTGCGACGGCTTCGACGATGCCTTTAGCATCGTCGAAGCCAACGAGCACCCCATTGCGCCCCGGCTCAATGATGTCCTTCATGCCTCCCGTGGGCGTACCGACCACGCACAGCCCGCGAGCCATGGCTTCGAGGAAGACCTTGCCGAAGCCCTCGAACAGCGACGGCATTAGCAAGATGCCGTGGGCGTCGAAAATGTCCACCAGACGCTCCTGTGGTACCCAGGCGACGAAGTCGATGCGGGGCTGCACATCGGGTGAGAGCAGGCTGCGTGCCGGCTCATGCTCGTCCTGCCGGCACACCCAGGTCATGCGAAGAGCTGGGTCCTGCCGTAGCAGCACGCTCACGGCGCGGCCCACCGCATGCACACCTTTGAAGTACGCAAAGCCTCCTATGTGCAGCAACCGGTCCAGCCGCTGCCGCGTCATCGGTGCCGCAGGCGTGGCACAGAAGGCCCGGGCCGGCGCCTGGGCGACGCGACCCACGCGCTGCGGCGGTACTTGCATCGTGCGGACCAGGTAGTCCTCGTCGAGGCTGCTGCTGACCAGCACGCCAGAGGCATGGCGGTAAGCCAGCCGGTCGTGGCGCTGCAACAGCCGGTTCAGCAGCCGGCTGGCCGCGGCTCTGGGCCCTCGGGTTGGGCCGATACCCAGCAGCTCTCGCCAGGGGGCAAGCACCCGTTCCACATGATCGTCCAGACCATGGCTGCGGCACACGAACACCCCGGGGCGCCGGGACCGCAAGTGGTCCTCGGCAGCCAGATAGCAATGGCCCTGATTCACATGAATGACATCGAAGACCCGCTGTGCACATCGTCCAGCAATGGCCCGGCGGTAGGACCAAGGCAGTTCTAGCAGATAGTGGAGGTTGCCATGGCCAATGCGCCTGGTCATATCGCTAGCCCAGATGGTCTCCACCTCATGGCCCCGGCGGCGCAGCCCGGCGATGGTCTGGTATTCCGTCCCTGCGGCGCCGGAGTTCGGGTCCTCGGGGACGTCGGCGGCGAAGAGAATGCGCAAGCTCATCGTTTTATCCAACGCAGCCACGCGGCCTGCGCCAAACTGGCCCAGGCCCGAAGAAACCACGGCTCATCCCGGAGGGAGTGCCGAAGGTAGGACAGCGCCCGGCTGTCACCCCGCTGGATCAGGCAGCGCGCGATGAAATAATTCGTGCGGCCCTCTGATGTCTGCGCTGGTTGACCAGATGCGTCGGGTTGTCGGCGAAGCGCGGCGGCCCTCTCCAAGATCGGGAACTCGTCGCGGCCCGCCAGCCTCGCCTCGTGCAACTCGGTCACCATGTCGGCGTACGCCAGCTTCAGGGGATGCAACCGACCGCTGATCGAGTCCGGCGCCACACGGTACTTGTAAAGCACCTCAGGGGCGTAGCTGAGCCCGCCCACCAACGCCAAGCGCAACCACAAATCGCTGTCCTGAGCAAAATACATCTGCTGCCGGTAGCCTCCTACCTGTTCGTACGCGGCCCTCCGGAACATCACGCTCCCGTGGCCAGGCGGACCTCCTTGCCGTGACAACAGCATCGCGGTGGCCTCATCAGGATTGGTCGGCCGCTGGTGGACCAGCAAGGTCTCTCCAGCCGGCCCGATCACCTCGGCAGCAGAGGAGACGAAGGACAGGCCGGCATCGGTCCGCAGCATCCCGGCCAGACGCGCCAAACGCCCTGGGAGGGACACGTCATCGCAGTCCTGGCGCGCGATGAACTCACCCCTTGCCACCGCGCAGCCGTGAATCAACGCCCTGGTCAAGCCCCGGTTGGGCTGTCGGATCACCCGCACTCGCGGGTCACGTCGGGTGTGGTCGTCCAGTATCCCGGGCGAGCCATCTGTTGAACCGTCATCGACGATGATGAACTCGAGGTTTACACCCTCTTGGGCGAGGATGCAGTCGAGCGCCTCGGCGAGGAAGGGCTCGCCGTTGAAAACGCTCATAACCACGGACACCTCAGGCCGGTTCATCTCATACCTTCATCCAAGACTGCTTCAGGGTGTGGCGGCCGGGCCGATCGCCATGGCGGCGGGCAAGCCAGCCGCTGAGCTGGGCCGCCCCTCGGTAGCCCATCGCGCGTGCCAGCAACCCATAGGCGCAAATGTCCGCCGACGGCCCGCCGGCGGCCAAAGCCGCCAGCTCAAGCAGGGAGCGCGAGGCATCTGAATCCCCCAACTCGCCGCAGAGGCGGGCGTGACTGAACACCCAGCGCGTGAAATGCCGCATCTCAGGGGCGTCGAGCGTCACCCCGGCCTGTCGGGCATACCGCCAGAGCGCGGAAAAAAAGCGCACCCGGTCGGTTGGCTCCAACCAACGGCCGTGCCCCGTCTGGCGCTCGGTGGCATGGTGATATTGATCAGTGACGAACTCCGGGCAATAGACCAGCCGCACGTTGAGTGCACCAGCGCGCGCGTCGTATTCCCAGTCCTGGGAGTATCGGAGGTCCGACCAGGGGCCCAGCACGTCACACACCGCACGGCGCCACAGGGGGGCATCGGTATTCCACCAGCGATCCACCAGCAGCCAGGGGAACAGCGTCGGTAGCTCGCGCCCGGACCACTTGTGGGGCTCCTCGCTCGGTGGCTCGCCTTCCCGGCACAGGCGGATCTGACCGTAGGCGACCCCGCATGCGGGGCTCGCCCGCAGGGCCGCGACCTGCACCTCGAACTTGCGTGGCCAGAGGGTGTCGTCGCTATCCAGATATTGGATGAACTCGCCGCGCGCCCGCAGGCGCCCGGCCTCTCGGGCTGGACCCGCACCGCGATTGGGATTCCATAGGTAGTGGATGAGCCCGGGATGATCGGCCGCCAGTTGCCGCCCCAGGGCCGGGGTGTCGTCGGTGGAGCCATCATCCGCGATGATGATCTCGATCGGGCGCCAGGTCTGGGCCAGGACGCTCTCGACCGCGCGGCGCAGCATCGCCGGACGGTTATAGACCGGGATGATGGTGGAGACGAGGCCGGGTACGATCGTGCTCATGCGCTGCCCCAGATCGCTTTCGCACCCTGCAGGAAGGTGACGACCCGCGCGCGGGGCTCGGCGGCCAAATAGGCGCAGAGCCCCGCGAATACTGGCTCGTCGCAACTCAGGTGGTGCCCGCCGCCGATGCCGTGGAATACCAGGACCAGCCAGGCCCGGCGCTCCAAGGCAATATCCACCGCGTCCTGCAACTGCGCGAGGCTGCACCCGTCGCCTTCGACGCCGCGCACTTGGAAACGATACGCCGGCGTCACGGATAGCTCGTCCACCGGGATACCGCCACAGCGGGCCGCGACGAACAGGGGCTCGACAACCGGCGTGTAGTCCACCCGTGTCGCGCCGATGTCCAGCCCGTAGCGGTCCACCCAACCGGCGAGGCGGGTACGGTCCAGACCAGCGCGGGCCAGAGCCCGGCGTGGCCAGCCGTTTGAGCCGAGCCAGGGGTTGCTGCACGGAAAGGCATAGGTGCGCTCGCGCTGCCCGTCCACCAGGCGCAGCACCGTGTTGGCCGTGCGCAGCTCGCGCGCCATGCGGTCGATTGAGTAGCGCTCCAGCGCGATGCCCTCGGTCACCCAGGGCTTGGAGGAGACGCCGGGGTGGAAGATGCTGTGGTTGCCCAGCTCATGCCCGGCCCGCGCGGCCAGGCCCCAGTCGGCGTGGCGGCGCTCGAACGTCTCGCCACCCACGGGCACGTAGAAGGTGCCGCGCAGTCCATGCCGCTCCAGGATGGGAATGGCGGTGTCGAGGTGGCAGTCCAGGCCATCGTCGAAGGTCAGGCTGATCATGGTGTCTGGGGCTTCACACATAAATGCAGTGGCTCGTCGATCAGCCCCATCCGGGTCTGCTCGCGGGGGCTGAAGGTCTGGAAATAAGGCTCGGAGCGCGCTGCGAAGCCCACATCCCGAAGCCGCCCGGCCAAGTCGTCCCTGCCGTAGCGGCGGTACATGTCGGGGTCTCCGAGCAACCGCCGACGGTCCTCCCGGCTGGAGTCCGGACCTGCTTCGATACCTGGGCCAGGGAGCGGTGTCGGTACCTGAAGCAGCGCCAGCCCACCGGGATGCAGGACACGGAAGATCTCCGTCAGGGCGGGGCGGTCATCGGGCAGCATGTTCAGCACGTGCGAGCAGTAGACGAGGTCGAAAGCCCCAGCCGCAAAAGGCAGCCGCCCCACATCCATACGGATATCGGCCCGGTGCACCAGGTCGCCGCTGACATACTGTACCTTGGGCAACGCCCGTAGCCGACGGGCCACCACGGCCTCGGGCGCCACATGCAGCACCGCCAGAGGCGAGGCGAGGATCGGCGTGTGCTCGCATAGCCAGAGCCAGGCCAGGCGGTGGCGATCACGGCTCAGGCACACCGGGCATACGGCATTGGGCCGGGGTACCACGCCGTGTGGGAAGAAGAGCCGCACGTGGCTGCCACACAGCGGGCAATGGCGCGCCCAGCCGAGGTAGCGCAGCCGGCGCGCGGCGCGGCGCCAGTTTTCAAGCCAGATCATTGTTTGCAGCCAATGCGCCAACAGCACCTTATGCTGGCGGCGTGTGGCACGCAACTGTTCCGGCAGCGAGAACGCGAATTCTGCCATACGCGGTCAGCGCCCGGCGGAGTTCCTCGATCCTGCGCGCTTGCGGAATCGCCAGCCGCTCATTCATCATCGCTACTGCGGCTTCGCGCCCGGGACCGCTCTTGTTAGCCTGCGGCGGGTGCCACAGATGCACGAAAGGCACGAATCCGTGGCGGCACTGGCGCAGCACCTGGCAGCGGTCGAAAAATTCGTTGTCCTCGCCGCCCCAGTTGACGAAGCGCTCATCAAAGCCGCCGATGGCAAAGTAGGCGTCCTTGCGGATGGCCAGCGTACCGCCCACCCAGTTGTGGCGCACGTCCTCGGGCACGCAGCCGGCGAAGCTGCCGCTGTCGATCACACGCTGCGAATCGGCCTCGCCCAGGTAGAACAGGAAGCGTTGGATGTGCACGCTGTCGAAGCCACGGTCCAGCGTGTTCATCAGTGCCCGGCCGTAGGCCGCGGGCACGACGATGTCCCCGTCGTGGCACACCAGCACTGGCGCGCGCGCCTGGCGCGCAGCTTCGTTGTAGGCCCAGCACTTGCGCCAGCCCGGATCCCCCAGCGGGTGCGGCAGGTGGATGTGACGCACACCCGGGGGCAGCGCCGCACGCGCCTGGACCGTGTTCGACTGCTCGATCACGATGCACTCGACCTCGGCATCCTCCTGCGCCAGGATGCTGCGCACGGTGGCCTGGAGCTGCGGCAGCCGCTCGGTACCTCGAAACGGAATGATGAAGCTCAGGTCGGGCCGCCGCACATGCTGCGCGGCATCGTGCGGGGCGAAGCGCACCGGCCATTGCGCGAAGGCGCGGCGCATGATCCAGGAACCCGTGGGCGGGAACACATGGGCCACGTGCAGCGCGCTGCTCCACTTGAAGTTGCAGCGCATGCCGGGACCATCGGGATCCGGTGTCAGTGTCTCGATGCGGTTCTTAGCCCGCAGCCATCCGCTGGGGGTGGCGAGCTGCGCCAGCAGCGGCGGCACGTCCTTCAACAAGGCGCCCAGAATGCGCGGGACGTCGAAGTCGACGGTGTTAATCCAATTCATCGTATCGAGGGTGACCAATGCCGTCGCCATGCCGAGAGCCAACCGCGCAGCGGATACCAGCCCGGCACCAGCGACATCGGGTCGATCTGTTTCAGTGATTGCGGGTCCAGCCAGGTGGCGTGGACATGCTGGCGCCACTGCTGCCAGTAGCCCTGCGGCGGCTGGTAGCGGGCCACCGTGCGCAGCCGCCCGGCCTCGGCCGCGCGCCTCAAAGCGGCCGGCCCTCGGCGAAGTGGCTCCAGCTCTTGCAGCATCCGGGTGTAGTCACGCACGATCCGGTCACCGTGCTTGTCGCGCTGGGCCTCGTGCACCGTGCGGCCGGCCATCAGATGGTCAAGCTTGCGGGCACCGGCATGAAATGCCATGCGCAGCCACAGATCCGTATCCGCCGCGTAGGGCACCGATTCGCGCCAGCCGCCCAGCTCGCGCGCCAGCGCGAGGCGGAAGAAGGTGGATGGCTGCGGAATCCAGGTGCGCACGGCCAGCACGTTTTCCAGCGTATAGGGGGCCAGCGCGGTGCGGTCGAGCCCACGGCCTTCAACATCGACCTTCAGGATGTCACCGAAGACGAAGCCGAGCGACGGATCGGCCTGGAGCGCCGCCACGGCTGCCGACACCGCGCCAGGCAGGTAGTAGTCGTCCGAGCTCTGGATAGCGGCCAGCTCGCCGCGCGCCCGCGCGAAGCCCTTGTTCACTGCGTCCACCACCCCTCGGTCAGGTTCAGACACCCAGCGCACTTCGGGCACAGTGTCGTAGCGGTGGAGCACGTCAACGGTCTCGTCAGTCGAGGCGCCATCGACCAACACGACCTCAAGCGGCCGATAGTCCTGCGACAGGATGGTGTCCAACGTCTTGCCAATGAATCGTCCCTGGTTGAAGCTGGGGACGATGATTGAGACCAAGGGGGGCAGCCCAGCGAATGTCACTGGAAACGCCCCAGGTCCGTCAACAATTCATCTTCGTCATCAAACTCAGCATCAGGCGGCTTTTGAAAGATCTCTAACATCGAATAACAAAAAGGGGATAGTAGTAAGCAGTTTAATTCATGCACAATACGTTTCCGCGCTCTTTGTGCAATAGTTCGGCCAAGCCTCTGATATTCATTTCTTATCGCACGGGCCAGACGAGGTGTTTCCTCTTCCATCCCTTGCCGCCCCATGCAGGGTCGTGACGTCAGGTGGACAAACCCTAGAGACTTAAAATCATCACGCACTGTGTCCGGATTCAAAGCGAACTGATAAAAATCTTCGGGGCGACCCTCTCCTAACTCAGGAAAAAATTTAAGTCGAGACTTCCATAAACGAACAGGATTCATGTAAGGAAACACAAGGAATAGTATTCCCTTGGGACGGAGAACTCTCCACATTTCTGTCGCGATCGGTCTATACCCCTCCCAAAAGTGCTCGATCACCCCTAACGACCAATAGCCAGAAAAACAACTATCCTTGAAAGGGAGTTGCCGAACATCAGCACATAGGATATCAAGATCAGGTGCGATCGTATTTATGTAATTGACAGTTTCAGCAGCAAAATCGACGCCTATAGCTGTGTAACCAAGATTACGCAAAGCCGCAACGTGGAAACCAAGCCCGCAACCGCCCTCCAGAACAGGTCCGTCATCAGGAGTGACATATTTGGTGGTGATCTGTGCCCATGCGGAATCAGTATACCTGATCAACTTCTCGCGATCAGGCAAGATGTCACGCCAGTTTTCAGCCCAGAATTCTGGGGTAGCTGGACGATCGCAGTATATTCACTGATGCCGTTTCCGATCATAATATCGCATGGCCATCGCTTACCTGACTATCTTTAATCTGGCAATTAGCTATTGTTCGCTAATTTTTTATGACTTGCTGATTATAAAAAATTTGATATTTTAATCTGATAACATTCCAATGGCTGCTTTTAGAGATATTTCATGGTCCATCATTCTCATATCTTGTCGAATGACAGATGAAGGACTTTACGAAAGGTTTCAAGCAAGTTAGCCCATGAAAAATCTGTTGCATTTTGTCTAGCATGTAGAGACATTTCAAGTCGCAAAGTAGGATTTCTCCAAAGCGCAAATATCGCATCGGAGAGTTCTTGCACATTCCCAGGTGATACTAGCAGTCCGTTCCAGCCATGTGTTATTACATCTCGTACTCCACCCACACAACTAGCAATCGCAGGGACTCCAAGCAATTGACATTCAAGAAGCGTTAATGGATGTGCTTCAGTGAGAGACGGAAGTAGAACGATGTCTGCCGTATCATAGTAATGCAGCAGTGCATGACGTGGTTGGTAGCCTAGGAACTGAAGGTAATCGCTGATGCCCAACTCCTGAGCCAGATCCACCAATCGCCCAAGTTCGGGCCCGTTACCGACAATCCTTAAACGATACGCTGCACGAGGGAGCTGTGAAACGGCCCGAAGCGCTATATCGACAGCTTTCTCGGCAGCTAAGCGACCAACAAACAACAATTCTAAATCGGCAACACGTTCACCAGTGCCTGACCCTAACCATGCCCCCCCTCTCTCGCTCAGATCCTCTTTCCCAATCCCATTGGGTATGACGGTCACACAGTTATCTTCCGCTCCACATGCGATCGCGCGGCTGCGCAGTGATCGGCTAACTGTAACCACATGGCATGCCGCCCTATAACTGACTAGCGCCGCGCGCCGATAGAAGGCTTCAACGGCAGCAGTGAAGGCAGAGGGGGGGTGTTCGAAAATGTCACCATGAGCGACCAACACGAAAGGAAGGCCTCTAACTGCCAACCCCATCGCACAAAAGTGCTGTGAACACACGAATCCGTCAAAGCTCCAGGTTGATTGAGCATCCGCAATAACCCGGGCCGCTGAATGAGGGAAACGATATTTATCGAAAAATCCTGATAAACTCCATCGCGGCCATCTTCTCAAAATACGATGTGAAATGCCTTCAGCTAAGTACTCAAGTGCCAGCCATAAATGTCCATCTATGTGGGGAGCATATAGATGATCAACGCCCTTCCATCCCTCAGGATGGTCGGCGGATACTACTGTTACACGATCGCCACGGCTTGCCAGGTATTCAGCCTGACGACGCGTGGTTGTCATCACCGCTCCCCCAGCATTGGGTTTGTACAAAACAAATGCCAGATGCATATGAGAGGCTTAAACCCTAAGTATAACCAGCACTACAAATAGCATCCAACGAAGAACAAAGAGCTAAATCAGCATGACGAATTGATAGTAGCGGAGCTACTGAGCATGCTGATCCATAAACATGGACCCTTGCTACAGCCCCTTTCGTGACGGGCTTCGGCGGATGGCACGGACTGGATTAGCACGGGAGAGTCTGGTGAACCCGCTCCAAGTCCCGCAGCCATAAATCCACGAGATCTAACTCGGCGGGTGGGAAGAATTCCCAGGCGACCAGGGCCAGGTAGCAATCTCGCAGATTTGCCCCTGCGTTACCCGCTCCATTGCGCAGACTTAATCCCATCAATACCGTTACCAGCTCCCGATTGCGTTGATAGCCGGGGATCTCTTCGTTGAAATCTTGCATCAAGTCGTGCGGGTTGCGCTCTTGCACCACCTCGGGGCCATGGATCACGACCCCATAGCCCAACTCCCACAGGCAGCGCTGGGCTACGAAACTGCGCCAGATGTCGGTCATACGGAACGAGCAGTGGCTCGGCAGATAGAGCAAGGGGTAGACCTCGGGCCACCACCAGGTGCTCTGGCTGTTAAAGGGGCACCAGGCGCCAGGTGGCAGGTGGATGCTCAGGCCAGGCTCGAAGTCGAAGGGGCGGTCCAGTACCAGCCGCCACACGGCGTCCGCGTCGGGCGAGTGGTTGGCCAGGCCCTGCTGGATGGGTGCAGTCACTGCCATCGCACCGGGAGACAGGGGGGGGCGGTTGCGCAGGCTCTCCGAGACGGCGTCCAGGGGGAACCCGCGCGGCCAGATCTGCTGATCCGTGAAACATCGGTAGGCGTTGATCCAGCCGCTGCTCGTCACGAACCTTGCCTCCACGGTTTGATTGCGGCGGGTCCAGGTGACTGCCGGCGCGTTATCGTCATCCGTCTCGTAGATGCAGGCGGCGTGCTTGCTCATGGCCTGGAGGTAAGCAATGTTTTTTCGCGCGTAGTGGCCGACCGGCAAGCGACGGGCGAGTTCGTAACTGCTTGCCTGCTGCGCCCGCAGGTCGAGGAACTCGCAGTTGGCAACGGGATAGGCGTCGGGACCCTTCCGGTCCCCGGCGACGATGAGCAGGCCCCCCATCCCGGAGAGATGCTGAACCAGCTTGTGAACCGCTGGCGTCGGCGGCTGGATCGTGGTGAGGGCGGCGATCAGGGGTGGGGTCATGGCTGTTTCCATTCGATCCTGCATCACAGCGCTTGCAGCGCGACCAATTTCCCGAATTGGGAATGCTCGGTATCCCGCAACTTCCCGTAGGGTCCGGACTCGACCAGCCGACCCTGGTCGAGGACACAGACGTGATCGACATTGCGGATGGTCGAGAGGCGATGGGCGATGATGATGACGGTGATCTCGCCCTTGAGCGCGTCGATGCTGCGTTGGATAGAGCGCTCGGAATCGGTGTCGAGGGCGCTGGTGGCCTCATCCAGGATCAACAAATTGGGACGACGCAGGAGCTCGCGGGCGATGAAGAGGCGTTGACGTTGGCCGCCGCTGAGACGTACACCACGATCCCCGACGAGGGTGTGATAACCCTCGGGCAGGCTGTCGATGAAGTGGTCGATATGGGCCTGCCGGGCGACGGCGCGGATGCGTTGCATGAGCAGGGCATCGCGATTGGGGTCGCCTTGCCACAGGCAGATGTTGTTGGCGATGGTATCGTCGAAGATCACGGCTTCTTGGGAGACATAGCCGATCTGGCTGCGCCAACTGGCGAGTTGGACCCGGTCGCCGGGCACGCCGTCGATCAGCACCTCGCCGCGACTGGGCTTGAGCATGAGGGTGAGCAGGTCGACGAGGGTCGACTTGCCGGCACCGGATGCGCCGACGAGTGCCAGCGAGGTGCGGGCGGGGATGCGGAGTGACACGTCCTTGATGACGTCGCCCAGTTCGGGGCTGTAGGCGAATGAGACCTGCCGCAACTCGATCTCGCGTGAGAATGCGGGCACCATCAGCTCGCCATCTCGCTCTCGCTGGTGGCGCTGAACATCGAATTCATCGTGGACCATCTCCACCGAGCCGATCCGCCCGAGCACCATCTGCCATGCGGACTGGATGCCCAGCACGGCATAGAGACCGCGGTTGAACAAGACGATGGACACCAGAATGGGGGCGATCGGTTGTCCCAGCAGGGTCAGTTGCACCACCACGATGAGGATGATGCTGACGACAGCCACCGGTTCCATCAGCGAGCCGGTGAAGGCGCCGGCAACCTCCTGCTTGAGGGTGTATCTGGCCGACCGTCTGATGGAGCCCATGGATTCATCGCGCAGGTGGCTGAATTGGCCGGTTGATGTGAGATATTTGAAGCCCTGCAGCGTCTGCACGACCAGCTTGGAGAGCACGCCCGCTTCGATGGCTTGGTCACGGGAGATACGGCGCACGAGGATGTTGAGTCGGCGAAGCAGCAGCAACAGCACCACGCCCAAGGCCAGCGCCATCGCGCCGAAGGCCCAGGCGACAAAGAAGGCGAGGGTGAGGTAGGTGACGGTGGTGATCAGCTTGGCGGCAAGCTCGACCATGCCGCCGAAGGCCCGCAGGAAGCTGTCGGTTTGGGTAGTGATGACATTGAGGAAGTGCCCCGTGTCGCGGGATGCGTAGTATTGGTAACGCATGCGGCTGTAGTCATCGAACAGCCGGCCCTTGAGGGCGACGGACAGTTGCGCATTGAGGTAGGCGCGGTAGGCCATGGCTCCGAATAGGAGCACGGCCTTGATGACGAAGAAGCCACCGATGATCAGCAATAGGGCCAAGGTGGAGCCGCCGATGCCGAGGGCGATCATGACGTCGTTGAGCACCTTGCCGACACCGGTGAGGGAGTCATTGGCCATACCGTCCAAACTTTGCAGCAGGGGCAGTAGCATGACGATGCCGAAGCCTTCCGACAGGGCACTGGCAAGGGTCAGGGCGAAGATGAGGTACATCCGCCGTCCCAGGTAGGTCTGGAACAGACGGAGATAGTGCGGGATGTCCCGCACTGGGTTTGGCTCGCGGTGGTGCGCGGGGGATGCTTGCATGTGATAAGAAGGGCCGGTGGTGGGGGCGGTGATGCGGGAGAGGATCTTGAGCAGGGTGCGCTTGCCGGCGCCGTTGCGGCCGATGATGCCGAGGATTTCGCCCTCCTGGACCTGG